>Ga0123335_1005165_pt1 | contig 16129 bp, 16 predicted proteins | sample BiotimSIPDNA_2_FD_89707 | JGI IMG/M metagenome (GOLD analysis project Ga0123335, IMG submission 89707) | Anaerobic biogas reactor microbial communites from Washington, USA - Biogas_R2 time_0 SIP DNA | ecosystem: Engineered > Bioreactor > Anaerobic > Unclassified | place: Washington, USA...
GATGATTCTACGATAAATTCATACATTTTTTTGCAAAATCCCCTTGATTTTTCGGGGGGGTATGATATGCTAAAGGAAATTTGACGTTTTTAGAGGTGCCCTTTAGTTATACCGACAGTCTCCCGAACATAGAGCTCCGAACCGTCGGTGCGCAGCATACGGTATTCACCCGAAACCTCGTCGGATTCCCCCCCTGATGCGACCGTATCGGCACCTTCGCCGAACTTGTCGAGCAGTTCGTGGTAGGTCTGCCGGTCGCCGGGATGCACTCTGTGCAGATAGCCCTCGCCGGACAGCTCCGCGGCATCACAGCCAAGCATGTCACAGAGATTGCGGCTCACATATGTGAGCCGCGGCAGACCGTCCGCGGTATACTCATGATACCCGGATATTCCGCGGTTCAGTATGGTTTCGGCATCGGCTGCAGGTCTGTCTTTCATAGTCAACTCCGCTTCAAACTGTCTATAATACGCTTACATTTCACCGGGTATTATAGCATAATATCGCCAAGCTGTCAAATGAACAAATCCGGAACAGACCGGGTCCCGTGCGTGTATCGCGCGGGACCCGTATGTGTATTATATGTGTCTTATTTTATGTCGCCTTTCGCAGCTCGCCTTTGCGTATCTTTCCGCTGATGGTCTTAGGCAGTTCAGAGACAAATTCCACAAGTCTTATCCACTTATATTCGGCAAGCGAACGGTTGCTGCTCTCGCGTATCTCCTGCTGCAGCTCTGAAGATGGCTGATATCCCCCCGCCAGTACCACGAATGCTTTGATAGCCTGACCGCGCAGGGTATCCGGAACTCCGATTACGCTGCACTCCTCAACCGCCGGATGCTCCATCAGCACATTCTCCACCTCGGAGGGACCGACGCGGAAACCGCCGGTCTTTATGATGTCATCGAAACGGCCGCAGAAGTAGTATCTGCCTTTTTCATCCATTGCGGCGGCGTCGCCGGTGTGGAATACTCCGCCGCGCATTACGCTTTCATACTGTGAATCGTTGTCGAGGTAGCCGGAGAGGATTCCGACCTGACGCCCGTTTTCAGGAAGCAGCACCACCACTTCGCCGACTTCCCCGGGGGCAACGGGATTTCCGTCAAGGTCGCGCAGCTCGATGTTATAAAAAGGTGAGGGAGTTCCCATCGAGCCCTCAGCCGGCTCCCCGGCAGCGAAATTCGCCATAAGCAGCGTAGTTTCGGTCTGACCGTAACCCTCACAGAGGGTCAGACCGGTACGCTCGCGAAAGGCGCGGAATACCTCGGGCGCCAGCATCTCACCGGCTGTCGACGCGTGGCGCAGCGAAGGCATATCGGGTATGCCCTTGCGCACCAGGTATCGATAGACGGTGGGAGGCGCACAGAACGAGGTGACATTATACTTGTTTATTATGGCGCAGAGCTGTCTCGGGTCGAAATTGTCAAAGTCGCATACCATGACCGCGCTGCCAACCAGCCACTGACCGTAGAGCTTGCCCCAGGAGGTTTTTGCCCAGCCGGTCTCGGCTACCGTGAAATGAAGCCCGTCCTCCTCGGCGCGCTGCCAGTACTTCGCGGTGACGATGTGCGCCAGAGGATAGGAGTAGTTGTGAATCACGCACTTGGGATATCCGGTAGTGCCGGAGGTGAAATAGAGCAGCATGGGATCTGAAACCGACGTTTCTCTCCGTCCGAAGGTATCGGGAGCTGCCGCCGCCTCGGCACACAGGTTGCGAAAGCCGTCTGCACCGCCATTACCCGCTGTCAATAGTATGCAGGAGCCGCTCATTCCGGTCTCCTCCACGGCTTCAAGCAGTCTGCTTGTGACGTCGCCCTTAGGCGTACAGACGACCGCGTCGGCGCGGGATATACCGAGACGGTAGACATAGTCGGATACGGTCAGCATATGTGTCGCCGGGATCGCCGCAGCGCCCAGCCGATGCAGCGCAATGACCGCAAACCAGTATTCGTAATGCCGTTTGAGCACCAGCATAACCCGGCTGCCCCGCCCGATTCCGGCGCCGGCGAAGACGTTTGCCATACGGCAGCTCTCGCGCCTCACATCCTCAAAAGTAAAGATACGCTCCTCACCCTCGGTGCTGCACCAGACTATCGCCCGTTTATCCGGGGTCTCGGCGGCTATGGCGTCAACTACGTCATATGCGAAGTTGAAGTTGTCTTCAAAATCCAACTCAAACTTTATCAACTTACCGGATTCATCAAATGTTTCACGGCTGAAATGTTTATATATGCTCATATTACCGCCTCCGTACCGATTCTGCGGAAGCGCTCATAACGCTTCGTCAGCAGCTCCGGGTCGGAGGACAGGCCATCCAGCTCATCTATCAGCAGTGCGCGTATGCGATCATAGAAGGTTTTTTTGCCCAGCTCGTTTTCCGAGAGGATTTTCTCAACAATACCCATGCTTTTTGCGTCCTCCGCGGTCAGACGCAGGCTCTCGGCGGCTTCTTCAGCCTTTGATGCGTCTTTCCAGAGTATGCTTGCGCAGCCCTCGGGTGAAATCACCGAGTAGACCGCGTTCTGGAGTATCCAGACCCGGTCGGCGACAGCCAGCGCGAGCGCTCCGCCGCTGCCGCCCTCTCCGACAAGCACCGATATTACGGGCACACAGAGAGTGGACATTTCGTTGATATTTTCGGCAATCGCCTGACCCTGTCCACGCTCCTCCGCGCCGATTCCGCAGTAGGCTCCGGAAGTGTCGATAAAACACACCACGGGACGTCCGAATTTTTCCGCCTGTTTCATCAGCCGCAGAGCCTTGCGGTAACCCTCGGGATGGGGGGCGCCGAAGTTCCGGAAACTGCGCTCCTTGGCGGTGTGTCCCTTTTCGATGGCAATGACGGTAACCGGGGTGTCGCCAAGATATGCGATGCCGCCCACTATCGCGGGATCATCGCCGAAGCGGCGGTCGCCATGAAATTCTATGAAATCCTTAAAGATATTGTTTACATAGTCAAGCCCGGTGGGACGCGAGCTGTCGCGTACCAGCTTAACTCTTGCATATGGTACCGAACTCACTGGCTTCTTCCTCCGTTGTGCATGCTGAGCAGCTGTGCGAGTATTTTCTTGTGGTCGCCACGGGGCACGATTCGATCAACAAAGCCGTGCTCCAGTACGAACTCCGCCGTCTGGAACTCCTTCGGAAGCGATTTGCGGGTAGTCTGCTCTATTACCCGCGCCCCGGCAAATCCTATTGTGGCTCCCGGCTCGGCGAGTGTGATGTCCGCCTCCATGGCAAAGCTGGCGGTGACTCCGCCGGTAGTCGGGTCGGTAAGCACAGCTATGTACAGCAGTCCCGCGTCGCTGTGGCGTCTGAGCGCCGCCGAGGTTTTAGCCATCTGCATAAGCGACAGCAGTCCCTCCTGCATGCGGGCGCCGCCTGATACCGTATAGCCCACAACGGGCATACGGCATTCGAGAGCATATTCAAACAGCCGGGTAATTTTTTCGCCAACCGCGCTGCCCATGCTGCCCATCATGAATTGCGCCTCCATGACAAAGAGGCAGCAGGACTGCCCGCCGATTTCTGCGGTGCCGCAGATCACTGCCTCGGTCTCTCCGCTGGCGGTTCGAGCGGTTTCCGCCTTATCGGTATAACCGGGAAAATCCAGCGGATTGCCCGCGCGCAACTCGCTGAAAAGCTCTTTAAAGCTGCCTTTATCCACCAGCAGCGTTATTCGCTGGCGCGCTTTCATGCGGAAATGATAGCCGCAGGGGCATACAAGTCCGTTTGACCACAGACGGCTGACCGGTATCAGTTTGCGGCAGTTGGGACATAACTTCTCGGGCTCACCGGCATCCTGATGTACCGGCGCCGAGCTGCGGCCGCCTTCTTCAAGTTTGTTTTTCGGTTTTAAAAAATCTATAAGTGCCATTTGTTTACCTGCCGGTCATAAATGTGAGATCGTAGCTGCCGGAAACAAAACGTTCGTCTCCGACAATGTTTAACTGCTCCTCGAGGTTCGTCGGTATGCCCTGTATATAAAGCTCGCATAGAGCTGCCCGTAACTTGCGCAGGGTTTCTTCCCGTGTGCGCGAAGAGACAATAAGCTTGCCGAGAAGCGAATCATAATAAGGTGTGATGTGTGTGCCAGCCATGAGACAGGTGTCAAAGCGCACCTGAGGACCTCCCGGAACATGAATCATTTCAAGCTCGCCGCAGCCCCGCGCGTTTATGCGGCACTCGATGGCGCAGCTGTCCATGCGCACCTCCGACTGGGTGAAATTAAGAGGTATACCCGCCGCTATGCGTATCTGCCACTTAACTATATCGATACCGGTAAGCATCTCGGTGACGCAGTGTTCCACCTGCAGGCGTATGTTCATCTCCATGAACCAGAAGTTCCCCTTCCGGTCAAGCAGGAACTCAAGAGTTCCTGCGCCCACATAACCTACGCGTTTGACCGCTGCGACGGCAGCCTCTATGATTGCCGCCCGGGCTTCTCTGTCAACTCCGGGAGAAGGGGTCTCCTCCAGCAGTTTCTGATTGCGCCGCTGTATGGAGCAGTCCCTGTCGCCGAGACATACCACATTTCCATGCTCATCGGCTAAAATCTGAAGCTCCACATGTCGCGCCGGATGAATGTATTTTTCTATATACAAAGACCCGTCGCCAAAGGAACTGACGGCTTCCGATGAAGCCTGATGCCAGGCGTCCTTGAGACCCGATGCTGAGCTGATAAGACGAATTCCGCGCCCGCCGCCGCCGGCACACGCCTTGAGCATCACCGGGTAGCCAATTATTTCAGCCTGCTCTGCGGCTTCTTCAAGGCTCGAAAGCGCCGGAGTGCCGGGTATTACTTTAAGTCCGGCTTCGGCGAATATGCTCTTCAGCACCGCCTTGTCGCTGAACTTCTCCATACTCTCCGGCTCGGGTCCGATAAAGACAATGCCGTTTCTGCGGCAGCTGTAGGCAAAGTGAGCGTTCTCCGATAAAAAACCGTAGCCGGGGTGAATTGCCTGGGCACCGGTGAGAAGGGCTGTGCTTATTATCTGATTCTCATTGAGATAGCTGTCGGACGCCTGGGGACCGCCGATACAGACACTCTCGTCGGCAAGGGATGTATGCATTGCGTTCCGGTCGGCTTCGGAGTATACCGCCACAGTGGATATTCCCATTTCCCGGCAGGCGCGGATTATGCGCACGGCAATTTCGCCGCGGTTGGCTATCAGAATCTTCGAAAACATTGTCTGCTCTTTCCCGTTTTAATTACCCGTACCCGCGCCGGGCGTGGTGATCGCGAATGAGAACTCCGCCGTAACGCAGATTTTACCGTCAACACTGACACTGCCTTCACAGAAATAGAAGGGATGCCTTGCGCGCTTGACCGAACAGCGGGTTTCTACCGTGTCGCCGGGTTTCACCGGAGAACGGAATCTTACATTGTTCAGCCCGGTATATACGGGCAGCGCTCCCTCGGTCAATTTGCCCTCCATAAGCACACAGGCCGACTGTGCCATAATCTCGCAGAGAATAACTCCGGGTACTATGGGATTGCCGGGAAAATGGCCGCGCAGAAAGAACTCGTCGCCTCTTACGCGGTAATGTCCCACCGCCTCGCCGCCGTCAAGCGACACCTCGTCCAGCAGCAGCATGTCATCCCGATGGGGAAGCAGTTTCATCAGTTCTTCACGGGTCATGCGCTCTGTCTCCTTATACGGAAGAGCTCGGTGCCGTATTCAACCATCTGACCGTTGGGAACGCAGATCTTTTCGATGATACCGTCCTCTTCGGCGGCTATTTCGTTCATAAGTTTCATGGCTTCGACTATACAGAGAGTCTGCCCCTTGGTTACGCTGTCGCCCAGTGTGACATATGGTTCGGCGTTTTCAGCCGGCGCCGCGTAGAACAGTCCGACCATCGGGGATTTAACGCTGACGCTGTTCTGCTGTTCGATTGCCGCCTCGGTCTGAGCTGCCGGCGGTGTCTGAATCTGAGTATTAACATAAGAGTGAGCGTGAGCATCAGCCGCAGGAGCCGAAAGCTGTACCGGAACCGACGGCTGCGCCGTTTTAATGTCGCGTTCAAGCCGGACTGTGGCTCCGTCCTCGGTAATCTCAATGCTGCTGAGGTCAAACTCGGTCATAAGCGCGGCATATTTGCGAATATCGGCTTCCTTCATTGTATCCGTGATCCTTTCTGTTCCAGGTTGTGTGTTCAGGCTTTTCTGAATGCAAGACATGCGTTGTGTCCGCCGAACCCGAGAGAGTTCGACAGCGCCAGGGTGATATCGGCGCGAACCGATTTGTTCGGCACGCAGTTGAGATCACAGGCTTCGTCCTGTTCAAGCAGGTTGATTGTGGGTGGTATTATTCCTTCGTTCAGGGCGAGCAGACATGCCATAGCCTCCAAAGCCCCTGCCGCGCCCAGCATATGTCCGGTCATGGATTTGGTTGAGCTGACATACGCCGAGTGAGCGGCTTCATCGCCCAACGCCATTTTTATTACCTTAGTCTCGTTTGCGTCGTTAAGCGGTGTACCGGTACCGTGAGCGTTGACATATACCGTATCGGATTTTGTGTAACCCGCCTCCGCCATGGCGTCGGTCATTGCCCTTGCGCCGCCGATTGCCTCGGGATGTGGTGCGGTGATGTGGAATGCGTCGCAGGTGGAGCCGTAGCCGCAGACCTCGCCGTAGATTTTTGCTCCTCTGGCTTTCGCGTGCTCATACTCCTCCAGAATCAGCACGGTCGCTCCTTCGCCGATGACAAAGCCGCCTCTGCGCTTGTCAAAGGGCAGCGACGCGGCGTCCGGATCCTCGGATACCGACAGCGCCTGCATGTTCACAAATCCCGCTACCGCCGAAGCGATAACCGTCGCCTCCGCGCCTCCGGCGATTACCGCGTCGGCATAACCGTGGCGAATCATGCGCATGGCTTCGCCGATTGCGTTGGATCCGGATGCGCAGGCTGTGACCGAAGGCATTGACGAACCGCGGCAGTCGAAGCGTATCGCTATAAGACCTGCAGCCATATTGGCTATCATCATGGGCACAAAGAGGGGAGAAACTCTGCGGGGACCTTTCTCCATGAGTTTTGTATGCTCAATCTCGAAGGTTCCGATTCCGCCGACACCGCTGCCTATCTGTACAGCAAACCGCTCGGGCTCAACCGAACCGGCGATTCCGCTGTCCTCGTACGCCTGACATGCGGCTCCCAGCGCTAACTGCGCGTAGCGGTCGGAGCGGAGAATCTCACTGCGCTCCATATAAAGCGACGGGTCAAAGCCCTTGACCTCCGCCGCCAGTTTCGCTTTGAAGTCGGTGGTGTCAAAAAGGGTTATGGGCGCGATGCCGTTTTTGCCGTTCTTAAGGCTGTCCCAGGTTTCGGCGACGCTGTTGCCCACCGGAGTGATGGCGCCCAGACCCGTAACTGCCACTCTTCTGTATTCGTTCATATATTTGTTTATTTGTTAATCTTTTGTTTTCCCTGTAAAATTCTTACATCGCCAGGCCGCCGTCTACCCGCAGCACTTCACCGGTCACATAGCCGGCGCATGCCAGATAGGCAGCCGCTTCGGCAACATCCTCGGTGCTTCCCATGCGCCCCAGGGGAACGGTAGCCAGCAGCGGGCTGTCCTCCTGCGCGGCGGTCATATCGGTGCGGATGAATCCGGGGGCTATGGCATTGCAGCGGATACCCTTTGATGCCAGCTCGCGGGCGGTGGCTTTGGTCAGCCCTATGAGTCCCGCCTTGGACGCCGAATAGTTGCTCTGTCCCGCGTTGCCAAGAAGTCCGGATGCCGAGCTGATATTGATTATACAGCCCTCCTTCGCCCGAAGCATAAGGGGGGTGATATGGCGCGTCATGTTAAATGCACCTTTGAGATTGACATCCATTACCGTATCGAAGGCTTCCTCGGTCATCATGGCGAGCAGTCCGTCCCGGGTAACTCCGGCGTTGTTGACAAGGATATGCGCGCCGCCAAGGTCGCGTCTTATCGCCGCCGCCGTCTCTTTGACCGCCGTAAAATCCGATACATCGCAGCGATATGATATCGCATTCGCGCCGCTCAGTGTGCGGCACTTCTCGCAGACAGCCTCCGCCGCTTCGGTGTTTCCGGCGTAGATTACCGCCACAGCCGCACCCATGGAGGCGAATTTGCAGGCGATTGCCGCTCCGATTCCTCTGGAACCGCCGGTAATTACGGCAATTTTGCCGATCAGTCTGCTGTCACAATTCATTTTCCCGTTCACGCCTCCGCAAATGTTTTATCCGGCTCAGCCATGCTGAAAACTCTTATAGCCGGGTCAATTCTTGTTATCATGTTTGAAAGTGTCTTGCCGGGTCCGATTTCGATGAATGTGTCCGCGCCGCCGGCAATCATGCCGCGGACCGATGCTTCCCAGCGAACCGGGCTGACAATCTGGCGCACGGGAAGACTAATGACGTCTTCTGTGCCGTAAGGCTCGGCGGTTACGTTTGAATAGAGAGGGATACGCGGTTTCTCAGGCTCTGCTTCTGCAAATGCCGCCGCGAACTCATCCAAAGCCCCATTCATGAAAGGTGAATGGAACCCGCCCGAGACCTTTAGCGGGATTGCCCGTCCTCCGGCTGCTTTCACTTCGTCTGAGAAAGCCGCAAGATTCGAGCGCAGACCCGCCACGGTAGTCTGACCGGGGCAGTTGAAGTTCACCGCATACATCTCGTTGTAACGGGAACAGATTTCCTCAACTTTATCGGCGTCAAGCTTCACAACCGCCGCCATAACGGTATCGTACTTCTCAGCCTCACGCTGCATAAGCTCTCCCCGGCGGCTGACCAGCGCAAGTCCGGCTTCAAAGCCGAACATGCCGGTATAAGCAGCCGCCGAAATCTCGCCGAGCGAAAAGCCCGCCGCGCAGAAGGCATTTATACCTACATCGGTCAGCGCCGCCGCCATGGCAGATTCGAGAACATAGAGACAGGGCTGAGCGTTGGAGGTTTTCTTCAGTTCCTCCTCGCTGCCCTCAAAGCAGAGATTCAGAACACCGGGGCGCAGCGCCTCGGCTGCGTCGAAAACTTTACGGGCGGCTTGATTGCCGTCATACAGTTCACGCCCCATGCCGGGAAACTGATCTCCCTGCCCGGCGAATACAAAGGCTATTTTACCCATTCGGCAGCCCTCTTCAGTATCGGTTCGGCGCCCTCAGCCAACTCACGGACAATCTCCGCAGCCGGCTGTATGCGTTTTACCATGGCCGCCGCCTGACCTGCCAGGAAGCAGCCCTTTTCATTGTCGCCCTCTACAGCGGCAAGCCTCAGCGCACCTGCGCCGAGAGCTTCAAGCTCATCATCGGGCATTGAGCTGTATTCCGCCTTTGCGTAGTTTCGGGCAAAGGGTGTGCGGAGACTGCGGACAGGATGCCCCAGCCGCTTGCCGGTCACCATGGTGCAGAGATCGGTTGCTTTGAGAATCTTTTCCTTATAATTTTCGTGCACAGAGCACTCCTCGGCGCAGAGGAAGCGGGTACCCACCTGCACTCCGCAGGCGCCCAGCATAAAGGCGGCGGCAACTCCTCTGCCGTCGGCTATGCCGCCCGCCGCGATTACCGGCAAATCGGTAGCGTCGCAGACCTGAGGGACGAGAACCATGGTGGTAAGCTCGCCCACATGACCGCCGCTCTCGCCGCCCTCGGCAATCAGCGCGGAGGCGCCGAGACGGGTCATGAGCTTCGCCAGCGCCACGGATGCCACCACGGGGATCACCCGTATACCGGCGGCTTTCCACGCTTCCATGTATTTGGAAGGATTTCCGGCGCCGGTGGTGACTGCGGGCACCTTCTCCTCGACAACAACCGCCGCCACTTCGTCGGCATGGGGGCTCATAAGCATGATATTGACGCCTATCGGACGGTCGGTCAGGCTCCGCGCAATTCGTATCTGCTCGCGGACATAGCTGCCGGGCGCGTTCCCCGACGCTATTATACCGAGTCCGCCGCCATTGGAAACCGCCGCAGCCAGTCTGCCGTCGGATATCCACGCCATGCCGCCCTGGAGCACCGGATATTCGATGCCGAGCAGTTCACAAACCGCTGATTTGAGCATCTTTACTTCTGCTTGCTCTGAATGAACTTGTCAAGCTCACCCACTGTAGCGACCGGCTTATCGAGTTCTATCTCTATACCAAGATCGTCCTCAAGATTCATAAGCAGTTCTACCGTGTCAAGTGAGTCGATTCCCAGATCGGCGAAGGTGCTCTCCGGCTTTATGTCGGAAATCTCGCAGCCGGTACGCTCGGAAATAACCTTTGCAATAGCTTCGAAATACATATTATCCTCCTGAATTTGCGGCAGTCTGTTACATCCATACCGCTTTTTATTTGTGTTATTATTATACCGTTCCGCTGTTCCGCGAATAGTCCCGAAGCGTTCCACGAGCGTTCCACATTGTTAATATTCCGAAAATTGTCGTTGTACAGGCGGTAAATATGTGGTATAATTGCTAAAAATGCCGGGTACATTGGCAATCCGCAATGACAAATATCCGCAAAACAAAAATGTGATTATCAAGGGGGATATGCATGAAGAGAAGAATTGCCCTGATTTTGTGTCTGACTTTGGCGTTTATGTCTGCCGCGGTGTTTCTTTCCTGCTCAGGGGAGGGCAAACCGGCTTCCCCGATTGACAGCGAAGCCGTTTCCACAGAAGCAGAGACCACCGCCGACCCGCTTGCCGACAATCTGCCCGAAAGGAGCTTCGGCGGCTACGAATTCCGCTTTTACACCTGTCTTGACGCCGGTTCGCTCTATGTGCCCGAAGCGGAGAACGGCGATGTGGTCAACGACGCGGCTTACTCCCGAAACAGAATGGTGGAGGAACGCTTTGACATCAGGTTTGTCCCGGTGGACAGCGGAGCCGCCGACACAAGCAAGCACACCGCAGCGATAAAGGCCTCAATACTCGCCGGCGGTGAGGATTTTGACATCATCATAAACAACGGCAAGAGTCTGGCTTCACATACTTCGATGGACGGTCTGCTCTGCAATCTGCACAGTCTGGGTTATTTCGACTATGAAAAACCCTGGTGGTCGAAGCAGTTTGTGGACGACATGACCTTCAACGGCATCATGTATGTCTGCTCGAACAATCTGCACTATGAGGAGTTCGCCGCCTCCAAGGTCTACTATTTCAATAAGGGCGAAATAGCCTCCCGTGGAATCGAGGATCCCTATAAGACCGTGTTCGCCGGCGCCTGGACTCTCGACCACATGATTTCGCTGACCAAGGATGTATATGAGGATATCAACGGCAATGGCAGCAGCGACAAGGATGATTTCTACGGTCTGCTTACCACCGTATCTCACAACACCTGGTCGGTGGCGCTGGACATTCCCGAGTGGGAGAAGAAGGACGGGGCGATAGAGTTTGTCGCGCTGTCCGAGAAGATGTTCACCGCCTTCGACAAGATTCACGACTGGGACTTCAACAGCAAGGGTCTTTACACCTGGCCGAGTTACAGCGCCGCCGTGAAGAACGAAGAGATGCGCACCATGTTCATAAACGGCCGCGGCATCTTTACCTTCGGCTTCGTGGGCGATTCCGGCAAATACTACCGGGAAACCGAGGTGGATTACGGCATTGTTCCCTTCCCGAAGTTCGACGAGAATCAGGAGAGCTACCGCATATTCTACGGCGCCAACAGCTCCAACATGTTCGGCATCCCCGTGACTCTCACCGACACCGAGCGCACCGGCATTATCGTCGAAGCGCTGGCAGCCGAGAGCTACAAGCAGCTGCAGCCCGCCTATTACGAGGTGGCGCTCAAAGCCAAGTATCTGCGGGACGAGGATTCGGTGGCGATGCTGGACCTTGTAACCTCCTGCCGCACCATCAGCTTCTCCTACTGCTATGACAACTGGAACGCCGGAGTGGGCTTCGGAAACTGTTTCGGCACGGATAAGAAGGACAACTACACCTCATTCGTGGCAAGCCGCGAGGCTCTAATCAACGAACGTCTCAAGGCGGTGGCAGAGGTATTCACCGCGAAATAATATAACAGAGAGGATTGAATAATGAAGAAAGCAAGTGAATTCATCAAAAAGCGCCGCATTTCTCCCAACGACGGGTACCACTATTTCTTCGGCTACTACGACCTGCAGGCCTACAGCGCCGACATGAAGAAGCATCTCTGCAACCGGGTTCCCTTCATGGACCGCTTCCCCGGGAAGGACGACATAGCGGAGTTAGGCTACATCGACCTTGACACGCTGGCATTTGTAAAGTTAGCTGAGACCACCGCCTGGAACTTCCAGCAGGGCTGCATGCTCCAGTGGAACCCCCTCTGCGAGGACGAGATAATCTACAATGTGCGGGTGACCGACAGCGACAACGAGCTGCCCTTCCGAACCTGCATTCAGAACATAGTCACAGGCAAGAAGCGTTACTGTGACCGGGCGGTGGCAAACGTCTCGCCCGACGGAAAATACGGTCTTTCGATAAACTTCGCCCGGGTCTATGACTTCCGTCCCGGCTACGGCTACGGCGGCTTTAAAGACCCCAACTTCGATATCCCACAGCCGGATAACGACGGTGTATGGCTAATAGATATGCTGACCGGCAAGAGCAGGCTGATTATCAACTACGCCCGCATAACCCGCGAATTCGGCAACGAGAAATATCTTGACTCAAAGTTTGTGGTAAATCACATAACCTTCAACACCGATTCAAATCGCTTTCTCTTCCTGAACCGCAACTTCCCGAATACGGGCAAGGGCTGGGCTACCACCCTCTTCACCTCCGACCTTGAAGGCAATCTCTGCCTGCTGCTTGACAGCACCATGGTGTCCCACTACCACTGGAAGAACGGCAGTCAGATCCTTGCCTACTGCAACGGCGATCCAAACGACCGTCCGGGCGTCTATCTCATCGACGACTTCACCGCAAAGTCCTTCCGCTACGGTGAGGAGTGCTTTGAGCGCGGCGATATTCACACAATTTACTCGCCCGACCGCCGGTTCATTATGGGCGACGGCTATCCGGACAAAGAACAGCATCGTTCGCTTTACGTCTACGATTCGACTGACGGCAGCTGGGACATCTTCGTTCGGGTCTACTCCGACAAGCCCGAGTTCGTTGACAACCGCTGCGACCTGCATGCCCTCTGGAGTCCCGACGGCCGCCGCGTCTCCTATGACTCAACCGAGACAAAGCGCCGCGAAATTTATGAGTTGGACGTCAGTTATATATACGACTGATAAACATTTGACAAGCAAAAGCCTTCGCGGCATGACCGCGGAGGCTTTTTATATAATTTAACCAGATTCACGTGCTTTGAATTGGGCAATATCATCATTTTGCAATATGGACAAAAAGAACTGCGCATGTTAGTATATTGTGTAAAGATAAATCAAACAGCGCCTATCGATATATAACTTCTATTATGGGGTTCAAAAATGACACATTATCGCTCACAAGCAGCCGCTCTTCCCGAAGCGTCGATAAGCGCTGAATTATTAAGCGGGAAGTCTGTCCATGCCCGTCTTAAAACCGCCGCTTCCGCGGTCACGGGTTTTATTCGTAAGAACACCGTATTCTGCATTGCCGTCATCGCCGCGGTTGTAACCTCGTTTTTCGTAAAACCGGATGCGAAATACGCCGAATACATCGATTACAAAACAATAACCTGCCTTTTCTGCGTATTGGCGGTGGTCTGTGCGCTGCAGAACATCGACTTTTTCGTAATCTGCGCGCGAAAGATTGTGGAGCGCTTCAAAACCGCCCGAAAATGCGTTATCGCCCTGGTATATATAACTTTTATCGGCTCCATGTTCATCGCCAACGACATGGCGCTCCTGACCTTCCTGCCGCTGGGTTACTATGTGCTGCACACCTCGGGGCACGAGGAATATATGGCTTTCACCTTCATCATGCAGAACATCGCCGCGAATTTGGGCGGCATGCTGACGCCCTTCGGCAACCCGCAGAATCTCTATCTCTATTCCCGCTTCAATATCCCGAACGGCGAGTTCATGCTCACCATGCTGCCGGTTTTCCTTTTCTCGGTAGCGCTTATAACCCTCTGCTGCTTCGCAGTGCGAAACGAGCCGGTAAAACTCGACGAGGTAAAGTCGACTCCCCTCAATCCCCGACGCACCGCGCTTTATCTTGTGCTTTTCGCCCTCTCAATAGCCATTGTTTTCCGCCAGATTCCTTATGTTATCGGACTGATTGTCATTCCGGCGGTGCTTGTCTTTGCCGACCGCAAAGCCCTGCGTCAGGTCGACTACGGTCTGTTGTTTACCTTTGTGGCTTTCTTCATCTTTGCCGGCAATATGTCCCGCATAGAGCCGGTGCGTGAGCTTTTGGGCGGACTGCTTGAAAAGAACACTCTGCTTGTAAGTACGATGTCCTGCCAGGTGATAAGCAATGTTCCGTCGGCTATCCTGTTGTCACAGTTCGTCGGCGACTACCGTGAACTGCTCATCGGCGTCAATATCGGCGGAGTGGGCACGCTCATATCCTCACTTGCATCGCTTATCACGTTCCGTGAGTACGCATCTCGCAATCCGGGCAAAACCCTCAGATATATCGGTCTCTATTCGCTCATCAACTTCTCGTTTCTTGCGGTTCTGCTTATTTTCTGCACAATTATTCTGTAAGACTTGGATTATATCAGCCGGTGAACTGTCGCTATGTCAGGTTCACCGGTTTTTTTATTTTGAACATCTTGACATTTGTGCCGTTCATGTTATAATACCTGTGTAACTTCGGAGCAACGGACCCCCTCACATCCGGCGCTCCGTAACGAATACATGAAAGGATTACACACTAATGAAAAAACCTACCCGCATTTTCTGTATTCTTCTGACGCTTGCCACACTTGTCGGCATGATGACGGTAACTTCCTTCGCGGCGGCAGCCAAGAACGAGAAATTCGACATTCCCTTCGCAATCACCCCGCCCGTTCTCGACGGCGTTATCTCCGAGAACGAGTGGCTTGGCGCCCTTGAGCGCAAGCTGACTAAGGACAATGTTGACGACCCCACCAACTCGGGTCTGGTCTGCCAAGGCGCGACCTTCTACTGGATGTGGGACGACACCGGCCTTTACATGGCTGCCGTTGTCACCGACAACTCTCCGATGGCTGACTACCATGCGCCCGATGCCGGCTCCTTCAACGCCAAGGACGGTCTGCAGGTCAACATTTACGCCGATGCCACTATAACCGGTGCGGTAGTGAAGAAGATTCTCTTCTACTCCTTCTGCCCGAACACCACCGACGGCAGCGCCGTTATCGGTGAGCACTTCGTTTACGGCGACGGCGGCTCGGGAAAGAACGTTCCCACTTCCGAGGCCAAGATCGGCGCCAAGTATTCCAAGACCGGCTACACCGTTGAGGTCTGGATCGGCAAGGAGTCGCTTGCCAAGTGTGAGCCTACCATTACCGTTAAGGAAGGTCTGGTTCTCCCCCTCGCCAACATCATAATGGATGTAGACGGTTCCAAGCAGGCTCTCTTCACGGATACTGCCTGGTTCTCGGGCGTTGAATCCAACAAGTACACCCTTACAAAGGCTAAGACTGCAGGCAAGCCTCTGGCCGTTGAGACCACCGCCGCAGCCAAGCCCGCAGCAGCCAAACCCGCCGCTTCTGCTCAGACCGCCGACTTTGTGGTTCTTCCCATCGTCGCGGCTGTAATCTCCACCGGCGTTCTCGCGGTTTCCAAAAAGCGCAGATAATTCAGATTCTACCGCAGCAGCAGGCTGCCGCATTTGCGGCGGTCTGCTGTTTTTGTGGGCTTACACTTTGACCGTAAATTCCAAATGCAAGTGCAATCGCAGTTGATACTGTTGCAGTTACTTTGAGAATTCACTCTTACATTTTGACCTTCAATTATTTCAAAAAGCCCTTGACAAAGCCTCCCGCCTGTGATATAATATCACGCGTTTACGGGGTGTGGCTCAGTTCGGTAGAGCGCTTGGTTCGGGACCAAGAGGCCGCTGGTTCAAATCCAGTCACTCCGACCATACATTGCAGCAGGATACCGTGCCTGCTGTTTTTGTTTTGTTGTCAAGGAGTTAGCAAGTTGTAAAATGAATTGCCCAAGAGAATAAAAAAAGGGGTTCCATTGAGGAATGAAACCAGTTATACTTAGGCTGCGAACAAAAGCAACTGGAGGTAACTCAATGGAACAGGTAGATTATAACACA
>Ga0123335_1005167_pt1 | contig 16125 bp, 10 predicted proteins | sample BiotimSIPDNA_2_FD_89707 | JGI IMG/M metagenome (GOLD analysis project Ga0123335, IMG submission 89707) | Anaerobic biogas reactor microbial communites from Washington, USA - Biogas_R2 time_0 SIP DNA | ecosystem: Engineered > Bioreactor > Anaerobic > Unclassified | place: Washington, USA...
ACTTCCGTTACACGGGGCGGATTGCGGTTATGCCCAATGCGGTGTCCGAGGTTACGAAGGCGGGCGACGTGCACCGGCGCCCGGCGGTCTTTGACCGGCTCGGGGGCAAATTCACGCTTTTCTGCCTGACCAGCTACTACACGCACAAGAACCTCGAAAGCCTGGTCGAGGTTTACCGCCGCTGGCGGCAGGAGCTCAAAAGGACGGCCGTGATCTTCACGATTGCACACGGCGGAAGCCGCCGGGCGCGGGCCTTCCTGCGAAGCATCGAGCGGTACGATCTGGGCGAGCACCTGGTGAACGTGGGGCCCGTGGCGCAGTCGGAACTGCCCGGCTACTTCGCCGCCAGCGCCGGGCTGATTCTGCCGACGATCCTGGAGTCGTTCAGTGCGACGTATGTGGAAGCCATGCAGTACGAGCGCCCGATCCTTACCAGCGATATGGACTTTGCGCGCGTGATTTGCGGCGACGCCGCGTTATACTTCGACCCGTTCAATCCGGAGTCGATCCGCGACGCGATTCTGCAGTTGCAGCGCAGCCCGGAGCTGCAGGCGCAACTGGTCGCGCGCGGCATCGAGCGGCGCCGCACGCATGTGCGCGATTGGGATTCAATCGTGTCCGAAGCTCTTGGCGAGTTGAGCGCGTTGGTCGCGCCCGTAGCGGCGCCTGGCACATTGGCGAGCAAGTAATGGAGCCCGCATGAGACAAGTTCTGCAACACCTGCGCACCGGCCAGATCGAGTGCGCCGACCTGCCCGCCCCGCTGGCACGGCCCGGCACGCTGCTGATCCGCACCAGCCGCTCCCTTATTTCAGCCGGCACCGAACGCTCGCTGGTCGAATTCGCCCGCTCCGGCTGGATTGGCAAAGCCCGCTCCCAGCCCGAAAAAGTGCGCCAGGTGCTCGACAAGATCAAAACCGACGGTCTCATGCCCACCCTCGAGACGGTCTTCGCCAGGCTCGATGAACCCATGCCGCTCGGCTACTGCAACGCCGGCGTCGTGCTCGAAGTCGGCCCGGGAGTGACCGGCTTCGCCCCCGGCGACCGCGTCGCCAGTAACGGCTCGCATGCGGAGCTGGTCTGCGTGCCGCCCAACCTGTGCGCGAAAATTCCCGACGGCGTCAGCGACGAAGAGGCCGCCTTCACCGTCCTTTCCAGCATCGCCCTGCAAGGCATCCGCCTGGTTCAGCCAACCTTAGGCGAAAACATCGTCGTGTACGGACTCGGCCTGATCGGACTCATTGCCGTGCAACTGCTGGCCGCCAGCGGCTGTAACGTGCTGGGTATCGACGTGCACTCCGACCGCCGGCGCCTGGCGCAGAAATTCGGGGCGCGCACGTTCGACGCCTCCGGCGGCGCCAGCCCGGTCGCCGCGGGCAACTCGTGGACGTCCGGCAAGGGCGTCGACGGCGTGCTCATCACCGCTTCCGCCCAGACCGACGAAATCATGCATGCGGCCGCCCAGATGTGCCGCAAACGCGGCCGAATCGTCCTGGTCGGCGTGGTCGGACTCAATCTGCGGCGCCCCGACTTCTACGAAAAAGAACTCACGTTCCAGGTCTCGTGCTCGTACGGCCCGGGCCGCTATGACGAACGCTACGAGCAGGGCGGACAGGACTACCCCTACGCCTACGTGCGCTGGACCGAGCAGCGCAACCTGGAGGCGGTGCTGGCCGCCATGCAGGCTAAGCGGCTGCTGGTCCACGACCTGATCACGCACCGCTACCCACTGGCCGAAGCGCCGGCGGCCTATGCGACGATCCGCTACGATTCGAGCAGCCTGGGCGTGATCCTGGAGTATCCGGCGGAGGTCAGCCGGGCGCCGCGCATCAACATCCCGGCGCGCACCTCTGCCGCCGCCGGGCAGGCCGTCGTCGGCATCATCGGCGCGGGCAACTTCGCAAAACTGGTCATGGGCCCCAACGTGGCCAAGGCCGGCGCGCGGCTGAAGTACGTCGCCGATGTGAACGCGGCGGCGGCGCAGTACCTGGCGCGCAAGTGCGGCGGCGAGCAGGCGGTCACCGACTATCGCTTGCTGCTGGAAGACCCGGAGGTGAAGGCGGTCCTCATTGCGGTCGGGCACAGCCTGCACGCGCGCTTCGTCTGCGAGGCTTTGGCCGCGGGTAAACACGCCTTCGTCGAAAAGCCGCTGGCCATGAATCCGGCCGAACTCGGCCAGGTGATGCGTACCGCGGCCGAGCATCCGGATCGCTTGGTGATGGTGGGCTTCAACCGCCGCTTCAGCCCGCACGCACTGAAGATGAAGTCGCTGCTGGCCGGCCGCAGCGAGCCGCTGTGCATGAACATGACGGTCAACGCCGGCTACATTCCGCCGGAACATTGGGTCCAGGACCCGGTCCGCGGCGGGGAGCGGATCATCGGCGAAGGCTGCCACTTCATCGACCTGCTGAGCTTTCTGGCCGGCAGCCAGGTCCGGACGGTCGCCGCGCTGATGGCCGGCGAGGGCGTCGCCACGCGCTCCGACAAAATGTCGATCGTGCTCGGGTTCGAAGACGGCAGCGTGGGCACGGTCAACTACTTCGCCAACGGGTCAAAAGTCTATCCCAAGGAGCAATTGGAGGTCTTCAGCGAAGGCCGCGTTCTGCGGCTGGACAACTTCCGCCGGGTGAGCGGCTATGGTTTCGGCAAGTTCAAGCAGCTCAAGTCGATGCGCCAGGACAAGGGCCATGCGGCGGAGTTCGCGGCTTTTGTGGAGCGCGTCACGAGCGGCGGCCCGGCACTGATCCCTCTGGACGAACTCGTGAACGTAACGCTGGCCACCTTCGCGGCCATGACGGCGGCCCGCGAGCGGCGGACCATCGACCTGGCGGCGGAGTATGGCGAAGCGCTGGGGGTGTGCCTGCGGCCGGCGTCGGCTATAACGACGGCGTGAACCGCGTCAAACTGGGCTATTACGTGCTGCGCTATCTGGGGCCGAAGTTCGCCCTCCGGCGAGCCGCCCTGTACGCGCGGCACAAGGCGGGGTGGGACCGGCGCCTCTTCGCGCCTCGAGATTGGGATGAAATCCGTGTGCCACTGCCTGAAGCCGCAGCTTCAAGCAGTGCGCAAACGAACAGCGCCGAAGCAAGCCGCAATCAACCAACCAGCGCAGAAACCTACGCCAACTGGAAAACAGCCAATTCACCTCCCTTCTTCTTCCCGCTCGGCCAGCCACCAAAACTTCCCGTCGAACTGCGCTCAACCGCCGCCGGCCGCCAACCAAACCTCGCGGAACGTATCCGCCTGCTGCAGCAAGGCCGCTGCGTCTACTTCTTCAAGCTGGTCCCGCCGCAACCGGTCGAGTGGAACCGCAACCCATTCGACGGCAGCCACTCCGACGCGACAAAAACCTGGACGGACCTGCCCGAGTACGCACCCCAGCAGGGCGATTACCGCATGCTATGGGAGCCCGCGCGGGCGGCTTGGGCGATCGACCTGGCCCGGGTGCCGACGCACGGCTTGGACTGCGACGCGGCAGAGCTATACTGGCAGTGGGTCGATTCCTGGATGGCGGCCTGCCCTCCATTCCGCGGCGTCCACTGGAAATGTGGACAGGAAGCGGCAGTCCGCCTGCTGGCCTTAACCTTCGGGTTCTGGAGCCTGGCCGCCGATCCCATCACAACACCGGCGCGCTGGGGCCAGTTCGCCCGCCTGGCCTGGGCAACCGCCTACCGCATCGCCCACTACATCGATTACGCGATCTCGCAAAAGAACAACCACGCCATCTCCGAGGCCTGTGGCTTGATGCTCGTGGGCCATCTATTCCCGGAGTTGGCCGAGTCCAAGCGCTGGTGGCGCCGCGGTAAACGAGTGCTGGCCGGCGAGCTGCGCCGCCAAATCTACAGCGACGGCAGCTACGTTCAGCATTCCATGAACTACCAGCGCGTCATGCTGGCGATGGCCACGGTGGCCTTCCGGCTGGCCGAACTGCACGGCGACCCCTTCGAGCGCGGTCTGTATGATAAACTGAGCCTCGCGAATGATTTCCTCTTGGAAATGATGGACCCGCAAAGCGGCGGCGTCCCGAACTACGGCAATAATGACGGCGCCCACGTCCTGCCGCTTGACGAGTGCGACTTCCTCGACTTTCGGCCGATCGTGCAGACGGTGCATTACCTCGTTCACCGGCAGCGTCGGCTGGAGCCCGGGCCGTGGGATGAAGATCTGCTGTGGCTCTTCGGACCGGAGGCGCTGGCCGCGCCCAGGTCGCCGCGCGAGCCGCGTGCGCACGCGTTTGCCGATGGCGGATACTTCACGCTGCGCGGTGATCAGAGTTGGGCCCTGGTGCGTTGCCACACCTACCGCGACCGCCCCGCACACTATGATCCGCTGCACCTGGACCTGTGGTACAAGGGGCACAACGTCCTGCGCGATTGCGGCACGTTCAAGTACTACATTCCCGGGCGCCCGGACCTGGAACGGTACTTCCGGTCGATCCAGGCCCATAACTGCGTCGAGATCGACGGCGGCATGCCGGTTGAGCTGGCCTCGCGTTTTCAGTTCTTCCCCTGGCCGCGCTGCCGGGCGCGTCAGTACACTCCGCGTTCGCGTTCGAGCGGCTCATACTCCTGCATTTTCGAAAACCACGATTACGATCGCGCGCCCTGGCATGTTCTGCATCGCCGCGCGCTGCTGCGACTACCCGGCGACGCTTGGGTCGTTGTAGATGACTTGCTTGGAACTGGTCGGCACCGCGCGGTTTGGTACTGGCACGTGCTCGACGCCGACCTGACGCTCGAACCCGGCCAGGCGGCGCTCGTATTGAAAACACCGGTCGGCGATTATGCCCTGGCGGCCAGCGCCACCGTCGCTCCGCGCCGGTTCGAAATCGTCCGGGGCCGCGACGAGCCCGGCCGCGTGCAGGGCTTTGCCGCCCCGTACTACGGCGAGCGCCGGCCGATCCCGGTTCTGGAGGTTGAATACGAAGCCCACCTGCCCCTAAGAGTTGTGACCGCTCTCGGACCGATAAGAGCAATGGCGACCCGGCTGGCCGACGTAGACGGACAAGAGCGCTGGGTCGTCAGCGCGGGCGACGCCAGCTTCGAACTGACCTTGCCGCCGCCAACGCGAGAGATCGCGCAACTGCTGCTACAATGCCCGGTTGCGCTCGCCCCAAGCGAGTCGCGGAAGGACGAAAACAGGTGAACATCACCATCTTCGGCATGGGTTACGTCGGAATCGTCAGCGCGGCTTGCCTGCTGCGCGATGGACACACGGTTACCGGCGTCGATCCGAACGAAGCCAAGGTGCGCGACCTCAACGCGGGCCGCACGCCCATCCAGGAGCCCGGCGTCGCCGAACTGCTGGCGGCCGGCCACGCCTCCGGACGACTGACCGCAACCGCCACCACTCCGCCGGGCCTGGGAAACTGCGACATGGCGTGGATCTGCGTGGGCACGCCCTCGCGCCCGGACGGCGGCGTTAACACGCAGCAGGTCGAGCGCTGCATTCGCGAAATCGGGACGGCCCTGCGCGAGGCGCGCACCCGGCCGCTGCTCGTCGCGCGCAGCACCGTGCCGCCGGGAACCGTTCGCAACTGCCTCATTCCCGCGTTGGAGCAGACCAGCGGGCTGCGCGTCGGACGCGACCTGCACGTGGTCTTCCATCCCGAATTTCTGCGCGAGGGTTGCGCCGTAGATGATTTCGACCACCCGCCCAAAATCGTCGTCGGCGAGGCGCATCCGGGTGCGGCCGATCCCCTGCTGAAACTCTATGAACGCTACACCGCGCCGCGCTTTCGCGTCGGGCTGGAAGTGGCCGAGATGGTCAAGTACTCGGACAACCTGTTCCACGCCGTGAAGGTCGTGTTCGCTAACGAAATTGGTGCACTGGCCCGCGCGGTCGGCGCCGACGCACGCCAGGTCGCCGAAATTTTCTGCTCGGACACCAAACTCAACATCAACCCGTATTACCTGCGCCCGGGCTTCGCCTTCGGCGGCTCCTGCCTGCCGAAGGACCTGCGGGCAATGCTGCGCCTGGCGCAGCAGCAATCGATCCGCGTGCCGCTGTTCGAAGCCACCGCGGAGAGCAATCGCGTACGAATTGAGGAACTCGTCGAGCGCGTCCTCAGCTACCGTCCGGCGCGCGTCGGCATGGTCGGCCTCGCGTTCAAGCCGCGCACTGACGACATGCGCGAAAGCCCGTACGTCGCCGTCGCCAAACGCCTGATCGGCGAAGGCATCGAGCTGCGCATCTATGACCCCGGCGTGGACACGCGCCGCCTGCTGGGCAGCAACCAGGCGGCCGTGCAGACAGCGCTCGGGCACCTGGAACGACTGTTGGTCGCCAGCCTCGATGAACTCGCCCAGTGTGAATTGATCTTGGTCAACCACCCTACCGTCACGGCCGAGTGCGTGGCCGGCTGGCTCAAGTCCGGCCTGCGCGTAATCGACCTGGTCGGGATGCCGGGTCTTGGGCCGCCGGCGCCGTCCGGCTACGAGGGCATCGCCTGGTGAGCAGCCGTCGCTGAGGAGCGCTTGTGCACGTTCTCTACCTGCATCAGTACTTCGTCACGCGACACGGGTTTACCGGCACGCGCTCGTATGAGTTCGCCCGCCGCCTCGTGGCCCGCGGCCACCGCGTGACGATGCTCAAGTCCGGCCGGTTCGCGGTTGACGGCCTCGACACGCCGCCCGGGCAGCAATACACCGAAGTCGACGTCGAAGGCATTCGCGTCGTACCGATCGCGGCCGGCTTCGCGAATTCACACAAAGGCACCGGCATGAGCGGCTACCGCCGGGTGCGCGAATTCCAGAGCTTCGCCAGGCTGGCTACCGCCGTTGGCAAAAAGCTGGACCGCCCCGACGTGGTCTACGCCACGAGCACCCCGCTCATGATCGGCTACGCCGGCCGCGACCTCGCCCGCCACTTCGGCGTGCCGTTCGTCTTCGAAGTTCGCGACGTCTGGCCGCAGGCGCTCATCAATACCGGCACTCTGCGCAACCCGCTCGTGATTTGGTGGCTGCGACGCATGGAACGCCGCATTTACGCCGCGGCCGACCACATCGTCGCCCTCTCTCCCGGGATGAAGGCGGGCGTAATGGCCGCCGGCGTGCCGGACGCCAAGGTGACCGTGATCACCAACGGCTCGGACGCCGACCTGTTCCGCCCCGACCTGGACGGCTCGGCCGCACGCGCGCGGCTCGGGCTGGGGCAGCGCTTCGCCGCGATCTACTTCGGGGCCATGGGGCGGGCCAACGGCCTGGACTATGTCATCGACGCCGCCCGTATCCTGCACGAGCGCGGCCGCGAGGACATCGTCCTCGTGTTGCACGGCAGCGGCGGCATGAAAGAGGCGTTGCAGGCCCGCGCTCGCCAACTTGCCCTGACAAACGTCGTCTTCAGCGACTCTGTCCCCGACAAGGCCGCCGTCGCCGAACTGGTCGCGGGCTGCGACGCCTGCCTGACCATTTACGCCGCAACCGACATCGAGCAGTCCTGGTCGCCCAATAAAATGTTCGACGCCCTCGCGGCCGGCAAACCGGTCCTTATCAACGTCCCCGGCTGGCTCCGTGAGACCGTTGAGCAAAACGGCTGCGGCCGCTACACGGACCCGAAACGGCCCGAGGCCCTGGCCGACGCGCTGGAACACCTCGCGGCCGACCGCCAAACCTGCGCCGCGCTGGGCCGTCAGGCCCGCGCGCTCTTCGAACGCGAGTTTTCGCGCGAAATCCTGACGCAGCGGCTTGAAGCGGTTCTCAACCGGGTAACAAGGAGCATGCCGTGCACGTAATCTACATCCACCAGCACTTCGGCACGCCCCAGGCCCCGGACGCCACGCGCTCCTACGAAATGAGCCGGGCCCTGCTCCGCGCCGGGCATCGCGTCAGCATGATCTGCGGGCTGAGCGAACGCAATGCGAACGTGCTCAACCACGACCAGCGCGTCAGTGAGACGCTCGTCGATGGAATACGGGTCTACTGCATTGCTGCACAGTATGCGAGCCGCATGAACTTCCACCAGCGGCTGTGGTCGTTCGCCAACTTCGCACTTACTGCCGGCAAAGTGGCGGGCGGGCTGGACGGCGATCTGGTCTTCGCCACCTCGACCCCTCTGACGGTCGGAATTCCGGGTATGCGGGCAGCCCGCAAATTGCGCGTCCCGTTCGTGTTCGAGGTGCGCGACCTGTGGCCGGAACTCGCGGTCGCCGTGGGGGTGTTGAAGAACCCGTTACTGATCTTGTGCGCCCGGCAGCTTGAACTGAAGACTTACCGCTCCGCAGACCGAATCATCGCTTTATCGCCCGGGATGCGCGAAGGCATCATCAAAGCGGGATACCCCGCTGAGCGGGTGACCATGATCCCGAACGGCTGCGATCTCGATTTGTTCCGGCCCAGCAATGAGCCGCTAACCGACCAGCGGTTCGGAGCACCGGACGATTTCCGCCTGGTGTTTACGGGCGCCCATGGCATCGCCAACGGTCTGCACGCGGTACTGGACGCGGCGGCGGAGCTGAAACGGCGAGGCGTGCGCGGTGTGCGTTTCGTCTTCATTGGGCACGGACAGCTCAAACCGCAACTGATGGCCCGCAGCCGCGCGGAAGGACTGGATGAGTTGGTCAGTTGGGTGGACCCGATCCCGAAGTCCGAGCTGGCTCAGATTCTGCCGCGCCTGGACGTGGGGATGATGATTTTGAAGAATGTGCCGGCGTTTTACTACGGCACGTCGCCGAACAAGTTTTTCGACTACCTCGCGTGCGGACTGCCGGTGCTGAACAACTACCCCGGCTGGTTGGCAGACATGATTGGCCAGCACCAAATCGGGCGCGCCGTTCCGCCGGACGACCCGCGGGCCTTCGCGGAAGCCGTGTTATGGCTGCGCGAGCACCCGGAAGAGCGCGCTGCCATGGGGCAGCGAGCCAGGGCGCTGGGCGAGGCCGAATTCTCCCGCGCGCGGCTCTCAGGCGATTTCGTAAAGGCGTTGGAAGGGGTCGCGGCGGGCCGCTAAGAGCACGTCGGGCAAGGGTGCACAGTGTGACTGAGATGCTCCGGCCAATGGAGAAACGCGACGCGGGCGCGGTGGCACGCCTGCATGCCGAAACCATCACGAACGGGTTCCTTCGCAAACTCGGCCGACGTTTCCTGCGGCAACTTTACCTGGGCGTAGCAGCGGACCCCGGTTCATGGGTGTGCGTCGCGGAGCGAAACGGGGCGGTGCTCGGCTTTCTGGCCTACTCACAAGATGTGAGCGCCATGTACCGACGCGTGCTGCGGGCGCGCTGGTGGCGTCTTGGGCTGGCGTCGCTGCCACGGTCGCTTAATCTGCTGTTGATCAAGGAAATCCTGGACACCTTGCGCTACCCGGCGAAGCAGGCCGCGCAGGCCTTGCCTCCGGCCGAAATCCTCAGCGTGGCGGTCGATTCCAAGGCCCGCGGCTCAGGGCTTGGCCGCCGCCTGGTGGAGCGCGCCGTGGCACACGCAAAAGGGGAGGGCCAGCCGCAACTCAAGGTGTTAGCGGGCGCGCGGCTCGAGGCCGCAAACCGCTTCTACGTCGCCTGCGGTTTCGAAAAAGCGGCTGAACTCATTCAGCACGGCGAAGTGCTGAACGTCTACATCAAGTCCACGGCCTAGGCAATTAACAACCAACAACGGAACGTTCATTCGGCCGAGCGCTGCCGAACCTCGCGCAACCTGGCCAGCGCCGGCAGAATGTCTTGCGAGCGCAGAGCGGGCGGCAGGTCGCCCAGCATGCTCATCACGAAGGTCGTGGAAGTGTCGCGCCTCAGACCGCCATGCGTGCTGGCGACGCCCTTGCCGATCGCCTCGTAAAAGAACCGCGACCCGTGACAATACCCGCTGCGCAGGCCGGCAATAACATCGGGCGGGCTCTGAACCAAGCCGTGGAATGCCCGCCACACGCGCGCCAGCGGATCGGGGTATTCATGCTCGACCGTCGCGTAGAACATGGCCTCCGCGTCGATCTCCCCGTTCGGCGCGATCTTACCCGCGTGTGTGAGGCGCTCCAGAATGGGGTTCAGCTTCAGCGGATCACCTTGGCTGCTGTCGTATCGCAACTCGCCGCCGGGGCCTTGTGAAATGCAGGCGAACCCTTCGCAATCTCGAATGACGACCTTGTCGCCAGCCGCGTAACACGTAAATTCGACCCCCTCGTGATTCAACAAGCATTCGGCCACGCCCGCGGCATCCTGCGTGTAGAACTCCGCGTACGTGACCAGCCCAAAGGCGATGACTACCACATCGCGCGGCTCGCGAAGCGATTCAGTCTCACGGTATCCACCCGCATCCAGCACATCGCGGAACGAGACCAGTTGGGCGTGGGTCAGATCGTGCCCGTGATCGGCCGCCAGCGTAATTCGCACGCGGCCGCAGCGCTCATAAACGAGCTGCCGGCAAAAGGCGTCTATGTCGCAAAGGTACTTGGACATGCCTTCCCGCCCGTAACGCGTGCCCAGGCCCGCCGTGCCGACCGCATAGCCGTAAGCCTCGCCCTCCTGGAATTTCGCGAACGTCTTCTTCAAACCCTGCAGCTCGTGGTTGAAAACCTTCTGCGGGTCAAGGTACATCAAGCCGTCCCACCAGGGCGAAGCGCGGTAATTCACCTTCGCCACCCAGGGCGCGTTGTCCGAACTTAAATAGGCGCTGTTGCCGCCGCATTTGCAGTTTCGAGCCCGGTCAAAGCCCAGCGCCTGCAGCGAGTAGCACGCTCCGGCGTGCATCACATCCGAGAGCGCCAAATCCGTCATGCTGGGATAACAACAGATCACCTTTGACGGAGCGTAAAAAAGCCGAAACAGCCCGTCGCGCCGCGCCTCCTCCACCATGTGGAAGGGCACGCCGTCCAGCAGAATCACGAAGTGCGGAATGCTGGATTGGTCCATCTCATCCAGCACGAGCGGCGAACCTGGCTGGCCAGACGCCTCCGCAAACGCGATCGCGTGTACCCGTCCATCGCCCTCAAGGTATTCCCAGTAGTCCGGCCGGCCGGCGCGCTGCATGTCGAACGCCAGCACCTTCCGATCGCCCTCGGCGTGCTGCGCCACAGGCATATGACGCCGCACCGGAGAGGCGCAGCCAAACATCGACAGCCCGCCCAGAGCAGCCAGGCTCAGCGCGGCCGCAACTTTGAGCAGCAGCGCGCTGCTGCGGCGAGCCGGCGGGTTAGGTAACGAGCACATCGCTCCGGCCCCCTTACGCTCAGCACCAGGGAAGTTCTTCATCAAGCCTCTTGGATTAAAGACACCGGCGCGAGCACAAGGGCAGTCCTGCAAGGCAGATAAATTTGCACGCTTTGCGGACGATCGTCCCAGGCCACCCGCTGCCACGGGTACAACTGGTCGGAGATTACTTCGGCGTGCCCGCCAAACCACAGCTCATCGCTGTTGAGGACCAGTTTGTAGTCGTCGGCCTCCGGAACGCCGAACCGCAAATCGGGGTAGGAACCGTTGGGGTGGAAGTTGAACGCGAATACCAGCCGCCCGCGCCGGTAGATCAGCAGCTTGCGGTCTTCGTGGACCTGGATCAGCTCGATATCAGGAAGCGCCAGGAGATCATACTTGGTGTCGAGCTCGAGCATGGCCCGGTCGAACTCGGCCAGGTCGCGGTAGCGCAGCAACGGGTCGTCCACCAGGTTCCACTGCCGGCGGGCATACTTAAACGACCAATTATTCGCCTCGCGCGGGAAGTCGATCCACTCCGGATGCCCGAACTCGTTGCCCATGAAGTTCAGGTACGCCTCGCCGCCCAGCGAGAAGGTAATCAGCCGGATCAGCTTGTGTAAGGCGATGCCGCGTTCGATCACCAGGTTCTGGCTACCCTTGTTCATGTGCCAGTACATGTCCGAGTCCATCAGGCGAAACGCGATCGTCTTGTCGCCCACTAACGCCTGGTCATGGCTCTCGGCGTATGCCACGTGCTTTTCGCCGCGCCGCCGATTGGTCAGCGTGTGGAACAGCCCGCCCATCTCCCACTGCTCATCATGCTGATCCTTCAAAAGCTTGATCCAATAATCCGGGATGCCCATCGCCAGCCGGTAATCAAAGCCCAGGCCGCCTTCCTCCAACGGCCGGGCCAACCCCACCATGCCCGAGACGTCCTCGGCGATCGTCACCGCTTGCGGGTTCAGCGAATGCGCCAGTTCGTTCGCAAGTTGCAGGTAAGCCACCGCGTCCGGGTCGGCCCGTAGCGGGAAGTACTCGTCGTAACAACTGAAGGGCGGGCCCAGGCCGTGATCGACGTACATCATGCTCGTGACGCCGTCGAAGCGAAAACCGTCGAAGCGAAATTCCTCCAGCCAATACCGCACGTTCGACAGCAGAAAAGCCAGCACCTCAGTCTTGCCGTAGTCGAAAACGAGCGAGTCCCAGGCTGGATGGTGCCCGCGGCCGCCGGCGTGCGTGTACTGATGGTCCGTCCCGTCGAACATGTTCAAACCTTCGTTGACGTTCCGGACGGCGTGGCTGTGCACGAGGTCCAGCAAAACACGCAGCCCCATGCCGTGGGCCGTGTCGATCAGGTACTTCAAATCCTCCGGCGTGCCAAATCGCGAAGAAGGCGCGTAGAAATTGCTGACCTGGTAGCCGAATGAGCCGTAATACGGATGCTCCTGCACGGCCATCAACTGCACGGCGTTGTAACCGCTGGCCACGACGCGCGGCAGGATGCGGTCGGCGAACTCGCGGTACGTGCCGATCCGCTCCTCCTGCGTCGCCATGCCGACGTGCGCCTCGTAAATGCGCAGGTTGTCCTTCAGCTCCGGCACAGCGTGCCGCCATACATAAGGCTCCGCAGGATCCCAGTACTGCCCGCAGTAATCGTGAGAATGCGGGTCATAAACTGCCCGGCGAACGTAGGCCGGGATGCGGTCGCGCGGCCCCAGCGCACTGTGGACGAAAACTTTCACGCGCGTGCCGTGCGCGAACCGGCCGCCGTGCTCGGCATCCGGCAAAAAGAGATGCCAGATTCCAAACTCGTCGCGCTCCGCCGCGTGCGATTTACGGTTCCAGTCATTGAAGTCCCCCGCCAGGAACAAGGCCTGGGCGGCCGGCGCCCATTCGCGATACCAGACGCCCGGTTGCCCGTGACGCTGCCCGCGGTTAAAGCCCAGATATTTGTGACGCTCGGCGAAGTGCTCCAGCGTGCCGCCGGCCTTAATCGCACGCTCCCTCATCCACTGATAATGCCGGTAGCGTTGCCGCAGCCGTTCCGCGTATGGTTCCAGCCACGGATCTAACGCGATTAGGCCGGTGCCGTCAGGTGCTGCCTTCTTGTCGTCCAATTTACTGGTCACGTTGTTCTCGCCCTCACCTGCTTTTGTAATGAGGATAGCGGTGCAAGCGTATGCCGTCTAAAACCGGCCAGCCGCCCGCCTGCTATTCCGCAACCGGCCGCTCGTGCTCCGTGGTGGGCGTTTCGGGCTCGCTCAAGAGCTGCATGACTTCGCGGGCGATCTCTTCGATGCCCTTGTACGATGTATCCACGCAGCGCCAGCCGTGACGCGCCATCTGCTCATTCGCGGCCCGCAATTCGCGCGCAATGTGCTCGCTGCGGGCGTAAACGTCGCTCAGGTCCATCTTCCAGCCGCGCAGCCGGGCCTCGCGCACGCTTTGCAGGCGCGAGGGGTTCATGGTCAGCCCAATTACCCGCCGCGGGTCCAGCGCGAGTAACTCCGGCGGCGGCTCGCAATCCGCGAACAGCGGCACGTTGGCCGCCCTGATGCCGCTGTAGGCCAGGTAAAAGCACGTGGTGCTCTTGGCCGTCCGCGAGACGCCTACCAGCACGACGTCCGCCTCGGCCAGGTCCTGCGGCCGGCAGCCATCATCGTGCGCGAGCGTGTATTCGACGGCATCGACGCGATCGAAATGAGCTTTGTTCGACGTATACAAGATTCCCGGCTTGGCCCGCGGCGCGCTCCTGAAGCGGTCGTACAGGCTGCTTAGAACAGGGCCGAGCAGGTCCACCACCGGCACCAGGTGCTCGCGGGCGGCATCCTGCATCGCGGCCCGGGCCCGGTCGTAAACCAGCGTGTAGAACACGACCGCCCGCTCCTTGGCTGCCTTGCGGATCAGCGCGCGTACGGTTTCCGGCCGCCGGACGTAAGCTCTTTTGATGATCTGGACGTCGACGTCGCCGAACTGCACCAGCACGGCCCGCGCGATGTTCTCGCAGGTGCGGCAGGTGCCGTCTGAAACGAGGTAGATTGTCGGCCGCGATGTCGGCGGCAACGCATCTGCCATCAGCCAAACTCCCTAGCCGGCATCGTACAGCGTGCGGGAGCAGTTGTAACCGGCTAAGAATCGGCCAGGAATCGGTTGAGTTGACGCCCCGCGGAAGCCACTCCGTCGCCCGATCCACCCTATGCGACTATCCGTTGTATTCCCCCTTATGCGTTCTCCTTCCTTGGGGCTCCCGACTGGCCACCGGCGCCTTCTAGCGTGTATAGAAACTCCTAGCCGCGCAATGGCCCAAGGCAGAATCCTATTGGGCGCTCGCGAAGCTTAGGCTTTGACTTCAATCCGCCGACGGGTGGAGGCTGCGGAAACTTCGGCCTTCGTCTAGCTGCGCCACACCAAGTAACACTTCAATGGGGCCGCAGCTTTTCCGGCCCGCCGGCGTATGCAAGGCTGCAAGATCACAGCACTTGACTTCAACCGCTCGAAGTGTACCATCGCCAGAGTTTCGCGTCAAGCTTAGTTACTTGGTGAGGTCCGGAGAGGGAGCGCAACTGGCCTCGCAGGTGTCTAGAAGGGTAAAGGAGCATTTTTATGGACGAATCCGACCTCGAAGCTCTCCAACCCGATTTGGAACGCATTCTATCCGGCGACGATGACGCCCGGCAGGACCTCAACGCCAAGCTCTGGCAGAGGCGCCACTCCATCACCAACCCCCGACATTACGCGCTGCGCGCGGGCAAGCTTTGCCGCGCAGGATACCGGCGCTCCCCACGGCGAGCAACGGCCGCGCTCGGTGAAGCACACAACCTAGCGGATAGGTCGCTGTCCCCGCTGGATCAACTGATCAGGAAAGAAGAGTGCAGCCGCGTGCGCCAGGAAATCGACGCTCTCCCGGGACGACAACGTGAGGCCGCTCTGGCGTTCTTGTATTCAGAGGCACGCGGCGCGCGGACGCGAGCAGAGCGCAAACACCTCTGCAAAGCCAAAAAGAAGTTACGGCACCTGTTGCGTGATCAAGAGACTACTTGAACCAGCCGCAGTTCTGTGTTAGGCTTTTGTTCCCTTGAGGGCGAGCACATGAACGGATTCAAAACTGAATATCCGAAGTTTTTCCAGCAGGCTGCCGGCTTTGACCCTTTCGCATATCAGGAGGACTTTGCCAAGGCCGACAACCTGCCAGCGCTTGTAGATGTTCCGACCGGGCTCGGCAAAACGGCCATGGCCGTGGTCGGCTGGCTCTGGCGACGCTTCGAAGCGAACGATGAATTGCGCCGCCGAACTCCGCGCCGCCTGGTTTACTGCCTGCCGATGCGCGTTCTAGTCGAGCAGACGCACAAGAATGCCATCGACTGGGTGAGAAAGCTCAATCTACAGGAGAAGGTGTCCGTTCACGTCCTCATGGGCGGCGAAGACGAAGAAGATTGGGACACCTACCCCGAACGCGAAGCCATCATCATCGGCACGCAGGACATGCTCCTCTCGCGCGCCCTCAACCGCGGTTACGCGGCCAGCCGCGCCCGCTGGCCAATGCAGTTCGGTCTGCTTCACACCGACTGCCTCTGGGTTTTCGACGAAATTCAGTTAATGGGCTCTGGTTTGGCGACGACCGCCCAACTGGAGGCATTCCGCCGCGTCCTTGGCAATGCGGACGGGCATGCCTGCCGCAGCGTATGGATGTCTGCCACGCTGCGTCGCGAGTGGCTCAACACAGTGGACCTCAGGCCGTTTCTGAACGATTTCCGAGAGTTGCGGTTTGACTTCTCGCGCGAAAGCACGGCGCACGGGCTGGCAGATGACGCTCGCAAGGTTCTCAGCGATCGTTGGAACGCGTCCAAGCCGCTACTCATTGCGGAAGCCAGAATGGGCGACCTGCCGGCTTTGGCGGCTGAGTTACTTGATGTGCACAGGCGCAAGCCCGGCACGCGGACCATCGTCGTTTTGAACACTGTGCAGAGAGCGCGCGAGCTGCACAGACAAATCTCACAGCGCTGGGGCTCG
>Ga0123335_1005170_pt1 | contig 16119 bp, 11 predicted proteins | sample BiotimSIPDNA_2_FD_89707 | JGI IMG/M metagenome (GOLD analysis project Ga0123335, IMG submission 89707) | Anaerobic biogas reactor microbial communites from Washington, USA - Biogas_R2 time_0 SIP DNA | ecosystem: Engineered > Bioreactor > Anaerobic > Unclassified | place: Washington, USA...
ATCTCTGGCTCTAAAACTGCTCTGTAAATTGCCGTATGCTGGTCGTAATTGCCTATGAACGCTTGAATGGTGTCAGGCAAGGAAAAGGTTATGGCTTCGGGGGTTCCGCCGCAACTAACGTCGCTAACCATATCCACACACGACACACTCTGTATTTGCTTCCAAACAGCCTCGCTTTGTTCAATGCATGTGAACATGGTGTTCATTACCTGCCTAAACATGCTTGCCAATTGGCTTGAAGGGTCTTTGGCGTCGTGGTTTTTAACCCCTAAAAACGCTTGCTTGACGTTGTAGCCGTTTGCTAAAGCGGTGAAGGTTTCAAAAATGTCGATGCCAAATCTGCTAATGTCTGGAACCTCATTCCATAACCTAGAATCCAAAATGTTTTCAACCAGTTTTATAGAGAGACCAAAGTCTCCGCCTATGGGTTGTCTAATGTCTTTGCCAAAAAGGCTGCGGGTGACTGGGTAACATAAAAAGTTGGTTATGGTGCCGTCGTATTTTCTGCGGTTATAGTAGGGTGCCACAAAATCTGTGCCTGCCAACGTTGGAGCGATCAAAAGTTTCATCCATTCAGGCGTAATGCTACGCAAGTCTGAATCAACCAGCGCTACGCTTTTGACTTTAAGGTAGCTCGCCGCTTCAAAAATGGCTCGCACCGCTGTCCCTTTACCTGACAAGCCCATGTAAATAGCAGGAATCAACTTTACCTTAGCAGGCAAACCGACCTTCTTAACTGAAGTCAACGTATCGTCCACTGATTTACCGTCAGAAACAAAAATTACTGACCTTAACTTTGGAAAATACTTGTCTAAGCCCTTGACTACTTGAGAAAGCACGTAGCTTGCTGTTAAAACATTATTGTATGATGGGATTCCAACCAGAAGGTCTGCCCTTTCAATATCATGCAAATAAACCTTGGCATCTAACGACAGCGCAGTTTCTATGTTCTTATTCTTTTTTCTAATCAAACATTTTTGTACAATTATACGAAGGGTTATACAAAAATCATTCGTTAATGCTCTAAATAGTACTCCTGAAACGCATAAACTTGTTTGATTAAGCCCTAATTTGCGGTTGCCAAAAGGATTTTAAGCAGGTATAAGCTCGCTAGCTAGTAGATGCTTAAATCAGCAATTATTTTGCTTTTGATTGTTTCTTTTTCTGTTCTAGCGTTTTTTATTACCTATTACTACTATTTTCCCTATTCCATTCGCCTGTTCTTAACCTTGATTGTTTTGGCTGTAACTTACGCCGTCAAATATTTTGTCGATAATTGGTTATCCAAGCGTGTTTCTTCCAAAAGAGAGCAGTTTTCTTTTCGCAGAATAGCTAACTTATTGTATATAATTGTCCTTTCCGTAGCAATTTTAGCCATCTGGATTCAAGACTTAAGCATATTGTTTGTTTCAACCGGAATTGTAGGCGCTGGAGTCGCTGTTGCTTTGCAGGATGTTTTCAAAAATATTGCAGGTGGGCTTTTAGTTTTGGTTAACCGTGCCTACAAAATTGGTGACAGAATTGAAGTTAACGGGACTTTTGGCGACGTCTTAGATATTGGTTTGTTTAGTACTACTTTGCTTGAAATTAAAGAATGGATTGATGGTGATCAAGCTACAGGTCGAATTACTGTAATTCCAAATTCTTTTGTTCTCTCCAAGCAATTCAACAATTATGATAAAGACTACGATTTCATATGGGATGAAATCCTGATTCCTCTAACTTATGATAGTAATTGGAAAGCGGCAAATGATAAAATCATGGCTATAATCGATGAAGAAACAAGACTGGTCTCTGAAAAAGCCGATGAAGCCTTAACGGCGCTTGGGAAGCGATACTATGTACCTAAACGGTATGCAACTTCAGCGGTTTATATCACATTTACAGACAATTGGGTAGCTTTCAAGGTGAGGTATGTTACAGAAGTACATAGCAGAAGAACATTAAACTCTAAACTTAGCCAGCGTATTCTTGAAGAGATCGAGCGGTCAACTGATATCCATATAGCTTCTACCACCCTGTCGGTTTCAGGACAAATCAACCTAAGTAATAAACAAAGCAGAAACGAAAAGCTTGAAACAAAGGTCTGATAAGAAAGTAAAAAAACAAGCATTAACATAGTACTTTGTAAGGGTTTTTGGACTTGTTTTTAGGAACCGCTAATGACACCATACGCATTGTTATTACTGCTGTGCTTTTTTATTTTTTACTAGTGCTTATCCTAAGGATTTCTGGCAAACGAACCTTATCTTCTATGAATGCCTTTGACTTCGTTGTTACAGTAGCGATAGGAACTACTTTGTCTTCAACGATTCTTGATAGTTCAATAGCTTTGACTGATGGATTAACAGCGTTTGTTGTACTGGTTGGTTTACAGTTTGCTATTTCATGGTTCTCCAGCAGGTCACAGCGGATTGACCGTATTGTTAAGTCAGAGCCTAAACTCCTATGTTACAACGGCGCGTTTCTTTTTGACGCTTTAAAACGGGAACGTATAGTGGAATCGGAAATAATGCAGTCTTTAAGGTCACAGGGGTTTTCTTCACTTAAGGATGTTAATGCGGTGGTGCTTGAAACAAACGGCAACATATCAATAATAAGCGAACTAAAAGACGACAAATCCGCTTTAAAAGAAGTAAAACTGCCCTGACAATTGGAGAATAAACGCTATTTGAGGTCCAACTTCATGTTTGACTTACAAACACTTTTCTTTGGAGATTTAGAATGGTGGACTCCGCTTGAAGTAGCCTTAAGAGCAATAATTCTTTATTCTTACGCTTATTTTTTGATTCGTTTGCTAGGAAAGCGCGGTACCCAAAGATTGACAATTCTTGAAGTTGTTCTCATCATCTCTTTAAGCTCAGTTGTTGGTTCCCCAATGGTTCAGCTTGAACTTGCGCTATTGCCTTCTTTACTTGTTATGACAATTATTATGCTGTTAGAGCAAACCTTAATTTCGTTAACCAAACGTAACGAATCCTTCAGAAGATTGGTTGAAGGCAAACCTGTACTGCTTATAGAAAACGGCATCATCGATTACAAGAAACTAAAAAAGGAAAAAATAACCAAACATGACTTATTCACAGAGTTAAGAGACAAAGGAATAGAGAACCTTGGCGAAATAAAAAGAGCGTATGCCGAAAAGACAGGTTCAATAAGTGTATATCGGCTAGAAAAACCGTTGATAGGGTTATCTATACTTCCTGAAAATGCTCATAAATCAACTCATTTTAAGTCAGGAGAGATTGTGCAAAAAGAGGGTTATTTTGCTTGTTGGAACTGTGGACGAGTACAAACATACAAGGGAAAAGAAGCTTTTCGCTTTTGCCCAAAATGTAACCAAAAAGAGTGGGTAATGTATGAAGAAGATAAAAAATAGGTGCTTTGTATCGTTTACAAGCGCTTTCTTTTTAAGACTCCTGATTTTTTCAGGGTTTGCATTCAAAAATGTCAGGGTTATTGCTTAGCTCCGTTAATGACTGCCCAATTGTCACTACATCACCAATTGCGCTGACTAAAGCAATTGGCAAACATACGGTTGAGCTTGTGAATCTTTTCTTGAATCCAAGCTCTTCTGCGGCGTTGCTGTCAAGTTTAACCTGAAGATGCGTTATCTTCCATTCGGCAAAATCAGCTGATACTCCTTTTACTTCGCCAACAATAAAGCCTTTAGCGCCAATAACCTTTTTACCAAAAAGCACATCAACACTTGTCAAAAAATCACCAATAAAAAAGAACTTGACTCAACCATAAATGCCTTTCTTAATCTCTGCCTTCTTGAACCGTTACATTGGATAGTCTCTCAAAATTTTTAAGCATGAGTTGTTTGGGCGTGGCTCTCCATTCCCAATTGCCAAAGGCGCTGCTGGGACGATTCATCCTTGCATCCTTCCCCAGTCCAAGCGCATCTTGAACAGGCAAAATGCTCAGTTTAGCCTGTGAGGAAAGCGCCAATTTCACCATTTCAAAGCCGACCTCTGCCTCAGTAACCTTTTTGCCGATTTGCTTGAAAAAATTCGCCTTCTGCTTGCTTGACGCTTCATTGGCAAACCAGCCTCTAGCCGTGTTAGTATCATGCGTTCCCGTGTAAACCACGACGTTTTGTGGGTGACTCGCTACTCGGTGCGGATTATCGTCTCGGTCATCAAAGCTAAAGAGCAGCACTTTCATACCTGGAATCCCCAATGCCTTTACCGCTTCTTTTACAGGGGCGTCTATCACGCCTAAATCTTCAGCAATAAACGGCAAAGCAGGAAAATTAGCTTTCAAGCAGGCAAAAAACGGTTTCGATGGCGTCTTAACCCAACGGCCTTCTCTGGCGTTTTTCGCTGTTCCAGAAACTCTCCAGTAAGCCACAAACCCCCGAAAATGGTCCAAACGGAGCAAGTCATAAACCTTCAAGCCGTAGTCAACGCGTTTGAGCCACCATTCAAAACCTGCCTTTTCCATTCTGCGCCACTCATACACTGGGTTGCCCCATAACTGGCCGTCTTCGCTAAAGTAGTCTGGTGGAACTCCGCCGACAAACCTTGGCTTGCTCTGCTTGTCTAAACTGAAGAGTTCTTGGTTTGCCCAGATGTCTGCGCTGTCGTAAGCCACGTAAAAGGGCATGTCCCCGATGATTCGGATTTGCTTTTCTTTGCAGAACGCTTTAAGCTCCGACCATTGACTAAAAAAAATGTATTGCACGAACTTTTGATAGGCTATTTCATCGGTTAACTCTTGGTTTTCTTTGGCGAGTGCTTCTGGCTCACGTAGGCGTAGAGTTGCTGGCCAAGTGTGCCATGGCATGCCTGTTTTAGCTTTTAGCGCCATGAACAAGGCGTAATCGTCAAGCCAAAAACCGTTTTCAAGCATGAACGCTTCAAAGCAGCGTTTATCGTTAAACATCAATTGGTGCTGCTTAAGCTTGGCGAATGCTCTCCTAAGCATCAGTTCCTTTTGCAGGTACGCTTCTTTATAGTTGACTTTACTAGACTGGGGAACAGCCATCGTTTTTTTAATCTCTTTTGGCAGAAACCGCTTTTCGACGAGTTTTTCAGGGCTGATTAGCAGGGGGTTTCCAGCGAAGGCTGAGCATGTCTGGTACGGCGAGTTTCCGCCTTCAAAGCTTGTCGGCGAAAGCGGAAGAATACTCCAGTAATGCTGCTTACTTTTTTCGAGCAGTTGTGCAAACTTGTAGCTTTCAGGTCCTAAATCTCCAATGCCAAACTTGGATGGCAAAGAAGAAATATGCATTAAAACCCCGCTAGCCCTGCCTGTGAGGTTTATGAGCTATCACCACCTGCAAGCAGAGCTACTGGAAAATCGCTTAAAACCTCGCTGACAAGTAACCTTCCTGAATTAGAGTGTAAACGTGCGCCTGTAAACATTTCAATGTAACTTGCTGGTGCTTGATTTGGCAGGGTTAAGCTGGTGTCTTCCCAGTCCACCTCACTCCATGACAGTGAGGGCTCCAATAAGCTCGCAACAAAACGGGGCACAACAACAATAACAAACTGGTCGCCTTTACTTTTTGCAAACGCAAACAAATGCTTGCTCAGTTCGCCTTCAATCTTTAGCGGAAGGTAAGTGCCCTCTTCAAACAGCCCTTTTAGCCTGCGCCTAACCTGCAGCGCCTTAAAAATTACATAAAGCTTGGCCTTTCCAGATTCATAATTCTCTAAGTAAGTTTGACTGTTTGAAGGTTCACTCGCTGAAACCTCGGCTAGCAACTTCTGCCGCAACTGGAAGTCTACTGGGCGGCGGTTGTCGGGGTCAACCATGCTGAGGTTCCAAAGTTCTGAGCCTTGGTAAAAGTCTGGGATGCCTGGGCACGCGATTTTTAGTAGCGTCTGCGCAAGGGAGTTGTATACGCCATAGCGGGCGATTTGTTTTTGGAAGGGCAGAAAATCATAGAGAAAGTGTTTGTTTTGCAAAATAGCAGTGACAAATTGGGTTGCTGCTTCTTCGTATGGTACGTTTGGGGCTATCCAGGAAGAGTTCACTTTTGCTTCTCTTAGCGCTTTAACCATGTACGCAGTCAATCGTTGGGCAAAATCTTGCATCTTTGCCTCTTCAAAGGGGTATGCGGCTAGAAGTGTCTGGTAAACAAAATATTCCTCATTGGCATCTGGGGCTTGTCTGCCGTTTATGTGTGCTTTTTCTTTAGCGTTGACTTCAGCCCACCTCTTTAGGTGCTTTTCAAGCTCTTGAGGGGTTTCGCTTAGAACGTTTAGTCTTGCTCTGCAGTCTTCGCCTCTCTTTGTATCGTGAGTGCTGGATGCGTTTAGGGAAAGCGGCCACTTACTTTGCCTAGCCGCGTTAAATCGTTGAACCTCTTCAGCAGAAACTCCAAATTTGGCTGGGTTGCCGCCGACTTCATTAAGCGAGAGCAACCTACAATAGCGGTAAAACGCTGTATCTTCTAAACCCTTAGCCATAACTGAACCAGTAAACTGTTGAAGACGCATCAACGCCTCCAAGGCAACGTCGCTAGAACCGCTCAGATTAAGAAGGAATTCGACAGCGCCCAACTCCTTGATGACTGATGGCTTCTTTTGTTTTGCCTGAGCTAACGCTAAACAGAAGCTAGCCGATGCCTCCACACTGGTGTTTGTTGGGTTTAGGTAGGTTCGGTAAACAGGAAAACAGGCGAATAATTCAACAATCGCATCTGTCATGGCTTTAAAATTGAATTTGCCACCTTGGATTTCTCTGAGGGCTTGAAGGATTAGGCGTGAGAGGTTTTTTGCGTCGCCCATAAAGTAGTTTTCAATAACGAATCTTTTGCAGTTGTAGAGGAGTTCGCTGAAGGCTTGAGTGTTACCAGTAAACCTCTTGTATACCTCATCAATTGCTTTCTCTTTTTCCTGAGCCACAAACAAACCGTTAACGCAGTTCACAAAGTCGTATCCTGTATTGCCCTCAACAGGCCAAGAATCAGGCAACTCTTCGGCACCAGTCAATATTTTTTCGACAATCACGTAGGCGTCCGGCGCGTGCTTGCGTAACTTTTGCAGGTACTCTTCTGGCTTAAACAAGCCGTCAATGTGGTCAACACGCAGCGCAGAAATCTTCCCAGCCTTAAGCAATTCAAGAGATAGCTGGTGAGTTTCTTCAAAAACTCCCTGCTCCTCCATCCGCAGCCCGATGAGGTCGATTATGTCGAAGAACCTGCGGTAATTAATCTGTTTTAAGGCTGCTTTCCAATATGCCAGTGCATATGCCTGCTTAGATAGTAAGTGCGCTAAGCGGTCAGGGTTGCCGTTATAGTTGTTGAGGGTTTCTTGGGTTGGTTTGCCGCTTAATTGCTGGGCTGTGGCGGGGTTTACTGGAAACTTTAGGCTGCCATACTTTATTTTGAAGCCCTTCTCGAAGGTAAGAGTGGTTTCTCCCTGCTTTAGACAATCGGCAAAGTGTTTTGCTAGAAAAGGCGTTAAAATGCGTCCGTTTAACCGTGGAGAGGGATAGTTCCAGTTGACATCCAAAAACTTGCTGTAATGGGAAGATGTGCCCTTCTCTATGGCGTCGTAGACCATGGGGTTCTCCAAGGAAAAGGCAACATGGTTGGGCACGATGTCCTGTAGCCAACCTAGCCCATATGCCTTCGCTTCTCTGGTTGCCTCTTGAAAACCCTCTGCGCCGCCTAACTCCTCGTTGATCTGGTTGGGGTCTGTTATGTCGTATCCGTGTGTGCTGCTTTTTTTAGCCTGAAAAATGGGGGATGCGTAAATGTGGGAGATGCCCAACTGGGCTAAGTAGGGAACTATCGCTTTTAGTTTGTAAAAATCAAAGTTCTTGTTTAGCTGAATACGGTACGTAGCCACTGGCGCCTTCAAGCCTATTCCAGCCTTATCCCTATTAACTCGCATAACTGACTAAAACTGCCTAGCCACGCTTTTGCCGATTCATCTTGGCGTTGCTTCATCTGTAAAAGATGGGTTTCAGCGATTTTGAAGGCGACGTTTTGTGACTGCCACAAATTCAAGCCAAGTGGAAGCTGCATGATAGTTTCAATCAGTTTAGCAACGCTCTTGATTTTCTCGGTGTCTTGGGGAGTTTTAAATAATTCACTAAATTCTTTTGCTATTCTTTCACTTGCTTGATAAGCTAACAATTCAGAGTTTAAATTAACCGAAAAGCTTCTTGAATTTTCAATCAGTTTTTGAAGCCGCTCCAAATCTACCTGTTCGCTAGTTAATGCCTGCTCAATCTCATTTTCCAAAATAATTTCAGCAGCCGCCCTGAACGGTTGAGGCGAGGGAATCCTGTTTTCCTTCATAAACCGCAGCATCGCCGAATTGTCCCGGTAAATTATGTCATAGAGTTCTCTAGCTTTCTTTAAGCCTCCCTCAACAATAAAATCGAGAATGTAGCGTTGGTCGTCTTTGAACATGTCTTTTAACGAGTACGTGTTTTGCCCAAAAAATTTGGATAGTGACACGATGATTTCGTTAATCTGCCCCTTCTCAAAGCTTCCCAGCACTTCGGAGCGCATCGCGTTGAAAGCGTCTTGTGGCATGTCAGGCATTGTGCCGCAGAAAACATTGTGGTCTCCCAGCCAGATGGCTGCGCAACCAAACGTTTGCTCGTCTAGTGTTATTCCAGAGTAGACGGTGGAGTAGTTTATTATTAAGCGAAATTTGCCGTCGTCTCGCCGCTCAACATCGTTTTGTGTTACTCGGAAGTAGCAGTTGGGCATTTGAGGCGTCAGCTTTTTAGAACTTAAGTCTTGAGCGAAAAGCGCTATGATGGTGTTTTGTGCGCTGATTTTGGCGAAATCCACAACTGCGGGTTTAACAAAGGTTTTGTAGATTTTTGCGCCGTTCTGGAATTCGAGTATATTGCTTGGCGCCGCAGAGAGTTTTTTTACGAACCCCTCTTCAAGTTCTAAGCCTAAGACTTCGTGGGCTAACTGCATGGCTCTAGCTGCATACATAATTACCTGCACGGTTTCAATGCCTGAGATTTCGTCAAAGAACCAGCCGCAACTCGTAAAAATTAGCATAGAGTGACGTTGCATCTCCAACAGCTTAATCACACGGCGTTTTTCTTCCTGGTTTAGCTCCCGTTTAGCTTCGGCTGCCAAAAACTCTTGAATACTTTCAGGCGACCTATCCAGTATAACGTTAATGTAGTTGTTGCGGGCGCTCCAAGGGTCTTTGAGATACTCTTTTGCTGCTTTCTCATACTTGTCTGAGAGTTGGTCTCTTAGCCAATCCATCGCTTCCCGTAATGGTTTACGCCATGCTTGGTTCCAGCCTGGCTTTAGCCCTGTGTTGCAGCCACAGTCGCTTCGCCAACGTTCCACCCCGTGTGTGCAGCTCCATGAAGTGTTTTCTACAATTTCAACCTCAAACTCTGGCTGATGATACTCCAGGTACTGTGCGTAGTTGGCGATTTGCGCCAGCTTTTTTGCCTCAATATAATAGAGGCAATAGGCTAAAGTCATGTCGCCATGTGGGTGATGATGCCCATACAATTCGCCGTCGCTAGCTACACTCTCCAACAGTTCCTCGCTGTTTTGGTCGCTAAATGCATCAGCGAGTCTCTTAGCAAAAGCCTCACCGCTCTCCAGCAAGTTCCCAAAGGCTATGTCACTTGCAGTGCGTTTATCAAAAAAGAACAAGCAAAGCCTATTGCCCGACGGCAAATTGCATAAGTAAACGTTTCTGGGGTCAATTTTGCCCTCAGGCGTTTCTGTCCATTCTTCGTCACCGATTTTACGGAATCTAGCCGCTTGATGCGGGGACAGTATAGTGAATAGAATTTTGTTTTCAGCCAAAACCTCCAACGTTTCCGTATCCACCGCTGTTTCAGGCAGCCACATGCCCTCAGGAAACCTTCCAAACCGCACTTCAAAATCCCTGATTGCCCACTTAACCTGTGTTTCCTTATCACGCCTACTCGCTAGAGGCATAATCATGTGATTGTAAACCTGTGCAATGGCGGAACCGTGACTGGAAAAGCTGGTTAGGCTTTCTTTGTCAGCGTTTAGAATTGATTCATAAACTGCTGGATTATGTCGTTCAAGCCAGTAAAGCAGGGTCGGGCCAAAGTTGAAGCTTATTTTTGAGTAGTTGTTGATTAACCCGATTATTCGCCAGGACGGGTCCATTATGCGTGAGACAGCGTTTGGCGCGTAGCATTCAGCGGTTATGCGTTCGTTCCAGTCATGATATGGCGCTGCGGACTCTTGGTATTCGACTTCTTCAAGCCATGGATTTTCGCGTGGCGGCTGATAAAAATGTCCATGTATACAAATGAACTGCTCCGTCAAGCCGACACCTCCGCCTCAAGATAAACCGCTAAACAAGAACCAGGCATGACTCCGCTGGGCTCAAACTTTGCAGGTAAATCTGCCCCTTTTCCACCCCACAAAGCATCCGTTGAATCAAGCACTTTGACATAAGATTCTCCAGTTTGAAACTCAAAGCGCTGTTTCTCTTTGCCTAAATTTGCCAGCAATGCTGCTTTTGATTCGCCTCTACTTTTTTCGATAAACAACACTTTGCCCTGCTGGTTCTGAATCGACTTTAAATTTCTTTTTTCAGTTGCTTGGAAGGTGGGCACTTTTTTTCTTAACTGAATCAGCGCCTTGTAGTAGGCAGCGATTTTTTTGCCTTCGTCTGTATAGCGGCGTTGCCAATCAATTTTTGACTTGTTAAAGCTCTCGATGCTTTGAGGGTCTGGAACTTCGCCTTGCCAGTTAAACTCTGCAAACTCTTTACGTCTGCCTTCACGGATGGCGTCGGCTAACTCTTTGCCTGAATAGTTGCTGAAAAACATGAAAGGCGCTGTTTCCCCGTACTCTTCACCCATGAAAAGCAATGGAACATAAGGTGATAGCAGCACTAACCCCGCCGCCACTTTAGCTGCTTCTAAACCCGCCAGCGTTGTTAACCTGTCGCCTAACAGCCTATTCCCCACTTGATCATGGTTTTGACAGAAAACCACCAGTTGCCATGCTGGAATCCACCTGTAAGATTCCTTGGGTCGGGGGCGTCTAAACGCTTGGTCTTTGCCAACATACACGTAAGAGTCGGTTAAAGTGGCGGTAAAATGCTCAAGTTCGGTGAAGTTCCTGTAATAGCTCTTGCTTTCGCCTGTGAGTTGGGAGAAAAGCGAGTGTTGAAAATCATCCAGCCATTGCCCGTTAAACCCCCAGCCGCCCTGCTCTGCAGGCGTTAAAACTTGGGGCTCGTTGAAGCCGGTTTCAGCAATCATATAGAGCCTTCGGCTTGTTTCTTCAGCGTGGGCTTGGACGGTTTGGTTTAGCTCCTGCAAGAAATGTCTGGGGCTGCTATCATGCATCCATAAAATTGAGTCAAGGCGTAAACCGTCAAGATGGTAATCCCTAAACCAGTGTAGTGTGTTTTCCAAAAAATAGTTCCGCACGCCACCGCTTAATGCCTCGTCCAAGTTTAATGTAGGCCCCCAAGTGGTCATGCGACTGCTAACAAAGTAGGGTGCATAATCGTTTAGGCAGTTTCCTTCAGGGCCAATGTGGTTGTAAACCGTGTCTACAAAAACCGCCAAGCCCTGCCTGTGGCACTCGTTAACCAGCATTTTAAGGTTCTCAGGGGTTCCGTAACTGTTGTGGACTGCAAAAGGGAAAACGCCGTCGTAACCCCAACCTCGCTGCCCTGAAAACTGGCTGACAGGCATTAATTCAATTGAGTTGATGCCAAAATCCGCTAACTCTTTGATTCTCTCAAGCATTGCTTTGAAGGTGCCTTCAGGCGTAAACGTGCCCACGTGCAGTTCATAAAAAATTAAATCCTTAAGCTCTAAGCCCCGCCAGTCCGTGTCGGTCCAGTTGAACGCTTCATGGTCAACAACCATTGAAGGTCCAAAAACTCCGTTTGGCTGAAAATGTGAAGCGGGGTCAGGTTTAGGCGTCTGAGAATCTAGTTGATACCTGTAAGTTTCGCTTGGTTTAACGCCCTCCACTGTCGAGGTCCAGTATCCCTTTTCGATTTTTTTCAAAGGTATTGTGCGTTTAGCGTTTTCAAGCGTTAGCTGGACGCTTTTATGGTTTGGAGCCCAAACTGTGAATTCGCAACTGTTATTGTGATAAGTAGCTTCTACATGCATAATTAAACCCTTATTACTATCAAATTTAACGGAAAACTGAAAGTATACGCTAAGAATTATCGATGACTAAATCAAACGTGTCTTGCTAACCGTTAAAACTCTAACAACATTATTATTGCTGGCAACTAATAATTATTTTGTCCAACTTTTAAGGGCAAAGCTTTGGTTCTGATTACTATGTTACGGGTTGAACTTTCAAGGAAAATAGGTTTAGAAGATTTTACTCCTATTGTCGGCGAAGAGAAGGTTGCATCAGTTAAAGCGTTAGGCGAGCAGCTAAAGGGCGTCTCGATTACACATGTAAATTCTACCGCTTTCGGCGGAGGCGTTGCAGAAATCTTGCAAAGTATGGTTCCGTTAATGCGTGACGCTGGTTTAGAAGCGCATTGGGAGGTAATGCGTGGAGAACTTGAATTCTTCAATGTAACAAAAAAAATACACAATGCCTTGCAAGGGGCGAATATTACTTTGTCTAAAGAGGAAGAACATACCTATCTGGAATATAACCGTATGAATAGTGAATTAACGATTTTAGACGCGGACTTAGTGATGGCTCATGACAATCAACCTGCCGCTATGATACAGTTTTACCCCAATAAGAAAAACAAGTGGATATGGCGTTGCCACGTTGACCTGTCCACGCCCAACTTGGCGGTCTGGAATTTTCTTGAACAATACATAAGCAAGTATGATGCTGCAATTTTCACTTCAAAAGAATACGTTGTTCCAAGCTTGACTGTGCCCACCCTGCATATTCGACCTCCATCAATAAACCCGTTAAGCGAAAAAAACCGTGAGCTCACTGACTCTGAAATTCTAGCTGTATTGGATAAGTATGATGTTAAACCTGATCGACCCATAATCACGCAAGTAGCCCGTTTTGACCCGTGGAAAGACCCGTCAGGGGCAATTGATGTTTATCGTATCGTGAAGAAACAGGTTCCTCAAGCTCAACTGCTTTTAATCGCGGGTATGGCAGCGGATGACCCTGAAGGCTGGTTGTACCTTGAGAAAACTGCTAGGCACGCCGGTGAAGATTCAGACATTCATTTGTTAACAGACTTGAAAGGCGTTAAAGACCATGAGGTTAATGCTTTTCAACGTGCATCGCAAGTGGTGCTTCAGATGTCAACGCGTGAGGGTTTTGGATTAACTGTGACTGAGGCTCTTTGGAAAGGGGTTCCAGTTGTTGCTAGGCGTGTCGGGGGGATTCCGCTTCAAATTGTGGAAGGCAAGACCGGTTTTCTAATTGACACGGTGGAGCAGGCGGCTGAACGCACGTTATGCTTGTTAAACAATAGTGAGATGGCTAAGCAAATGGGGTTTGACGGCAAGGAGTATGTTAGAGAAAACTTTTTGGTTATTAGTCATTTAAGGGATTATTTTGTGCTGTTTAATGCTTTGTTGAAGCCTGAACCCTAAATTCCCATCATCATGTTGTGGCTGTGTCCTTCGCCCTCGTTTTCCTCGCTAATGTGATGCATAACGTGGATGGCTAAGCCTGTTGCGGCGCCTGCGGAAAGCCCCAAGAGCAAATTGTTAAGCCAAGCGTATTGGCTAAGTAATCCGAAGAGAACTATTATGTCAAACCCTATAGCTACCACCAAGTAGCCCACGCACCACATTTTAACGCTCATTCCCCGAGGCTTGTTAATGCCGATGCCGCCAAGCATGCCCAACATTATCAGAAAGCCAATTAACGCGTAAATTAAGTCAAAGCTAAGTTCCAAACTTTTTTCACCTGTTGCTTCTGGCTATGTTCCCTTTAGGGCTTAATTAGTTTATCTAATGCTTTGTTGCACTTTAAGATGACACATCTTTTAGCAAAAACGGCACCGCTACCTTTTATACTATAACCCAAGCCTTACTTTGCAAAGGTGGAATTGCCAATAACAAAATATGATGCTAGGCACTGCCATAAATGGGCGCTTCTTCTTCAGGAAAGAAAAAAGAAACTAAACGACGCTAAAGCAGCAATAGAAGTAGGCGACTTTGAAACAGCAAAACGTTTGTCAAACCAGATTTTTAACGGCAAATTCGGCGGCAAAAACGCTGAACCCGGCATGACAGGCTCACTGCTCTACCATATGGCTATGGTTACCAAAATGGAGTCAGAAACGCGAATTCTCCTTGAGGCGCTTCATGTTGCTCAACCAGATATTTCGTCAAATTTGGGCAGGTTTTATGGCGACTTCGTTTCGGATGCTAAAGAATTGTTGGAGGGCATAGTGCCTTTTAATTTTGAAGATTCTTCTTTAACTGCGCAACGTTTGGGAACAGAACAAAAAATCGCCTTATTCTCTAAGCTTAAAAAATCCTATCAAGCAACCGAAAAAATGCTTACAGACAAAAACGCCCAAGCCAGCACGGCTTTAGATTCCTTGTTTAACGAGTGGGCAAGCCAAGTAATTATAATGCGGCTTATCCAAGAGATTGAGACAATCAGGGGTTTGCTAACTCTTGCTAAACTGACAGAAAGTGTCGGTGTAGACCGCGTTGGGAAGGCTATGGATAACGTTAAAGACAGGTTTGGTCAAGAAACCGTCAGCATCGCCCTTGACGTGACATTGAAGGTTGGCTTGCGCCGAGAAAAACTGCAATCTGTCATGCTAAGCGACCACTACATCAACTACACCATGGCAACGGAAACCCTTGATGGCCACATGGAGTTTTTGAATTGCCCGATTCACGGTGGACACCGCTATATTATGAAGGATTTGGGCATAAGCAGTGAAGTGGCGACGCTTTTCTGCAAAAAATTCTGTTTTGCCCACGCTAAAGCCATGCTTGACACCGTTTTGCCTTTCCCGTTCACGCTTTGGCATCCCAAGCTTATGGCAAACGACGGGGTCTGCGAATTCTACCTAAAACTTGCTTATTCACCTACGGCTCAGGAACCTGAAAAATTCATTCCACTGATAATGTCATGGAACGTTACTCGGGAATGCAACCTAAAATGCGGTCACTGCTACATTAACGCGGCAGACAAAAAACTCTCAAACGAACTTACCACTGAGGAAGGCAAAAAGCTGATTGACCAAATATGCGAAGTCAGCCATCCATTGCTGGTGCTTAGCGGCGGCGAACCTCTTTTGCGTCAGGACATTTTTGAGCTTATCAGTTACGGCTCAAGTAAAGGCTTGAAAATGGGGCTGGGAAGCAACGGAAGCCTCATTGACGAAAACGTTGCCCGTAAACTCAAAGAGGCAGGTATAGCTACCGTTTCAATCAGCATCGACTCGCATATTCCAGCGCAGCACGATGATTTCCGAGGCGTCGCTGGTTCATGGGATAAAGCAGTTCAAGCCATCAAAGCTCTGCGAAACAACAATGTGCTTGTTCAAGTAAACACTACTTTGACTCATGACAACTACAATCAAATCGACGACATCATGACACTGTCTGAGGGCATTGGCGTGGAAAACTTCCACCTCTTCTTCTTGGTGCCAACTGGTCGAGGCGTAAAACTAACTGACATTTCGCCACAAAAATACGAAGACATGATAACCAATACTTTTGCAAAAGTATCAAAGCACAGGTTGAACGTTCGCCCTTCATGTGCACCCCAATTTATGCGGATAGCTCAAGGAATGGGCTTAGATATGCGTCAATGGATTCGAGGATGCATCGCTGGATTATACTACTGCCGCATCTACGCCAACGGAGACGTGACACCCTGCCCCTACCTGCCCATTAAACTTGGAAATATTCGTGAGAAAAGCTTCAAAGAAATCTGGACAAATGCTGAAATATTCAAAGCACTGCGTAATCCAAGCAGTCTGAAAGGTAAATGTGGAGCTTGCGAATACAAGACAATATGTGGTGGTTGCAGAGCAAGAGCATACGGGTTATCCAGCGACTTCATTGATTACTGCGGGGACATGCATGAGCCATCAGAAGCAAAGGGCGATTACTTAAAAGAAGACCCGTGGTGTGTTTATCAACCAAAGAGCAATCAACAAAAATAGCTTTTCTTTTTTCAACTAGTATAGCTGGCACCTATTAGCATCCAAATAGGATATCTATGCACAAACCTATAGG
>Ga0123335_1005172_pt1 | contig 16116 bp, 12 predicted proteins | sample BiotimSIPDNA_2_FD_89707 | JGI IMG/M metagenome (GOLD analysis project Ga0123335, IMG submission 89707) | Anaerobic biogas reactor microbial communites from Washington, USA - Biogas_R2 time_0 SIP DNA | ecosystem: Engineered > Bioreactor > Anaerobic > Unclassified | place: Washington, USA...
GCATCCGTGGCATACTGGGCGCTGTCGGTCGAGCGACTGACGATGATCAAATCGGCCGCGTTGAGGGCCGCGATCTTCGTCGCATCCAGCGCCGTCCAGTTGCCCCGCTGAACGTCCAACTCGTGCCCCAGAGACCGCACGAAATCCTCGGCCTCCAGGTCGTCCTGGACCCCGTCGACGTCCGTATCATACGCCTGCGAGACCCAGATGATATTGGCGGCATGAGAGACGGGACACAACAGAAGTCCCAACAGCACCATGAGAAGAACGATTTGCCTTTGCATCAGTGATTCCTCCTTCCAAACAGCGTTTGTATCATCACACGGCGCTGAGGCACACGGCACGTTCCCTTTCCTGCGTCTGTCCGTGCGCAGGGAATGTCTGGCCTCAGACAGCCTACTCTATCGCGCTGACATGCTCCTCCCTGCCTTGCAACCACAAAAACAGCGGATCCTTCTCTAATTGCTTATATCCGATCCGGGCACATGATTTCAAGCGAAATCCAGGCTGGAAGGGCTTCAGGATCACATTCGGCCGTGGCCACTGGTGCTGAATTGAGTGGATTGCCGCTTGTGAAACTCAGCTTCCCGGCCGCAGGGTCCACCGGCCGGAAAGCCTCCGGCCGGCCGGAATCAGGCAGGTGACCTCGACGACATACGTCTTATCGGCCGCGATCTGGGTGGAAACGGCAAATTCATAGGCCCGGAGGAAATCCCGCCAATATCTGTGATTTTCCGCCGGCCCGGTCAGGTCGATGTCCGGCCAGATCGCAATCCGCTGGCCCTTCGGATCAGCCGAACGCTGGACGTAATCGTATAACTCGATGCGAAACGTCCCCGGCGCTTTCATCTGCGAACCGAAGGCATCCACCAGAGCGACATAGACTGTCAGTTGCTGCCCCTGGCCGTCTGCGGGTCCGATCAACTCCGTCAGAGGCAGGATCGTGATCCCCGCCGGCGAGAACCCCCCTGCCGGGAGCGCCGCCACAGGCTCCACAACCACCCTCTCGGCCTCAGCAGGCCGATCCACCTGGCGCACGGGCGTGGCGTCATTGACCGATGGCTGGGGCTCGTTGCATCCGGCGCACAGCACCATCGATGCCAGCAGCAGATAAGCCGAAAAGCGGCCGATCACGGACAGAACGGCGGAAATCCGCGGAGAGGTCCGGCGATTGGACCATTCGGATTCGCGGCCTGGGATGCGCACGTCGCCCTGTTCCATAGCCTACAGGTCCTCATCGAGCATGTGCCCGAGACGGTGTTTCTTGGTCCGCAGGTAGTTGATGTTATGCTCGCCGGGCACCGCCCGCAAGGGAACCTGCTCGGTGATTTGGATACCGTAGACCTCCAACCGACTGACCTTCTTGGGATTGTTGGTCAGGATCCGCACATTGCGAAGCCCCAGGTCCCGGCAGATCTGCGCACCGATGCCGTAGTCGCGGCGGTCGGCGTCAAAGCCCAGCTTCAGGTTCGCGTCGACAGTATCGAGCCCCTGCTCCTGAAGCTCGTAAGCGCGGAGCTTGTTGGACAGACCAATCCCTCGGCCTTCCTGACGCAGATAGATCAGGGCCCCTTTGCCCTCCTTCTCGATCATTTCCATCGCGGTAATGAGCTGGTAGCCGCACTCGCACCGCTGCGAATGAAACAAATCACCCGTCATGCACTCCGAGTGCACCCGAATGAGGATCGGCTCAGGATGCTCGATGACGTTGCCGGCCTCGTCGCGGTCGCCGACGCCGCCCTTGCACAGAGCCAGGTGCGGCTCCGGGCTGGTCATGCTCTCGTAGCCGATCAGCTTGAACTCGCCGTAATCCGTCGGCAAATCGACCGACACGAACCGCTTGATCTGACTTTCACGCTGCAATCGGTGCTCGATCAGCTTGGCAATCGAGAGAATCTTCATGTCGTGCTGCCTGCAGAACGTCAGCAGGTCGGGGACACGGGCCATCGACCCGTCTTCATTCATGATCTCGCAGATCACGGCGGCGGGTTTGAGCCCGGCCAGGCCGGCCAGATCGACAGCCCCTTCGGTTTGCCCGGCACGAACGAGAACGCCGCCGGCCCTGGCACGCAGAGGGAAGATGTGGCCTGGCCGGGCCAAATCTCGCGGCTTGGCGTCGTCAGCAATGGCTGCCTGAACCGTACGCGCCCGATCGGCGGCGCTGATGCCCGTAGTAACACCCTCGGCGGCATCGATGCTGACGGTGAAGGCTGTGCTGAAACGGGCCGTGTTCTCCAGCGCCTGCGGGTACAGCGCCAGTTGGTCGCACTTCTCACCCGTCAGCGATAGACAGATCAGGCCGCGACCGTATCTCGCCATGAAGTTGATGATTTCGGGAGTGACCTTCTCGGCGGCACAGATCAAATCCCCCTCGTTTTCGCGGTCTTCCGCGTCCACGAGGACGACCATCTTGCCCTGCCGAAGGTCCTCAAGCACCTCCGGCACGTCGCTGAACGTCACGTCGGGTGCTTCCTGCTGCGAAGGAGACTGGTTCATGCTCACTCTGGACTGCCTAATGGTGTTGCCTCTTGTCTGCATCGGTCGAACCGGTCGCCTCGTTTTTCGCGCCGGATCGCTCAAACTGTTCAATATAACGGCTTCCGGCGCGGATGTAAACCAAGGTCGCCAAAATGGCGACAGCCGCCGCCGACCACCACAGCACGCTCAACGCCGCCCGGTACTGCGGAATCACCCTTGCGAATTCCGGCGCCGTCAGCACGCAGGCGACCATCACCAGTTGCAGGGCGGTGGCCGCCTTGCCGAGCAGGACGGGCACGACGCGAATCTGTGAGGTGACCAGATACACGATCGCAAAGCCGACCACGATCAGGATGTCCTTGCCGACGATCGCCACCACGACCGTCGTCGGCAATGTGAACCCCTCGACGTGCCCCCGCTGCGAGGCCAGCAGCAGGCAGGCCGAGGTCATCAGCAGCTTGTCGGCCACAGGGTCGAGAAACGTGCCCAGTCTCGTGACCTGCCTGTGCCGGCGGGCCAGATAGCCGTCGAGGGCGTCGCTGACGGCCATGACGACGAAAACGGCAATCGCCGCATACCGCAGGCCGGTGCGGGCACGCGGACCGGCCGTCGGGTCGTTCATATTCAGCAGGAACATGACAAACGGCACGATCAGCAGGATGCGGACCAGCGTGATCCGCGTGGCCCAACTGAGCCGAAATCGCTCGGCCGACCGCAACCGACACAAGGAGCGAAGCCGATCGACCATCTTCATCGCATCGTCCCCTTCGCGACCTCACGGGCCGCAGGCATATCATCATTGCGTCCCTGGCGACAGGTGATATACTACGGTCGGCCTGTCGCCTTGGCAAGGCGGCAATCACGCCTTCGGGATGGGAGTGCGGAGGTTGCCCGGCGCAGGCGCCCGGCGGAACAGACAGCGGAGCGGATCGCTATGAGCTCGAAAACACGACTGGCGCAGGCGTACTATGATTTGTCGGTCATGATGGACGCGGGCGTGCCAATTCTGCGCTCGCTGGACATCACGATCGAGGGACGCCAAGGGTACATCAAGCAGGTCCTCAAGCGGATTCGCGAGACCATCTCGAAAGGGTCGAGTCTGGCCGAGGCCCTCGACCAGCATCGCAACGTGTTCCCCCAGTTGGACCGAATGCTCATTGAGGCGGCCGAGACATCGGGAGCGCTCGGCCTGTCGTTCAAAATGCTCTCCGAATGGCACGAGTTCGTCCACCGCATCACCCGGCAGCTCCAGATGGGCCTGATCTACCCTGTCTTGCTTCTGCATCTTGGCATGTTCATTACAGCCATTCCGACTGCCGTCATGGACGGATTCACGCCCTGGGGTTTCGCCATGAGCGTACTGCATCCCCTTCTGTACTTCTACATTCCTGCGGCCATCGTCGTGGTATTCGTGCTCCTGAGAGATCGCAGTGCCCTGCTGCGCTGGCCGCTGGATTTCCTCGTGCTCCGGATTCCCGTCCTCGGCCAAGCAGTCTACCACATGTCCGTTTGCCGGTACGCCAAGGCATTCGCGATGATGTACGCGGCAGGCGTCCCCATCACGGAGGTGACCGAACGCTCCACCCGCGCCACCGGCAACGAGGTCATCGCCCGCCTGTTCGCCGGAGGCACAGACAGTGTTCGCGCCGGCGGGCTCGCCTGGGAGGGGTACTCCAAGCGGCTGCCGTCGCAGTATCTTCATCTGTTTCAGATCGGAGAGGAGACGGGCGAACTGGACAAGACCGCCGAGAAGATCGCCGAGATCTCCGGCGACCGGGCCGACCTGCTCTTCACCGAATTCGCCAAATGGCTGCCCAGGATCGTCTACTTCGCTGTCATGATCCGCTTGGCAGCGAAGGTCATCGCGCTATGGCAAGCAGTCTACGGCAGCGCGCTGTCCTTCTGAGGCAGTAACCAAAAGGACCGGCGCCCGCTGTCCACATTGGTCCAATAGGACCTATCCTGGTCCGCGACCGATCCGGGCATTTTGCGGCTTATTGACTTGATGCAGAGCGATGCCCTGCTACAATGACCCGGTCTGTATGAGGGTCTGTTTATGGCAGTCTTGAATGTCAATATCGATCACGTGGCAACGGTCCGCCAGGCGCGTCTGGTGGACGAACCGGACCCGGTCTGGGCGGCCGTGCAGTGCGAACTGGCGGGCGCCAACGGCATCACAGTGCACCTGCGCCAGGATCGCCGGCACATCAACGACCGCGATGTGCGGGTGCTCAAGGAGACCGTCGCCTGCAAATTCAACCTCGAAATGTCTATGGCCGAGCCGATCGTCAAGATCGCCGAGGCCGTGCGGCCCGATCAGGTGACGCTCGTGCCGGAGAACCGCGCCGAACTGACCACCGAGGGCGGGCTGGACTGCGCCAAATACAAGCGGCGTCTGGCCGAGGTGGTCAAGCGGATGCACAGAAAGGGCATCCTGGTCAGCACGTTCATCGTGCCGCAGGCCGAGCAGATCGTCGCCTCGGCCGAGACCGGCTGCGACGCCGTCGAGCTGCATACGGGGATGTACGCCAACGCCCGGACCGAGGCGGCGGCCCGCAAGCGACTGGCCGAGTTGGCGGCAGGCAAGGACCTGGCGACAGAACGCAAGCTCGTGGTCCACGCCGGACACGGACTGACCTATCGCAACATCACCCCGGTCGCCCGCATCGATGGGTTGTGCGAGTTCAATATCGGCCATAGCATTGTCGCCCGCGCCGTCGTCGTCGGCATCCGCGAGGCGACAAGGCAGATGATCGAACTGATCGAGAAATCGCTGTAGCCGCAATGGTGTGTGAGGCACACCCTACAAGACATGAGGAGTAGCAGGATGTTCACAGGCGCCATGGTGGCACTCGTCACACCCTTCCAGGAGGGAGAAATCGACTTCGAAACGCTCGATGAGCTGATCGAGTTCCAGCTTGAGAACGGCATCGACGCGATCGTGCCCGTCGGCACGACCGGCGAGTCGCCCACGCTCAGCTTCGACGAACACAAGCACGTCATCGAGCGCGTCGTCAAGGGCGCCGGGGGCAGCGTCCCGGTGATCGCGGGTGCCGGATCGAACAGCACCGCCGAGGCCATCGAGCTGACCGGCTATGCCAAGAAGATCGGCGCCGACGCCTCCCTGCAGGTGTGCCCCTACTACAACAAGCCGACCCAGGAAGGGTTCTATCAGCACTTCAAGGCGATCGCCGAGGAGGTGGACTTGCCGATGGTGCTGTACAACATCCCCGGCCGCTGCGGGGCCGGCCTGACGCCGGAGACCATCGCCCGGCTCAGCGAGCTGGACAACGTCGTCGCGGTCAAAGAGGCCACGGGCAGTCTCGACCAGGCGTCGGAGATCGCCATGCGATGCGACCTGACGATCCTGTCCGGCGACGACTCCCTGACCCTGCCGCTGGCGTCCGTGGGCGGCAAGGGCGTCATCAGTGTCGTGGCCAATATCGTGCCGGCCGACGTGGTGGCGATGACCGACCTGATCCTCGAAGGCGACCTCGTCAAGGCCCGCCAGTGGCACCGCAAGCTCTTCGCCCTGAGCAAGAACATGCTGACCCTGGCGACAAATCCGATCCCGATCAAGGCGGCGATGGCCATGCTCGACATGTGCTCCGACGAGTTGCGTCTACCCATGACCCCGCTGGCCGACTCCCAGAAGGCCACCCTCAAACAGACGCTGACCGACTACGGCTTGCTGCAGTGAGACGCTTGCGACGGCCGGCTGGAACCGTATCCACCGGACACGAGCGCCATCAATCCCAATGGGTAGTGGTGCTGCGCTGCGCCTCGATGAAGGTGTCCAGGATGGCGGCGACATGGCTACCGACGGAATAGTGCTGCCGAACATGAGTCTGTGCTGAGGCCGCCAACTGGCGGGCGTATTCCGGGTCGTCCAGCAACCTGGCGAGCGACTGTCGCAGGCTCGCTTCGTCGTCTCGTTCGTAGACCAAAGCCGTCTTCTCGTGGATGATGGGATCGTCCACCCCGCCCTCACAGGCAACGACGGCAACCCCCAGGCCCATCGCTTCGAGCAGAAACCCGCTGAATGTCTTCGTCGGTTGCAGATGAACGAAGATATCGCCGGCAGCCAGGACGGACCGCCATGGATCGAGCACAGGAACGATGGTCACGATATGAGCCAGGCCATGCCCGGCCAGCGCACTGCGCAGTCGGCGCTCCGCCTTGCCGCTGCCCATGATCGCAATGACGAACTCATGGCCTTCGGCCAGAAGAGCCTTGGCCGCCTTCAGCAAAGCGGCAAAATCGCTCACACGATCGATCGGATGGGCCACAACGATGCTGCTGAGGCGTAGAGGGTCGGAAAAACAGGCCGGATCAGACTCGGCAAAGGTCGGCATGTGGATGCGTCGCACCCGATCCGCCAGGCTGAAATGCGCTCGCGTGATGCTCGAACCGATCGTCTCCGCCGGCACCACGATACTCGCGCATCGCGTGGCAGAAATCGACAGCCGTCGCAGCCTCCCGGCAAGGGAATTGACGGCAAGCACGTATGGAACGCTCAGCCGACGAGCCAGCCGACGGGTCAGGGCCGCCCGGCTCTCGCACAGACAATGCAGAATCGTCGGCTTGAACTTCTCCAACGCCACCGCGAGCGATTCGAGCCCCATGCGCTCCATGAGCGGCAAGTCGATCGCCGGATATGTGAATACCTCGACCGGTCCCGGCACGATTCCGATGTCCATCTGGTCGCCACTCATGGGCGGACAGATCAGCGCCGTTGGAATAGACTCGTCCACCAGTCCGACCAGCAGACGTCGCAGAAACGGCGCGTGCTCCGTGACCTCCCGCTGTGACGCGATGAGGACCGGACGCAGCGCCTTTCTCACACTCGTCGTATCCGAACGCTCCGTTTCCGTCATAGATGCCCACCGAACGATACATCGACCCTCTGGCCCCGGCGCACGATCGCGACGGGGCCCAAGCCGGGCCCCAAGGGCATTCTATCGTCATTTCGGACGGAGTGTTACGAAAAAGCGACGTCGGTTCGACCGCCAAAGGCCGTCGGGGCCCGCCTCGATGAGCATCGGCGAGACAGGCCCCGACCGTTGTCTTCTACGGAGACACACTCGGCCACTGGTGAACTGCCGGAACGCCCCGTCACGACTCCGGAATCAACATCACTCGACCGCCGGCCTTCCGAAGCCAACATCATCGATGTAGACCGTGCCGGTGCCGCCGGCGCTCGGACTGGTCCGATTGCCGACACCGATCACCATCGTCTGTATCCGGCTCAGGTTCACGCCGGCCAGATCGGCATAGGAGATCGCCCATTCCTGCCAGGTCGAGTGCAGCGTGATCGCCTCATCGGCGCTCACAACCGTCACGCTCTTGCCCGTGCTGTCCTCGATCCGAACGTACATCGGGTCAGCCGAGTTGCCCACAGGCTGCGTCGCACCGATCTCGGCCGTCTGCCAGGCGCCCGTTACGCTGCCCGTCATCGCCAGGTTCGAGAACTCCGCCGCCGTCGTAATCGCGGCGTCGTGACTGGTCACCGCCAGACCGATGTAGACGTTGGCCGTCATCGGAATCTCCAGCGGGTCCGTCGGTGTGATGTCCACCCACGTGACGCCGTCGGCCGAGATCTGCGCCGTGAAGAGGTTGTTCGTCCGCGTCAGCCTCGCCCAGTACGGCAGCGAGATGTCCGCCACGTCCGTATTGGCGCTGTCGGTCCCGGCTACCGGACGACGCTGGAGCGAAGCCCCATGTGTCGGTTCCGGCGTCAGGGCCACGAACGCGTGCTTCGAGCCGGCCTCGAGTGTCTCACGAATCATCACGCCGGCCTTGGCCCACTCGTTGCTGCGAATCACGCTGTCGATGCGGACCGTGATCGACCCGTTGCCGCTGAGGCTCTTGTAGGCGTAGCGGAACTGATCGGCGGTACCCCAGATGTCGGTCCCGACCGCGCTCATGATGATCCTCCCATCGGACGTCTCCTCAAACGACGGCGCGTTGCCGCGAACGTACAGCACCAGCGTATCGGCACCGTGACCCGACCAGTTCTGCGGCGAGGCGAACACCCGCTCGGCCTCGGAGTAGAACGGCGAATCGGTGTTGTCATACTGCAATGGCATCGACTGGCCGCCACTGCGAACGATCGTCTCTTCGGCGAACGGGGCGTTGAGGTAGCCGACCGTCGAACCGGTGTTGTTGACCCAGCCGTCAAGCCAGGTGTCGAAGATGGTCGTGCCGGCGTCAATGTCGTCGTTGTACGTCTCGAAACCGTCGATCAACGCATACGACTTCGTCGCGAAGCTCCAGAGTTCGCCGGCCCAGACGCCGTCGCCCACTGCATCGATCCTCCAGTAATAGCTGTCGCCGAAGTACAACGCGTCGGGTGCATAGGTGGTCTGAGCAGCATCCGCAACGAGCGTCAGTTCCTCGGGATCAGTGCCGAGATACAACTGATGCGAGGTCGCATCACGGCCCGCCCGCCAGCTCAGCAAGGTAGCCGGATCGACTTCCGTGGCCCCGTCGGCCGGCTGCGGTTGCCGGGCCTGGACCGGAATGAACAGGAAGCGGACTTCGCTAAGTCCGAACTGGCCCAGCGTACTCCATCCGCTGTTGACGATCAGGCGAACGTATCGGGCGGAGACGCCACCAAGATCGACCACTGTGTTGGCGGCGTACCCTGCCATCGACGCCCCTCTGGCGAATTCGACGTCCCGCAGAACCGTCCAGCCCTCTGCGTCCACCGAATACTGGACGGTCACATCCTTGAGTCCAAAGCCGAGAATCATCTCGAACTGGACGTTGTAGTTCCAGACCAGCATCTCGTGCAGTTCGTAGACGCGGTCGAACTCATACTGGATGTAGAGCGGCTCTTCGTCCGGGGCATAGGCCAGCCACATATCGGTGGCGGCCGCCGAGTGCCGATCGGCGTCATCGAGACCCGAGCCGTCAATCGTCTTCTCCGGGCCGGCGCCCTCGTCGGAATCGCCGTTGGTCGTGGCGATGATACTCTCAATGGGATAGCCGACCGGCTCGGCGGCAAACCACCAGATCTGACCTTTGAAGATTGTGCTGTTCGGCGGCGCGTTGACCTCATCGATTCGCCAGTAGTAAGTCTGCCCATAATCGAGCACGCCGGGCGGATCGTAACTCGCGGCGGTCTGCCCTTGACTGACCAGCACACCCCTCGGATCGCCGCGCGTGGCATCGTTGACATCGTCGAACGTCGTGCCGAAGTAGACGTCGTGACTGGCGGCAAACGCGCCCGGATCCCATGACAGAATAACGTCGGTCGGCACATCCGCCGCGTCATTTGCGGGGTTCGGATTTCGGCTGAGTTCCTTGGCAATGGCAGGCTCGGCCGAGAGAATCAGATGCCCATACCCCAGAGTCTGGTCATGCGCCTCCCGGCTTGTCCAGGTCATCTGGATTTCCCGGTCGCCGTTGTCTGTATCATCAATGACAGGGTGGAAGCCAATGGCATTGCCGACGGAGAAGTCCAGTGAAGCCATCTGTCGATAGTCGATCGAGGCCTCACAGATGTATCCGTCTGCCGTTCGGGTGGACGCCACTTGAAGATAGTCAATGGCGCTCTGACCATCACTATCCATGTTGCACCAGTTCCATGTCTGTTCGTTGGCATTGAAGCCGTACTGATAATGCTCGTCGTGTTCGCTCACGGCGTTGGTTGTAGCGAAGAATATTTCGATGCAGTCCGCGTTCCAGATGTCGCCGTTGGTCTTGTTCATGGACAGCTTGTCGTCCTTGACCACGACCGCCATGTAGATCTTCTCGTCGTCCCACAGCAGGTAGAACACTCCGCTGCAGTCCTCAGGATCGCTCCAACTTGTCTGCCCCGTATGCACCTGTGCTGCGGCATCCAGAACAGCCGGGGTCATCGCGGCAAGATTCCAGTCACTCAAGTCACCGTCAATGGCATCCGGCGTACCCCACAGACACTCGATCACCAAAGGTTCGCCAGTGGCCGGATGCACGGCCGGGGGGGCCGCAATCGCCAGACTCAGGCTGAGCAGGCCGAGAATGCCTGCAAAGACCCATTTCTTAGCTGACATTTCGATTCCTCCTTCAGACGCAATCCATTCTGTCATTCGTTCTCGGCCACACACCGAGAACACCGTCTCTCTCCCAACGTGGCGAGCCGTCCTGCCTGACCCGCACGTGGGCACCGGAATAACCGGTCCGATCTCTTCACGTCGATGGAATACCGTTGAAGTGCTTTTGGGCTCACCTCCTTTCTCACCACAGGCGGCATGTCTGCCGGTGCGGATGCACGAATCCAGGCGCTTCGCGGCAGACGGCCGGGTCGTTCCCCGGCTCTCTCACCGATAACGCACCACGATCCGACACGCGGCGCAATCCCTTCGGCCCGAGTCGATCTCAGGAACGATCGGCGACGGACAAACGACAGGGACCCGCTCCGATACAGATCGGAGCGGGCCCTGCCTGTGCTGCTGACCGCGGCAGGTGCATCCTGCCGCCATGCGATCACAGATTCCTATTCTGTCGCCGGCTTTCCAAAACCGACGTCGTCGATGTAGACGATGCCCGTGCCGCCGGCGGTCGGGCTGGTCCGATTGCCGACACCGATCACCATCGTGTCCACCCGGCTGGGATTCACGCCGGCGAATTCGCTCAGCGGAATCCTCCACTCGTTCCACCCGGCCAGGAACACCGCCCCATTGCCGGCCGGATGAGTCACCGTCGCGGCCTTGCCTGTCGCATCCTCCACCCGCACGTAGAGCGGCGCCGCGGTATTACCATCGGGCTGCGCCGGACCGATCGTCTCAACCGTCCACTGACCGCTGACGTTCCCCGTGGTGGTGATCCCTGAGAACTCGGCGCTGGCCAGAACACCCGCGGCATGGCTGGTCAACACCAGACCGATGTACGCATTCGCTCCCATCACGATCGTCTGGGGATTCCACGCCATGGCGGTCCAGTTCTCGCCATCCGTCGAATAATACCCGTTGAAGCTACTGCCCACGCGCTCGATTTTGACCCAGTGAGGTGCGCGCAAAGCAATCTGCTCGTCGGTGGCAATCGAGCTGTCGCTGACGGCGTCCACACCCATGGTCAAACGGGCCTGATAGCGGCACCCGTAGTCCGGCGTCGAATACACCGCCGCGAACTTCGAACCGGCCTCCAGCGTCTCACGAATCATCACACCGCCCTTGGTCCATTCATTCGCGCGCGATACGCTCTCCACATAGGCAATGAGCGAACCGTCGCCGCTGAGGTTCTTGTAAGCGAAACGGAACTCATCGGCCGTGCCCCAGATGTCGGTCCCGGCCGCGCCCAGGATGACCTTGCCGTCCGCCAACTGCAGGAACGAGGCAGGGAGACCCTGGAAATATACCGCCAGCGTATCCGCTCCGTTGCCGGTCCAGTTCTGCGGCGAGGCAAACACCCGCTCGGTCTCGGAATAGAACGGCGACGTCGTGTTGTCATAGAACAGAGGCATCGACTGAGTGCCGCTACGAACGATCGTCTTCTCGGCGAACGGCGCCGTGATGTAGCCGACTGTCGAGCCGGTGTTGTTGACCCAGCCGTCCAGCCACGTGTCGAAGATCGCCTCCCCGGCCTCGATATCGTCGGTGTAGGTTTCGAAGCCGTCGATCAAAGCGAACTCCTGTGTGGCGAAGCTCCACAGATCGCCGGCCCACACAGCGTCGTCTCCAACCTCGTCCACGCGCCAGTAATACGTCGTTCCGAAGATGAGTTCGGCCGGCGTGAAGGCAGACTGGGCAGGACTGCCGGCCAGCGACAGATCGTTCTGATCCGTTCCGAAATAGACCTCATGAGAGACGGCGTCTCGACCCGCACGCCAGGTCAGCGCGGAATCCACGCTCGCATCCGCCGCATCGGAGGCCGGCTGCGGCTCTCTGGCGTGGGCGGGGATGTACATAAAGCGGACTTCACTGAGACCGATCTGCGTCAGGGAACCCCAATTGTCGCTGATCGTCAGGCGGACATACTTGGCGGCAACGCCGCCCATATCAACGGTTGTGTTGGCAGCGTAGCCGGGCACGGCCGTCGCCCTGGCAAATTCGACATCACCCAGGAGGGCCCACTCGGCGCCGTCGGCGGAGTATTCCACCGTGACATCCTTGGCCCCGAAGCCAAGTACCGGGTCGAACTGCACGTTGTAGTTCCAAACCAACAACTCGTGCATCTTGTAGACGCGATCGAACTCGTACTGGATCCAGACGGGCCTCTCCGCATCGGCAGTGGTCAGCCACATGTCCTGGCTTTCGGTCGAGTGGCCGTCGTTCTCATCGAGTCCGGAGCCGTTGATCGTGTTCTCCGGCACCGCATCGCCTGCAGAACTCGAGGCGGTTACGATCACATTCTGAACCGCATAGACGAAGGGTTCCGTCGTGAAACTCCAGACCTCGCCCTGGAAGATTTCGCCAGCGGTGAGGACCTCGTCGATCCGCCAGTAGTAGCTCGTCTCAAAATCGAGCAGCCCATCGGGATCGTACGTCGCGGCCGACTGGGCCTGACTGAGCAGCACGCCCATTGGATTGGCCCGGCTGGCGTTGCCGACGTCGTCGAGACTGGTTCCAAAGTAAACGTCGTGCGCCGAGACGCCTTCACCCGGCTCCCAGGTCATGACAACGTCGCGAGGCACGTCGATCGCTTCCTTGGCAGGGCTCGGCGAGCGGGCCGCCTCCGGCGGGATAGCCAGGACGATGTGGACGAACGAGATCTTGGAATTGCTGGCGCCGGCATCGGCATCGGCCGTGATGGTCAAGCGACCGTCAGTCACCTCCACCGTGAGTTCATACTTGTCGAAGTTGCCGGTCTGTCCATTCGGATCGACGATAAGGACTCCTTCCACGAGCATCGTATTGGTCTGATCGCTGTTGGCAGGGTCGCCACAGATCATAAGGATATTATACACACCCTTCTCGATCTCGATCTCCCAGATCGCCGGCGGCGAGGCCTTCTGCAGATGGTTCAGCGTGTCATACCGCTGATCTTGTGAATTGGCGTTGTTGCGGTCGCGGGCGTCGGCGGTGATATTCCGATTCCAGCCGTAGCTCCAGCCATTGCCTCGATCACCGAAGACCTCACCGTAGTCCGGTAGATACCCATCGGGAACCACCCGGTCGCCTTCACTGTTGGACTGGAAGTTGATGTAGACGGTCTGCCCCCAAGCTGCGCCCATGACACCGACGACAACTCCAAGTAACACCATGAACCACACACATCTTCTACACATGGCAATCCTCCTTCAGACAGGGTCATACCAGGTTCGCTCCGGCTACGCGCCGGGTCGCTTCCCTCCACCATGCAGAATCGTTCCGACCGAATGCGCGCAGACCACAACCGCCCTCTTCTGTCTCGGAACGTTATCTCCAATGGAATTGTGGAATGAATGGGCCGTCGTGCTCGGCCGGTCAAATGAACAATGGTGCCCCGCCGTAAGGCAGGCGTAATCGCTGCCCGAAAATGAACACCCGGCCCCCCCTGACCGCGTGTGTAACCCGGTACACACCATCAGGGCCTCCGATTCTGACCGTACAGCGCGACCGCCCATCGAGCAGACGGCCCGCACCACCACAGAATCTGAAATCACCACACCCGACCTGTCGCGCGTGCCCAGACCGCTCGCAACCGGCTCAATCCATCTTGTACCATATTCGGCGTCTGTCACGCAAGGCATTTCTCGTCGACTTCGAAGACGCCGGCACTCATCTACGCATCGACCCCCGACAGCCTCCCATGCCAGCAACCCCGGCATGCATTTGAGGGCCTGGAAGTTTTTGGGACATAATTCACAACAACTCACAATGCCCCGATTGACGTACAGGCAATTGAGGTACACCGCCACCTCTGGCCCACACCGCGCCTCAGAACCGGTCCTTGCGGACGACAGGGACAGCGAGTAGAATCGTCCGCAAAGCGGCATCCGCACTGTTGCATCGCCGCTCTGAAGAGAACCCGTATGGCCTGAGACACACACCAATATGCTCGGCGTATTCCTACCAGCCATTGTCGTCGCCTATCTGGTCGGCGCGATTCCGTTCGCTCAGATCATCGCCAAGGCGCACGGCAAAGACCTGCGGACGATCGGCTCGGGCAACATCGGTGCGACGAACCTGGCGAGGGCGTGCGGCCGCAAGTGGGGTTATGCGTGTTTCGCCCTGGACGTGCTCAAGGGTCTCGTCCCGGTGGCAGCGGCGAGGATCGTCGCGGGACGTCTGCTGACAGCCGACACAGCGATCGGCCCGGCGTTCCTGGGCCTGTGGCTGGCAGTGGGCGTGGCGGCCATCCTGGGACACGTCTTGCCCATCTATCTGAAGTTCAAAGGTGGCAAGGGCGTTTCCACCAGCTTCGGCGTGGGCCTGGGTTTGTGGCCCTATTTCACCGTCGGGGCCCTGGTCGCCCTGGGGGTCTGGCTGCTGTGCGCCGCACTCTGGCGATATGTCTCGCTGGCCTCTATCTGCGCCTCGCTCACCTTCCCCGTAACGCTCGTCGTCGTCATCGCGGCCAAGCACGACTGGCGCCTGGCCAATCTGTGGCCTCTGCTGATCGCCGCGACCGCCATTCCATCGCTGGTCATAGGCCTTCACCGTCGGAACATCCAGAGACTGCTAGCCGGCACGGAAAGCAAGATTCGCAGCAAGAAGGACCGCTCATAGGCGAGGTGGGCCGTCACGAAGCCGCGATCGGAACCAGGCAGAGGAAGCGCAGAGGGACGTCGCTGGTGTTCTTGAAGCAGTGTTCGGCCCCGCCGGGCATGAGAACGACGTCTTCGGTGCCGATGGGCGAGGTCTGGCCGTTGCAGACCACCACGCCGTGACCGGCGACAACAAAGACCTCGTGCTCGTGCGGGTGCGCGTGCAGAGGAGTTTGGCCGCCGGGCTGGACTTCAAACATCCGCATGGCGAAGGTCGGCGCTCCGTCGGGCTTGCCGATCAGCAGCCGCATCTGGACGCCCTTGGCGCCCTCGACCTCGACGGGATTCTTCGGGATATCGTTGCTGTTTGCCAGCTTCATAAACGTCCCTCCGTTGGATCACTTGAGCTTGCGTTCGAGGATATCCGAAACCACCTTCGGATTCGCCTGCCCTTTCGTCTTCTGGATCACCTGGCCGAGCAGAAAGCCCCGAGCCTTCTTGCTCTTCTTACTTTCCGTTACTACGTCCTGGACCGCCTGAACGTTCTCGGCCAATACCTGATCGACGATACCCTCCAGCTCGCCGGCATCGCTGGTCTGAATCAGGTTGAGTTCCTCGGCCAGTGCGGCGGGCGCCTTGCCTGTCGCGACCATGGATTCGAGGATCGTGTTGGCGGCAGTGGCGCTGACCGTTCCGCCGTCCACCATCTTCGCCAGATCAGCCACCGCAGCCGGATCGAGGCCCAGCGACGACAGGTCGCCTCCCCGCTCCCTGGCCAGCTTCAGACCAACCTGAGTCAGCAGATTGCAGATTCGTTTGGGCTCGCCTCCGGCCGCCAGCGCCCGCTCGAAAAAGTCGGCAGTGGCGCGCTCGGCCGTCAGGACGCCGGCGTCGTAGTCGCTGAGGCCATATTCAGCGACATAACGCATCTGCCTGGCCAGCGGCAGTTCGCACAGACGCGACCGAATCTTGTCCAGTCGCTGCGGCGTGGTTGTCACAGGGACGAGATCGGGATCGGGGAAGTA
>Ga0123335_1005174_pt1 | contig 16110 bp, 10 predicted proteins | sample BiotimSIPDNA_2_FD_89707 | JGI IMG/M metagenome (GOLD analysis project Ga0123335, IMG submission 89707) | Anaerobic biogas reactor microbial communites from Washington, USA - Biogas_R2 time_0 SIP DNA | ecosystem: Engineered > Bioreactor > Anaerobic > Unclassified | place: Washington, USA...
CCTGAAAACTTACAGTTAATGCGGCTATGCTGAATGCAATTAATCCTGAAAGAGCAAAAATCCACCAATCCAGATTTATATGATATGCAAAACGTTGCAGCCATATTTCCATAAGATAATATAAAATTGGGACTGCAAAAACGAACGAAATCATTCCAATTATCAGGTATTCTCTGCAAAGTAAAAGAGCAATATTCTGGATTGTAGCTCCAAGTGTTTTGCGGATTCCTATTTCTTTTGTCCTCTGAACCGCGGTAAAACTGATCAGTCCGAATAAACCCATACAAGCAATAACAACTGCAAGAAACGTGAAAAAACTAATCAACTGAGCAAACTGTTCATCATTCTGATAAATCTGGTCAAACTTTTCATCGATGAATTGAAATGAAAACAAATCGTTGGGATAAATTTTTTGCCAAATTTGTTTTGCCTGCTGAATTCCTTCAGGAATCTGTCCGGCAGAAAGTTTTATAGAAATACATGCAATAAAATCATCAATACCGGCATTTTCAATAAACAGAGGATCAATTTTTTGGTACAGTGCGTGTGTATGAAAATCCTGAACAACACCGACTATTCTTTTTTTATTATCTGTCCCAATTTCCATATCAGGTGTAAACGGTTGATTTGAAAATCTTTTTTTATAAGCGGTTTCGTTAAGAAGAATTGCTCCAGGTTCATTTTCCCTTAAATTTCTTCCGGCTACAAGTTTCATATCCAAAGCGCTTAAATAGCTGGTGTCGGCAATTACCCATTCCATATTCTCATCTTTCTCAAGGGACTGGGTAATCCAATTACCGAATACCGGAGGCACGAACGAGGAAATTGTAACTGACTGAATTGCTGAGTGATTTTGTAATTGTGATGCAAAAACATTGTATTTTTTGTTTGTATCCCCCGGGGGTCTCATAATTACCATTACCTGCTCCGTATTGTAACCCAATTGTTTTCCGCTTAAATAAATCATTTGATTTCTAATAACAAGACTTGCTATTATTAATCCGCAAAAAGTAACAAACTGAAACGCCAGCATAGTCCGTTTGAACAATGAATTGCCCGAAGAATAAATTTGTTTATTAGAAAACAGCGTTACCGGTTTCAGCGAAGAGAAAATTAATGCCGTGGAACCGCCGCAAACTAAGCCTACTAAAAGCGCAATAAAAATCATAACCAGAAAAAAAGATAAATTTTCTGTTAACGAAAGCTGCATTTGTCTGTTAAAAATTTGATTGGCAAATGGTAAAAGCAATTTCAACAATAAAAATGCAAAAGCTAATGATATTACTGATAAAAGGATTGATTCCAATAAAGACTGGTAAACTAAAGCAGATCTGCCGGCGCCAACTACTTTCCGCACTCCTATTTCTTTTATCCGGCGGCTTGATTGAACTAAACTTAGATTAATGAAATTGATACAGGCAATTATAAGGATAATCAGTGCAATTGCTCCATATAACCTCACTTGAGCTATATCGCCATATTCTCCAATTCTACAGCTGATATCTGATGAGTATAAATGCACTCTGGTAAGAGGTTGAAGCCTATAATCCGGTTTAAACCATTCGGGTGCAAGAGCAGACACGAAATTATTTAATTTGGCTGTAAGCTGCTCAATTTCAGCATTCTTTTTCAATAAGAACAGTGTTGTAACGGAATTAAATCCCCAATTAGTAAAAAGGTCGCTTTGCTCAACCTGTTCAAGAAATTTTAACGGAAGAAGAACATCAGGATTTAAGTAAGTATTTTTAGGTATTTCATCTAAAATTGCAGTTATCTTTCTGTCGTAAAAAGAGTTGCCATACCGGATAGTTAATATTTTACCAAAAGGATTTTGACCCGGAAAATATTTCTCACCAAACTGCCTTGTAATTACTACTGCATCAGGATCATCCAGGCAAGTTTCGGTATTTCCTTGAAGCAAAGGAATATTCAGGACATCAAAAATTTCAGGATCTGCAAAATAAAACGGTTCAACTTTTTCAATCCTGTTTTCATATCGGATCAAGTTATAATCCTGCCAATATTTCCCGATACGAACCGTTTTTTCAATTTCCGGGAATTTATCTTCGATTGCCGTAGTGAGAATTGCTTGAGTCGCTCCACTTTTTTCCTTGCCGTCATGATAAACCCGATAAATCCGGTTCTTAAATTGATTATCCTGATCGTAGCTCAATTCTTCAAACACAAAACGAGTGATTACAAAAACAGCAGCCATACCTAAACTAAGACCAATAATGTTAATAAGAGCATAGTTTCTGTTTTTTATTAAATTCCTGAAAGCAATCTTAAAATAACTTTTTAACATAATTTCTCCTTTTTTTGCTATGCGCTTTGAGCAAAGCGCATTGCGTTTTTTTAATCATATAATAATGATTCGATCCGTCAGAGCCGGATTTCGTCACTCATATCTGAGTGACTCAACAGGGTTTGCAGTTGCTGCTTTAATTGCCTGAAAACTTACTGTTACAAGTGCAATTAACAAAGCAATTCCGCCGGAAAGAGCAAATATCCACCAGCTAATTTCAATGCGGTATGCAAAATCCTGCAGCCATTTATCCATAAAATAGTAGGCAAGCGGCCAGGCAATAAGATTTGCAATAAGTATCCATTTTGAAAAATCGCGGATGAATAAATTAACTACCCCAAATACAGAAGCGCCTAAAACTTTTCTTATTCCAATTTCCTTGGTTCTTTTTTCAACATTTAATGCTGTTAAGGCAAAAATTTCCATAAGTGAAATAATTAAAGATAAAATTGAAGTAATTACAGCAGCATTGAACAGCCTGTTCTCTTCAGTATAATAGTTATTTAAGTCGTCCTCAACAAATGAGTATTTCATTGGTTCTTCAGGGCTGAATTCTTCCCACATTTTCATAATAAATTCTATTGATTCTTTAACTCTTTCAGGTTTTATTTTTATGCCTATAAAAGATGCACCATATGATCGTTTAGAAAACGTATATAAAACCATCGGTTCAATATTTTGTTTTAAAGAACCAATATTAATGTCTTTGATTATCCCAATTATAGGATTATTAAAAACCTTTTCGGTTAACGGATTATTAATATTAAAGAATTTAGCATAGGCTTCGTTTATGATACAACAATTTGTATCGGTTGGCAGATCGTTAAAATTTCTACCATTAATCAGTTTTATTTTTAGAGTATTCATAAAAGAATTATCAACATTGAGACAGTGAACAGGTATATCCTCTTTCTTTTCATTTTCACCGATATAATGCCCAATTAGTTTGCCCGGAAACCATGTAGCTCGCGAAACATTTTCAATTCCTGAATAATTTTTTATTTCATTAATAAACGAGTTACATTCTTGTGATTTTAAGGATGATTCAATAACAATTAGCCGGTCAATATTATATCCCAAGTCTTTATTTTTAATAAAACTTACTTGTTCCCGGATAATTATTGTTGTACTTATAAGAAGAACAGCAATTGCAAATTGACAGGTAACTAAAAATTTATTCAAATAGGATTTTGAATTCTGAACGAAAATTTTCCCGCCTAATAGCACACTGACATTCTGCTTTGCCATAATTCTTGATACGAGGACAGTAGAAATCAGAGCTATAAGAATTGTAATTGTAAAAGTTATTATATACGCTTGATAATTAGTGAAGGGGTCCAATGAAATTTGAATTTGCATCAGATTATTAAAAGTACTTAATAAGAAAAATGAAATTACAAATGCCAGGATAAAGGATATAAATATGATTAATATATTTTCAAGAAAAAATTGAGTAAATAAATCTTTTTTATCCGCTCCTATTGTTTTCCTTATGCCAACTTCATTAATCTTTTTTATGAAGTTTGCTGAAGTAAGACTTATAAAATTTGAATTTGAAGTTATAAGCAATAATAGCGCTATTGATAATAGAATATAGATATATTTAATATCACTGCAACCGGGAAGTTGGACTAATAAATCAGATTTTAAATGTATTTCCTTTAAAGGAAATAAACCGTAACCCATTTCAAGTCCGTCATCAAGAGTATAAACTAAAGAAACGAACTCTCTTATTTTAGTAAGAATTGTTGAAAAATTTGATTTCTTAAATTTCACAAAACAATACATATCCATTGCTGCATCGAATGAATAGTTGCTTTCTTTGATTCTTCTATAAATATTTTCAGATACAACAGTTTCAAACTTTATTTGTGAATGTCCTTTTATTGGTTTAATAATTCCTGTAACTATAAATTCTTTAATTCCTTCTGAAGTTGTTAATTTTAATTCCTGCCCAATAGGGTTACTACTAAAAAATGATTTTGCAAATTGTTCTGTTACAACAATGGAATTTAGATTTGGCAATAAGTTTCTTTTATCACCTTGTACTATTTCAATATCAAAAAACTCGAAAAAACTATTATCAACAGCTATGTTATTTACTGTTCTTTCAAGGTGTTTTCCCTTATAAATCTTTAATTCCTCACTTTGAAATTCAGTTGCATTTTCAATTTCCGGTATTCTGTTTTTTAATTCCTCTGCTGAATGAGCTTGTACTTTCGCCAATTTAGGCAGCAATTTAGAGGTGTGATAAACCTGGTAAATTTTATCAGCATCTTTAATCCCATTTTCATAGCTTGTTTCGTGAAAAACATAAATTAGAACTAAAAGAGTAGCTGATAATCCAATTGCCAGACTTAAAATATTAGTTAAAGAATTTATCTTGTTTTTTCTAATATTCCTAAAAGCAATCTTTAAATAATTTTTTAACAAAACTCCTCCTTGTTATGCTATGCGCTTTGTCTTCTCCGGTCTCCGGTTTCCAGTCTCCGTTATTCTTTTTCAATCCAGCCATCGCTTAGTTTAATAATGCGGTTGCCGTATTTCGCATTTTCTTCGGAGTGTGTAACCTGAATAATTGTCGTTCCTTCATCATTAAGTTTTTTAAGAAGCTGCATTATTTCTTTACCCTGATCCGAATGCAGATTTCCTGTAGGTTCATCTGCCAGAATAAGTTTAGGTTTTGAAATTATTGCGCGGGCAATTGCAGCAAGCTGCTGCTGTCCGCCGGAAAGCTGGTTCGGGAATAAATCTTTTTTAGCAACCATATTAAAACGGTCGAGCAGTTCTGCCACTTTCCCTTTTCTTTCGGAACCGGAAACCTTCTGATAAAGCAGCGGGGTTTCGATGTTTTCATAAACAGTAAGTTCATCAATTAAATGATACTGCTGGAATACAAACCCGATATGCGATTTATGAAGTTCGGTAAGTCTTTTTTCTTTCATTTTATGAACCTGCTCGTCCAGAAAATAATATTCCCCTTCCGATGCCGAGTCGAGCATTCCTATAATATAAAGCAAAGTCGATTTTCCGGCGCCCGAAGGTCCCATTATTGAAACGAATTCGCCTTCTTTAATTTCCAGATTGATATTCCTCAGTATGTAAGTTTTATCAAATTTGTTTTGGTAGTATTTTGAAACGCCTAGTAACTTTATCATTTTGTTTTTCCTTTTTTAAATTCTATTAATTAGCAAAGCGCAAAGGGCAAAGCGCATAGACTGGCTGCTTTGCAATGCACTAAGTGAAAATATTTAATTTATGCTCTTTTTGAAATTCATTATCATTCTGCATTCTTTATCTAATTTTTCTAGAAGTTGATTTAATTTGTCTTCAGCTATCAAGTTTCTTCTATTTAGAAGTATCAAAATATTCGCATTTTCAAAAGTCGATCTCTTTGCAAAATTCAAAAAATTACAAAAATCTTTATTTGAGTTTGATCCTGAGCCTTCAGCAATATTATTGGTCATACTCATAGTTGCTCCTCTGAGTTGTTCGGCAAATCTGTATAACTTTTTCTCTTCAAGATTATCAGCAATAATTAAAAGTTCGTCAGTAATCTCCATAGCGAATTGCCAAATCTGCAAATCCTGAAACCTGAATTTCATTTTAACCTCACATTATATTTTCAACTTATGTTTTTTTTGCGCTATGCGCTCTGCAAAATGCTTTTTCCGTTTTTCTCTGCACTATGCTCTTTGCGCTATGCAAAAAGTCTTTTCCGGTCTCTGTTTTCCATCTTGCGCTATGCTCTCTGCGCTATGCGCAAAAACCTTTTACCAGCCTTACACGTGAAATTTCTCTTTGTAATTCTCAGTTACAACCTGTCCGTCGAATAAATGAATTACGCGGTTTCCGTATTCTGCATAAGTCGGAGAGTGAGTAACCATCACGATTGTAGTTCCTGCTTCGTTTAAATCCGTAAGCATTTTCATCACTTCATCGCCGTGTGAAGAATCAAGATTTCCGGTCGGTTCATCCGCTAAAATTATTTTGGGATTTGCAACCAGCGCACGGGCGACTGCAACACGCTGCTGCTGACCGCCCGATAGCTGTTGGGGGAAGTGGTTTCTTCTGTGCATTATCTGCATATGTTCAAGTACTTTTTCAACCATTTGCTTTCTTTCGGAAGAAGGAGTTTTAAGATACAGCAAAGGTAATTCAACGTTCTCATAAATTGTAAGTTCGTCAATCAGGTTAAAACTCTGGAATACAAACCCGATATTTTCTTTGCGCATATGTGCTCGTTGTCTTTCGGTAAACTTCGAGACTTCAGTTCCGATGAAATGATATTCTCCTCCCGAAGGATTATCGAGAAGCCCAAGAATATTCATCAATGTCGATTTTCCGCAGCCCGAAGGTCCCATTATTGAAACGAATTCGCCTTCGTTTATTTCGATATTTACACTTCCAAGGGCTGTTGTTTCAACTTCTTCGGTTCTGTAGATTTTCGTTAGATTATTTGTGCGTATCATTTTGTACTCCGTGTTTATGTAATTTTCTATTATATTTTTTCTTACTCTTATCCGGTTTCCGCAAAAGGCATAGCGCAGAGGTTTTTCTCTTTGCGCATTGCGCTCTGCTTTTTACATTTTTATTCATATCTTAAACTCTTAACTGGATTTGTATAAACTGCTTTTGTTGTATGGTAAGTTGTTGCTGCCAATGCTGTAATCAGCATCAGCCCGACGCTTAAAAAGTAGTCTATAAATTGTAATTGATATTTATATGCTCCGGGAATCATTTGAGATTGATAATATCCTGATGGAATTGCAAGAACTGCAGCTAAAACAAATATTACAACTATCTCGCTCGACATCATCCAGTATAGTTTTCCAGAATTTGCTCCTAAAACTTTCCTTATGCCTATTTCTTTTGTTCTTCTTTGAGTTGAAAATGATACAAGACCGAAAAGTCCGTTTGCGGCAATTAGTATTGCAATTACTGTAAAAATTGAAAACAACTTTTCAACTATAGTCCACAAATCCCTAGTACCGACATCTAGAATACTTTCATAAATTGAAGCTTCAATAATTGCATTCGGGAAAAATGATTTGAATTGCGCCCTTACATATTTGATTGTCTCTTCAGCGTTTTCTGGTTTTATTCTGATTGAATACAAGCCGTTATCTGCTAATTTTTCGGGATTGAGAGTTAGATAGAAAGGGGGAATCAATGAGTGAACTGAGAATTGATGAAAATCTTTAACTACTCCAACAACTGTATATTTGCTGCTGTCTAATTTTCTTCCAATCGGATCATCCCACCCTAATTGTTTCCAGGCGGTTTCGTTTATTAAACAAGCTTTATCATCGGTTGAAAATTCTCTTGAGAAATTTCTGCCTTTCACAATTTCCATTTTGTAAGTATCAATAAAATCATATCCGATATTATTGTACATAATATTCATTTTCTCACTTGCGGTACTTCCCTCCCAATTAATTTCTCTGCCCCAATTAGAAATAAAAGGCGCAGTGCTTGAAAGCGAAGCATCAATTATATTATTGTTTTTAACCAATTCATTTTTCAGCGCCGAAAAATTTCCATCGCTTTTTTCTCCAAACACTTTCACAATTACAAGATTTTTCTTATCAAATCCTAAATCCTTATTATTCATCAAACTTACCTGCTTGATAACATAAATTGTTGTGATTATTAGTAGAAGCGAAACAAAAAATTGAAATCCTACGAGCGATTTTCTTAAAAAGCCTTTTTTGTTTTTTACCGGATTAAAAACGCCGCTCTTGATAATTTCCGCAGGTCTGAATGAAGATAAATAAGCAGCCGGATAAATTCCGGATAGAACTCCAGCCACAACAAATATTGCAGCCATTAGTAAAATGAACTGGGTATTCATAAAAAAGTTAAATGGAAGCTGACGCTGCACAATTGTATTAAAATAAGGTAAAATCAATTCAGCAAATAAAAGGGCTAAAACCATCGAGATAAATGTGATTGCAAAAGATTCGCTTAAAAATTGCAAGAATAAAGTTTTTCGGGATGCGCCAACAACCTTTCTAACTCCAATTTCTTTCTTCCTAAGATTTGAACTTGCGGTTGAAAGATTTATAAAATTAATACAAGATAAAATCAGGATAAAAAAAGCTAAACTTGCCGTTGCATATAATGCAAACTCAGCATCTTTGTGCTCGCCTGCTGTAAGATGTATTTCGCTTAATGGTTTTAGATAACAAGTTTTTTGATTGTTAGATACGTAATTATCCAAAAAATTCTTTAACTTGTCATTCATTTCATCTTTTAAGATATTGGGTTTAAGCGTTACAAAAGTCCGGTAAATTGAAGCAGTGATATTCTCAAGTTTATAAAAGTCTTTCCATTCCGTAACTTCAAAAAGAGTTTTCATCGAGACTAAATAATCAGGACGGAAATCCGAATTGACAGGGAAATCCTTTATAATTCCGGTCACTTTTAGAATTTTGTTCTTTGTTGCTTTTAAATTTTTACCATAAGCATTTTCATTTGGGAAGTATTTTTTTGCCATTGTTTCGGTGATAACAACACAATAGGGTTCGGATAAAGCATCGTTAATATTTCCCTGAACAAAATTAAACGAGAATATTTTGAATGCATTCTTGTCAGCGTAATATCCAGATCCTTCATTAAAAGTCTTTTCTTCGGATGAAGAAAGATATTCGCCCCAAATTTCGCCTAAAACCGCGGCATCTTCAATTTCCGGAAATTTATCTTTTACTTCACTTGCAAGCGCAAAACCGGTTTGTGTATCAACCTGCCAAGCACCTTTTGTATCCGACATGGATTGCAGCCTGTAAATTCTGTCATATTTTTCGTTATCTGTATTCCAGTTAAATTCATATTGGACAAAAAGCAGAATTAAAATGCAGGTTGTTATACCAACTGATAATCCCAAAATATTGCTTAATGAATTTCCCGGATGCTTTATTAGATTACGGAAGAATATTTTGATCGTATTTTTTAACATTTCTCACTCGTATTTTAATGATTCAATTGGATTTGAAGATGCAGCTTTGTAAATTTGTGCGCAGATTGTAAACAGAGCTATTAGAAGCGCTGTGATTCCTGAAATTAAAAATACCCAGAAACTGATTTCCGTTCTGTAAGCAAAATTCATCAGCCAGTTATTCATAACATAATATGCTACCGGCCAGGCAATGATGTTTGCAATTAACACCCATTTTGTAAATTCTTTTGAAAGAAGCATAATTATTTCAACTATTGAAGCGCCGAGAACTTTGCGAATCCCGATTTCTTTAATTCTTTTTTCCGTAATAAAAGCTGCAAGTCCGAATAAACCGAGGCAGGCGATAAATGTTGCAATAAACGAAAATACTGTTGTAATCTGCCCGACCTTTATTTCTGTTATGTACATCCTTTCCAATTTTTCGTTCAGAACAAAACAGTTCAGTTCCCTGCCGTTTGTAAATCTTCCCCAAGTTTTTTTTATCGTTTTAATTGTTGAGGCATAATCTTCGGATTTAATGCGGATTGCATAAAAGAATGCGGCTTGTCTTACGTGGCTTATACAAAATACCAGCGGTCTTATGTTTTGATGCAACGATTCATAATTAAAATCTTTAACCACGCCTACAATTCTGTAAGGATAAACGCCTTTTGTGCTTGTGTGAACTTTATATAAAATCTTTCCTACCGGATTTCCGGTTCCAAAAATTCTAGCAGCGGCTTCGTTAATTACAACGGCAGATGTATCCGTAGAATAATTTTCATCAAAATATCTTCCGCTTACAAGTTTAACTTTATATGTTCTGGCAAAATCATAATCTGCATCAATAAACTGGCAAGACTTAAATTCTTCTTCCGGCGATCCTTCAATCTGGAAACTTCCGCCGGGAATTCCGGATTGAAACATTACAGATGAATTAGTTGATGAAACAACATTCGGAATTTTCGAAAGCTCGTGTTTAAATGCTTCCACACGATTGCCGAGCGCCGAAGCATTGTTTATTACAACCAGCCTGTCTTTACTGAAACCGAGATCTTTATTCAACACATAATCGAGCTGATTTCTAATTATTACCACTCCTATAATCAAAGTTATCGAAATTGCGAATTGAACTATCACGAGAACACTTCTCAAATTAGTTTTTCGCTTGTTCGACACTGCCTTAAGAATATGCGACGGCTGAAATGAAGAGAGATAAAATGCCGGGTAACTTCCGGCAAGAAATCCCACTACCAGCGTAAATAACAACAAAATAGGAATTGTGTAAAAATTATCGAAAAGATTTAAGGACAATTCCTTTTGATTTTCCAAAAAATCATTGAAGAAAGGCAAAATAAATTTCACTAAAACAAAAGCTATTATTGCCGAAAAGAAACAAGTTATTGTTGATTCTGTAATAAACTGCCAAATCAGCTTGCTTCTGTCCGAGCCTAAAGTTTTTCTTACTCCTACTTCCTTTGCCCTGCCATCGGATTTAGCTGTTGTAAGATTCATAAAGTTAAATACGGCAATCAGCAGAATGAATACACCTATAGCGATAAAAATATAATTGTAATAAATATTACTGTTTCTAATTTGTCCCCATTCTGTATTTAATTCAATTCCGTATTGCGCTTGAGAGTAAAGATAAATTGATTTTAGCGGCTGCAAGAAATATCCGTAGCGGTTACCTTTTGCCAAAAATTCTTTCAGATTAATCCCGAGTCTTTCTTGTGCAAATGGAAAAACTTTTTCGGTAACAATTCTTTCTAATTTTTTATCAAACTCAGCAGGATTTATATTTTGTTTGAATAAAACGTAAGTCGTGTATTCGTTATTAATCCAATTTTGTCCTTCGGTTTCGTGATAAGTAGAACTCGATAATAAAAAATTGCATGCGAAGTGTGATTTTTTTGGAAAGTTTTTCATTACTCCGGTTATATTATAAGTCATTGAGCCGTTAGCAATAAATTGTTTTCCAAGCGGATTTTCGCTACCAAAGTATTTTTCGGCAGATTGTTCGGTAATTACAATTGAGTTTGGTTTAGAAAGCGCTGTTTTGGGATTTCCATATAAAAAAGGCAGCGTGAATATTTCAAAATAGGTCGAGTCGGCAGTGTAAATGGAACCTTCTCTAAAAAGTTTGTCTTTATATCTTAGCTCGTGCATTCCAAAATAACCGAGACGGGTAAAACTTTCTATTTCGGGAAATTCACTTTTTAACTGACTCCCGAGAGGCGCCGGAGTTTTGGAAGTATTGGATGCGTTCCCGTTAACATCCGAACTAATATAAACACGATAAATTCTGTCAGCTTTTTCGTTAAAAGTATCGTAACCCATTTCATCAATTACAAAGACAGCCAAAATTAAAAAACAGGAAATTCCAATACTCAATCCTAAAATATTTATAAAAGAAAATGCTTTGTTTCGAAGCAAGTTTCTAAAAATTATTTTAACAAAATTCGTAAACATTTTTTCTCCAGTTGTGCGCAGAGGGCAAAGGGCAGAGCGTAAAATTTTTTTTGATTTATTCTCTGCGCTCTGCTCTATGCGCCTTGCGCTTATTCAATAATTAAAATATCATAATCTTTATAGTTGTCGTAAGAAGATGTAATTACTTTCTCACCGGGTTTCAATCCTTCCAAAACTTCGTAATACTGCGGATTTTGTCTGCCTATTTTAATCGATCGTCTTTCGGCTAAATTTCCGGAATTATCAATTACAAAAATCCACTGACCGCCTGTTGTAGAATAGAAACCGCCAGATTCAACTAATATTGCTTCGCTTAATCCGCCAAGCTGAAGTTTAATATGCAGACTTTGACCGCGGCGGATTCCTTTTGGAGCTTCTCCGGCAAACATCATATCGGCATAGAATCTGCCGTTAGTTACCTGCGGATAAACCGTTTTAATTACCAAAGAATAAGTCTTCCCGCCAAAATCAAAATCACCCTGCTGCCCCGGGTTTATCCTTGCTATGTAGTGTTCGTCAATTTCAATCCGCACTTTAAAGGAATCAATATTGTCAATCTGCCCGAGTCTAAAACCGGTACCAACCGACTGTCCTATTTCGGCATTAAGCGAAGTAAGCTGACCTTTAATAGGCGCTTTAACCGTTAAATTAGCCAACTGTTCTTCAACAAGTGAAAGGTATCTTTTCGACATTTCAAGACTCGATTCACCCTTAACTACAAGTTGCTTCAAAGTTAAAGAATCCCTTCTCAGAGCTTCCATCATAAGGTTGCGGCTTTCAATATAAGTCTGATATTTTTCTGCGCTCTGGTCATATTCGTTTTTGGAAATCAGTCCTTTTTCGAATAAAATTTTGTTATTGTTGTAAATTCTTTTCTGGTTAATCAAATTCAAGTTCAAATCGAGAAGCTGGTTTTGTTTAGATAAAAGGTTTTGTTCGAAATTAAGTTTAGTTTGGCGTTCAACACTTTCAGCCTGTAAAAAACTTGATTGAGTGCTCATAACCTGCAAAGATAAATTCGGATTATCCAATTTAATAATAGGGTCGCCAGCCCTTAACATAGTGCCTTCTTCAACAAATTTGGAAATCACTTTTCCGCCGTCGGGAAGATCAAGATAAAAAGTTTGTATCGGTTCAACTGTTCCTGTTACGGGAATGTATTCTCTGAACGGAGCATTAACGACTTCGCTAATTGAAATTCTATCGCGGGCAACATTAAGTTTGCTTCCGCCGCTTCCGGAAATAAATATGTAAATAAGTATCACTAAAAAAGCAGCTGCACCCGAAAGACCTATTATTTTATTTCTCGTCCATTTTTTCTTTTCAATTATCCTGTCCATTTCTCATCCGTAATTTTTCGTTAGCATTATTTTCCAACAACTGTACCATTTAATAAAACAACGTTTTTTGCGATATTTCTCAGTTATTTTAAAAACAATCGTCCGAATACGTTCACGGGTGTTCGTTTCCGTACATCGTTTGAAATTTTGTATGGGTATTATCCGGTCTTCTTAACAGGATTTCTATTGAGCGTCAATTCCCCTGCGGACAAGGAAAGGATGATATTGTAAGGATTTGATTAATCAGATATCTACTTTTTCTAGCGTTCAGGGTCGCAACCTGACCTGAAAACATTTTTGTTATCCTGTATATCTTGTTAAAATATTAAGCAGAATATAACGAACAGGATTTTCAAGATGGACAGGATTTAAAAAAGGCTGGAAAAGCATTATTCTGTAAGGGCTTGATTAATCAAACCCCTACATTTTTTATTATTGCTTTACGTTATTTGCGGCAGGTTCTTGTTTGCCGGTTCTTCTTTTTACCGTCGTGTTGCTATCATCTATTATCTGCGCAACAGCGCGGGAAAAGTTACCGTATTTTGCTTCATCCGAAAGACACATCGCGCGGAGATAAACAACAAGATTATTGTTGATTATGGATACCACTTCCTGCTTTATGGTTGTAGCGTTATCCAGGTTACCCTCAATTGATTTCTCTTTTTCAAAAGCAAGATTGGCTTCCTCGAATTTTACCTGCGCGGCATTCAAATCCTCCAGCACACGGCTTAATCCGGGGAGAGCCTCAATAGCTGTTTTTGTCTCAGGTTTGTTAAAGTCTTCCAGAAGGGATTCTATCAGCGAAGATTCAACCGCGTAACTTTCCTTAATTATTTCAAGTCCGTAATGCTCAAACACTTTACCTACTTTTTCAGCGGCAGCGCTTATAATTTCATCCGGGTGATGCTTAAAACCCAGGACAAGGTAGTTTACAGCTCTTACTTTAGAATCTCTTAGAATATCTTTTTCTTCAAGATCGCTCTCGGATTTTATCCGGTTTACAGCTTTTGTAAGTTCAGCCGATCCTATTTTTAATGAGTCAAAAACTGAAGACAAATACGTATCGCTGCTTAAACCGCTGTTCTGATATTCCGATATTATTCTTCCGGAAACTGTATCAGCTTCGGTTGTTTTACATTTTGTTTTTAGTTTGTTTAATTCCACCATTCTTTTCCTCCTTCATTTTATTATTAGGATTATGTATTTAAAATACTACCGAATTATTTTACGGCAGTTTTTTATTACCTCAGCGGATTTTTCTCATTTCCAAATGGAAATTACTTCCTTCCGGTCGACGGCAAGGCGTTTCCAAATGGAAATTGCTTCCCCCGGCTGTCGGCAAGGCATTTCCAAATGGAAATTGCCCGTTTCCTTTCGATTTTTCCGTTTTTCCATTTGGAAATTATCTCTCTCCTTATAGTTTGACCCTTTTCCCATTTGAAAACGGGTATTTCACGGCGTGTCAGGACTTATGTCCTTGACACATATTGATCAAATAATCTTCCAGGCGTGTGTTACAGGAAGATACATTTCTTTCTCCGTCAAGTAATATCCTGCGCTCGAATAATTCCAATCTTCTGCCTTTTCTACTAATCCATTCTTAACAGGGTTATTATGAATATACTTCATTTTTGTAATTAAAACATTTTTCTGCCTTATTATTACTGCATCAAACCTGTCTTGCCAAACTTTATATTTTTGTCCTGCTTTCTCGTATTTTAACTTTTCCACTGTTTCGTTTTGTTCTTCTTGCTGCAATAACTGCCTTATTTTTACTGAGGTATATTTTTTGAAATCCCGCATAAACCCGGAAACTTCCGGTTTGTCGTTATAAAAAAGAATAAGGTGTATATGATTGGGCATCAGAACATAAGCTATTAAACTGCATTTATATTTCTCTAAACAAAATTTAAGCGATTCAACTATTATTTTATAAAACCTGTCATCCATTAAAAGATGAAGCCAACTGTTAAAAGTAGTTGTTACAAAATAACAGTTATAAAATTCTATAATATCACGCTTTCTGGTACTCATAACTTCTTAAACCTTATATGTTATCCTTCACTGCTTTCGGGCGTCAAGGACGTAAGTCCTGACGCCACGGAAAAATTCTGAAAAGCGCTGCTGAACGCGGAAGGAGTGATAATTACATATTCAAAAGCAGGCAATGGACCCGTTTGCGTGACAGTAGTTTTTGATAAACTTTTGCTCTCTGTTACATATTTATCAATATCTTCTGTATTATCAACTATCTTTTTCAAAATATTCTTAAAGTTAAACACGGATTTTGTATTCCTTTTGTTCAACACTTGTTTTTTTGAACCGGAAATAAAGTCAATTGATATTTCAATTTCTCGTGTATATTCAAGTTTACCGGATTTTGGATAATACTGGTAAGGACAAACCGCCAGCGAAATAATATGAATATTTCCATCCATATAACCATCGTCAAGCACCATAACCTGTTCAGCAGGGTAGGGGTTATTTGAATTATAAACCTTATCATCAGGTCTTACAAAATCCGCTTTTTTATAGTTTATGGAAGTTGGTTCCGGATATTGCACCGGCATAACAGCTTTTTGCAGCATTCTTTCGCTTACATCTTTTTTGTTTATATTGATTTTTCCAACACCCATACCGGTAGGTATTACCAATTTAATATATTTGTAATATAACGCCGGTTTTCCTATTTCCTCAAATTGAACCATATTATCGGCTTCAATCTTGAAATACTCGTTATTATCCTCGCAAGTCTCAATTTTCCCTACACCTAATTTGTTTTGAAATTTCACATAGTGATTTACTTGGGCTGATGAAAAATTAAAACATAATAATGATACAACAATAATTAATGCAGTTTTAAGAACTCCTTTCTTCATTTTTACCACCGTTTTAGTTATTAAATACATATTTATTTAGGTTTAATTATACTTTTATTTACGTTTAGGAAAATTTTCCGGTTAGTTGATTTATTTAATTTTGTCTTTTTCAAAATAAAATTATTTCTTTTCATTTTCACTATTTAGTTCTGGGTGATATTGATATACCAAATCCCG
>Ga0123335_1005176_pt1 | contig 16108 bp, 8 predicted proteins | sample BiotimSIPDNA_2_FD_89707 | JGI IMG/M metagenome (GOLD analysis project Ga0123335, IMG submission 89707) | Anaerobic biogas reactor microbial communites from Washington, USA - Biogas_R2 time_0 SIP DNA | ecosystem: Engineered > Bioreactor > Anaerobic > Unclassified | place: Washington, USA...
CCGTTCATCATACATTTCGCCATCGTAAATATCGGAATAGAGAATCGGGCCGGTCGTACATTTCCAGCTGCCGTCGGAAAGCAGTTCTTCGCGCGTGCCATCTGCATAGTCGAGTTCCAGCTGCAAAAGAAGCTCAGGGAAATTTCCGTAAATATTGCGTCGACGACCGCTCAGATATCCGCAATACCAGCCATCGCCCAGAATAACTCCCAGGGCATTGGCGCCGCATTGCAAAGAATCCGTCAAATCGTAGCTCAGATATTGCAACTGCTGATGATAATCTGTCCAGCCAGGAACGAATTCATCATTGGAGATTTTGTTTCCGTTCAGGCGTGCTGAAAAGAGCCCCCTGGCGCTGATATAAAGCGTGGCTCGAGACAAGCCTGAACGAATCTGGAATTCACGGCGAAAATACGGACAAGGCGCGGAACAACTGGGGTTGTTCCCGTCAAAATGAATCCAGGAAGCCTGCCAGTCCGCATTCTGCATCAGCCCGATGCTAAAACGGGCCGCTTCGCTGTAACTGCTCTCATGGCCATCCTGATCCCAAACCCGCACACGCCAGAAAACTCGCTGGCGGGAGTTCAAGGACACGCCACCCCAAGGCACATACAGCGATTGCGCAGAATTCCGTCGGCCGGAATCCCACAAGTCCGGCGTTGACAACAAGCACTCCAGACTCGAGGCAGCCTGAATCTGATACGCAGTCTGCCGACAGCCTTGCCCACCACGCAATTTCCAGGACAAGGCCGGGCGTGCATTCATGATCACAGCCGGATCGCTCAGCAGGCTTTCCACACGCAGACCGTAAACTTCTGGTATATTAGCAATATCTGTCAATGACACTCTTGAATCCCTTTCCGTTTTAATTTCCCATCTGCAATTGCTGCGCTATTTATTATACTGTTGTATATTATACATATTAAACAATCTCAAATCCATAATCATTTGCCAGCAAATTAGCACAATCTGTCCAAATAGTCACTGCGCCTGCCCCTGTCCCCTGCCAATGCAGAGCCGGAGTTGAATCATGCCCGACCTAGCGTTGATTGAGTTGCGAAGACAGAAACTTTTTCATGACACGGACTTCCCGCTGGAAATCTTCATGCATGAATACAAAGCCCGCACGAATCGCTGGCACCGGCACCAGGATTTTTATGAACTGGTGGTCATTTGCAGCGGGCACGCCCGCAACGAAAATGAAGTTTCATCCATAATGGTTCAGGCCGGAAATGTGTTCCTGCTACCTGCCGGCTCCGTACACCGCTACCGGGAAATCCACCAATTCTGGCACTATAATGTGCTCTTTGATCCCGCCTTGCTGACGCCCAATCTGCCGATGCTGAAGCAATTGCCCGGCTACCGCATGCTGTTCCAGATGCCGCCGTCAACGCCAGAAGCCGCCTGTTCCCAATTATTATCGGTCGATGAAGGCATTCTGGCACATCTGATCGCCCAGATTGAGCAGATACGCAGCGAGCTGGCCTTGCGCACCCCAGGATGGCAAGCAGCAGCCTGCTTTGGCTTCCTATATTTTCTGGCCTACCTGCTGCGAAACTGCACTCCACGAAATCTGCGACCGGATGCCACGATCCAGAAGATCGGAAAGGCCATCCGGATGATTGAGGAAGACAGCAGGAAGCCCTACACTTTGGAGAAACTCGCCCGGGGAGTGCACATGTCCGTCAGCAGTTTCCGGCACCATTTCACCGCCGTCACTGGACTCTCACCCGGCAATTTTCTGATTAAGCTCAGGATCAGAAAAGCCTTGCTTTTGTTGTGTTCACCGGCGTCCATCAGTCGGGTAGCGGAACAAGTCGGATTCCAGGACAGCAATTACTTTGCACGGCAATTCCGAAACCAGACCGGCATGACACCGAGCGAATTCCAGAAAAAATACCGCGAGACGCCTGCCATCCTGCATACGGTCATGGATAAGCTTTGAGAGTTGCTTGAAATAGCCCCATCCGAAAGGCGCAAGCGGATTTTGTCCGCAGATTACGCAGATGGCCGCTGGTTTTCAGGATTGGGAATCGCTATGTTTACGGGCCATAGATACATGCAGCCAAGACATGAAGCAGCCGACTCGGAAAAGTGTTTCCGAGCCGGCTGTTCGTTTGTTTATGGCTGTGAATCAACGGATAGTGCTTGGCTTTTTCGGCGGGCCTGGAAAATTTTCCCAGGTCACCAGTGTAGGACGACCATTTGGTGGCAAGTCAGGTTGTCGATCCGGAGGCAAAGCCGTCCTGATTCATCTGTTTCATACAGAAGCGTCCCGCCCTGCGGCTCTAGGGTGATCCGTTTGATTTGGTGACGCGGTTTGAGGCTGATGCGCACATTGTTCAGCGGGACCAGTTCTTCAATCACCTCGATGGGGCCGCGGCTGCTGACGCCGTCAACCTGCAAATGGCCGCCGCGGGTGACGGTATTGGCGTATAGCAGATGCAGGATGGTGCGCCGGAAAGGCTTCTGGTCCATCAGCGAAAGCCGTGCGGTCGACGGCAGATTCGTCCTGATTTCCGGGTCTCCCAAGGCCATGCGCACTGCCTTGCGCAGGAAGTTGGCCATCTGCACATTGCCCCAGCCGCGGTAGATGCTGAACACCGGATGCGCAAAGTACATGATCGGCCCTTTTTGCACGCCAGCCGCGTAGCCGGACGGCTCCAGCTGCCAGGGCGTATGCTGGTGGCTGCAGAAATGCAGATAGCTGGTGCGGTTGAAGTACGGGTCATAGACATCGCCCAGGCTGTTGCCATTTTTGACCTGGATGCGCTGGCTGGTCAGGTACATCACCATCGGCGCCCTGATTCCAGCGGGCTGCAAGCCATTGCTGAACATCACGAAGTCAGGCCGGTAAGGACTCGGCCCTTGGCATTCCGCGCCCAGGTCAAAGAGGAATTTGCCATCCGGCCCCAGGCCGCTTTTCCCGGTCAGGAGGAGCTTGCCGCCCTTGTTCAGGTAGGTGTCCAAGCGTTTTTTCAACTTGGCGGGGATGGCGATGTCGTCGGGTAGAATCAGGAGCCTGTACTGGTTGAAGTCGGCTTCCTGGTCAATGACGTCAAACAGGAAATGGCCTTCCAGCAGCACCCGGCCAGCGCCGATGTCGCCGGGAATGTCGCGCACCGAGGATGCTTCGACAGCGGCCTTGGTCAGCAGGCCGATTTCCGCGACATTGGTGACCTGGTCGCACCACGGCTCCTTGGCCGCTACTTCGGCGTACGCCGGCGCAATCAGGTCATAGGTACTCTCATCCAGCTTGCCGCAGGGATGAAGCTGGTCGCCGACACTGCACTTGGCGCCGAAAGCCAGCATGGCAGCGCACTCGTAACGCAATGCGTTGCGGTGCTTGTAGCCGCCGAACTCACCCCAGGTAGTATGGAATTTGCCGGTCATGCCGAGAAAGTCGAGGTCCAAAGCCTGCGCATACTTGGCAGACAGCGGGAAGTGGTCGTAGCCCCAGCCGCCGGTCGGCAAGGACTCCAACTCCAAGTGCGAGAAGTACTTTTTCAGCACGTCGCGTTTGCCAGGGGTGAGATGGCCGGAGTTGTGGAACACCGGCATTTCGGCGTTGATGTTAGTGATCGCCTGCGTGGTGAGCTGGTAGTATCTTTCCAGCCCTATATGCGCGCACTTGTCGCGGTCTTCCGCGCTGAGCGGGTTGAGTCCGTTTTCTCGCATGACCTTGAGGCAGTGAACGCAGCCGCAGGGGTACTGGTGCACGATGTCAAGGAAAATGCCGTCGCAATTCGGAAACAGCTCCAAGGTCTCCGTGATTTGTTCGGCCAGGTATTCAGTGTAGGGGGAATTGAAGCAGGCGCGCCGGAATCCGGGCCTGATAGTGCTGGGGATGCTGGTGTTCAGCGTCGCCGGGTCAATGGCGACCCACTCCCATTCCGGGTGTTCGGTTAGGACAGCCGAATCAAGCCCAGCGGAAATGTAGATGGGGACATTGATGTCGATTTCCTTGCAGGCGTCAAACTGGCTGCGCAGAAGGTCAAAGCTCAGGTTTGGATGCAGCAAGCCCTTCTGGGTGAAATGGTAATGCCAGCCGTGATGGCATTTGGCGAACAAGGTGATGGAATTGACATGCGCCGTTCGCAGAGTGGCCTGCCACTCGTCCTTGTCAAAGGACAGCCCAATGCCTGGAATGGCCGGCGAGGTGTGGAAGTCAAGATGGATTTGACGAAAACGCAATGGATGCATGATCTGTTTTTCCCCTCTATATCGCTGCTATGCTGCCCGCTGCCGCAGTCCCTTTGCCGCTGGCGGCGGGATGATAGGTGCTGGTTATGATTGGTCACCGCCGCCCCAGCTGGCCGCTGTCAGCCAGCGCCTTCTCCACGACTGGTCCGATCGCCTGGGCCATCCGGTAAAAGCCGAGGTCATTGGGGTGGCAGCCGTCCACAGTGCAGGCGTCCCGGTCGACTGAGCCGAACAGCAGGAGTCCGTCGACGAAATAGACGCGGCGGTCGCCAGCCGCAAGCGCTTCATTGTATGTCCGCCGGATGATGGCCTTGCGCCGGTCGCTGTCAACCGGATTGGCGTCGACGTCAGGCCGGCTGACCAGTACAATAGGCAGCTCCGGCTTTCGTTCGCGGATATACTTGAAAAAGACGGCGTGCGTCTTTTCCAGGTGTTCGACATTAGGCGCATTATGGTCATAGTCGAGGACGAAAACAGCCGGGTCCAAGCTGGCCAGGACTTCCGCCATGGCAAGTTCTGCGCGTGCGCTCCCGCTGAAGCCGAAGTTGAGGCATTCCGCGTCAAAGCGTCGTGAGACCATCTGGCAATAGGCATTTCCAGGCCGGGAGGCGCATCCGCCCTGGGTGATGGAAGAGCCGTAGAACAGGATGGGCTTGGCCACGGCAAACGGCGTCGGCGGCAACACGTCCGCTCCGGGAAGCAAACCGATTCTGACGACGTTGACCCCATTGTAAAGCGGAAAATTGATGGTGGCCTCGCGGACTTCGCCTGGCGCGGCGCCGGCCTGCAAAAGCACGCCGGCATGCTCTTTCTGGCCTACGGGCGGAATGAGCGTCTTGACGTAGCGCTTGCCGCAGCCGGTTCCGAGGTAGAGGTCAAAGCCGGATTGGCCTGAGCTTGGCATGTGGTTCATGGCGGCGTTGTTGCGCAATTCCACCTGCAATGCGATGACCGGCGAGGCGGTACGGAAACGCACCTGGACGCCAGCCGTATGCCAGGCCAGCTCCTGGACGCCGGCATTCTGCACCGGCAGCGACGCTTGCGGCAGACGGCAGTAACGGCTCTCCTGGCGGTAAAAAGCCAGGCCGGAAAGACCTTCCGGAACTAAGCCGGCCTCCAAAAACGCCAAATCAAGGCCGTTGATATGTTGACTGATGAAATTCCGGTCGATTTCCTCAATGCGCATCGCAGCTCAATCCTCTTGAGTTTGTTTTCAGACCTCTTGACCATTGCGGAGCTATTTTGCGACTATATTATGATAATGACATTCGCTGACTTATCAAGCCGGAAAGGCAGATTTCGGCTGGCAGGGTGCGCAGAAAAAAGCTTTGACGCGAAAAGCGCCCGTGCGACGGCCTGTTTCTTCAGCCCAGGCGAGGCGGCGGGCGTCATTTTCGACGTGCGGACTTGCTTTTCCACGGCTTCTTCCTACAGTAAACATACGCCTGGGCGCGTAGTGTGCGCCAAGGCAACGCCTCCCCGCAACGGCTGTTTCCCCGCACCCTATTAACCCTCTTAGACCGCATAACTCATGAACAAAGCTGGAAAATCTGAAGCCTATCGTGCCGCCGGAGTTGACATTGACCTTGCCACTTCGTTGCTGCAAAGCGTGAAAAGCAGAATCTCGGCCACCCGCCGCCCCGAGGCCCTGGCGCCTATTGGCGGCTTTGGCGGTCTGTTCCAGATTGACTTGACCCAATGGCGCCAGCCCGTCATGGTCACCAGCATTGACGGCGTCGGCACCAAGCTGATGATCGCCGCCATGATGGAGAAATACACCACCGTCGGCTATGACATCGTCAACCACTGCATCAACGACATCGCAGTCCAAGGCGCTGAGCCGGTCTATTTCATGGACTACATCGGCATCGGGAAGCTGCGTTCGCCCCTGTATGAAGACGTCCTCATCGGCATTGCCGATGCCTGCCTAGCCATGAACGTCACCCTGCTTGGCGGCGAGACAGCGGAAATGCCCGGGATGTACGGCGACGACTTCGACTTGGTCGGCTGCATCACCGGCATCGTGGAGCGTGACGCCATCATCACCGGCGACAACATACGACCCGGCGACATCGCCGTCGGCATGGCGTCCAGCGGCCTCCACACCAACGGCTACTCCCTGGCTCGCAAAGTGCTTTTCCAGCAAGCCGGCTACACGGTGGACACCACCCTCCCAGAACTCGGCGGCGGCACACTGGGCGACGCCCTCCTGGAGCCTCACCGCTGCTATTGGCCGGCCATTCGCGACGCCCTGGCAGCCAGACTCCCGCTCAACGGCATCGCCCATATCACCGGCGGAGGCCTGTACGATAATGTCCCCAGGGTTCTTCCCGACGGCGTCGGCGTTGACTTCCAGCCGTCCGCGCTGCCGCCGCCGCCGGTGTTTGGCGTCATTCAGCGCGCCGGCGACATTGACCAGCATGAAATGTACCGGGTGTTCAACATGGGCGTCGGCATGGTCTGGTTCGTCCCGCCCGCCGCTGCTGACCAGGCGCAAGAATGCTGCGCCAAACACGGCATCGCCACCGCTGTCATCGGCCAGGCCAAAGCCGGCAAAGGCGTCCATATCACCCTGAAATAAACCGGCGCAACAGCAGATTGCAGCCGACAAGGTTGATTTTTGACAATGACAAGTTACAATGATTAGAGACAGAGACGCCGACCAGAAGCCCTCTGGCAGACGCACGTCTTTGCTTTGTCCTTCCATCCATTGGCGGCAGCAACCGCCGCCTTTTTTGTTCAGAGTTCTTTCTTCCAGGAGATGCAAGATGAATGTTGTCATTCGAGCCAATGAAGACGAAGTCGCCCTCTACGCCTACGATCTGGTTCGGGATCGTATCATCCACGAACAGGCCAAGGTCCTGGGCCTCCCTACCGGCAGCACCCCCCTGAAACTATATGCCAGGATTGCCGAAGGCTTCAAGCGCGGCGAAATCGACTTCTCCGATGTCCACACCTTTAATTTGGACGAGTATCTCGGCCTTCCCGAGGATCACCCCCAGAGCTACCGCTACTTCATGGAAGAGAATCTGTTTCAGTTTATTAACCTGAAATCCGAAAACATCCACTTCCTGGACGGCATGACCGATGACATCGGCGCCGAATGCGAAGACTACGAGGCCCAGATGGACGAACTCGGCGGCATCAAGCTGCAGATTCTCGGCATCGGCCGTGACGGCCATATCGGCTTTAACGAGCCGGGAACCTCCCTTAATTCGCGCACAGGCTACGTCACCTTGACCGAGGGAACGATCGCTGACAACAAGCGATTCTTTGCCGAGGACGAAGACGTGCCCCGCTGGGCCCTGTCCATGGGCGTCGGCACCATCCTTGATGCCCGCGAACTGCTCTTGCTGGCCACTGGCGCCAACAAGGCCGATGCCATCGCAGCCACGCTGGAAGGCCCCGTGACCTCCATGTGCACCGCCTCCGCCTTGCAGCTCCATCCCGATGTGACTGTCGTCATCGACGAAGCCGCAGCCAGCAAGCTGAAAAACACCTCCTATTACAAGAAGACTGCTGATGATTCCGAAGCCATGGCCAAATACTTGGCCAATGCCCGCAGGAAAGCCGGCCTCGAATAATCAGCCGAAGTTATCGTCAACTCCATCGCCAGCTGCCTGAGCCAGGCTGAAAAGCGGGAACCAGGAAATCCATCGTTTCCCGTTCCCGCTTTTTCTTTGAAGGACGCCTGGCCACTCGTGCAGTTGGCGCCACATTGAAGTCTCTAAAAAGGATGTTCGAATGAAAATCGCGGTGTTGGGTTTTGCGCATGGCCACGTCAATTCGTATTGCGTCCGATGGCGGGATGACCCTGGCATGGACATTCAAGTCGTCAAGGGCTGGGATCATGACCAGACTCGGCTCACGGCCGCTGCTCAGGCATACGGCTTAACGCCATGCGCTGACGTTGCGGGAATTCTGGCGGACCAGGACATCAAAGCCGTGGTGATCGCCGCCGAAACGGCGCGCCATGCCGAACTGGCCGTCGCTGCTGCTGACGCAGGCAAGGCTATCGTCATCCAGAAGCCCATGGCCTTGACCATGACCCAGGCGGACCAAATCGTCGCCGCCGTCAACCGCAACCGCGTGCCTTGCACCGTCGCCTGGCAAATGCGCGTCGACCCGCAGAATCTGTACGTCAAGGATATGCTCGCCCAAGGCCGTCTCGGACAGATTTTCCAGTTCCGCCGTCGCCATGGCCTGGGTGTTTGCCTGAATCATGAGTTTGCCAAGTCATGGCATGTCAGTTCAAGCATGAACCGCGACATCTGGGCTGACGACGCGGCCCACCCGATCGACTTGATTTACTGGCTGTTCGGCCTCCCGGAATCGGTCACAGCGGAAATTGAGTCGCTGTTTGACCCTGACATGCCAAACGACAACGGCATCGCCATTTTCCGCTATCCTGGCGGCCCCCTGGTCGAAGTACATTGTTCATTCGTCAGCGTCGGTGCCGAAACCACGATGGAAATTTGGGGCGACAAGGGCTTTTTGACGCAATCCTACGGCGACGCTGTCAGCGCTGCCATGCCGCGCGACCCACAGGCAGTCGGCATGAAATACTACCTGCGCGCAGAGAAAGCCTGGACTGACTGCGGCATTCCGTCCCCAAATGCGCAAGGCGTGCGCATTGCCGGCCTGGCCCAGCCTCTGGCCGACTTCCTGCATGGCCGGCGCCCACCCATTGCCACAGCCGAAGAAGGGCGCGATGTCTTGCGCATGGTTCTGGCTACCTACGTCTCCAATGACCAGGGCCGCAGAGTGACACTAGACGACCCGGCCATCCAGGCCTACCCGCCGCCCAACTGATAAAAATGACATCAAAACGCCCCCGAAGCAAGCCCGGACTCCCTCCTGGTCCGGGCTTGTTGCTTTTACTCCAGCGCTTCCCGAGCTGGCGCTCCCCCCCCACTGCTCCATCATGCCACTAATGTCCACTGACGTCCACAGTCCATCGTCTACTGACGTCCATAAAAGTCCACTAACCCCCCCCCTACTCCACCCAAAAAATCTTTTCAGTAATTATCCCTGAGATTACATCTTTTGCCTGTATGCGCCATTTTCCTTGTTGTTCATTCAAGCAGAGCAGCATAGTCGCTGAACAGCTCCCTTTTTCCGCCAAAAGATTTTGGCTGTAGTGCGTTACGGTTTTATTTTCAGGACTCACAAGTTCAATCCTGAATGCATGCGTAGAAAGGGGCTTGGAATCTGCTATAACATTCAGTTTATATGAAACTGCATCTCCCTGGCGGTATTTTTCCTTGTCCAAGGAAACCTCAACTCCTGTCACTCTGTAAGGAGAAAGAGCAAAAACCTTGGCCTGTCCTCCAGCCAGCCTGAAGGAAACTTGTTTGCCCAAGCCGCAGTATCGGCTGTTTCTGACGTCATAGATGTGAGCTTCATGCGGGAAAATAACCGTTGCTTCTTTTTCGGAGTTGTCTTCAGGCAGGTAATCTCGTAAAAGGCAGGCGTATTCAATTTCGCCATTTTTAAAGAAAATGACTTCCGTACTCCCCAGATCACAGTTGTTGGAATCGAGAATTCTCAATTTGGGCTTGACGCCTGCTGATTCCAGGATTTCCCTTATTTTCTCTCTTTTTTCTTTTTCTTGCCCTTTCATCCTGAGCGAGAACACATAGTCATCGAGAAAATCATGCAGGCAGACAGCTTTTCCTTGGCCGTACTTGTTGACTTTCGGCCTTGTGCCAACATCGCTGAACATCTCTTGCAGCGACGAGCATGGCAGGCTTTTACAATGTTCGTCCATGACTCCGGGGATGCGGTCAGCAATAACCATGCCTCCATGATGAACAAATGCTTTTATTTCTTTTGATTCCTTCTTGGATAGCGCTTGAGTATATGGCAAAATCAAAACTTTATACTCGCTTTCGTTGAACTCACCAGACTCTATCTGTTCATGCGCGACAAAGTCATATTGCAGTCCGATATCCTCAAGAACCGTCATCAGCGCCTGTTGCGACCGATACAGCGGGTAGCTTGAACCGAACTGCGTTGGCGTGTCCGGCAATGACAGGCAATCTGCGATGATTCCTTCTTCCGGAAACTTTTCCGGCGGCAGCTGCGCATTGGCATCGACAGTTGCTGCGTGGACAGAATAAGGCGAATAATAAATCGCTATTTTGTCATGCTCTCTTAGGCTGTTCATCAGCAGCTTTCCAATGCCGCTTTTGATTTCATTGATTTCTTCCAAGGCCTGTGAAAAATAAGGCAGCGGCTCGAAATCCGGTGTAAGAGCTCCGATTGAAGAATTCCTGGAAGCGATTCCTACCCACCAATAAACGCCATTCATGCCATTAAACAAAGATTGCCACGGAATGAACCGGTTGAAATTTTCCTTTCGCCAATACGAGCCAAACCATATTCCTCTTGGTGCGTTTTTGTTTTTTATAAAACATCTCGCCAATTCTATTTGGTCGTCTCGCCAATGCCACTTGCCGAAATACGGATTGCAGAAATCAAGCTCTCTCATCAGGTGCCACCAGTCATAGCCATTGTAGCTGCTGGTAGCATTGGGTTCATCAAGCCCAATGACTGCGTCAGGGTCAATCTCCAGGATAGCATCCCGGGAAAAACAGTTTATTTCAGTAAAAACTTGTTCCTTATGCATCCGGTGATCGGCCCAAGGCGCAAAGTTGGCGCGCCTTTTCGCCTGGACAAAGGTCATTGCCTGCACGTCATCCCATGATTGAAAATCTGTTTCCCATTCTTTATTCAATGCATTCAGGTCTTGATATTCTTTTTTCAGATATTCCTGAAAATGTTTTTGGCATGTCGGAGAAAAGCAAAGATCGAGCGGCGTAATGCAGCGGAGAGGTGACAACCCGCCATTGATGCTCAAACTGTAATAGGGACTGTACGCTTTATTGAGTTGAGCATTCTGCTGCAAGCTCTTCTTCAAGTTTGCGCGAAATGCCGTATTTGTGAAGCAGGGTGTTCTTACCAAGGTGTCCTGGTCCATTTCCCTGTAACCATAACCAGGGAAGAAACTTCTTGAAAAATATGGAATGATCCCTAAATTTGCCTTTGCGGCTTTATGGTAGAGTTCAGGGGATGGCTGCGCATAATCAAAATCCACTCCCAGTGCCTGGAATTGCTGAAGCGCTAAGTAGCCTAAGTGGTTGTCACAAACCTCAACCCACATTGCGAAAAAATAGTCGTCTATCTTTTTTCGCACAACCGGGAACTCTTTTTTCAGCACGCTGATTATTAGGTTGCCGTCCAAAAGTTCAGCTTCAATGGTCAGCAATAATGACAAAGGCTCTTTGATTTCAAAGGAAAAATTCACCTCTTTCTTGACAGGCGCTGATTGTTCATCGGCCATGACTCTTCCGAAATGGTCAAGCATCCGGATTGCCAGCCATGATTCCTTTCCCGGCATCTGGCTCAAGACAATCCTTCCCTTCACTATGTCTTCCGCTTGATAGCTCACCTTGTCCAGGATAATCTTCTCAATGCTGCATTCTGGGGCAATCGTCACCGATGTTGACTTCCAGTTCAGTGTCTTGCCTTCCTCCTTCACCCATACATCCAGAAAATGCAATCCTCCTTTCAATACTGGAAGACGAAAGGAAAACTCTTGTTCGCCCTGGGCTAATTTGACCTGGCTCTCCTGCCTGTTTTCGATATTGTTGTCCCTGTCCCTGATAACTAGCTCAAATTGAACTTGTTTGCGCTGTGCGCCTCCATTCATGATTTTCATGGTCAACGCACCGCCAATATTCTTCATGTCGCGTATGCCGACATCAGATTCCTTACGGGCTGCCCAAAGCACGGCCTTAGCTAAGAGGCTGTGATAATAGTCATAATTCAGCGACCAGTCTGCATACGCTCCTGCTGGAGTAAGACTGTGCAGCTCGCCCCATTGTTGTTCGCCATAATTTATTTTTGCCACCCTGCCCTTGCCCGACAAACTGAACCCAAAGATATCTTTCTCATCCAAGTCCTGGAGAGCTGGCAATGATTTCAAGGGAACGCAGTCCGTAATAAATGGTTCATCACCAGCCGCCTTTTGACCGGTAAACAAAGAGTCTATTTTTCTGCGGTTATATGGGCATACATAAACCAGGCCAGTTCCTTGAAGGACCTGTTCCTCAATCCACGCCCGCACATAGTCCGGGAGGATTTCCCACGATACTTTTCCAATCAAAATCACATCATAAAACTTCTTTAGCTTTTTCTGGACAATTTTGTCAACTTCTGCGACGGGAACTGCATGAGGCAGCCATTTGCGATCCTGATACATTTCATGATAACCATGCGTCATCAGCGCGGTGTAGTCAAGGCTTAACCTCTGGGCTAATTCAACTGTCTCGCGTTGTCCTAAAACAGGAGCGATGACCAAAGCCCTTGTCCTTCCCTGACAGTATGGAATCGCCCATTTTATATGGGGAGTAACCACTTTTCCGGAAAGTTTATCGTAAGGATGGTTTTTATCTGGCATGGTATTCACCTGGGAATAGATGTTTGACAAGGTGTATAAGAACCCTTATTTTATAGGGAGTAACCCCATCCATACAAAACAAGGAGGGGCAGAAGCAAAATAAAGTTAACCTGGATTTGATGTTTTGCAATTACGGGGGCGACTTTTCCACCCGGAATTGCAATTCAAACCTAAGGCGCCGCAATCAATGATTCAGTCGAATTTTTCGTCTGGTCTATAGCCGCAACATCAACACCCCAACGAAAAAGGTCTCGGCCCATGGCGAAATTCAAGTATGCGCTTTTTTATGATTTCCATACTATGGCCACCAATCCGGAAGTCGGAGTGAATTTTGATGCCGAGGCTTTTACGGATCAGATAAGCTCCTGCGGCGTTGATTTTCTGACCTTCCATGCCCGCTGCAACCAGGGCAATGCCTACTACAACACTAAGATCGGAACGCGGCATCCTTCCCTGAAATTCGATTTGATTCGGGAGTTGTCAGAAGCCTGCTGGCGGAAAAACATCACGTTGAGCTTGTATTTCAACGCGCATCTCAGTGAAGAAGAAATGCTGGCGCACCTGGAATGGGCCGATGTCCCGTTTCAAATGGAACAGCGCTTAAAATGCAAGGACAGCCCATTCTTCCGCCAAATCTGCTATAATTCCGGCTTTGGGGACCATCTTCTGAAAATGGCCTTGGAATTGCTGGATAACTACAAGGTAGATGGCTTCTTTTTCGATTGCCTGGGTGCCTCTGATTGCGTCTGCCAGCGCTGCATCACGGAAATGAAGGAAAAAAGAATAGACTGGAAAAGCCTCGAACAAGTACGCAGTTTCAGTAATTTCTCCTGCAATCGGATGTGCAGCAAACTGATAGATGGCATCAAGGCGGTTAAGCCGGATGCCCTGCTATTCTTCAACGGCCGCCCAGTGGAACACTACATCGAACATCTCAGCCACCTGGAAGCGGAAAGCGTATCAGCCTGGGGAATAGACCATTATATGCTGCCAGCACATTACCTGCGGACGCTGGCCGGCACAAATAAGAGCGTCTTGAACATGAACGGACGTTTTGATGACTGGGGAGACTTCGGCTGCGTCAGAGACGAAATCAGCCTGGAAGCGGATATGTTCTATGGAGTTGCCAATGGAATGCGCCCAGATGTCGGCGGACATCTGCACCCCCGCGGCGACCTCGAACAGCCGATATTTGACTTGATCAAGAAAGTCTATGCCAATATGCAGCAGTATGACGAATGGTCGCTGGATGCCGTCAATGACAACGAAATCGCGATTGTCTGCAACAGCGCCGCCATGCGCGAACTCTATGCTCCAAAGCCGTCTGCACAAGGAGCGGTACGCATGCTGGATGAACTTAAATATCAGTTTGACGTGGTCAGCGAATTCGCTTCCTGGGACAAGTATCAGCTGCTGATTTTCCCTGACAAGGTGACGTTCACGGACGAAATAGTCGCAAGGGTGCGCCGACATCTGGCCAAGGGCGGCAAAATCCTTGCCTCCGCTGCTTCCGGTCTTGATTCGGCTGGCTCGGCCTTTGCTCTGTCAACGGATTGGCCGGTGAGTTATCAAGGAAAAATTGCCTACGACCCGCTGTATTTCCAGTCCGAGGGCGCCTTTGCCGCCGGTTTAGCCGAGGGGATGGCCTTGTCAGTTTACGCCTCGGGCTGCTCCACTGCCGCCGCTTCCGGAGCGAAGGTAGAGATGCGCTGCGTCAAGCCCTACGTGAATTTCGGCTGGGATGGCCTTCGAGGCAACTATTACACCCCGCCGCAAGCCGCGACTGACGAACCGTTCCTGGCGGTCAAGGGCAATATCGTTTACATCGCCGGCGAAATCTTCCAGGGCTACTGGACGCGGGCTTCCCTGCATCTGCGCCAATTGCTGGGCAATGTGCTGAACGACCTGGTTCCACGCCCGCAACTGCGAGTATCTGGCCTGCCAGGTTGCGCCCGGGCGATAGTGCAGCGTAAAGACCGCTATGAAATGGTGCATATCGTCGCCTATGCGCAGGAAAAGCGCGGGAATTTTGCATTGATTGAAGACCGTATCCTGCTCCGAGATGTCGAGATACAGCTGCGTTGCGACGGGAAAAAAGTCCGTTCAGTCTATCAGGCACCGTCACGACAACTTCTCCCGCATACCGAGGAGGACGGATACTGCCGGATCACGCTGCCTGAAGCCTCAGGATACGCCCTGGTTGTGTTCGAATATTAACGAGCGTGGGACGTTATAAAACATCAATTTCCATTCGACTAAAATCAGTCAACAGAACTTAAATTAAAGCGTTACTTAGGCCTCTGCGCTGCGGTTTAGCCGTGGCTTGGCACCTCGGGATAACCACCATATAAGAAAGAACAAAAGCTCCATGAAAACACATTTGATTTGCCTTAGCTTGCTGACAGCCCTGTCCGTTGGAGCGGCCGAATACAAGGTCGGCTCGGCCGAAAACCTGCGTATTGACGGCCAATTTGATGAACCCAGCTGGCAGGCCGCCGCGCCAGCAGCCGGTGAATTCCGCCTGCTCAAGTCAGCCGGGAAAACCGACCCAATTCTGAAAACCTCTTTCAAGGCCCTGGCAGATGAAGAGAACCTCTATTTTGCCGTCACTTGCGATGACCCAGGAGAGGCCCGAGCCGACCTAAAAAAAGGCCCGCATTCCAATCCCTGGACCAATGATGTGGTGGAAATTTTCCTCGTGCCTACTGGGATTGGCGATGAATTCTATCAGTTTGTCGTCAGCGCCGGCGGCGCCAGCTGGCAGCAATTCTATGCAGAGCGGGGAAATATCACTCCAGACGCTTATTCTCCGGCCTGGGAATACAGCACCCGTTTAGTTCCTGGCGGCTGGTGTCTCGAAGTCAAAATCCCACTGGCGAGCTTGTACATGACTCCTGCTTCAGCATGGAAAAGCACCTGGCTGGTCAATGTAGCGCGCTATTCTCCTGGCCGTCATGAAAACAGCACTTGGAGCGCCCTGAATTATTCCAACCATGAAACCGACCTTTTCAACAAGTTCACCGGAATGCCCGGCAAGCCCAATGCCTGTGATTTGCGAATCGATTCGGCTACTTTCAAGACCAGCAGCCGCAATGCCGAGGGTTTCAGCGGCACCCTGGAAACTGTCATCATCTTAGGTGCGGCGCCAGCCGGGGAATATCTGCTGGAAACCTGCGGCCAGACCTTCAAGCTTAACCTGAAAAGCGGAAGCAACACGATTTCCTCTCAAGTGCAGCTGTCTCAAGCCGGCCGGAATCAGGTCAACTTCATCTTGCGACAGGCGGCAAGCGGCAAGACGGTGCATGAACGCGGCTTCCCGGTGCTGGTTGATGCCTCACCCCTGAAACTGGTCTTCACTTCACCGCAATATGCCGGCAATTTCTATCCCGGCGAGGCTGACAAACGCCTGCAAGGCTTTGTCGAAGTCAATATCCCAGCCGA
>Ga0123335_1005178_pt1 | contig 16105 bp, 12 predicted proteins | sample BiotimSIPDNA_2_FD_89707 | JGI IMG/M metagenome (GOLD analysis project Ga0123335, IMG submission 89707) | Anaerobic biogas reactor microbial communites from Washington, USA - Biogas_R2 time_0 SIP DNA | ecosystem: Engineered > Bioreactor > Anaerobic > Unclassified | place: Washington, USA...
AGGTATAGGTTGTGAAGGCGCGGACCTTCTCGCCGGAAAGTTCGAAGCCGACATAATCACCTTCGAATTTATCATCTACATAGAAGTAGTGGGGGTATGAGGAACGAGTTTTAACTTCATCGATGGTCGGTTTCGAGTCGGCCATATCGCGCACATTTTTTGAGACTTCAGAGAATATCTTGAAATCGACTTTCACGCGGGTCACCTTGCCGGAACGGCCACACATCAGATAAGGTATGGTGCCGCGGAATAGCTGGGTGGTAAGTTCGGCGATGCGAGCGAAGTCGGATTCAACGAAACCGCGCTGAGTCAACCAGGGGGAACCGAAGCGGATGCCGGTTGAGCTGAGAGCGCTGCGGTCGCCAGGAATGGTATTACGGTTGGCGACGATGCCGGCGAGATCGAGGATGCGCGCGCCGAGATCACCATTCAGAGGCACGCCGTCTGGGCCTTTGAAGCTCTTGCAGTCTATCAGACACATGTGGCTGTCGGTGCCATCATAGGGAACTCTCACGTCATTAGCCTTGAAACCTTCAACGAGAGCTTTGGCGTTTTTGACGATTTGCTGTTGGAGGGCTTTAAATTGATCAGTGCCAGCCAGCTTGAAGGTGAGGCCGATGGCAGCGATGGCGTTCATATGCGGACCGCCCTGTTCGCCGGGGAAGACGCCTTTATCAATCTTTTCGCCTAATTCGCGGTCGTGAGCAATCAGGACGGCGCCACGTGGGCCGCATAAGGTCTTATGAGTGGTGAAGCTGACTATGTCAGCGATGCCGACGGGGGAGGGCACGACACCCGCGGCGATTAAACCTGCGATGTGAGAAGCGTCAGCCAGCAGGTAGGCGCCAACCTCATCGGCAATCTCACGGAAAGCCCGCCAATCGGGGATCCACGGGTAAGAGGTAAAGCCAGCGACGATCACTTTAGGCCGGACGGCTTTGGCGATCTCGCGAATGTGGTCGTAATCAAGGCGTTCGGTGTCGGGCTCAACCGTATAGTGGTGCGCGTTATAAAAAAGGCCTGAGCGGTTGACCGGCGAGCCATGGGTGAGGTGGCCGCCGTGAAGCAGATCCATGCCTAAAATCGCGTCACCGGGATGGATAAGGGCTGTGTAGACCGCTGTGTTGGCTGGAGCGCCGGAAAGGGGTTGGACGTTTACATACAGGTCATCAGCGACCAGTCCATTGGCGGCGAAAAGCTCGGCGCCACGGCGGCGGGCCAGCGCTTCGACCTGATTAGCGTATTCAACGCCCTTGTAATAACGCAAGTCGCTGTGACGGCGATATTCGCCAAGCTGAGCGCAAAAATCCATAATCTCATCTTGAGATTGGAAGCGTGTTTCCGCTCTGGGGTAACCTTCGGCGTAAATGTTTGAGAAAGAGGAAGATAAGAGTTCACGGACTGCTTTTGGAGCGGTGCTCTCGCTGGGGATCATAATCAGTCGGCGAGCCTGACGTTCGCTCTCAAGCTCGGTCAGCTTGAACATGTCAGGGTCGATGTCAAAAGTGTCTTGTTTAAACAGGTAGTCGATCATAATAGGAGGTCCTTTAATTGAATTTGATGGCAAAAAAAGCGAGAAAAACCGCAGAAATGCAAAAAAATAACTGATAAAAGGATAGGAGAGCAATTAACAGACGGAAGAGGCCTGTTTGAGAAAAGGCGATCCCGAAATTGGCATTTCATTGGGCATAATTGTACCTTAAACGGTCTTTGATTGCGGCGAGGAATTGCGCAAGACGTATGCTTGGGTTTGACAAAAACAACATCTGGCGGACTAAACCGCTATAATGCAGGTATGTCAGAAGATTTAGAAGACGAAATCGGTTTGGTCGAAAGGGCAAAAAGAAACCCCGAAGATTTCGGTCTGCTCTATGAGAAATACTTCAGCCGTATTTACAATTACGTCTATTTCAGGGTGGGCAGCGTGCAGGATGCGGAAGATCTGACCACGCGGGTCTTCATGAAAGCGTTGGACAACATCGGACGATATCAACATATGGGTTTGCCTTTTTCTGCCTGGCTCTATCGCATCGCTCACAATCAGGTGGCGAATTATCACCGCGACAACAGCCGGGCGAAGGAAATTTCAATTGAAGAGATGATGGTGCCGCCTCCACAATTGAAGACAGATCACCCGGAAACTTCCGTTCTGAGGAAAGAATCGGTAGATCTGCTATTGAGCCTGATCAATGACCTCAACGCGGACAAACGGGAATTGATCATGTTGAAATTTGTTCACAAGTTTTCGAATGATGAAATCGCGCATGCCCTGGGGCGAACAGAAGGAGCAATTAAGAGCCTGTATCACCGCACGCTGCTTGAGTTGAGGGATCGAATGGCAAAGTTAGATTCACCGTTGCAACTAGATGACGGTGAAGGTGTTATGAGAGTCAACGATGAGGAGAATAAGAATGGTTGACGATTTGTTGTCGCTGGAACAAATGCTGCAGAACAAGCTGGTAGCGCCCAGGGCTAATCGAACCTTTAAGGAAGGTCTGAAAGAGAAGCTGATGCGCCACTCGATCAGCCAGCGAAGACGGGTTGTCTATGAATGGCTGGCAATGGCGGGGACAGCGGTTGTTTTCGGGGTGGCGGTTTATGGCATGGCGAGGATTTTCGCCCGGCAGCGTGTGGGTTTATAGAGCTGAAGGGGCAGGCGAGATTTGGGCAAGTTTGTTAATTAGCTGAGCTTTCTCAGGCTCGACGAGAACGCTCCCATCCTGAAAAACGATGGTTGGCACGCTGCGGTTGCCATGATTGACGCCGAATACATAGCGCTCGGCGATTTTATCTGTATCAATGTCGACCCAACGGTAGGGAATGTTGCGGGCTTCGAGGACTTTTCTGCTGCGTTGAGTATCTCCACACCAGGCAGTACCATATACGGTGATGAGTTCTGTGCCGTAAGGGGGAGGAATGAGGGGATATTTTTTCCTTTTTAAAAACTTGAGGCACATGATTATGATTGACTCCTGGTTAATAACGAAAGGGTGCTGTTCACACCCTTTCAAGCGAATACGGTATTAGCCTTCGTAGGTCTTGCGAACCCAGTCACCGACCAGCCAATATTTAAAATCCTGCCCTTTGTAGGTATCAAGGGCGGCCACAATGGCATAGACATAGGCGCCAAAGGGGATGAGCGAGATCAGGATGGCGAGCGGAATGCAGCACAAACCGACGAGCACGATTGAAGTGATGCCGGTAATTGCCCAGAAAAGGCCCGCGATGAGTCCGCCGCCTACCCAAAAAACCAACTGGAAGATTAAAGCTTGCAAGCTTTGGTAGGCAACATAGCGCGAGCGGTCTTTATGCAGATAATAGATGATGAGGGGCGGCACGAGGCCCAGGAAACCTGTCACCAGGTTGAGAAAGATGCTCAGGTGCGAAACTACGGCGAGGGTGCGTTCGTCGCTCTCGCTGATTGGCCTGGGTTCAACCGTTGGCGCGGCTGAGGCTGGCTGTTCGCCGGCTGGCTCCGCAGCTGGAGGGACATCGATGGTGAAGGGATCATTGGTTTCAGGGTTATCACTCATAATTACCTCTTTCTTATTGTCAGCTTAAGCGTATCACAAAATCGACTGATTGTATCAGGGGAGTGTGACAGGTTGTGCAGTGGAGAAATTGGCCAATCTGGTCGGGTTTATCGCGGCAATTGTGGAGATGGACGGGTATAATCCTGGTTATCAGCCGTAAATGGAAAGGAACAACCTGATGACTGACATTTCTGCCACCCGTATTGTTTTTATGGGGTCCCCCGATTTCGCTTTGCCGACGCTTGAAGCGTTGAGCGATGCGTATGATGTGGTGGGCGTGGTAACACAGCCTGACAGGCCGGCAGGCCGCGGCAGGCAGCCACAAGCCTGCGCCGTGAAGCAAATGGCAGACCTGTTGTCGTTGCCATCTTATCAGCCTGAGTCGCTGCGAAGCGCGGAGGCAGCGGCAAGATTGTCAGCTTGGAAGCCTGACCTGATTGTAGTGGCGGCGTTTGGCCAGATCCTGCCGAAGGCTGTTTTAAGCCTGCCGACTAAAGGAGTGGTGAATGTGCACGCCTCCCTGTTGCCGCGTTGGCGCGGCGCAGCGCCGATTCAGGCGGCGATCGCGGCAGGGGATGACCGCACAGGCATCACCATCATGCAGGTGGACGCCGGCCTCGATACGGGGCCAATCCTCGCCCAAAGGGAAGTGTCGATCCGTTCAGAGACACAGGCGGGGGAGCTTTCGGACCAACTGGCGTATCTGGGAGCGAAAACGCTTTTGGAAGTGTTGCCATCCTATTTGAGCGGCATGTTGGCCGCGCTGCCGCAGAAAAATGAACACGCGACATACGCTCCCAAGCTAAACAAGGCAGATGGAAAACTTGATTTTGAGAAATCCGCGCTCGAGCTCAAACGATTGGTGAACGCTTTTAATCCCTGGCCGGGGGGCTGGTTTGAGTTTGAAGGTAGAAGAGTTAAAGTTTTGGAAGCGCATGTGCATGATACCTTTCGCAGTGAGCCGGAAGAACGTTTTGTGGTCAATGGCATGCCCGCTGTGGGGACTAAGGAAGGGCTATTGGTGTTGGACATGCTGCAGCCGGAGGGCAAAAAGCCGATGGAGGGAGAAGCGTTTCTCAATGGCCAGCCGGGGTGGCTGGAATAACTCATCAGCTGGTTATTCGATCGAGAACTTGTTTTTCCACTCATACAAGAGGTTGAGCGCCTGGATGGGGGAGAGGGTTTCGAGATCGAGCGCCTTGAAGGCCTCAATGAGAGGATTGTTTTCAGGGAAGAGGCGCAGCTGGTTTTCGTCGCTGGTTTTATCGGGTTGGGTCTTTCCGGCGCTGGCTTCGAGCTGGCGAAGAATCTCATTGGCGCGCTGGATGACCGGTGAAGGCAGGCCGGCGAGCTGGGCGACGTGGATACCGTAGGAGCGGTCAGCCCCGCCGGGGACGATCTTGTGAAGGAAGATCACGCGCCCCTCAGCCTCGGTGACAGCGACGTTGTAGTTGCGCACGCCGGGCAGCTTTTCGGCGAGTTGGGTGAGCTCGTGATAATGGGTTGCAAAGAGGGTAAAAGGCTTGAGGCGCGGGTGGCTATGCAGGTATTCGATAATTGACCAGGCAATTGATAAGCCGTCGTAGGTGCTGGTGCCGCGGCCGATTTCATCCAAAATCAACAGGCTGCGTGAGGTGGCGTGGTTGAGGATGTTGGCAGTTTCGATCATCTCGACCATAAAGGTAGACTGCCCGGCATGGATGGCGTCCTGGGCGCCGATGCGTGTGAAGACGCGGTCGACCAGACCGATGACGGCTGAGTCGGCGGGGACGAAACTGCCGATCTGGGCCATAAGCACGATCAGCACGACCTGACGCAGGAAGGTGGACTTTCCGCTCATGTTGGGGCCGGTGATGACCCGAATAATTTCACCGGGTTCGAAAACGGTGTCGTTAGCGATGAAGCGGGTGAGCGTGTTGAGCCTTTCAACGACCGGATGGCGGCCGTTGATGATTTCGAGCCCTTTCTCAGCCTGAACATGAGGGCGCACGTAATTGTTCAGCGCTGCCACGCTGGCCAGAGAAATCAGGCTGTCCAGCTCGCCTAAGGCGCGGGCGGTTTCGAGCAGGCGGGCGCTGAAGGTCGAAATCTGTTCACACACCGAGCGGAAGACGCGCAGCTCAATCTCGTGAATCTGACTTTCGGCGTTGAGGACGAGCGACTCGTATTCTTTTAATTCCGGGGTGATGAAACGTTCAGCGTTGACCAATGTTTGCTTGCGAATGTAGTTGTCGGGGGCTGAATCGGCGCTGCCGCGGCTGATCTCGATGTAGTAACCGAAGACTTTGTTGTAGCCCGTGCGCAGGGTTTTAATGCCGGTGCGTTTGCGCTCTGCGGATTCAAGGTTGTCGATCCACTGGCGAGCATGACGGGAGGAGTCGGTAATTTGATCAAGTTCTGTCGAAAAACCCGGGCGGATGATGCCAATGTTGGCGGTGGTCGCTGGCGGGTCGTCGCTGATTGATCGGACAAGAAGATCGGAAAGTTCCGGAAAGTCGCTGAGGCGCTGACGCAGACTGGCGAGCACTTCGGCATCGGTGGGGAGCAGGGCGAGCAGTTCGGGAATGAGGTTGAGGTCTTCGCGAAGAGCGACCAGGTCTGGCGGGCGGGCGTTGCCTGAACCGATGCGATTCACCAACCGCTCAAGGTCGTGCAGCTGTTTAAGCAGGTCGGTGAGCTCGGTCCGTCGGACGCCTTCATTGAAGAAGTATTCGACCAGATTCTGGCGTTGATGGATGGCGGCGAGGTCAAGCAGAGGTTTATTGACCCAGGCGCGCAAGGTGCGCTTACCCATCAGCGTTTTGGTTTTGTCGAGCACGCTGAGCAGGGAACCATCCACCTTGCCATCGCGTAAGGTTTCGGTGAGTTCGAGGTTGTGACGGGTCTCACCGTCGAGCACCATGAAGTCTGTCAGGCTGTAAACCGAGAAGCCGGTCAGGTTCGGCAGGCTGTTTTTTTGCGTTTCACGCAGGTATTTGAGCAAACCGCCGGCCGCCCGCAGGGTGAGAGGCTGATCTTTGAGGCCGAAACCTTCGAGCGACGAGACGCCAAACTGGCTTTTAATCAGTTCTTCCGCGCGGCCAGGTTCGAAGTACCAGTTGGGTACGCGCGTGAAATCATCCGGGAAGTGTTTGGGCAGCTCAAGCGTGTCTGAAGCGATGACTTCGGCGGCTTTGAGACGGGTAAGCTCAGCATGAATTTGGGTAAAGGCGCTGTCGTTCTCGAGCTGAGTGCCGGCAAATTCGCCGGTGCTGATATCAACATAGGCGATGCTGGCTTGACCATCCTGAACGTAAACAGAGACAAGATAATTGTTGCGGCCGGAGGGCAGCAGCCCCGGCTCGATCACTGTACCGGGGGTAATTACGCGCACGACATCGCGCGGAAAAAGGCCACGTTCGGTGGCGGCAGTGCCGACCTGTTCGCAGATGGCGACATGATATCCTTTCTCGATCAGGCGGCCGAGGTAGTTCTCGACGGCATGGAAAGGAATGCCAGCCATCGGAACGCGCACGCCTTTGGCAACCGGGCGGGAGGTGAGGACGATATCGAGCGCTTCTGAGGTTTTTTGGGCGTCCTCGTCGAAAGTTTCATAGAAATCACCCAGCCTGAAGAAGACAATTGTTTCAGGATATTGCCTTTTGATCTCAAGGTACTGCTGACGCAGTGGGGTGATTGCTTCAGCCATTTTATTTCAGATGATCCTCGATGTATCCGGCGACCTGATCGAGAGCTTCGGAGAGTTTTGAAGCATCTTTTCCGCCAGCCTGGGCGAGTTCGGGCCTGCCGCCACCGCCGCCGCCAATGACAGCGGCAACACGTTTGATGAGGTCTCCGGCTTTGAGGCCGCGGGCGATCAAGTCGGGGGTGACCGCGGCGATCAGCGAAGGCTTGCCGTCTTTGCTGGCGCCGAGCACGACGATACCGCTGGGGTGCTTTTGACGGAACTGGTCGGTCAGTCCCCGAAGGGTGTCGATGTCGACATCAGGAATGACAGCGGTGAGATAAGATACGCCGCTGATGGTTCGGATATTGCGAAGGGCGTCCGCGAAACCGGCGGAAGCGACTTTGGCGCGTAAAGCCTCAATTTCTTTGTCAGCATCATGGAGCGAAGCTTTTAGCCTGTCGAGCTTGGCGGGGGCCTCTTCGGGGCTGACTTCGAGGCTGTGAGACATGGCATTGACCAGAGCGATGCGCGCACGGGCGTACTTATATGCTTTTTGGCCAGTGATGGCTTCAATTCGCCGCACGCCAGCAGCAATGCTGCTTTCGGCAACAATGAAAAACGAGGCGATCTCTATGGTGTTGCTGACATGAGTGCCGCCGCAGAGTTCATATGAAATGATCGGATTGGCGCCAACCTGGATGGTGCGCACTTCGGCGCCATATTTTTCACCAAATAATGCCATCGCGCCTTCAGCTTTGGCCTGATCGAGGGTTTTGATTTGTTTGACCACCGGGTATTGACCGAGGATCGAGCGATTTACTTCTGTTTCAACTTCAAGCAGGCGCTCGCGCCCAACCGCTTCGGGGAAGTTGAAATCGAAGCGCAAACCGTCGGCGTCAACCGCGGAACCGGACTGGTGCAGCTGATCGCCCAACACTTTGCGCAGGGCGGCATGCAGCAGGTGGGTGGCGGTGTGGTTGCGCATGATGGAGCGGCGGCGCGTTTGGTCAACTTCAACGATGGCTGGGTCGCCAGTTTTGGGCGAGCCGCTTATTACCTCTCCAGTATGGATGATGGCGCCAGCGGCTGGTTTGGAAACCGCGCTGATGGCGACTTCCCACGCGCCGGGAGGGTTAGAGAAGACGCGCCCAGTATCCATGACCTGACCGCCGGATTCAAGGTACATGGGTGTCGCAGCAAGCAAAAGCTCAACGGTTTCACCCGGGTGAGCCCGAACAGTTGGTTCGCCCTCAGCGAAAAGAGCAAGCAAGGTCGTTTCTTTTGAGAGGCCTGAATAAGGATCGTAAACGACACCCGCCGAGGGTAATTTGTTGTCGGCTACAAGTGACTGAACCATGTCAGCGTAAATTTGTGTGTTTTTCGCGGCAGCATCGCCAAAAGCATGGCCTCTGCCGGAGGTTACGCGGTGTTCTTCCATGGCGGCGAAAAATCCGCCTTCGTCAACACTCAACCCTGCTTCACTGAGAATGTCGCGGGTGATTTCGAGGGGAAAGCCAAGCGTGGCATAAAGCTCAAAAGCGCGCTTGCCGTCCAAAGCAGCGTTTCCGTGCTCTTTAAGGTCATCAATCAGCCGGTTGAGCTCGGCGAACCCCGCGTCGAGGGTTTCGTTGAAGCGTTTCTCTTCGCGGGTAAAGGTGGAGAGAATTAGCGCTTCGTTCTGTTTGAGTTCAGGGTAAGCGCCGCTATAATTGTCGATGACGATCTGGGCGACCTGAGCCATGAAAGGTTCGGTGAGCCCAAGCTTGCGGGCGAAGCGGCTGGCGCGGCGGATAATCATGCGGCAGACGTAATTACGTCCAATATTTCCGGGAATGACTCCGTCCGCCATCAGGAAGCTGGCAGCGCGAACATGGTCGGCAATGACGCGGTAGGGGGTCAGATTGTTTTGACGCTCTGCGTCGGTCTGTTTGGCGAGCGCTTGCACTTTGTCGATCAAGGGTTTGAGCAGGTCAGTTTCGTAATTGCCTTTGACATTTTGGATAATTGAAACAATTCGTTCGAAACCCATGCCGGTATCAACGTGACGCTTGGGCAGCGGCAGAAATTCGGTGGGCGAAACGCGGTTGTACTGGATGAAGACGTTATTCCAGATTTCAACGATGCGCTTGCAGTCGCCATTCACCTGGCAGACATGGCCGGGCACGTCTCGCAGGTCGCAGGCTTCGGGGCCGAAATCGTAATGAATTTCGGAGCAAGGGCCACAGGGGCCGGTCTCGGCCATTTCCCAGAGATTGTCGTGGCGGTTGCCCCAGACCAGGTGGGTGGGGTCGAAGCCGGGTTGTTTGAGCCAGGCGGCGGCGGCTTCGTCGTCCTGTGGCAAAACACCTTCTTCATCGCGGAAAACGGTTGCGTATAGGCGTGATTTGTCCAAACCCCACACAGAGGTGAGCAGCTCCCAGGACCAGGCGATCGCTTCGTCTTTGTAGTAATCGCCGAAGGACCAGTTGCCGAGCATTTCAAAGAAGGTGTGGTGAGTGTTGTCGCGCCCGACGGTGTCGAGGTCATTATGCTTGCCGGAGACACGCAGACATTTCTGACTATCGACTGCGCGGGTGTAGGGGCGGATGTCGGTGCCGAGGAAGACATCCTTGAATTGGACCATGCCGGAGTTGGTGAAAAGCAGAGTAGAGTCGCCGCCAGGAACGAGGGAAGCGCTGGGCACGACGGTATGGCCGCGCGCGGCGAAGAAATCGATGAAAGATTGTCTGACCTGGTTGCCGGTTAAATACATAAAAAGACTCCGAAAAGAGATGTTAGATGGAAAATTATAACCGTTTCGATAGGGGTAAAACAAGGTGAAGAGGACGGGTTCAGGGCAATTGTCTAAATGAGCGACTTTAGCTAAACAGAGTGTGAGTCTTTTAGTTTGATATCAGGCTGCCCCAAGGGGAAGCTGGCGAGCGCAGCGAGACTGGAGAGGGTGTTTAGGTATGTTTGATGAAGATGGTATTAGCCTTGACCATCTTTAACACTTACCTGAGAAAAGGCGAAAACAAGCCTATCTCCGGTTATGCTGACTCTCCCAAAGAGAGGGCTTAATGACTTGTTTGACTGAAAAATAAGATGTGATTGCCCTGGGACGGGTTTTGGTTTATGTTGAAAATGCCAGATCTTTCGCCTTTGCTGCGCTCGGTCTGGATGACACTGATGGGGGTAGCTCGGTTCTGGGTGAGATGCCAGCGCTGCATCCAGGGTGGGGCGAGGTAAAAACAACTTCAGTCACCCATAATTTGGTTGATTAATTCAACCGATTTATCCAAGCCATGTTCGGCTTTGACCAATTCGGAGAGCTCGGTTACCCGCGAAAACTTTTCCGCGTAAGAAGACCGCATCAGCATAATCGCGTCGACGATGCGCTGTTCGGTCAGATCGCTTGCTTTGATTGGGGGGACTGCCGCGCCAATTTTTACCAATCTTTCAGCATTGGCGAACTGATCAAGGATGTGGGGCACGGGTATGGATGGGATGCCATAAATCAGGGAAGCGGCTGAGGTTCCAAACCCGCAATGGTGAATCACACACCAACCCTTGCGGAAGAGATAACTGTGTGGGATCGGCCCCACAGCCAACATCGATTTTGGCAGTGTATAAGTTTTCAGGGTCATTTGAAAACCTTGAATGATGGCACGTGTACCCGTGATTTCAAACGCCCTGATAAATTTGCTTAACTTATCTTCTTCCTTTTTTGCCTCAAATGACATGGCGCCCAAAGCGAGGATGACTGGTTTTTCGCCATTCTCAAGAAAGGTGGCAAGTGATGTATCTGGGGCATATTCCTTATCTTCGGTGTACCAAAACCCGGTCATTTGATGTTGCGGCTCCCAGTATGGGCTTGGGGCGATGAAATGCCTGCTGATGGGAATTAAATTGAGTCGATTTGACATCACTTCATCCATCGAATTCACCTTCGGAAGGTTATATCGCTTGCGAACTTTGTTGTATGGTTTTGCAGCCTGGCTGGCGATCAGCTTTCCAAGCGCTTTCTGGAGAGGTTTCATTGCCTTTAGCTTTTCAGGAATCATCTCGGTCTGTAAAGTCACGTTGACGGTCGGGATACCTAAAACCTCAGCTTCAGTGGCAGCCATTTGGCTGTGAGAGACGATGATAAGGTCTTTACCTTTGCAGGCATCGAAAATTTCTGGTGAAGAGTTCTGAACTATGCGGAATATGAAGTTCATCGTCTTGAGCATGCTGACGACAGGGTGTGTTGAATCGCTGCGAATGGCTGAAGCTTCTCTCTCGATGTCGATATCTGGCCCAATCGGCACAAATAAAACCCCCGATTTTTCAATCAGTGACTTCCAACAAGGGTGTGAACCCAGTGTGACCTCATAACCTGCATCAGTCAGGGCTTGTGCCAGGTAGATATAAGGTTGCACATCACCCCGAGTTCCCATTGTAAAAACTGCTATTTTTTTCATAATTTGTGCTTTTACCTTTTACCTATGATAGACGTTGATCGGGTAACATAACTGATAATTTGAGCAGCTTTCTAATCGACACTCTGTCGGCCGGAGAGGGCGCGCTGAAGGGTGTTTTGGTCGGCGTATTCGATATCTCCACCCACGGGCAACCCGCGGGCAAGGCGGGAAACTTTGATGCCGAGCGGCAGGATGCGCTGTTGCAGGTAGAGGGCGGTGGTGTCGCCTTCCATGCTGGGATTAGTGGCCAGGATGACTTCCTCGACCGGGTGGTTTTTAAGACGCTCGAGCAGCGGGAAAATTTTGATCTGGTCAGGCCCGATGCCCTCGATCGGCGAGAGCACACCCTGCAGAACGTGGTATTTGCCCTGATATGCTCCGGTGCGCTCGATGGCGATGACATCCAGCGGCTCTTCGACGACGCAAAGCAAGTCATCATTTCGAGTGGAAGAGGCACAGATATCGCACAGTTCTTCGCCCGCCATGGTGATATTGAAGCAAAGCCGGCAGTGACTGGTTTTTGTTTTCATCGACTCGAGCGCTTTGGCCAGGTCGAAGGACACTTCATCTGAGGCTTTTAGCAGATAAAACGCCAGGCGGGAGGCGGTTTTGGGACCGATGCCTGGCAGGCGCGAAAATGCATCGATGAGGTTCTGAACCGGATCTGGAATGGCGCGCATAAAGGTCAGCGGCCCATTCCGAAGCCGGAGAGCAGGTTGGTAAACGGCGCCATTTTGTCTTCGTGCAGTTTTCTTGAGCTCTCGAGAGCTTTATTCATGGCGGTAAGCAGCATATCCTCAACCATCTCTGTATCACCGCTGGCAAGCAGGTCGGGCTGAACCTTAACTTCCACGACGCGCTGATCTCCGGTCATGGTGACTGAGACGCCACCGCCACCGGCGGTTTCGGTGACCTTTTCGTCAGCGAGCGAAGTCTGAGCTTGTTCCATTTGCTCCTGCAGTTTGGCGATTTGGGCCATCATATTGCCCTGATTGCGGGCACCCATTGGTGCGTTAAAACCTTTTGCCATGATTACTCCTTCTTCTTTTCAACTTTTCTTACCCTGCCGCCCAATTCCTTTTGGGCAAGATCAACTAAACCGCCCGGTTCATAGCCTTGCGGCGAGCGACCAGCATTTTGACCTGCTGTCGAGATCACCTCGATGGGTTGGCCAAAATAAGCCGACAGCTCTTTTTTAACCGTGCGCAGGGTTTTCTCATTATTCATTTTCTCATATAAAAGCTCACTGCTGAAATTTATTGTCAAAGCGCCGTTGTTGACTTCGAGCAGTTTGCACGAGTTTAGCAGGGCAGCGGCAACTGGGTCAACGCGTTTGAGTTGCTTCTTGACCTCGCTCCACTGCTCATTGACTGCTTCGAGGGTTAAGGCGCTGCCAGGCACGAATTCAGCTGCTTTGGGCTCTGGCATTGGCTTGGAATCAGGTTTTGGCTCGGGCTTGGCCGCGATGGGTTCCTTTCGGGTTGACGAGACAGCTGGCGCGGTTGGGGTGGCGGCTCGCTGACTCTGCGTTTTGGATGAGACTAGCTGGGTTTGAGTCAGGTCGGAGATTGAGCTGGAATAGGCTAATTCCAGGCCAAGGCCAGGGTGCCAATTGGCTTTGAGATCGGTCGCGGCGTTGCTGAATGCGCTGATGATGCCGACCAGACAAGGGGTGGTGAATTCTTCGCTCTGGTCATTCATCTGTTTGCGAACCTCGGGCATTAATTCGAGCGATTTGCCGCCTTCGAGCTTGATGACGAGCAGATTGCGCAAATAATCGACAATCTGACGGGCAAACTGGCGCGGATCACTGCCTGAATCGAGCGCTTTATGGATGATTTCCAACCCGACGGCATGCTCCTTCTTGATGATCGCGTCTACCAATTCGATGACTGCCTGACTGGTAGCGGTGCCGAGGACATCCTGGGCAGTTTGGAGGGTGATCCTCTGTGAGACCGAACTGAGCTGGTCTACCAGAGAAATGGCATCGCGCAGGCTGCCGGTGGCCTGACGCGCAACCAGACTGAGCGCGTCATCGTCAATTTGGATGTTTTCCTGTTTGGTGAGCAGCTTGAGCTTTTGGATGATGGTTTGCATTGGGATGCGGCGGAACTCGTGGCGCTGGCAGCGGGAGAGCACCGTGGCAGGGATTTTATGAATTTCGGTCGTGGCCAGTATAAAGATAACATGCGACGGCGGCTCCTCAAGCGTCTTCAATAAAGCATTGAAGGCGGAGGTGGAGAGCATGTGGACTTCATCGATGATGTAGACCTTGAAGCGGCCCTGGCTGGGGGCGAAACCAACCTTGTCGCGCAGGTCGCGTACATCATCCACGCTGGTGTTGGAAGCGGCGTCAATTTCAATCAGGTCCATAAAGCGGCCTTCATTCACGGCGACGCAATTGGCGCATTTGTCGCAGGGGCGTCTGGCAAGATCAGGCTCGAGGCAATTAACCGCTTTCGCCAGAAGACGCGCGCTGGTGGTTTTGCCTGTGCCGCGCGGGCCTCCGAACAGGTAAGCGTGACCAATGCGTTCCTGGCTGATCGCGTTGCGGAGGGTTTGAACGATATGATCCTGACCCACAACTTCTTCCCAAAGGTGCGGGCGCCAGGTTCGATAAAGTGCTTGTGCCATAGATCTCCTTAGGGAATAGTGAAAGAGGCCTGTTGAGAGCCTTCGGAATCAGTCAGGGTGAGTGTGTCACCGCTTTTCCAGAGGGCGGAAGCAGAGCCCCAATATAACTCAATTACCGAACTGCTGCCTTCACGCGAATAGAGTCTGACAGCGCCATTGGTGTTGAGGTTGATAACCGGAAAATTAAATTGCTGGGCGTTGAGACCAGTAAGTCTCCAGTTGACGAGGTTGACAGGGGTTGAGCCGGTATTGCGCAGGAGGATGTATTCGGTATTAATGTCACCTGCCCCAAAGACGTTTTCTATGATGACCTCAGGGTTGCTGGTCGAGGTTGGCTGATTTTTTGGGTCTGGGCTGGTTTGGGTTGGCAGGACAGGTGTCGCCAGCTGGGGCGCGGGGTTTTGGCGCTGCCAGAGCATCAGAACCGCGTAGATGGTCACTGCGGATACGAGAATGTTGAGCAGAATAAAGGGCAGGGTGCGTTTCAGAAATTTCATAATGACTGATAGTTAATCATAGCATAGTTGGAAGTGATTGGCGGCTCCGCAAGTATGGAAGGACAGGGCAATCGCATCTTCTTTTTCAGTCAAACAAGTCATTAAGCCCTCTCTTTGGAGTGGGTCGAAGCCCTGGGATGGCGCAACGGGGAGAGGCTTGTTTTCGCCTTTTCTCGGGTAAGTGTTAAAGATGGTCAGGGCTAATGCTGTCTTCATTGAACACATAAAACACCCTCTTCAGCCTCGCCGCGCTCGCCAGCCTGCCTCGTCGAGTTTCACCCGACCGACTTTCTCGACACGCAGGTTGGGTGGAGCGACCAGAGATATTATCTGACCCTCATCTCTTGGAGCGCAACCCAACACATCCTGGGCAACGCGAATTCAGCAAGCGCGCCCAAACATCCTCTTCAGTCTCGCTGCGCTCCAGCCCGCTTCCTCAAAGAGGAAACCTGACATCAAACTAAAAGACTCGCATTTTGTTTGGCTAAAGTCGCTCATTTGGATGCGGTTGCCCTGTATGGAAGGAAGAAAAAATTGGAATTAATCAATATTGTATGATTATTTAACAATCTGATAACGTACATTTGAAGATAAGTTAATTCAAGGGTGTTAATCTAATTGCAACCGAACAATCACTGTTTCTCTCCTTTCAAGAATGTTCGGAAAAGGATCAGGTTGTGACTCAACATTTATATGATCTGAAGTAAACGAGGCGCAGGTGAGGCGTCTCGTTTACTTTTAAAATCCTTTTCGACCATTGATTTAAAAACCGGGCGAAGTCAACCGACTTCGCCCGATGAGCAATAGCTAACTAAACCTCAGTCAGACCTGAGAACCAGTTCGCGAATATGATTGATATGATCGCGTTGGTGCCAGAGGGTGCGGCGGATGACTTTGCGCGCCGTCCATACTTCGTCATTGTAAGCAGTTTGGCAGACAGACGAGCGAAAACCTGGCAAAAGGGCGCGGAAGTGTTTCGCTGTATGAGCGAGCATTTCGAGAGGCGCGTCGGATGGAAAATCAGCCACATCAAGCTGAAAACATTGCAGATAGAATTTTTCCGCTTTGGCGATATGGGCGAGAATTTCCTCAATGGTACGATCCTGACCAGGGAAAGATTTTTTAAGCAGCAGGGTGGGGATTGTTTCCACTCCTGCCAGGAGCTCTTCACGCTGCCAGGTGTAAATCAGCAGGGCCTGATCAAGTTCCTCCTGGCCCAAAGGGCGGTAGTCATCCTGATAAATGGCATTAACTTCATAGGGACAATCGGCAGTTTGAATTTCATAGGCGTCGAATGACTCAACCACACGAAAATCCATGTTATCGAGCTCG
>Ga0123335_1005179_pt1 | contig 16101 bp, 8 predicted proteins | sample BiotimSIPDNA_2_FD_89707 | JGI IMG/M metagenome (GOLD analysis project Ga0123335, IMG submission 89707) | Anaerobic biogas reactor microbial communites from Washington, USA - Biogas_R2 time_0 SIP DNA | ecosystem: Engineered > Bioreactor > Anaerobic > Unclassified | place: Washington, USA...
ATCTTGTTTCCACCTCTCCTCATTTGGATGCTAAAATAAAGTTCGTTCCGCCCATCCTTCTGGACAAAATCGCAGTCCAGCTCGGTGATTGGAGTGGATACCATCTGCTGGCTCATCACCAAACAAGGGCAATTTACCCAAATTTGCTAAATTGCCCCACCGTTCACCCATATTTGATACTTATAACTTAGAATCCAACCGAAAGATAGGCGGACAAGAACAGCACCACCAAACCGCAGATCGCATTTACGACCAATACCAGCATGGAGCTTTTTTCCACCCTGGCACTGTTCAGGCTTTCATTTTTCTTGTTGAGAACAAGCCGGGTAACCGCCAGGACGACCATGACCAGCATCAAAACATGCTTGATCGACAGGACGGCCCCAAAAGGCGTGCTGAAATTGAACAATCCCTCAAAACCTGTGCTGCGGTTGCTCAGGAGAATGCCTGTCAGCGCCAGCCCGATCATGCTGACGATCGCGGCCACCTTCAGACGCTTCTGCACCGCTCGCACAGCCACTTTTGGCTCTTTGACCTGCGGATTCTTCTTCAATCCCGGCAGGATGACCAGCACCATCAGGATCATTCCCCCGATCCAGGTGGCGGTAAAAACATCATGTAAAAAACGTACGATAGTTGGAACAATGGTTGGCATATTTTTTTCCTTTTTATGAATTTTTCAATATTTTTTCAAAGAGCATCAGGAATTGCTCCTGTTCAACAGTAGACAAACGTGAAAGCGCCATTGCTGCTTTCTGTTTCCGGTAGCGATCAACCTTCTGGAACAACTGGCTGCCTTCCGCGGTCAGTTCAAGGTCAAAGGACCGTTTATCCAGAGGGTTGCTATTTTTTGAGATCAAGCCCTTGTTCTCCAGGTGCTTCAGCATCAGGCTGACACTCGCCGGGCTGAAACCCAAACCCTCTGTCACCTGTTTCAAGCTGCAGGGACTGTTTTCTGCAATGAAATTGATGTAATAGAATTGTGCAGGCGTGATGCCCAGCTCATCAAATGGCGGCATTTCTTCGCCCAGGTGGTGAAACCTGAGCATCAATTCTCCAAACAATTCATTCATTTTCTCGCTCATAATATTTAGTTAGCCTAACTAATTATACCGCAAGAATATTGAAACACACAAGCCCAAATCATGGTGACCAGCGCCAAGTTACCCCATCATTAATCGCTTTGGTCCCTGTTAAGCCTGGTGGCTATGTTTGTGTGCTTTTAGTGATTTTTGGGATCGGCAGCAGCATGCGCGTTTCCTTGCGGTACGCTTCAAACCCTGTCTTATATGTCGCCAGGCGCTTTTCAGCCAGCGGGATCGAGATGAACAGGAAAAGGCATGTGTTGATAAGTGCACCAAGTCCGGTCAGCCATAATTGCGGCTGGGCAGACAGCAGAACAATGTACACACCCCACCACATCAGGATCTCCCCAAAATAATTGGGGTGCCGGGAGTGGCGCCACAGGCCTGTGCGCATCAAGCGCGCGGGGTCATTGTTCTGCTTGCGAAAAACCAGCATCTGCGCATCCGCCGACAGCTCCAGCACCGTCCCGCCCAAACTGACCGCCAGGCCAAGCCACGTCCAGGCGTTCACCCCCCCGCCCAGCATCAGGTAATAAAAGCCCGGCAGCAGGCAGGCAAAGACGATCAGGGTTGGCATGATCTGGATGCCCAACAGGTTGACCAGCGGGAAAAACCTGCCGCTCTTCTCCTGCAGCTGGTCATAGCGCCAGTCCTGCTTGTGCATCCCCGGGAAGGTCACCACCCAGTTGCCGGTCAGCCGCAGGCTCCAGAAGGCGATCACCAGCACGAAAATGATCGACCCAAGATCGAAAACAGCTGTTTTGAACAGCATCAGGCCCAAAATGACCAGCGGTTGCACACTCCAGTAGGGATCGTACACCGAGGCATTGCGCAACACAAGGGTGGCCAGCCAGATGAACAGCGTCGCCGCCAGGTCTGCGATCAACAAAGAGAGCCAGGGTACAAATGGCAGCGCTTTGTAGACGGATATGCCCAATACTGCGGCAAAAATATAAAGTAAGGAAATAATGACAAAACTGAGAATACGGTTTTTATGAGACATTGGGCGATTTTATCATAAAGGCTATCTTCTTTCACCAATATGGGCAAATTTACTTTAATTATTACAGAAAAGCCCGCAGCAGAGTCTTTCCTTACTGCCGCGGGCTAATTTTCAAAAAACTAACGCTTTACGGGATCCAGGGGCTGTAATTCCAGGAGTAATTACCACCCATCAGCACCAGGTCCAGCATATCGGTATAGGTATCCCCGGTGACGTCACTCGACCCCTGCCCTCCACAATTTGCGGCATAGGGGATTCGGGGTGCATATTGGTCAGTTGGCACTGTATACGCATTGCCAATACACCCGGCATCCAGGATATCGATCACATCATCACTGACTGCGTCCCCGCCCAATAACATCAGGTAGTTCAGAGGAGTCAGTGGTCTGGTCGATAACAGCTTGGAATGTGCCCAATCGGTGGGAATTAATGGTAATACAGGAAGGTTGGGATCCACCGCCATGATCGTCGTTGGCAGGTATAGCTCCCGGTCAAAGAACAGGTAATAGACATTCCCAACTGTGATCACGTTTGGTGTAAGGTGTGCAGTCGTGTAAGCACCACTCGATGCACTGGTTGCGCTGGCTAACACTTCTGATGTACCTTTATCAGAAACACTGTGCACCTCTAAAACAGCCCCACTATCATCTGTTCGTCCTTCTAATCGGACAAACCCGGTGTAATTGGCGATCCCCTGGATGGTCAATTTGCCGTCATTTGTATCCGTAATATCTCTATCAGGGATGCTTGGCAGCCCATAACCGGCGTTATTCACCCAGATCTTTACCCCGCCAACTGCCCCGGCGCTGGTTAATGTCTCGACGTGCGCAATATCAAACAATGCTTCCCATGGACCATTACCAGTCAAACCGCTCGCCTTTGGTGTGAAATTCATCGTTAGGATCGTGCCGCCGTCCGCGGTATACTCAGCCGTCGGGTATGCCAGGTTGCAGCGGTAGGCGGTCTCGCCGGCTATACTGCTTAACGAGGTGCATACATTATTCCACGGCGCGCTGAAAGTCGTCGAATTAAGCGTTAACTTGGCAATGTCCCAGGTCAACTTAAATGCGATGCCATACAAATATTGCGCATCAACCTTCAGTTTGACATCAATGGTCTCAGTTTCACCTATCGTCCGCACCAGTGCATCCGTATCCGGGATCACATCGATGTATGGCTCAAGGAAATTCCAAGGGTCATAATCCACCAGGCTGCTTACCCCATCGCCCGCGGTTGGGCCATCATAATGACCCCAGGAGTTATACTCCGTTTCCACCAGCAGCCCACTGTCGTTCTGGATACCAGGTCCCAGGTTCTCTTTAAACAGGTTGCCTTCGATCGTTATCACTCCGCTCAAAACCACCCCACTGTTGATCTGCAGCCCTGATTCAGTGTTGTCATGGAACCAGTTGCCAACCACTTTGAAGGAAACAACGGAGCCCATCAGTTCCAGTCCATCTTGCCAATTCAAAACTTCGACATTTAAGAACCGGAAATTATCCGCTCCTGCATAGACCTCAACCGCGGCAGTGGTGTTATTGCCACTACCTTGCAGTCCGTCAAGGATTCCGGGACCCTGAACCACAATATCATCTCCAAAAATCTGGAATGCGGGCGTTCCGGATCCAATGACCATTCCATTCAGATTGAATTTGAGACCGACTTTTGTGGGTCCAACCACAATTCCGCCAAATGTATTGCCAGCAAACACAAACGTAGAGCCGTTCGGTGCGCAGGCAATGATCGGGTTCATAACATCAGCAGTAGCACCTGCCGGGAAAGTATATATTGCGGGTGCTGGTGCATCCGAGAAGACCGTCAAAGTTTCATTTATAGCCCATGGGTCATAGTCCACGTTGCCTATAACTGTTCCACTTGCCGGTCCACAGGGTGATCCCCACCAGTTGTCTGTAGCGTCCGTAACTTCGCCATCGCCTGAATAAATTCCGATCGTATTATCTGTGATCTTGTTCAAATTGATATCCAGGTCAGCGCCAATTGGCAAACCACCATACAAACCAGTTCTCGCATCCTGGATACTGATACCGTTGACGAAACCAGTAATGGTGTTCCCGGTGACATCGATGACAGCATCCGCAGGAATGGCTCCAAAGCTCGTATCATCAGTCCTGATATACACACCTGTTGTAGACGGAAGACCTGTAGACGAACCTCCTGCAGCATTTCCAGATAGAATATTACCGCTGATTACAGCCTGGCTGATCGGTCCCCGGGTAATGATCCCATATGTCGACTCTGTAAAGGTCCCACTGAAAGTGATTTCGTTGTTTGTAATTGACAGAGCACTTGTTGGTTCCAGAACCCTCACATCCACCATGGCAACTCCCGCCCCGTTAATTATCGGTGTGCTCTGAGTAAAGGTATTGTCATCTATGGAAACAGGACCCGACATGGTCGTGGTATCAGCACTTCCTGGCATGCCCGCTATCATCCGGATACCACTGGAATAGATCGAATTGGTAAATGAATTACCGCTGACAGAAACAGAGCCAATGGTTGATGCATCCCTGTATTCCCACATATAAAAGCCCCGGCAGTATGAAGTGAAGGTATTACTGCTGACCAAAACATCATCGATCGATAAGTTAGCCGGACCGTCACCCAGATATATGCCCGAAGCCGCCAACGTACAATCCACGAGATCCATCGGGCCAAAGGTATTGCCAGAAATCGTCAAACCATCGACACTACCCCTGATATCCACGCCGGTAAATACATTAGTAAATGAACTTCCTGTTATCTCGAAATCGGTGGCGAGATAAGGGCTGGGCATATAGACTGCCATGGCGCGGGTCGCTGTGCCTGGTGTCAATCCTGAGAAATTAGAAATCTTAATTTCCAGACCAGTGAACGAGTTCTTGAAATTTACCCCAAACGCATTAGTGGTTCCATTCGCAAGATTTGTAAAATCAACAGTATCCAAAACCAGATTTTGGGTCGCCCCAATTACCTGTAGGCCTTCTTTTAGTTGAACAGGGTCCGTTACTTCCAGGTTTTTTATCGCCACATCGTTCGAAGTCACCGTGACAACTGGACTGGTTAGCGCAGAAATCTTGGTGACCCCGGGTCCTGAGCCGATAATTGATATTGGCAGATCAACTGTAATATTTTCAGAATAATCCCCCGCCGCCACATGCACTGTCCCATTTGGCGAAACCGAATCAATACCTTTTTGGATGGTAAGGAATGGTAAAGCTTCAGTGCCGATATTCATATCGCTTCCGGTTTTTGCCACATAACAATCAGTTGTACAGGTCGTTACGACATACGTCCATGGAGTCGCAGAAGTAATTAACTTTGCAGTGCTGCCTGTTGCGTAAGATTGAGCAAACAACGCATCCATTTCCGTAACCTCAGCTGATGTTGCTTCTGCAGTCAGGTAGACTATAAGGCGGTATTGATTAATATTTGTGAAAGTATTGCCAGCGAATGAGTAATCCGCATTCACAATATCATTGAGGCCAGTATCTTCTCTGCCTATCTGAACCCCGAAAACACTATCTTTGATTGTGTTTCCAGTGAAGTTAAACAATGGATAGTAGCTGTTGGTAAATGAATATAAGCGAATAGCGGCTTTGGTTGTGGATATGGTACTGAAAGTGTTTCCACTTATTGTATTTGTCCCATCATTCCACTGTGCAATTTGCAGGGCAGGTTGAACTGCTCCAGTAGCGGTATTTCCACTGACTGTTACATCCTTATCACGACCCAATTGAATTCCATTGTATGCTGCTGAGCTAATAACATTATTGTTAACAGTAGCTCCCTCGGCACCATATAACAGGATGCCTGTCCCAGCATTGTAATCAACACTTCCTGCACTCGTAATAGGGTCAATTTTGTTATTTGAAACGCTGACCCCGGTTGAATATAAACCAGGAGCATCTCTTCCATCCCGCAAATAAATAACGGTACCAGAAGTGTTTGTGAAGTTGTTGTTTTCAATAACATCCCCATTGATAGGTTCATGGGTACTGCTGTTGTAGTTATCGATCCTCAGGTTATCTAACGTGAATCCTTTGATCACCACATTTTCAGCGTCGACATTCACGAACTCACTCAATCCTGAAGTCGTTGTCCCCTGCAACACTGCTTCTGGTACTCTCGTGCCAGAAATCGGATTGATCAAAGCATTAGGTCCCAGCAATGTAACTGATTTGTTAACTATAAATGAGCCTGGATATGTTCCTGCTTCTACCTCGATCGTATCCCCATTGGCTGCAGCATCCACAGCTTCCTGGATCGTACCCGTTGTGTTGACATGCCATGTCATCGGCACCGTCCCAGGTACAAATCCCAGCCAGGGGCTGTACTTTACATCATCCGTTATATTATCACCGGTGCCATCAATATTGCTAGTGTGCACTGGTCCTGAGGCGTCACCCCACCAGTTCCTGGAGGCATTAACCGGGCCATTCGTTATTGTGCCCTCAGCGAATACACCAATACCATCGCCATTACCAAAATCATTGTAGACTATTTCAGTGTCAGATACATCACCAGCAGTAATTGCCACATCTACTGAAACAGTGGGAGAGAAAGTATTGTTGGCAATTCTTACATTAGCAGCTTCACCATTGCTTGCATCTGCACGTGGAATGACGATGCCAACACTTTGATCCTCAAAACCCAAGGGTCCATCTATTAAATTCGTTAAGACATTACCTTCCACTACAGCCGCAAATGTATTCCCGGCCTTTGCCCAGCCAGCAGGATCCTCCAGCATAATTCCGAAACCTTGTGCTACGCCACTTACGCCCATATCATAGATCTCGTTGCCTGTGATCTCAATATGTGATATGACAGCATTTGCAGGATCCGCTGGTGCTGGAACAAACGTTGTGGTTCCCCAGAAATCAATAGCACCTATCATGCCATGAATCAGGTTATCCCTGATAATGATCGTGTTTTCATGACCAGGGACCTGGTATATTGCAGCAGTTATGGCTATACCTGTTTGAGGAATGCCAGTTATGTCAAAACCCTCAATAACAACCAATCCATCCTGGAATTGTGTTGGGTAGATCTTGAATACACCGTCGTTGGTCAATCCACCTGCACCTGAAGCATTAATAATTGGACGAACGCTATTGCCATCACTTGCCGCTCTTAAAGTTACCGGTCGATCTATCTTAATCAGACCTTTGTCAGCAGGTGCGCCTTCTGTATCATAGTTGTACGTTCCATCAGCCACTTCGATAATGTCACCCGCTGTAGCTGCGTAGATTGCTCCTTGTATGGTGGCATAACACCCCCCTGCTCCACCAGGTGCCACACATAGCGTCGCCGCACTCACTTTCCCCGCTGGCACCGCTGCAAACAGCAAGCCCACCACCAGCATCAAACCTATCAACATAATTCCGAATTTCTTTGTATTCATTTTTTCCTCCAAAAATCCCATCATTTTGATCAATATTGGCACTTACGCCTTCATCGTCAGGGAGGATCGTCGAAGCCCCTGGCAAAAACAAGCCAGCCTGCGCACAATGCACAGGCTGGTCAATTCCACATCAGTTCAAAAGAACAAAGGGCAGGTAGAACAGGTAACCCACCGTCACCGCCTCCGGCCCGATCACCTCGCCACTGCGCCACTCCTCCACCCAGTAGTAATAGGTGTGCCCGGGCAGGACTGAATGATCCACAAAAAGGTACTCATCGCCAGCCAGACCCAGGTTCTCCGCCGGTATCGGTTCATTATTCAGCATCATCCTAAACCCATACGGCTCCTCCGAGCGGTAAACATTGAACCCGCTCATCCCGACCTCACTGTATGTCTCCCAGCGCACATTGACCGCTGTGCGCATGCCAGAGAGCGATACATCCAGGTTACCCATTGTCAGCGCCGTCGGTGCCGCCTCCTCCATATGACAACCGTCGATGCTGTTAGTGGAATCATGTGCACGTACAACGGTATACCAACTTTCCAAAGGTTCCAAGTCTGTGAAAGTACCTACTCCCGATGCATTCGCCTGTACAGTCATTAGGTAAAGATAGCGACCTACACTTGCCCCATTATTTGCTCCAGATGGTTGGGTGCTCTTATACACATGGTAATATGCCAGCGGCACAGCCGAAAATGTAACCGTTTTTGAGCTGTCTACTACATTAATATCCACTAGTGATGGACAGGCATCGACCGTTGAACTCAATGGAACTATTCCATGGTCAGTCTCAAAGTATGTGTAAACATCCCAATCAAAACTCGTGCGCCATAGAGATCCAGAATAGGTGCTTCCTAATCCACCAAAGATCATTTCTATTGTATCTCCATGAGAATCACCTGTAAAATTCTCTACCAGGATGACCCATTCAGGATTTGGATCAAGACCATCATATTCAGAATATCCAATATTTATTCCTAAATCTGCATTTGTGCTATCTTCAGTCATGATCTCATTTGGCATCCCAGCTAAAAGTATATTCTTTGGTTCATTTATCCAGGCTGTCCAATTTGCTTGACCAGCTGGTGGAGCTCCTGCCAATTCACCAAAGTCGTAACTGGAGCCTGCAATCACTGAAATCACGCTGATTAATGCCGCTAGGATTGCTAAAGTTATTGAAACAATTCTCTTTTTCTTCATATCAATTTCCTTCCTTATTTAACTCAGAATTCAAGTTAACCTGCACTCTACTATGGCCAGGTAACTGAAAAACCGGTATTAACATTCACTTCAACACGATATGGATAGCCAAACCGCGTCACAAAATTACCAAAATTTGTCCGTTTTGTATAGGTGGTATAGCTTTGGTTTAATCCATTCCATCGACTTATGGTCAGTACACTAACTGGGGCGCTGGAATAAATCTGAACGTTATCAGATAAGGTAATGGTGCTTGAAATAGATGACAGATCCAATGGTTGTAAGATCCATGAGTAATCTGTACCAGTAGTCTCATAGAGTGTATAAGTGTCCAAAGTGATAGATGGAAGCACACCAACCTGGGCCCAAATCACACTTCCCAGTGCAACTGAAGGAAGATCTATTTCTATTCTATAAGGTGCCTTCATAAAAACGGAGTAATTACCAAAACCTGATGCATGGTTGTAAGTCGAAATAGATTGTCCTGATGCATTCCAACGAGTTACTGTTCGTACTGTAACAATACCATTACTATTATTTTGGATATGATTGGCTAGATCTTTGGAAGTAATAATCCCATTATTAATGAACTCCAACCCAACCCATGTATAATCCGTACCCGTTGTCTCAAAAAGTTCAAACTCAAACTTACCCACCTGCCGTGACACACCGCTCGGCGCCTCGCCCCCCGTGCACACCGCACGCATCGCGTAAAAATAATTCGTCGTCACGTTCCCCAACACCGTATCATCAGAGGTCAGCGTCCCACTGCCAGTGTTGGTGATCGTCCGGTAAAGAAGCGCATCCGTAGTGTCAAAATATGGCTTGTCTGACCTGAATAACTGGTAACTGCTCACCGCCGCCGTGCTGTGCGCCGGCCAGCTCAATCGCACCTGCGTGCTGTTCAAGCGGATGATATCCAGGTCCGGGGTTACACTTGTGCTCGCATTCACCGACCCGTTGATCCCCGTGGCCGGGATCTCCACCCCGCTGGGGTTCGAAAGCTTGATGTACGTGAATACAAACGCCACTGTGGCGGTCGATTTGGCCCTCAGGGTCAATTTCAGGATATGCCCGCTGCCATTGGCCACTGGCGTCGGGTTCATTTGTGTCGATGCATACCAGATGGTGCCGCTGAAGTTGTTGACAATATTTCTGGGCGTAAAACCCGCCGTGTACTGCAGCACCGGGTCGATCACCGGCGTCATGCTCACCACCTCCACCACCGCCGGGTCAAACGACAGCCGCACGTCGACGGCATACAGGTTGCTCACATCATTGACATCCACATAAATATCAAGAAGCCCGCAATCCGCAACACTTGAGTTCAGCGGTGTCACCGACACGGTCGTCGCCCTCTCCTGTCCTGCCGGCGCTGCCAGCGCGCTTGCAGGCACCATGCTAAAGATCAGCGCTGCCAGCAGGCACCATTTAAAGCCTTTTGCCAGAATTTTTCTCATCCGTTCTTCCTCCTGTTCCTTGATATACCACTTAGATTGCCTCAAATTTCCCTCAGGATAAGAGGGAAGAAAAGTGCATAGCCAACCGTGTAGCTTGCATTGCGCACCTCTGCCGCGATCGGCTCGGCGCCATATGCCACCAGTTGTACATTGCCGAAAATGATCGGGTAAATGCCATTCTTGATGGCGGTCAGTTCAAATTCAAACAAAGCCCCGCTGCCATACGCCGGTTCAGCCGGGTTGACCATTGAATTGGCATACCAGATCCTCCCCAATGTGTTATCCGCCTCACGGTGCAGCAAAAACCCCGGTGTCAGCAGGTCATAGCGCAGGCTGACCTGCACCCCCGCCAGGCTCGGGTTGGCATCCACCACCTGGAAGGCCTGCGGGTCAAAGCTCAGCTGCACATCCGCGCCATACAGCGCCGAAACGTTCTCCACCCACATTTCAACATGCACTGTCTGCCCCACGTCCATGCGTATATTGCCCGGGATCAGCCTGACCACCGTCGGCAGCGTCTCTGTTATTGGCACGGCATGCCCCACGCTCACCGGCGCTCCCACCACCAGTAAAAGCATGCCCAGGATCAGTGCTTTCAGGGTCACATATCTCAAATTAATGCTCCTGTAAATTCCTCTCAGCCCGTCTGCGGATCAAGAAGTACCCCAAACCCGCGATCACCAGCACCCCGATCGGCACCAGGATCCATAACAGCAGCGAACTGCCGGATTTTTCCTCTTTTTCACTCCCCTGCGACACCCGCTTAAAAATCCCACCCGCTTTTTCTGTTGCCGTGCTCACCACCGTGCCCCCTGCTTGTGTCTCTTCCACCGTCATCCCGCTAGCCACTGGCGTCTGGGTTGCCGGAGGTACCTGGGTCGGCAGCGGCGTTTGCGTCGGGATTGGGGTCTGCGTCGGTGTCGGCGTGATCGTCGGCGTCGGTGGGATCACCAGGTAGTTCAGCGTCGCTGTTGCTGTCGGCTCCAAAACGCTGCTGGCTTGAGTTCCCGTGGCAGTAGGTGCGGCTGTGGGCAGTGCCTGGGTGGGCATCGGCGTCCCCGGGTCCTGGGCCGGTATCTCGGTCGGGGTCGGTCCGACGATCTGCTGCACCACCTCGATCGTCCCATCCTCGATCTCGTTAACCGTCAGTTCGGTTCCGTAAGGCGTCGCCAGCTTGACATTAATTAGGGTGAGAGCAGTGGGTGCGCTGAGCGCCTTGCCTTTGAATTTCACCACCACGATCGCACCCGTCCCTGTCTTCGGTGTCGCCGGGTTAAGCTGCGTCATCGCCAGTCTCAGCCTGCCCATCTCGTTATCCACCAGGTTCAGGATCACAAACCCCGGCTCCAAAAAGGTGCCAATACTCACCTGGATCCCCGGCAGTTCTTCGTCCATGTCAAGCACTTCCACTGCCTGGGGGTCATATTCTAAAAGCACATCGATCGCATACAGGTCAACCGCGTTCACCACCTCGACCGCCACGTCCACCGTGTCCCCCGGGATGACTTGTGTGTCCTCTGGCGCAATCCGCACGGTCACCGTCTGCCCGTTCTGGGCAATCGCCGGGGTCAATAAAATGCCCGGCAGGATAAGTCCTATGATTAAAACAAAAAATAATTTTGTCCTGAACTTGTCAAATAACTTCAAAATACCGTTCTTCCTTTCACAGGGCTTCTGCTGCCTGCCTTGTCTTGCAAAGGCAGGCAGCAGGTCTAAATTAGATCGTCATCTGCATGGCTCAAAAGCAACCATGCATATTTACTTATGGCAGTGGCTGTGGTGTCCAACTGCTGACACCCAAGTTGTAGTTACCACCCATCAGGGTGAGGTCATAAATATTCACTATTCCATCTTCGTTGACATCATCGATACCATTAACGCAGACATCGCCAGCTGTGCCATAGGCACCGCCGATACAACCGGCATCCGCAGAATCGATCAAGTTGTCATTCGTTGCATCACCACCCAGTAATTTTAATTGTGCCAGGGTGGTAAGAGGAGTATCGGTCAATACAACGCCCCACCGTGCAAAGGTCGGCAGGAACAGCGCCCGGTCAACATAAACATAATAAGTGACTGAGCTTGCCGGATTTACCACGCTGTCAACCATCCACAGCCCGGGATCAAGTGTCGTCGTGTATTTACCAGATGATTCACTGGTGGCAGATGTCAATAACACGCCACCACTTACCAGGTCATACACTTCGAACAAGGCACCAGAGTCATTCGGTCTGCCTTCCAAATCGATGAAACCGGTAAAATTCGCTACCTGGTCAATGTACAGACGACCATCATTGGTATCGGTGAGGTCACGTGTGGTAACGCTAGGATCATTGTATCCCGCATTGTTCACCCATACTTTCACGCCACCGATCGCACCAGCGCTCAGGGTCGTGTCAGTATAGATGTCAAAGAAGGAATCCGGATCAGATCCGTTTGCTGTAAAGGTCAAGGTCATGATCGTGCCATCCACAGCATCCCACTCGCCGCCCTCGGTCATCGCGCAGAAGAAACCGATTTCTCCAGTGTCAAGGCCAGGCACGGGGTTGCAGTCACCTACGGGTGAAACATAAGGCAAAACCAGTGGTGTGTAGATCAGTTTGGTTTCATCGTACTTGAACACAAACGAAACACCGCTGACATTAACCGCATCAGCTTTCACATCAACAGTAAACGTCTGACCTACAAACACCTGCCGTTCGGTCTGTTCACCAGTCACCGTCGGGTCCATGTCAAAGTAGATCTCGTAGTAGTTGAATGGATCATAAGCTACATTGGTCCCCAACCCAGTCGGTCCACCGATGGCGCCCCAGGAGTTGTAAGTTGCATCCAGGGTACCTGTTCCACCATAGACTACTGGAACACCAGTATTGGCTTTAAACAGGTTGCCTTCAATGGTAACCACACCGGTAGGTGTGCCTGCCACTTCCAGGGCACTTTCACTGTTGGTATGGATCCAGTTGTTGACGATCTTCAATGATTCAACTGCGCCGCCAACATACACGCCATCTGTCCAGCCAGTGATCTCGACCCCATCCAGGATGAAGTTGTCCGCACCGGCGTTAACCACCACACCTGCTGATAAGCTGTCACCCAGGAGTTTTCCAGGGCCATTGATTGTAATATCATCACCCGAGATGGTGAACGCAGGCGAACCAGCACCCACCGTCGCGCCGTTCAATTCAAAGGTCAGCTCGGATTTGGTCGGTCCAACAATCAATCCGCCGGGATACGTACCGCCCTCAAATGTCAGCGTCGAACCGGGTGCTGCACAGGCAATGATCGCGTTCATGGATTCGGTCGTCGACCCAACAGTCGGGAAGACAAACGATCCCAAGGTTCCGCTTCCGGTTGTGGTCATAGCCTCATTTGAATACCAGGGATCGTACAATACGTTAGCAGACACTGCAACAGGGCCACAAGCTGATCCCCAATAGTTATAAGTTGCTGGCACATCAGGTATCCATTGATATATAACCCCTGAGTAATCATAAGGTCCTGTAGAGACTTGTAAGTCCGTTTGACCAACAATCTTGTTTCCAAGTCCCGGTGCATTGCTGATCGTGACAGTCTTTCCAATGCTATTGGTTTCCTTCAGATCAAGTGCCACACCCACAGCGCCACCAGTTATGGTGTTCTTTTGAATAGTGACATTATCAGCATTCCGATAGATATCAATACCCCAGAAACCTGGGTCACCTGAGATTGTGTTACCCTCGATCAATACACCATCAGGATAGCCAGAAAGAGGATCTTTATATTCGCTGACTACAATTCCAGCCTCTGCGGTATCTAATCTGGCAGCAACTCCAGTAATCACATTATTTTTTACGATTGTGTTCTGGGAATTTGTCGCAATTTCAATAGCCGCTAATAGATTTTGATCCAATACATTGTTTTCAATAGAATTATTAAGGGCTTTATAACCGGAATTTAACCGAGCACCAATTCCAATTCCAACATCACAATTGCTCACCTGATTTTGTTTTACAGTTACATTATCTGAATCGTAAATTAAGATTCCCGATCCTGACCAATCCGTGCCCACTCCACTGGCACCAGTTACTATATTTCCAATGACAGTTCCGGTTGAACGGTAGTTGATCTCTATACCATTGGTAACATATTTTCCATAATACACAGCAGTGACAGTATTACCTGTTACTGTTGCGGTGGGAGTGCCCAGTTTTCCAGCCACAAGGATTCCAGAACGACCAAATTCTGTAACTGTATTACCACTGATGGTGATGACTGAATTGTCTCCCCTTACTTCAATGCCAAGAGTGTATTGACCGGTTGTTGGATCTGTTGGCAACATATCCTCAATAACATTGCTGGATACTGTCCCTGTTACATTTCGAAGCAGAATCCCATCAGCATAAGCTGAAGAAATAGCACTTGTCCAGGCGTTACCACCCCTGATTGTAAAACCCGAAATTGAAATATCGATGGTATCTACTCCCTGCACAACGTATGCAGTAGCAGCTGAAGTTCCATCACCACTTATGATATCGCCACCGAAAGCAAAAATCAGTGGTCGATAACTTCTCGTTCCACTTTCATCGGGAATTTTATAATAAACATCAATCAAAGGTTTCTGGATGATAGCACCAGGATCACCTATGAGACTCAAATCTTTGTTAATCGACACATATTCCACATACGTCCCCGCTGCAACATAAACTGTTCCACCAGGCACTACTGCATTGATGCCATCTTGAATCTTGGCATAAGGAACGTTAATATTTCCATTATCCGCTTTAATGGTTGTTGTACCTGTTGTTGCATTAACGAATACATGACTTCGATTTCCAGTCAGCTCAACCAATACGCCAGTAGTCATTAGGCTCACAACACGTGCATCGCTTTGTGCCTTAGATAATTGGAGGACATATTTGTCCATATCCATTACATATGGACCACCGCCTGAATTCCAAACGATATCCCACTCATTATGGACTGTTCCCCAGGAGTTGTTAATCATCACACGAGCATCCGCATCAGCCACGGTACCCGTGTAGTTCATAATGCCACCCTTGGTGTTGTAGATCACGTTGTCCTTGATCTCAAGTGCAGACTGGTATGCAACGACCAAACCACTGCGCGTGTTGTAGATGGTGTTCCGATTTACTTTCGATTCAGTTGTTAAACGTCCCAAATAGATTGCCTGGGCTTGCCAGGTTATCATTGCGCCTGCTTGGGGTTCAACATAGATTTCGTTATCAAGGATATTAATGTTAGTTTTTGGTTCTTCTCCTACGGCAGTACCTTCAGTCGCATAGATCATTGCGTCTCCTGCTGTCGGAGGGACCGCTAAGGTAAAGGTTAGGTATTGAATGGTAACATCGCTGGTGCTGATATTGAAGATCTTATTAGTAGCCCCAGCAGCACCAATAATTTTGACCTCTCCTGTCGTTGGACCGATGATGGAAATGGCTTTGTCAAGGGTAATAGTGGCAGGGGGATTGTAAACGCCGTCATAAACATTGACTAAACCGCCAGCGCCTACTGCGGCAACACCACCTTCCACTGTCGCGAACGCGTCATACCCCATCGCGATCGCAGGTCCGGCATCATCAGGATCATCTCCAATCGGAACCGAAGCCCAACCATCATCCACGTAAACGACTGATGGTGTAGCCCAAATGTTACTGTTAACAGTGATTGTGGGAGTAGGTGTTATTGGGTCTATCTCCAATAGGGCAGTTTGCTCATCCGTGGTGCTACCCAGATAGGAGTCGATCACTAAATTGCCGGTAATCGTCACCGAAACGGCACCATCAAGATTGGCGATTGTATGATCTCCGCCATTACCGATATTTACGAATGTATTATCCTGAAGGGTAAGAGATAGATCTGCACCTGTAGCGTACATATTCCATGTGCTCTTAACGCCGCCATACTCAAAGTTTTCAAATGTGCTATTTTTGACCACAACATCGCCAAAGTTG
>Ga0123335_1005183_pt1 | contig 16090 bp, 9 predicted proteins | sample BiotimSIPDNA_2_FD_89707 | JGI IMG/M metagenome (GOLD analysis project Ga0123335, IMG submission 89707) | Anaerobic biogas reactor microbial communites from Washington, USA - Biogas_R2 time_0 SIP DNA | ecosystem: Engineered > Bioreactor > Anaerobic > Unclassified | place: Washington, USA...
ATCCATCGACCCCTAAAGCCAGACTCGAAAGGGTGATATCATAGCATTCCGAGCCGTGCCCGCCAGCCTTTCCGATGGAATTACGCTCTCACAGCATCCGCCTGCCGGTGTGGCCATGAGGAGGACGATCCCTGTGCCGCCGAGACCTTGCGTGGCAGAGCGGAATCGAGGAATGGAAATGGCGGGGATACGGCGGTACGAAGGCGGGGCAATGAACAGGGCGTGATGGCGATTCGGCTTGGAGCGGCCATACGGTCTGTGCAGGCCGTGGGCGGGTTGGGCCCACGGCCTGCCGACGTGTTCGGTCAACACCCCCTGGTGACGACTCCGGCCAGGCCCCCCTTGCCGCAGTCGCCTGTCATTTCCTCGGCGAGATTTCTTGTGGTGCGTTCAGCCCTTGGTCTTGGCCTGGGCTTCGTCGATCTTCTCTCGGATCACCTCGGCGGTCTTCGTGGCGGCTTCCTTGCCGAACGCGATGGCCTTGTGCATCCCCGAGTTGATCGACTGGGTGAATTCCTCCGACCTGAGCTTCGCGAGAATTCGGCCCTTCTCCAGCGTCTGGCCTGGTTCCGGATCCGGCGCCGGCGAGAGGCAATAGATCGCCGTCGCAAAGCCCGCGGCATAGACGATCAGCAGGAAGACGAATTTTGATCTCCAACCCAATGGAGTTCCCCCCTTCTTCTTCTTTGGAGTATTCCGTGCCAGTCCCAGCCTTGCTGCGTGTATCCGTCTCTACGTAAATAGTGATATTGAAACGGCCTGAATGCAAATGGGAAAACGGCCTTTGCAGGGCGCCGGACTCAGCGGCCGATCGTGTTGAGAACGCCGCGCAGGACGCCGTAGACCAAGGCCACGTCCTGTTCGCTCAACTGCGTGTGGAACGGCAGGGCCACCGTCCGCGCGGCCACCTGCTCGCAGACGGGAAAATCGCCTGGGCCGTGACCGTAGCGGGCGGCGATGAACGGCTGCAAATGGATCGGGGGGAAGTAGTTGCTCACCTGGATCTTCTGGCGGCGCATCTCGTCGAGCAGACGGTCGCGAACGTCGGGGCCGAAGCGCTCGGCCAATCGGACGACGAAGACGAACCAGCTCATCTCCACACCGTCCGGGACCGACGGTACGATCAGGCGGTCCTCGTCGGCCAGCATCTGCTGGTACCAGCGGGCCACCTGACTCCGTTTGGCTTTGATCTCGTCGATCCGCGATAGTTGGGCCAAGCCCAGCGCGCAGTTGATGTCACTGAGTCGGAAGTTGTAGCCGAGGCGCTCGTGGAGCAGCCACCGATCGGCGACGCTGCGGCCCTGGTTGCGAAGCGAGACGCACAGGTCCGCCAGGGCTTCGTCGTCGGTCAGGATGGCCCCGCCCTCCCCGGTGGTGATCTGCTTGTTAGGGTAGAACCCGAAGACGCTCAGGGTGCCGAACGCCCCGGCTTTTCTGCCGCGCAGGGCCGAGCCCAGGGCCTCGCAACTGTCCTCGACGACGGCCAGCCCGCGCTGCTTGGCGATCTCGCAGACCGCATCGAAGCCGGCGGGATTGCCGAACGCCTCCACCGGGACAATCGCCCGCGTACGAGGCGTGATCGCCGCCTCGATCCGATCGGGACACAGGTTCAGGCTCACCGTGTCGATATCGACGAAGACCGGCCGGGCCCCCGTCATCATGATCGACGTCGTCGAGGCGACGAACGAAAACGGGGTGGTAATCACCTCGTCGCCGGCGCCGATCCCCAGGGCCAGCAGACTCAGGAACAGCCCGCTGGTGCCGCTGTTGACCGCCACCGCCCGCCGCCGCCCGACGTAGCGGGCCAAGGCACCCTCGAACTCCGTCAGCTTGGGACCCAACGACAAGTCAGGGCCGCGCAGCACCGCTACAACGCCGGCGATCTCCTTCTCTGTGATGTCGGGCCGAGACAAGTAAATCTGCATCCTGCGCTCCTGCGTACGGGTCGATCGTGACAGAGCATTCTAATCGGCACGACAGTCAAGTCCAATCCAATTCTCTGTCGCATAGAGTGGCCGGGGGTGCACGGCGTATTTGTAGGTAGGTTCCTGCCAAGTCCAGGAAGGAGCTTTGTCTTCTCGACGAAGAGCTTGCCCCTTCAACGGCGTTCAGGGCAGGCTCTGAGCGAAGTCGAATGGGGCGAAGCCCGCACGGAGAAATCGGGCCGAGGAGAAGGCACTGTCCCATTCGCCGCCAGATTCCTCCACTGCGCTGCGCTCCGGTCGGAATGACAAAGTCGCTTGCAGAGCCCCAGGATCTATCTGCAAACGTGAACCGCACCCAGGGGGCGGCTCGCCGACGTCGACCTCGTTGGATGGACTCTCTGTTTATAGGACCATTCAGCATTCGCATCAGCGAGAACGGCGGTCCCAGGCGGGTTTGTTGACTCTCGGCTAAATCCGTCCGCTCCGCTCGCCGAAGAAGAGGGCGGCACAAGGACTTTGATTCAGGAATCGCAACGATGGCAAAAGGCAAGAATGTCCTGACGACCGGAGACGTGGCGAAGATCTGCAACGTCGCGCCGCGAACGGTTTCCAAGTGGTTCGACTCCGGACAGCTCAAGGGCTATCGCATCCCGGGCAGCAAGGACCGCCGTATCCCCCTGCACGAGCTGGTCCGCTTCATGAAGGCCCACGACATGCCGACCGGGACGTTGAGCGTCGGCAAGCTCCGGGTCCTGGTGATCGACAGCGATGCCCACAGCCGCGATGCGATGGTCAACGGTCTCGGCGCGAAAGACCGCTACGAGGTCCAGGCCGCCGGCAGCACCTTCGAGACCGGGGCCGCCATCCAGCGATTCACGCCCCACGTGGTCCTGGTCAATCTGCTGGCCCACGGGATCGACGCCGGGGGCATCTGCCGAAGCATTCGCGACAACGAGGAGTACGCGACGATCAAGCTGATCGCCCTGGCCAACCAGTTGAGCGAGCCGGAAGCGGCCGCCCTGATCCAGAAGGGCTTCGACGGCTACGTCTCCAACCCCTCCGACGCAACGGAAGTGATTCGCAAGATCGAGGAAGTCACCGCGATCATCTACTGACGCACGCGGTCAGTATTCCTTGTACTTGCTCAGCCAGGCCGGCCAGTCCGACGGCTGCATCCCGCCGGCTCGCGTGTACGGCCCGGCCGTGTCGAAATTCTTGTGCCACTTCAGCGTCCAGATCTCCTTGAGTCCCACGTGACGGACCGACCAGTCCATGAACAGGAAATTCGTCCAGCCGTTGTGCCGATCGAGACAGAAGTGATTCATCTCGCCCGTCGCGCCCTTCCACCAATGTCGAGGTAGTGACGCAATCTCCTCATCGGATGCTTGCGGAGATCCCTTGCGCTGCTCCTTGAGCATGTAGGCCTGGAGGCGGATGAGGCTCTTGCCGCTGACGGTGCGGGCCGACAGGTCGCCCAGGATAACGCCATAGCGGTCCTCATCGAGCTTCCAATGCATCAGGACCGCATGCGGGTCGTTCAGATTGGCCCGGTCGCCGTAGTAGACCACTTCGCGGCCCTGGGCGGCGAGGGTGTCACGCAGGTTCATCAGTTCGCCGAGGATGTCGCTGCGGGAGGCCTTCTCTCCGGACAGGGCGTATCGGAGCACCACCTTTCCGTCGCGGACCATCCGTCGGCTGAGAGCCTCGCGTCCGCCGAAGAGCCCCCCGGCCACGATCAGGGCCAGGACGATGACGGCGGCCGCCGTGATCCGGCTGATTCGGAAGTCCACGATGATATTGATGCCGTCCATCCGATGGGCAGTCAGCTTGCGCGGGATGCGGTCCTTGATCTGCTGGAGCAAACCCGGACGGACCGGTTCCAGGCCCCGCGTCGGGAACGCCCGCAGCAACTGCTCAATTCGTTCCTTATCGGTTTCCATATGTCACCCCTGCCGCTGACGCGGACCATTCCAATCGGTTTGCACGCTACTGCCTGGCGATCTCCTTCCGCAAGGACTCGAGGGCCCGGTTCAGGCGGCTCTTGAGCGTCCCTTCCCGGACCTGGGCGACCTGTGCCGCCTCGGCGATCGTCAACTGATCCATATAGTGCAACACGACGGCCTGACGGAGCTTCCACGGCAATCGCCCCACCGCCTGGTGCAAGCCCGCGAACAATTCCCGTTCGCCGGCCTGCTGGGCCCCATCGGCCTCGTCCTGCGCCGGCGCGACCTCGTCGATGCAGACGGGCTCGGCGTGCCGATGCCGCCGCCAATACAGCCGGGAGACGTTGGCGGCGATCCGGAACAGCCAGCTCGTAAGCGCCCTGTCCTCCCGCAACTGACCGATGTGCCGCCAGACCTGCATGAACGTCTCCTGGACCAGGTCTTCACTTGTCTGGCGGTCGTGCCCCACCGACCGCATGAACACGTAGATTCGCTCGTGGTACCGCTCGACAAGGGTCTCGGCGGCGGTCCGGTCGCCATGCCGCAGACGCTGCGCGAGTGAGGACTCGTCCTGGTCGGCGGTCCGCTCGCCATGCAGAGGAACCACCTTCTGGCCACTAGGATGCGCCAAAGTGGTTCTGTGTTCTGTTGGCTGTATGTTTTTCTGCATGGATTCCACGCTGCAAGACCCGTTTTCAGTATACAAATCGGCCGGCGGCCACTCAATACCCGTCTGCCGGCCAATTTGGAGTTTCGATCTGCCGATTCAGCCATCGTCTCGGCTCGTCGATACGCCCGCCGGAGGGGGCCCGACCGTTCTCGACGGAGGCGGATTGCTGTGATTGACGCTTTGCTTATGCACGCCACGGCGTATAATCGCTCCCATGAGAAACGCGATACTCAGCGCGATCTTCGAGCAGATGGCCGACATCATGGAGATCTTGGGAGAGGACCCCTTCCGCATCAACAGCTACCGCAAGGTCTCCCGCACCCTCAGTGAGTTGCCCGCCGATGTGGGCGCGCTGCTCGAAGACGGCCGGCTGGCCAGGACGCCGGGGATCGGCAAATCGAGCCTGGCCAAGATCCGCGAGTTCGTCGAGAGCGGCCGGGTCGCGGCGCATGAGGAGCTTCTGGAGCGAATCCCCCCGTCACTGCTCGAATTGCTCCACATCCCCGGCATGGGTCCCAAGGGGGTCAAAGCGGTATATGAGGGGCTGGGCGTCGAGGGCGTCGGCGATCTGAAGAAGGCCATCGAGGACGGGACGCTGGCGACGCTGCCGGGCTTCGGCGAGAAGAAGGCCGCCGGCATCGCGCGCGGGATCGAGTTTCTGGAGAAATCGACGGGCCGCATCCGGCTGGACCAGGCGATGGAGGCCGCCGAGATGGTCGTCGCCTGTCTGCACGAGTTGCCGGGCGTCGAGCGAATCGAGCCGGCCGGGTCGCTCCGCCGACGGGCCGAGACCATCGGCGACGTCGATATCCTCGTCGCCGCAAACAGAGACGCCGCGAAATCCAAAACGAGCCCCGGTCAGATCATCCAATCGTTCACGCAGGCGCCCTTTGTCGAGCGGGTGCTGGCGGCCGGCGACACGAAGGGCTCGGCTATCATCCAGACCGAGACGACGCCGGTGCAGGTGGACGTGCGCGTCGTCCCGGCCGAGAGCTTCGGGGCGGCCCTGCAGTACTTCACCGGCTCCAAGCAGCACAACGTCCGCCTGCGGGAGATCGCCGTCAAGGGCAAGCTCAAGCTCAACGAGTACGGCCTGTTCGACGGCGACACGCCACTGGCGGGCACAACCGAAGAGGAAATCTACCAGAGGCTCGGCCTGGACCCCGTCGCGCCACTGCTGCGTGAGGATCGCGGCGAGATCGAGGCCGCCCGCGCGCACGCCCTGCCCCAACTGGTGCGGATCGAGGACATCCGAGGCGATTTCCACATGCACACCGTCGCCTCGGACGGCAGGAACAGCATCGAGGAAATGGCCGAGGCCGCCCGACAACGGGGCTACAAGTTCCTCTGCATCACCGACCACTCCGAATCGTCGGTCGTCGCCAACGGCCAGAGCCCCAAGCGGCTCGCTAAGCAGATCGAGAAGATCCGCAAGATCGCCGCCGGGCTCAGGGGCATCACCCTCTGGGCGGGCGCCGAGGTCGATATCGGCGCCAACGGCTCGCTCGACTTCGACGACAAGCTGCTGGCCGAACTGGACTACGTCGTCGCGTCGATCCACTCCGGGCTAAGCAGCCCGCGAGAAAAGGTCACGATGCGGACGCTCAAGGCGATGGACAACCCCTATGTGAACTGCATCGGCCACCCGACGGGCCGGCTCCTCGGCCAGCGGGAGGCGATGGACCTGGACATCGCGGCGGTGATCGAGCAGGCCGCACGCACCGGCACGGCACTGGAGGTCAACGCCAATCCGTACCGGCTCGATCTCAAGGACGTTCACTGCAAGATGGCCGTCGAAGCGGGTGTCAGACTGGCGATCGGGACCGACGCCCACAGCACCGCCGGGCTGAGCCTGATGCACTTCGGCGTCGCGACCGCCGGCCGGGGTTGGGCGGCCAAGGACGACGTCCTGAACACCCTCTCACCCGCGAAACTCAGGGCCTGGCTGCAAACCAAACGCCCCAGATAGGCTCTTTACACCGCACCGGCTTGTGATAATCTGTGCAAGCCATTGAGTCTCGCTGCCGATAAGAGTCTCAGGTCGCGTTGAAACGAGCCGAGGCAGTATGCCTTGAGAGATTGCCGATGACGGGTACCACAGACCAGACCAGGAAGACCGCACCCCGGCGCAAGGTCGGGCTGCCGCTGTCGGCCGTCTTCTTCGCTGCATTCTATCTGGTTGTCGCCCTCGAAATCGAGCCCCACCTGCTCTACCACGGGGCCGGCCTGATCGACAACTTCCCCGTCTTCTACTGGGGCTGGGACTTCTTCGCCGGATTCACCACCTACCCCGGCGGAATCCTCGAATACCTCTCCGCCTTCCTGTCGCAGCTCTTCTATCACTCGTGGGCCGGTGCGGCGGTCATCACGACCCAGGCATGGCTGATCTGCCTGTGCACGGGCTGCGCGATCGGGGCCGTGGGCCTGCCGCGATGGCGTGGTCTGCGTTTCGTCGGCCCCCTGCTTCTGCTGGCCCTCTACTCGCAGTACACGTTCCACCTGCCGGTGACGATGGGCGCGCTGGCCGCCCTGGCAGCCTTGTGCCTCTATCTGAAGCTGGCGCCGAAGGGCCAAACGGGAGCGGGCGTGTGGTTCCTGGCATTCTCCGTCGGCCTCTACGCATTGGCCGGAGGTCCCTATCTGCTGTTCGCCCTGCTGTGCGGGCTCGTAGAGATCCTCTTCCGGGGCCGGCCCCGCCTCGGCGCGATTCAATTGGCCTTGGGGACCGCCGTGCCGTTCGGGCTGGGCGTCGTCGCGTTCGGGCAGCGCCCGCACGACGCCTATTTCCAGTTGCTGCCGCTGTCATGGAAGATCGCCAGCTATGCCTCGTCGGAACTGATGCGCAACGCCGTGTGGGCCCTGCTGCTGTCGCTGCCTTCGATCCTGTTGGTCGGCGGGATCGGCTCTGCATCGCTCAACTGGCGCCGGCGGCATTCAAAGAAGACCAAACCCTCCGGCCGACAGGGATGGCTTGGCAAGACGACGACGAAGCTCCTCGGCGATCCCGCCCGCAGCCGATTCGGACCAAACCTCGGCACGGCCGCGCTGATCGTCGCCACCGCCGCCACGCTGCTGTTCTATCGCGATCCCAAGGTCAAGACCCTCTTCGAGACCGACTACTTCTCCTGTCACGGACAGTGGTCGAAGGTCATTGAAATCGGCCGCAGGAACCCGTACCACTACCTGGTCTGCCACGCGGTCAACCGGGCACTGTACCGCGAGGGCCGACTCGGCGACGAGATGTTCGCCTTCCCGCAGCGGCCGGAGGCCCTTCGCCTGACCAGGCAGGAGGCGCTCTGGCAGAAGTCCGACATGTGTGTGGACATGGGGCTCGTCAACGAAGCGGAGAACGCCCTGATGATCTGCATCGAAACCCACGGCGAGAGGCCCCTGCTTCTCCATCGCCTGGCCCGAGTCAACGAGATCAAAGGCAACATCAGCACCGCTCGCGTCCTTCTCGGCGCCTTGGCGAAGGTCCCCTTCTGGAGCGGCGCCGCCCGGGCCGAGCTGGCCCGCCTCGACGCCGATCCGGAGCTGTCACAGGACGCTGCGATTCAGCACTGGCGATCCATCATGCTTCGGCAGGATTTCGTCCGCGACGCCGATACGCTGACGCTGCTGCTGACGGAGAACCCGGCCAATCGCATGGCCTACGAGTATGGCATGGCCGGGCTGCTCCTGACCAAGAGCCTCGACCAGTTCGCCCGGAATATCGAGACATTCCGTCCTGCCGTCGTCGCCCAGGACCCCAGACACCACCTCGAAGCACTGCTGCTGCATAGAACGCTCAAGAGGCAGCCAATCGACGTGCCCGGCCGCACGATTCCCCGAGAGGCCAAGATCAGGCTTCACGAGTTCTTCCAGGCCCTGCAGCAACACGGCAAAGACAAGGCCGAGGCCGCCGAGGCGCTCAGAGGGCCGTTCGGCGATACGTACTACTATTACTACTTCCTGGGCGGTTAGGGGATTCTCGTGCGCAAACGCCTTGCTGTCAGTTCGCTGCTTCTGGTTGTCGCTGCCGGCGTCTGGGCGGGCATTGCCGGCCTGTCGGGCCGGCCCGAGGCCGTCGACAGCTTCGTCCAAATCGACCGCCCGCCCCGCATCGAACCGGACTATGCCGACGCGGTGATCCCGCCCAACATCGCCCCGCTGAATTTCCTGGTTCGCGAGGCGGGCAGCGCCTACAGCGTCCGAATCGCCGGCCCCCAGGGCGATCCGGTCGAGGTCTTCAGCAGAAAGCCCGCCATTCGAATCCGCCCAAGGCCCTGGCACGCTCTGCTGGAACAGAATCGCGGCCAAGAACTGCAAATCGACGTTTTCGTGAAAGCCGAAGACGGCCGGTGGAACCGTTTCCAGGCCATCACCAACCGCGTCGCCAACGAGGACATCGACCGCTTTCTGGTCTATCGCAAGATGCATCCGACGCACCTGCGGGTCAAGGGCAGGATCGATATCGAGGTCCGAGACCTGACCAGCTTCCGCAAGTCGGTGCTGCTCAGCAGCGACAGTCCCGAGAACGGCTGCATCAACTGCCACGCCTTTGCGGGCAATCGCAGCGACAAGATGCTGCTGGGCGTGCGGTCTCCGACGTACGGGGTCGGCACGCTCCTGGTCGACGGCCCGGCGGTCCACCAGATCGACGCCAAGTTCGGCTACACCTCCTGGCACCCCAGCGGGCAAGTAGCCGTCTACGCGGTCAACAACCTGCCGATGTTCTACCATTCCAGCCGAAATGAGGTCAGAGACACCGTCGATCTCGACTCCTTCCTCGCCTGTTACCTCAGCGATAGCAAGACGATAGCGGTCGAGCCGAACCTCGCCCGCAAGGAGCACCTGGAGAACTGGCCCGCCTGGTCGGGCGACGGAAAGCATCTCTATTTCTGCAGCGCGCCCATGCTCTGGCCCAGGGACACGCCCAGCCCGCCGCCGCAGTACGACCAGGTCAGGTACAGCCTGATGCGGATCTCATACGATCTCGCCAGCGACCGCTGGGGCGAGCTGGAAACCGTGCTCTCATCGAAAGATACGGGCAAGAGCATCGCCATGCCCCGCTGCAGCCCCGACGGGCGGTGGCTGTCGTTCTGCATGTGCGACTACGGCTATTTTCCCGCCTGGCAGGCCGGCAGCGACCTGTGCCTGATGGACCTGGCGGCCCGGGACACGACCGGCAAGCCCCCGTACCGGCGTCTCGAAATCAACAGCGACGTGAGTGAATCATGGCAAACCTGGTCGAGCAACAGCCGGTGGATCGTCTTCAGCAGTAAGCGTCTGCACGGGGTGTTCACCCGGCTGTTCATCAGTTACGTCGACGCCGACGGGACCGTCCACAAGCCGATCGTGCTGCCTCAGAAGGACCCGGCGTTCTACGAATCGTGCCTGCTGACATTCAACACGCCCGAACTGGTCACCGACCGGCCCGCCGCCACCGGCGAGACGCTGGCCAGGGTCTTCCGAAGCCCCAAAAGGCTGTCGGTCGAAATGCCCCTCACCATGGCCACCCCCAAGGCCGCCGGGCCCACCTCGGAATCCGCCTGGCAGGCCCAGCGGGAGTAGCTTTTCGCCGCCCTGACGCGCACCAGTTCAGGATACCGCAGATGCCGAACATCGCGTCCCCTTCAGGGGCGGTGGCTCGGACTTTTTTTCGTTTTTCTGTTGAATGCCTGTTCCCCATGCGTTAGAATCGAGGCATTCGACCTGTGATACAGCAATGCTAATCGGTCCTCGCAAGTCTTTGGCGCGGCAGGAGTGGTTTCGCCCTCGTGGTGATGTGGTGCTGTCCGTTTGTCAGTTGCCCGGAGCTTTCGGTCTCTGACTCGGGCGGTCCGGCTCGCCTGCTGCGACGGGGAATGACCTTCTGAAGGACCAAGACGCGTCTCTCGCGGCCATTGAGGCGAGAGCGACGTTGTGGATTACGGCGGCTTGATCGTCGCCGGTCTCGGCGCGGCAACCATGGGTCTGGAGATTCGAGAGAGAGTGAGTGATTCCATCCCATCTGCATCACGCGTCATACCGGCAACACCAACTGTCCGAACTACCGCATTGCAGTCCCTCGTCGAGCACCTAAACCTATCTTGATCCATGGAAGGGGCACTGGAGTCGGGAATCCGAATCCCGAGATGTACCAAACGGAGGTCTTTCCGGGCCGCCATCGCCCGGGTGTTGGCAGGAAGGAGGTAGCCATCGAGCGAAGGGTAGTATGGATCGTGCGAAGGAGTGTGTGGTAACCAAATCCAAATGTGATTAGTCCGAGGAGGACCTGTTATGAAGAAGTCAATTGTATTGACGCTTTTGGTTTGCCTGGCGCTGTCGACGGTTTCGTCGGCCGGCGTGCTGCGCGAGATCTGGTGGCAGAGTCTGGGCATCGACGACGCCATCGCGCTGGTCAACAGTGGAACACCGGCCGATCAGGTCGACGTCCTGGAGAACCCCACCTGGGTGGACATCGCCGACAACTACGTCGCCAAGCTGAGCGGCTGGCTGACGGTCCCGGCCACCGGTGAGTACACCTTCTATGTCGCCGGCGACGACTACCAGAGACTGTACGTCAGCCAGGACGACAACCCGGCCAACGCCGAGCTGGTCGCCTTCGTCGACGGCTGGACCGCCTCGCAGGCGTGGACCAGCTACGCCAGCCAGAAGGCCGAGCCGATGATGCTCGAAGAGGGCCAGGTCATCGCCATCGTCGGCATCATGCAGGAAGGCGGCGGCGGCGACGGTCATGACTGGGGCTGGACCGGCCCGGGCGTTGAGGCCGTTTCGGTCATCCCCGGCGACCTGCTCGTCACCGAGTATGAAGTGACGTCGCCCGTCAAGGCCAAGGTGATCTCCCCGGCCAATGGCGCCACCGGCGTCATCACAGCCGTCGGCAGTTGGTACATGCCGGATGAGGCCGCCGAAGACGTGGTCTACGATCTGTACTTCGGCACCGATCCGGCCAACCTCGGCCTCGTCGCCGAAGGCATCGTCGAGACGAGCGTGGCGGCCGGAACGGCCGGCGTCGAACTCGACTTCGCGACGACCTACTATTGGCGCGTCGATGTCGGCGGCGCCGAAGGGTTCCTCTGGAGCTTCACCACCGAACCGATGACCTTTGCGGTTCAAAACGTCGTGGCCACCAGCAACGGCACGCAGCAGGAAGGCTCGGAAGCCGAGAAGACGCTCGATGGCGCCGTCTCGATGGAAGCCACGGATCAGTGGCTGGCCGCTCCGCCCGAGGGCGAGGCCCTGTGGATTCAGTTCGCCTTCCCGCGCGTTTACAAGCTGTACGATGCGGCGATCTTCAACTCGAACACGCAGTTTGAGGCGCTGCTCGGTTACGGCGCCAAGGACGTCACCATCGAAACCTCCGTCGATGGCGCCGAGTGGGTGGTCTTCGCGGACGTCGAGCTCGCGCAGTCCGTCGAGACGACCATTGACATGGCCGGCGTTGGGGCCAAGTTCGTCCGTCTGATGATCAACTCGAACTACGGCGGCATGTTCGCAGACTCCGGCCTGGCCGAAGTGGCGTTCACGTATGTCCCGGCGCAGGCTCGTCTGATCGCGCCGGCCAACGGCGCTACGGGCGTCAGCCCGGCCGCCGTGCTCGATTGGTACGCCGGTCGCGGCGCCGTCTCCAGTGACGTCACCGTCAACGGCGAAGTCGCCACAATCGAAGGCAGCAGCTTTGCCGCCGACCTGATCTACGGCATGGCCTACACCTGGCAGGTCGATGAGTTTGACGGTATCGATGTCTGGGAAGGCGATGAGTGGAGCTTCACCACGGCCGAGTTCGCCTCGGTCGCTTCGGGCACCCTCGCATACGGCGAGGAAGGCACCGAGATGGAAATCGACATGGACGGGGCCGACCTGACGGCCTACGCCCCCGACACCCTGCGCGTGGCCTTCAAGGGCAACCCGGTTGGCTTCGTGGAGGCGGACGGCGTGTACACCATCGGCGCTTCCGGCGCTGACATCTGGGGCACAGCCGATCAGTTCCGCTATGTCTACAAGACCCTCAACGGCGACGGCTCGATCGTGGCCCGCGTCGACAGCTTCAGCAACATCACCAACAACTGGACCAAGGCCGGTGTCATGATCCGTCAGAGCACTGACGCCAGCGCAGCGCACTCGCTGACCGTGATCACGGGCGACTTCTGGGCCGCTGGCGCCGGCAACGGTGCCTCGTTCCAGGGTCGTCAGACCGCCGGTGCCGAATCGGTGAACAACGATTCGACCGAGGTCGTGGCTCCGCCGTACTACGTCAAGGTCGAGCGCGTCGGCAACATCATCACTGGGTTCATTTCGCCCGACGCCGAGAACTGGACGCAACTGGGTGGCGATCGCGAGGTCGTCATGGAAGATCCGGTCCTGATCGGTCTGGCCGTGACCAGCCACGACGCCGCCAATTCCGTGATCGCACAACTCTCTGAGGTGGCGATCGAAGGCGCCGTCGAGGGCGACTGGACGTCCGAAGCGATCGGCATGGCGATGCCGGCCAACGACGCAGCGGGTCTGTACGTGGCGATCGAAGACGCCGCCGGACAGGTGGCGACGGTGGTCAACGATGATCCGGCAGCGACGCAGGTCGCCAGCACACAGAACTGGAACATCCCGCTGGCCGGGATCGAAGGCGTGGATCTGGCGAACGTGGCCAAGATCACCGTCGGCGCGGGCGCCCCGGATGCCCCGGCTGCCGGTAGTGGTACGGTCAGTGTCACGATCAGCGTCGGTACGCCGATGAGCCACAATGTGCTCGCCGACGTCACCAGCCCGGCCGATGAGGTCGTGGGCGTTCCGAACGATGGACTGATGGACGGCGATAACTTCGGTTGGCCTGGGGCGGAAACGCCCAATCTGTCCGTCGACAACAATGTCGAGACCAAGTTCCTGCACTTCAAAGGTGAATTGGAGCCTACGGGCATCCAGATCGCGCCGGCTGTCGGCGCTACCGTCGTCACGGGGATCGCGCTGACCACGGCCAATGACGCCGTGGAACGCGACCCGGTCAGCTTCGAGCTCTATGGCTCGAACGACGGGATCGACGGGCCGTACACGCTGATCGCCAGCGGCGACGTCGTGGACTTCGCCGGCGAGACCGCGTGGCCGCGCTTCACCAAGAACGTCACGCCCATCACCTTTGACAACGATGTGGCGTACACCAACTATCAGATTCTGTTCCCGGCGGTTCGCGATCCAGGCAGTGCCAACAGCATGCAGATCGCCGAGATCGAGCTGATCGGTGTCTCCTCCTGGTAACAGGGGAACAACGCAGTCCGTGTTTTTGCAGCATCCTGGGGCCTGTACCATTCGGTACGGGCCCCTTTTTTCTTGCCCGGGCGCGGCCCTGCCGGTCAAGTCAATCCCCGCAAAAGCCGATGGGAATCATGGCCGCCGGGTGAAAACGCCCTCGGACCCCGCATCAAGAGAGTCCGAGAAAATCCAGGCCGCCGCGAAGCAGACGCAAGGGAACCGAATCTGCCCCGCTTTCTTTGCCGCAGTTTTTGCTTGAACGGGAAGGTCGCTTATGGTAGGCTTGACTCATTCGACCTGCGGTAACATCCTATTCGGCAGTCTGAACGCAGCCCCGCTGTGGTGCTGTTGGTTTGTACACGATCCGAGGGACTGTCCAAACCACGACACAAGAACAAGTAAACACTTGCAGTGTAATGGGTTAACATCAATCCCTTCCAGCCCGGCGGTTGGCCACACGCCGGAGAGTGGACTGGGTCCTCGGAAACAACTGAGTGCTTATCGCGGGTCCAACGGCCGCTTGGCGGCCGATGCCCCTTGGAGGAGGTTGCATCGGACAATTCCTTCACAACACAGAAGAGCTACCTTCAGCACGTCCCTCGATCGCAGCGATGCGCTCCTTCTTTGGGACAATCCGACCATTTCGGTCGGGAGCGGTTTCGCTCGGCGAAGGACCTCGGTTCCCGGCTCGGCTGTGTGAACGTTTCTGCGGGTATCGGACCCAAGACGCGGGATGGGAAGGAGGTGGCAACCGAACGACGGTCAACATCGAATGTGCTGCGGATTGTACGTGGGACGTAGTGCAGCGTGAACTGAAATGTCAAATGTTCCAGGAGGATCAAAGATGAGGAAAGTAACCTTAGTAGCAATCGTGGCCTGTCTGATGCTCTCGACGGTTTCATCCGCCGACGTGCTGCGCGAGATCTGGTGGGGTGGTGCGAGCATCGACGCCGCCATCGCTCTGGTCCAGGGCGACACCCCCGCCGATCAGGTGGACATCATGGCCGAGCCGACGTGGGTTGACATTGCCGACAACTACGTCGCCAAGGTGAGCGGCTACGCCCTGGCGCCCGCGGACGGCGAGTACACCTTCTACGTCGCCAGCGACGACTCCAGCAGGCTGTATGTCAGCCAGAACGAGAACATGGCCGACGCCGTGCAGGTCGCCTACGTGGACGGCTGGACCGGCTCGCAGGACTGGGCTGCGCTGGCCAGCCAGAAGTCCGAGCCGATGTCGCTGACCGAAGGCCAGCTCATCGCGTTCTGGGCGGTCATGCAGGAAGGCACCGGCGGCGACAACCTGGCGATCGGCGTGGCCGGCCCGGGAATCGAAGGCATCATCGTGCTGCCGGATGACGTCACCTACGCGACGCACCCGAGCAAGGCCAACAAGCCGAACCCCGCCGATGGCGACACGGGCATCGTGGACGCGGTCCTGAGCTGGGGCGCTCCGGCCACCATCGAAGAGCCCAGCTACAGCGTGTATTTCGGCGCCGATCCGGAGGCGATGGAACTGATCGCCGACGGGATCGCCGAGACGTCGGTCAATGCCGGCAGTCTGGGCGACGGCCTCGATTTCGAGACCACCTACTACTGGCGCGTTGACACCAACGGCGAGGCCGGCCAGGTCTGGAGCCTGACCACCCTGCACGGGCGGCCGGTGATCGCCAAGGCCCAGGGCGCAGCGGTCGCTCCGGGCGGCGATGCCCAGTTGATCTGCGAGGCCACCAGTGCGGCCGCAGGCGAACTGAGCTATCAGTGGTACCGAGAGAAGGTCGTCATGATGGGCTTCGTCCTCAATGACGTTGCGCTGCCCGAGGGCGTGGATGCGGTCCTCAACGTCGCCGGCGCCACAATCGACGACGAAGGGTACTACTACTGCGTCGTGACCAACGAGAATGGCTCGACCACTTCGCCGCTGCTGTTCCTCGACGTGCAGGTTGGCCTGATCCACCGCTGGACGTTCGATGAGAGCGCCGACGGCGTGACGATTCCGGACGTGGTCGGCGGCGCCGATGCGACGCTGATGAACGGCACGGGCGCGGCGGTCATCGCCGACGGCCAGGCGACTCTGGCGAACGATGGCTCGCAGAATTCGTCCACTGCGGCGGCCGGTGACTACATCGACCTGCCCAACGGGCTGATCTCGCCGCTGACGCAGATGACGCTCGAATGCTGGACCACCTGGGACGGCACCGATTCCATCTGGCAGCGCGTCTACGACATGGGCACCTCCAACGGTGGCGAGGATGTCTCGAACGGTGGCGACCAGACGACGTGGTTCTGCGTTTGCCCGGACAACGGCAGCCGCGTTCTGCAGGTGG
>Ga0123335_1005196_pt1 | contig 16062 bp, 14 predicted proteins | sample BiotimSIPDNA_2_FD_89707 | JGI IMG/M metagenome (GOLD analysis project Ga0123335, IMG submission 89707) | Anaerobic biogas reactor microbial communites from Washington, USA - Biogas_R2 time_0 SIP DNA | ecosystem: Engineered > Bioreactor > Anaerobic > Unclassified | place: Washington, USA...
CCGCCCGAGGCACCCGGTACGGCAGATGGAGGGCGTCGTCAGCGAGTCGTACGGAACGCTGAGGAAAACCACCAGGATCGTAATAGAAGATATACGTCCGAACGAACCTGTCATAACGCACATCGGGGTACTCCGGTATTGATGTTGAAGAGGTTGCCGCATGCTTGATGCTGTCAGAAAAAACTGTCCCTACGTATTGCTCAGGCCGCTTAAAAGCCTGTACGGGTCCATCCCGTACGAGGTGCGGTTAGGCCGCAGGTATCATGAATTCTACTCCTTTCTGCAGCAGACCCGCGGGTGGACGGAGCAGCAGCGCGGGCAGTACCAGCTTGAGCAGCTGCAAAAGCTGCTGAGGCACGCGTATCTGAACGTGCCGTACTATCGCCGCGTATTCGATGAAAACGGCCTGAAACCCGGAGATATAAGGAGCTTTTCCGACATGAAAAAGCTCCCCTATCTGACCAGGCAGATCATACGGGAACATCAGGAGGAGCTTGTTGCGATCAATTTCGGCAAGAGCGAGCTGAGGTATCAGATAACGGGCGGGACTACAGGTGTCCCGATGGGATTCTTCGACCAGAAAAGAGTGTCGGATCAGCGGGAGTGGGCATTTATAACGTTTTTATGGGAGGACGTGGGCTACGACATCCATAAGGTGAACCGCTCGGTCATTTTGCGCAGGGTGATACCGGCTAAAGGGCATTACGAGTATAAAGGGTCAAACCTTATCCTCTCCACTGTCAAAATGAATTCAGATAACATGTCCGACTACGTAAGGAGGATCGCCCGGTTTGACCCCGATTATATACAGGCGTATCCGTCCTCGATAAGCATATTGTCGGGCTATATCCTGCGGCATGAAATTGAGATGAAACTCAGGAACCTGAAAGCGGTCATCTGCTCCTCGGAGGTCCTGTACGACAGTCAGAGGCAAAGAATCGAAGAGGCTTTCCGCTCCAGGGTATACAGCTTCTACGGCCACAGCGAAAGAAGCTGCCTTGCCGGCGACTGCGGTGCGGGGAGGGGTTACCGGCTTGTGGGCGAATACGGATTTACGGAGTTCATCAATAATGACGGTGAGGATGCCGTCGGAGATGACGAACCTGGCGAGATCGTGTGTACGGGATTTAACAACTATGCGTTCCCGTTTATCCGATACCGGACAGGGGACATAGTGATCAACGCGCCTGACGGGTCTGAGCGCGACAAGAGCCGGACCGGGTTTAAAAGCGTCCGGGGGCGCGCTCAGGATTATCTGGTCGACGCCCGGGGGGAACTCGTGCCGTTCATGTTTTCCGACAACGCGCTGTGGCCGATAAAAGACAAGATAAGCGCGTATCAGTACGTGCAGTTCGTGCCCGGGGCGGTCCGACTGTATATCGAACCGGTCGAGGAACTTTCCTCACAGGACCTGCTTATCGTCGGGAATGAGTTCCGAAACTGGTTCCCCTCAATGAAAGTCGAGGTCGGCGTCAAGCGGCATATCGAGAGGACCGGACACGGAAAGCTGCGCTATCTGGTTCAGCACCTGCCCGTGGATACGGAGGCTGCGGGCATACCCGCGGAGGAAGCCGTATATAGCTCTCTGACAGGGGTGATCGAATGCCGGACGGCGACTGGAAGCAGCGGTATGCCGCTCTGAGGCTCAGGGAGATCAAGCACAGGTTTACATATAAAAAAATCAATGACCGAATGGCGCAGGCGCTGCTCCGTTATAAAACCTGCGAAAACAAAAAGAACATGCGGCAGATAGCCCGGGAGATCGACCTATGCAGAAGATTCTGGCGATGCTATCCTCTCCACTATTTTCGCTACAACCACTATCGCGAGCAGTCGCGGCTTTCTGACATCGAGCTGAGGGACTACATCCCGGATTTTTTCTTCTATACTCTTTTTCTTCCGCACTATGACGGTGATGAATACGCATCCCTGCTGGAGGACAAGGTCGTGGCGGACAGCCTGTTCCGGAGCCTTGATATCCCGACGCCCCGGTCTCTGGGGGCGATCGTCAGAGGCCGCTTATACGACGGCTGTTTCAGCCCGGAGACTGCGGAAGCGGTGACAGAGGAGGCTGCGGCCTCGGGGGCCGGGAAAATATTCGTCAAACCGGCATACGGCTCGGGAGGGCACGGCATTATTGTTTTCACGCGCGACGAAGAAGGCTGCTATCGCGACAAAAACGGCGGCGAACTGGGCGGTTTCCTGTCACGGGATGTACTTCGGGGAGACTACATCCTTCAGGCAGGGCTCGTGCAGCACAGATCCCTGTCGGCTGTCTATCCGAACTCGGTCAACACATTTCGGATTGCCACCGAGAATATCGGGGGCAGCGTCAGGGCCGTCTGTTCCGTGATAAGGTTCGGGTGCGGCGGCAGAGAGGTGGACAACGTGTGCCAGGGCGGGATCGTTCTGAAAGTCGACGGTTCAACCGGGAAAACGGCGGACTTCGGGATCACCGAAACAGGGGAAAAGTATTCGGCCCACCCGGACACCGGTTTCAGATTCTCCCGATTCTCCAACGGGGGCTGGGAGGCAGTCCTGCGTTTCGCGCTGGACTGCGCCGCGAAGCTGCCGTGGTTTACATATCTGGGGTGGGATATCGCGCTGACCGGGGCGGGACCGGTGGCCATCGAGGCGAATCTGGGCTTCGGGCTTGATCTGTTCCAGGTGGCGCACGGCGGGCTGCGGGAGGCCTTTCGGATCGGGGATCCCGACTACTACTGGAAATACGCGGGGAAGAGGGCTGAACTGCCATGCCGCCGAAAAGAAATTTTGTAAAGATAGGTCTTGTCTACTCCGCGGGACAGATATTGCTGCAGTCGCTGTCCGTATTGCTTTTGCCCCTTTATACGCGGTATCTGTCCGTAGCCCAGTACGGCCGGTTGTCCATATTTACAACGATATCGGAAGTGACGGGGTTATTTCTCGTTCTGGGAATATATACCGGTTACTACCGGTTTTACAACGATTACAGCCCGGATATGCGGCAAAAGCTTCGCAATACAGTCTTCACTTTTTCAGCCATCATCGGCCCGTCCGCTGCTTTGATCATGATCGGCGTATCGATGCTCGCTGAGCCGCTCAAAGACTCAGTTGAGGATTTCAGGACCGTCTTCGTATTGATAGTGCTGAACAATCTGTTTATACAGACATGCACGATCTTCGAATGCGACTACTACCTGGAATACAGAGCAAGAAAGATAGTTCTGATAAACCTGATCAAGTCTGCAGCCAGCGTCGCGCTTATCGCGTACTTTCTTATCATCCGCTCCGGCGGCATCGTGGGAATATTCGCCGGCCAGACGATCGCAAATCTCGTACTTCTTTTGTATTTCATCATAATCAACTTGAGGAAGCTCAGGCTGGAGCTCGACCGCGGGATGCTCTCAAAAATGCTGAAATTCTCGATCGGTCTGATGCCGGGCAATCTTTCGGCCGCGGCGCTGAATTTCTCCGACAGATTCTTCATGGCGGGGTATCGCACTCTCCGAGAGACCGGCGTCTACTCCGTGGGGTACAAGATCGGCATGCAGATAGACCCGCTGTTTTGCACCCCGTTCCGGCAGGTATTCACAACGTATAAATACGAGAACTGGAGGAGCGACCGCGCGCGGAACCTGTTTGACGACGCTTTTACCCGGTACCATATTCTCGGATGTTTTTTCATCCTGTGCCTGTCTGTCTTCTCCCGCCCGCTTATCTGCGTATTTGCCGACAGGCAGTACCTCACGGCTTATACGACAGTCCCGCTTATTGCGCTCGCGGTTTTTCTGTTCGCAGAGACGCGTTTTTTCAATCTGGGTATCGAGATGGAGAACAAGACCTATCTGGATTCGGCCATACTGACAGCGGGCGGAGTCCTGAACATCGGTCTGAACTTTATATTTATCCCGGGGTTGGGCATATTCGGTGCGGCCCTCTCCACCGTGGTGTCCTACCTGTTCATCCTCGTGTTCTACGCCGTGATATCGGGGCGGCTGATGCGGATCGGGTACAGTCTGAAGAAGCCTCTGATCGTTCTCGTGATAACCGCCGCCCTGTACGGCTGTTATTACGCGTACTCCCGCATCGTGTATGCCGTCCTTACGGATCTGATCCCCTGCGTTATACTGCCGGCAACCTTTATCCTGCTCTGCGTTGCCACGGGCGTCGTCACACCGGAGGAGATACGCGAACTGTCCGGATCTTTGTCCGCCATGTTAAGAAGAAAGAGAGAGCGTATATGACAGAAACAAGAGTCTTGGCCGAGATCTGTTTCGGAAGCAGATGGGCCCGGTGCGGGAACACCCTGGCCGCGGGGAGCGCATTCGTTGACGGCAAGCTGATGACGGCGGGCCTTCTTGCCAGGAGCTTTGACAGCGCGGGCGGAGCTCTTGAGAGTATGCCATCCCGGTGTAACGGCTTCTTCGCGGTCGTATCGGTATCCGAGAGCACCATATTCGCGGCCGTCGACAGGGTCAGGAGCATACCGGTCTTTTACTGTATCGATAACGGAAAAGTGCTGCTCAGCGACGACCCGCACCTGATCAGGGAGCGGGCGGGTATCGAGAATAAGGATGGCCCGGCAGAAAAAGAGCTGCTCTTGACGCGCTATGTCACGGGACCTGATACCTTATACACGCAGATCAAGCAGCTGCAGGCAGGGGAATATCTGATTATTGACAGGTATGTCGCCATTGAAAAGCAGAGGGCGGCCAAGAGGTATTATATCTTCACCCACACGGATTTGAACGGGGGATCAGGACGAAAGCTCGATCGAGCGGAAAAAGAACGGGAGTTCCGGGAACTGACTGAACGTAATATCGGAGAGTTGGACAAGGCGTTCTGCCGATTGGCGGAATACGCGGCGGGAAGGCCTATCGTGGTGCCGCTCAGCGGTGGGTACGATTCGAGGCTTGTTGTTCTTATGCTCAAGCGGACAGGCTTCCCGGACGTCAGGACGTTCACCTTCGGAAAGCGGGGGAACCCGGATACGGCTGTGAGCAAAAAAGTTGCGGACAATCTGGACCTCCCCTGGACCGCCGTCCATTACGACGGGGATGAAATATTTGAAATGATCAATTCGAAAGAGTGGAAACGATACGACAGGATGGCCGACGGCCTGTGCTGCACGTGCTTTGACAGAGAATGGCCGGCCCTATGGGTGCTGAAAAACAAGAAATATATCCCGGATGAGGCCGTTATCGTACCCGGGCACAGCGGTGACTTTATCGGCGGCGGACATATTCGCGAAGGCTTCGCCCGGAAAAGTCCGGTAAGCCCCGACGAGTTTGCCGGCGAGATCCTGGACCGACACTATACCATGTGGCAATGGAGCGGGCAGGAGAAGGTGCTTCGGCCCGAACTCGCGGAAAGGATCCTCCGCTGCGCGGGTGTTGATTCCGATATGGACCGGGAGACGGCCTGCGACGCATATGAGCGGTGGGTCTGGCAGGAGTTTCAGTCCAAATACCTCGTAAACGGGGTGCGCGTGTATGAATTCTGGGGTTACGACTGGTGGCTCCCGCTGTGGGACGCGCAGTATATGGATTTTTGGTCTACAGTCCCCCTCAGATGGCGTCTGGGAAAAAAGCTGTATGACGAGACTGTATTCAGGCTCTATACGGATATGGCCCACGTGACATACGGCGAGGCAAAGTTAAGAAACGACAGCAAAGGAGCGCTGGGGGCGTTCTCGGGCGGTGCGGAGCGGGCTGTTAAAAACCTGATTCGCAGTTCCCCGCTGAGACCCGCGATCTCTGCTCTGCGGGAACGGCTCAGAAGGTATGTGCCGAGTCTGCCCCGGAGCGAGACAATGGAGCTTGACTGGGAGCAGTGCCAGGGCAGGCTGAGCAAAAGCTTGTACGAAGCCCTCGCACCCTTTATGACTAACCGCTCCTCGAGCGTTACGCTCGAAAAACTGGGGTATATCCGGTTTGATGACAAAAAAGTATCCTCACAGGTACTTGCGATGCTCAGGCAGATGAGAGGGGCGGGCCTGTCCGGAAACCGCGCCCGGGCGAAGGTGAGATGAAGCGATCAGAGGGGGGACCAGTGCAAAAAAAGCTCCTGATCCTGACGACATATTTTCCGCCGCAGACGGAAATTGCAGCTGCTCGCCTGAAAAATATCATCCGCAGGCTGCTGCGGCTGTCATGGGATATCTGCTGCGTGTCCCCCGTGGACCTCTCTTATGATTACGCGGCCGACGAGGTGCTCGGAAAGATCACGCTGATCGCGGCGGGAACAACCGCACGGGTACCGGGATTGCGCGCGGCAGCTTCCGGCAGGAGGACTCTGTACGGATCACTGCAGGACCTTGTTGCCGGATCCCCGCTCGGTAAGCCGGCAAAAGGGCTGCTGCATGCTTTTAGGACGGCTCGCTGGTGCAGGAAGGCGTACGCCCTGTCACTGCAGGCGATATCCCGGTATCTGATAGGCACGGTCCTTGTAACGGTACCCGGCATAGAGGCGGCCTATGTCGGGGGAAAACTGAAAAGAAGAGTAAAAGATCTCAGGCTGTTCTGTGAATACAGGGATCTCATATCGGACAACCGCATATACGGTGAATTTTACAGCCGCCTTGAAAACGCCGTTATGCGAAAAATGGAGAAGGCCGCGATTCGGGCCGTTGACCGGTTTATTTACCTCACACCGGAGATCAAGCATGTATACGGGCAGTATGTGCACTATAATGCCGCCATCCCGGACGGTATAGTCCTGACGAACGGGTACGACAGGGAGAGCTATCCGGATCTTTTGCCCGGCGCGGGCAAAGAGGACAGGCTCGTTATCAGTCACGTGGGGCATTTTTACGGCAGCAGGAGCGCAACAAACTTCGTCTCCGCGCTTGCGCTTCTGGAAGAGCAGGAGCCGCAGCTCGCCCGGTCGCTGCACGTGCGGTTCATCGGGAAAACAGAAGCTGCGATGCGTGGCGAGATCGAGCGGATATGTGTGAAGCTCCGGCTTGTGCGCGTCAGTTTTTCGGAGCCTGTACCCCACAGGCAGGCATTGGAGATAATGATGCGCACGGACGTCAATCTTGTCATAACGCACCGCACCGGCAGCGAGTATGCGATCCCGGGCAAGATCTTCGAGTATATCGGAGCGGGGCGGCCCATTCTCGCGGTCACATCGGATCCGCTCCTTATAAAACTCATGCGCGAGGAGAACCTTGGATGGGTATGCCCGGACGAACCGGAGGCCATACTGCGCTGCCTGATAACCGTCTGCGCCCTATGGCTTGAAGACCGGCTTGAACCGATAAGCGGGGCGGATAAGTTTGAACTGTCCCGGATCGTGAAAAAACTTGATTCATATCTGCTGGGGGATGAAATCCGGGCGCAGGCTCTCCGGTGACGGTAATGCAAAAAGCAACGAGAGTTCTTACGGTCATAGTCGCGGGCGCGCTCACAGGCGCCGTCTCCTCCGTATTGCCGCTAAGGTTCTTTATCGCACTTGTCGCGTGCGCCCTGTACGCCGGCCTTTGCGCATACAGCTTCCGCACAGCACTGGTCGTTATCATGGTACTGCGCGGTTCGCTGGATCATTTCAACACGTATTCGATAGCCGTGCCCGGTGTCGGCAGCGTCAACGCGGCGGCCGTAGCCGGCCTGCTGGTCATAGCGATGGCCGCGGCGGCCGTTTTCACCGGAGAGATCTCGCTGCGTACCCCGCTTACCGCTGTCTGGACCGTCTTTCTGGGGACTTTCGCATTCTGTATCATGTCAGGCCGGGATCCGGCATCCGGCATCGAATCGCTGCTCAAGTTTGGCAGTCTGGCCTCTTTCTACCTGTTGGTCTATAACTACTCCTTTGCGGACAGAAAGAACGCCCGGTATTTCTTGAAAGCCATAGTTTTCTCCTCGGTGATCCCAATGATCGCGGGAGTATATCAGTTCGCAACGGGCACGGGAAACACGTTCACGCCGGGGCTTAACCGCATCAGCGGCACGTTTGTACATCCTAATCCCTTCGCGTATTACCTGATGGTCGTTATTTCAGCCTGCGTTATCCTTCTTTATCAGAAAAGCGTGAGCGGGCCCGGCGCTGCCGCCGTCTGGGCCGTTCTCTGCATCGCTCTCGCGGAGCTTTTCCTTACGTATACGAGAGGTGCCTGGATCGGAGCGGCATTTACTGCGGCGCTGACCTTCCTGAGGCTGAAGGACAGAAGAAAGGGGCGATGGCTGCTCCTGGCCGTGATATTCCTTGCCCCTTTGATCCCCGCCGTCGTATCCAGATTCACGGGCATTACGAGTACGAGGATGGAGGAGAGCTCCCTTACGACGAGGTTTTATATCTGGAGAAATATGCTCGCAGTTTCCGTGGAATCTCCGCTCATCGGCCACGGCCCCGGGACTTTCGGAATATTCGCCCGGCGGACGATCGGCTGGCTGATCGAGGCACATAACGAATATCTGCGGCTGTTCTTTGAAACGGGGCTGATCGGTCTGACCGTCTACATACTTCTTGTATCCTGCGCGCTGAGCGGGATGCGGAGCGGACGGGGCGGCAGCGGAAACATGATACTTGTGTTGGCGCCCGGACTGTTTTTTTCTTTCCTGATCATGGGGGCCTTCGACAATATCATAGACAATCTTGTTTCCCAGTGGTATTTGTGGGCCATAATCGCCATAGCCCAGGTTGAGAGGAGGCCGGTGCGTGAGGGTGCTTGCCGTCAACAAGTTCTACTACCGGAGGGGGGGCAGTGAAACCTGTTTTTTTGCGTTAAAGGACATGTACGCCGCCCGCAATATGGAGATGATCCCCTTCTCCGTGGCGGACGACAGAAATGAACCGTCCCGATACGCCGGATACTTCGTAAGACCGGTCGACTACGAGGACAAGCGGATGAGTAAAAAAATATCCTATTTCGCGAAGACCGTCTATTCGCTGGAAGCCTCGCGGAAAGTGTCCGCGCTCATTCGGGACAGCGGCCCTGATATAGCGCATCTTCACGTGTTCCAACATCAGCTCTCCCCCTCGATCATACATGCGATAAAGCGCCGCGGGATACCGGTGGTCTATACCGCGCACGACTTAAAGCCCCTGTGCCCATGTTACACCATGCTCCGGGGCGAAAAAGTTTGCGAGCTCTGCAAAGGGGGGCGTTACTATCATTGCCTGCAATACAGGTGCCTGAAAGGTTCGGCTGCCGCGAGCCTGGCGGTAACGCTTGAGATGTACCTGCATGATCGGCTCTCAAGTTACAGGCTCATCGACGCGATCATCACCCCGAGCTCATCTTTCAGGGACAAATTCATTGAATACGGGTACTCTCCCGACAAAGTACACCACATCCGCAATTTCATAGACTGCTCCGCGTACCGGGCGGGAGAAGAAGCTGGAGATTATTTCATTTATTGCGGCCGTTTATCGGCTGAAAAGGGGATATTCACGTTGCTGGGGGCAATGAAATATGTGAAGCGCTCAAAGCTTTTACTGGCAGGCAGCGGCCCCATAAAAAAAGAAGTTGAAGAGTTCATACATAAAGAAAAGCTTGATAACGTTCATCTAACGGGTCACCTGTCCGGGCGGGCGCTTACTGACCTGATAGAAGGGTGCCGTTTTGCCGTCCTCCCATCAAAATGGTATGAAAACTGCCCGATGTCAGCACTTGAGGCGATGGCCTGCGGAAAGCCTGTAATAGGGGCCGCAATCGGGGGCATACCTGAGATGATAGAACACGGCTCGACAGGACTTCTCTTCGCTCCGGACGATTGCGACCAACTTGCCAGGCTCATAAACAGGCTGCTTGACGAGCCCGGGCAGTGCAGACAGATGGGCCGCCGTGCGCGGGCATTTGTGGAGCGGGAGTATGATCCCGAGCGGAATTTTTCCGAAATAACGTATCTTTACGATTGTTTATTACGCGGGCGGGGGTACAACGATGGAAGCGATAATCGTTCTGACGTATCGGTGCAACGCGCACTGCCACATGTGCAACACCTGGAAATACCCGACTTCCGAGGGTGAGGAAATAACCGCCGATCTGCTTCGGAAACTGCCGCGGGGTATGCGGTTTGCCAATATCACGGGCGGGGAGCCTTTCTTGCGCGGGGACATAGAGGAGGCAGTAGGTATAATGAAGTCAAAGACCAGGAGACTGGTCATAAGCACTAACGGGTATTTTACGGACGCCATATCGGATCTGGCGAAAAGAAACAGAGATATCGGGTTTCGGATCAGCCTCGAGGGCCTGCCGGCCGCCAACGACGAATTGAGAGGGCTGAAGGACGGTTTTGACCACGGCCTGCGCACTTTAATCCGCCTGCATGAACTTGGCATCAAAGACATCGGTTTCGGGATAACCATGTCTGACCGGAACGCCGGGGATCTTCTGGAACTCTACGGCCTCGCAAGATGGCTTGGCGTTGAGTTTGCGACAGCCGCCGTTCACAACGGTTACTATTTTCATAAATTCGATAACGTCATCAAGGAAAAGGCCGCGATAGAGCGGGCACTGACGGAACTCATCGGCCTGCAGATGCGTGAAGGGAACCCAAAAAGCTGGTTCCGGGCTTATTTCAATCACGGGCTGATCCGCTATATAAACGGGGGCAAAAGACTGCTCCCCTGCGCTATGGGGTCTGACGTGTTTTTGCTGGATCCTTTAGGAGAGATCAGGCCCTGCAACGCGATGGAGGAGACAATGGGCAACCTGAACGAGAGCTCCTTTGATGAGATCTGGTACGGCGAGAGAGCGGACCGGGTGAGAAGAAGCGTGGAAAACTGCCAAAAAAACTGCTGGATGGTCGGCAGCGCCGCACCGGCGATGAAGAAAGAGATCCTGAAGCCGGCGTTTTGGGTGCTGCGCAACAAGGGGAGGTCGGCGTGAAAATCGCGATGATCGGAGCCAAGGGCATACCCGCCGCCTCGGGAGGAGTTGAGAGGCATGTGGAGGAGCTGGGGGCAAGGCTTGCAGAAAAGGGGCACACGGTTACGGTATACAACCGCAGAGGGTACGGGGATCGCTGTGCCGGTCGATACCGCTCAGTCAATATCAGGCAGGTTTTCACGATTAAGAACAAGTATCTGGAAGCGCCCGTGTATTCATTTCTAGCGGCCATAAAAGCAGTTGCCGACGGACAGGAGCTGATACATTTTCACGCTTTGGGGCCCGCAATGATGTCATTTCTTCCGAGAATATTCGGAAGGAAAACTGTGGTGACTGTCCACGGGTTGGACTGGAAGAGGGCGAAGTGGGGCGCCGTCGCGCGACTGTACCTGAAGCTGTGCGGCGCGGCTGCGGCCGTTTTTCCTCACGGGACGATCGTTGTCTCAAACAAGCTGAAGGATTATTTCAGCCTCAGGTACGAAAAACGTGCTCAGAAGATAGAGTACATACCCAACGGCGTTACGGGACCGTCGGTGCCGGAGAGCAGGGGATATATAGAAAAATACGGGCTCGAGGAGAAGAATTATATCCTGTTTCTTGCCAGGCTCGTGCCCGAGAAGGGCTGTCATACGCTGCTTCAGGCTTTTAGCGGACTAGACTGTGATACAAAACTGGTCATCGCCGGCGGGAGCAGCCATTCGGATGCGTACTGCCGGAAACTCTATCGGTACGCTTCCGATAACATCATCTTTGTCGGGGAGGTCTTCGGGGATGAGCTCAGGGAGCTTTTCGGCTGCGCGCTGTTTTACGTATTGCCCTCCGAGACTGAGGGGATGCCGATCAGCCTGCTGGAGGCCATGAGTTACGGAGTATGCCCGCTAGTCAGCGATATAGAGGAGAATCTCGAGATCGTATCGCAGCGCGGGGGATGCGGTTACAGCTTCAAAAAGGGAGACACCGAAGACCTGAAGAACACGCTGCGGTATATGCTCTCTCACCCGAAAGAAGTGAGCGCAAAAGGGGACCACGCAAGAAGATGCGCCTGCGAGGCCTATGACTGGGACGCCGTCGCAGACAAAACGGAAGCGCTGTATCAGAAAACCTCACTTCCCGGCCGCAAAAAACAACACAGATCTTCGCAATAACAAATGAACAATGAGGGCAGGGTCCGTATGAGATCGCTGAATATGATCATAAAAAAGTTGTGGCTTATCGTTCTGCTCCCGCTGGCCGCCTCGGGAACCGCGTATTATATAAGCGCTTTTCTATTAACCCCCGAATACAAGGCTGACGTCAGGCTTTACGTCTACCAGAGCGGCGCCGAGGAATTCGTCAATTCCGACACTATGATCACTCTGCAGTATCTGATCAAGGATTACGGAGAGTTGATCAAGAGCAGGGCGGTCATCACTTCCGTCATAAACAACCTGGACCTCTCGGATACCGACCCTGAAGCCCTGGCGGAGAGCATCTCGGTGGACCTGAAAAACGGCACGAATATGATCGAAATAAAAGTCAGGGACCGCAGCCCCGAAACAGCAGCCGGGATCGCAAACGAGATAAGCGCGGTATTCATTGAAGAGGTAAACAGACTGACCGGGCTGAAAAACGTCAGCATACTCGACCCGGCGGTGATCCCGGAAGAGCCGGTTTCGCCGGATATTGTGATAAACACGCTGGCCGCCTGTCTGGCGGGCATGCTGATAGCCCTGGGTATAGTGTTCCTGCTCGATCGCTTTGACGATTCGATCATGAACGAGCTGGACGTGCAAAAATACGTCAATCTGGGCGTCGTAGGCGTAATACCGAAATATTCACATCACAGCGGAAAGGGCGCAGCGGGCCATGGACAGATACGAGTTTAAGTTGAAACCCATCGGCAATGCAGCCATAGAAGCGTATAAAACGCTCAGAACGAACCTGATGTTCGGCAGCGGAGGTGAAAAACCGAATGTCATCACGGTGTCAAGCAGTCTGCCGGGAGAGGGCAAAAGCAGTACTTCGTTATTTTTAGCGATCTCATTTGCGCAGCTTGGGCAGAAAGTGCTTCTGATCGACGCGGATATGAGAAAACCGGGCGAAAACCCGGCGAATGAAAAAGGTCTGTCCTATCTGCTTGAAAAGCACCTCACAGTTGAGGACGCGATATGCTCCACGAATTACGAAAATCTGCATTTTTTGCCGAGCGGCCTGCCGACACAAAACCCGGTGGAACTGTTTTCACGGGACAGGTTTTCCGTGATGCTGAAATACCTGGTTGAAGACCTGCATTATGATAAAGTCGTGATCGATACGCCCTCCGCCGGGAGCTTTATCGACGGCGCTGTTATCGCGGCGCAGACAGACGGCACATTGCTCGTAGCAAAATGCGGCAGTACAGATGCCGGATCATTGATGAGGACAAAACAGCAGCTTGAGAGTCTCAGTGTAAGGATCATCGGCGTGGTGCTCAACGTGATGAAAAAGGGAGAATACGGGCGGTGCAGCACGTATAAAAGGTACGTTCGATATTACGCAAAAAAAAGCAAATGGCTGTAGCAGCGCGGCGCAAGCATCTGGCAGGCGGTGACCGTATCTGATAAAAATATCCGCCGGGGCGTTTGCTCCGGCGGATATTCATCGGTCAATGACAGGGGTTACTGCGCTTTCTGGTCGAGCGTGAAAGTCAGGTCGATGGTGACGCTGTCCGTCTGCGCAAGATTATCGTTGGGCGAGGACCACCAGTCGGATATAACGCCGATGATTTTTGCGGTACCGCCCGCGGGTATCTCCAGGTTGAGCAAGAATTCCGACGGTAAATCATTGATTTTGCCGTCATAGAACGTAGCCTCACCTTCAGATATCCAGCCGTCTTCTGTTATATCTACCCACAACCTCAGGTTTAGGAAGTCGCCGAGTTCGCCGTCCGATGAAGTTGCTTCGTCGCCCGCGGCTATTTCGGGGCCGATACAATCGTTTTCCACATTCGTTACGACTATATTTTTAATGTTGAGATAACCTTTGATGGTCCCGGTATTTGTTATTATGTACTGGCTGTGAGGCTGGCTGTCGGGTACGACAATGTACTCAGGATGTATGTCGCTCAGGTTGAAGAGCCTCACGTTATCGTCGGAACCGTTTACCTTGAGATCGAGGGAACCTGCGGTGAAGGTGTTGCCGTTGCTTGTCCCGACATCGGAGAAGTAGGCGGCAGTCGCGCCGATGACGCCCGTGAGAGCTATAATGAGGACGAGGGTGCTGGCGATGATCTTTTTCATTTGTTTTCCTCCCATTGGTTGATTTTCTTTGGCGGATTTTCGCACTGATATATTCATTATGGGCGAAAAAATGCGGCAGAGTGTTCGAAGGCAGAGCATGCTGCTGCGCTTCCCGCATATTTACGAAGGCCGGTGCGTGCACTCACCGGTATTCGCGCCTTTTTCACCTCATGTTGTGCGCTTGACGGCGCATACGGAGACCGCATCCGACATGGGCGCCGGTCGTGGGATCTGTCAGCGCGGTTCAAGGCTCGCTGTAAGCGAGGTAAAAGAGCCGCTTTTCAGGATGAAATCAAATGCATAGGGGGCGCTCTGCCCGAAAGCCGCGCTTTGCCGGAAATCCTCAATGAACGCCCCGTCGATCTCGCCGGACGCGGCGGCGGCGCCAAACCTGAACGTTAATAGGGCATCGCTGCCGGGTTCCATGCGCGGGAGAAGGAGAACGGGCGAGGACTGTATGTCCGTTGCGGTGATTTCAAGAGTTGTTATTCCGCTTTTATACATGATCTCGACCGCGATATCGCCCGCGGCGGCCCCTGAAAGCGGGGACGGCCATTGTCCCGCGGCACCACCTAGCATGTGAATATTCTCAAGCCACAGATCCGCTTCGATCGTTCCCTCGTTATGGACGGTGACTCTTGTCTCAGCCGGAAAAGCGCCCTGCTCCGTTTCGCTCAGACTAACTTCGACCCGTCCGGCGGCAAGGGATATCGAAGCCGAGCCGTAATCCGCAAAGACCGCGAACGCAGTCCCGAGCAGGATACACAAGGTAATACTCGCTGTGATTATGTATGGGATGATCCTGCGCCTCAACGTGCCGGCCCCCCTTCTTTTATCTGTTTTTTCGAGCGGTCAATCCTCAGATATGTCCCGTGCCTGTCCGGTCTTCTTTTTTTTCAGAGCCCGGACATTTACACGTATTTGTTTTATTTCATAAACGCCAAGAAATATGCACGGAACAATGATCACCAACACCAGGCCTTCGCGTGACTGAATGAAATCCATCGCGTATCCAAGCAGCGGTATGGAGAAGACCACCGTTCCCTTGATCTGTGATGCCGGCAGGGGGGCCGTGTCGTCCGCGTCATTGGCATCCCCACGGGTGGTGAACATCAATCCGCCCCCGGGAGAGCTCTCTATCTTTACTATCCGGTGCGTGACGAGCTGCGAGTCGTACTCCGCGCTTCTGAAAGTGACGATATCTCCGGTCTGGAGCTGCGTCGGTTCGATTTCTTTAATAATGATCACGGCACCCGTATGGATCGTGGGCTCCATGCTGCCGCTTATGACTTTCAGCATCCGGAAGCCCCCGACGGTGGGTGTAGTCCCGCCCGCTCTGCCCTGTATCGCGGCAGCCGCTAAGAATACAGCGGCCAGGATAATGACAGTGAGCAATATGTATGAAAGAATGTTCAAGATCCTGCGGGTGAAGCTCCTGTAGGCCCCGGCGCCCGCCTTGTTTTTCCAAGCGCGCATTTTTCTCTCCTCCGTGATAACGGGTTAATCTGTATAACCCGGATGGCCGTTTTTTCACTGCCGAGCAGACGGCGCCACAAGAACGCGGTGGCACCGCTGCCGGGAAGTCCGGATTTCACTTAGTAAAGTATAGACGACCCGTTACGCGGTTTTTGTTGTTTTATAGCAATATGTAATCAAATACCAAATGTTGCATCTCGTATCGTCTGAACAGCAAAACGCCCCATCCTTGATACATGGACGAAACGCTTTAATAATTGCCGCAAATCATTAAGAATCCGGTGTTGCCGGGTTTTCGGGTATGCGCGGCAAAAAGATGGGGCTGTAGCAAAATGAAAAATTGCTACAGCCCTTAAAATATGCCCAAAAGCTCCTCGTCACAGGAGAAAATGAAGTCTATTGTGGAAAACAGGAGACGAAAACCGTAAGGCCAGCACCTAAACCCGCCTTCATGTGGAAAGATATTCAGTTTTTGTAGACGTTAAGCCGTAAGTTTTTCGAATAGCTGCCGTC
>Ga0123335_1005197_pt1 | contig 16058 bp, 23 predicted proteins | sample BiotimSIPDNA_2_FD_89707 | JGI IMG/M metagenome (GOLD analysis project Ga0123335, IMG submission 89707) | Anaerobic biogas reactor microbial communites from Washington, USA - Biogas_R2 time_0 SIP DNA | ecosystem: Engineered > Bioreactor > Anaerobic > Unclassified | place: Washington, USA...
ATCCGCATGAAATTGCCTCAAAAAGTACAAAAAAACCACGAAATCATGTAAAAATCGTGGTTTTTGTGGTGGAGACGAAGAGGATCGAACTCTCGACCTTACGGATGCGAACCGTACGCTCTCGCACGCGGGCCGGTTTTAGCACAATTCAAACTATAAACAATGGTTTGAAAGATGCTGGATCCGGCTCGTTTTCTTTGCTTTTGGCACTTTTCAAGCGAACTCACTTATGAAGAAGCGTCAAAACAGAAAAAGGATGCGATTATGACGGTTGCCGCGTGAGTGCATCCCCTTATCTTTGGTGCAGGATGTGAACCGCGCGCGTAGCGGTGCGTTCGCAAGCATACAGAATACAATACTATGATATTCCATATCGAAAAAGAGTGCTTGTTTGCACTTATTTTTATTTTTTGAAATTAGTTATTGACATATGCCCGTAATGGCGATATTATAGTTATGGGCATAAGCCAATAACTATTTGATGAGTTTGGAATACTATTTTATGAAAGTGGCTGTGTTTTAAGGAGATGATTCTATGGCGGCAAAGGTAGACGAAGAGAAGTGCGTTGGCTGCGGAAACTGTGAGAGCGTCTGTCCGGTAGAAGCGATAAAGATGGAAGCTGGTAAAGCCAAGATTAGTGATGACTGCATTGAATGCGGCGCGTGTGTCGGCGAATGCCCGGTGGAAGCAATCAGTATATAAAAGTTTTGATTGGAGGTGTTTTATATGCCAGGAAAAGATGGGACAGGACCGTTCGGTACGGGACCTGTGGCAGGGAACGCAGGACGAAGAGGGCAACGTGGAGGAATCGGCGCGGGTCCGGCGGGATATTGTATTTGCCCCAAGTGCGGTGAGAAAGTAAGTCATACGACAGGAACTCCCTGCACTTCCCTGAAATGTCCCAAATGCGGCTCTCCTCTCATAAGAGGTTCTTAGTTACGATGAAAAATGATGTCCTCAATAAAAATATGACTCCCAGCAAGGAAAACTATTTAAAAATTTTGCTTGAGTTATCTGACGGCGAGGAAGTGCGCTCAAGCGACGTTGCCGAAGCGCTGGGAATCACCAAGGCCAGCGTCAGCTGTATGATGAAGAGGCTGATGGAGGAAGGATATGTTGTCAAGGAGAAATATGGAGCCGTAACCTTAACGGAAAAAGGACATAAAGAAGCCACAAAGGTCAAAAGGCGTTATAACCTGCTCAAGTTGTTTTTAGTCAGAGTCTTAGGTGTAGACACAGCAACTGCGGCTGAGGACGCATGCCAGATCGAGCATATTATCAGCCCTGAAAGTTTGGATAAAATCGATGAGCAGCTCAGCTGTCTTTGATTTAATTCTGAGACAGAACAATCAGGAAGAAACAAAAGTTAGGAGGTGCAGCAATGCCAAGAGGAGACGGGACAGGGCCTTGGGGACTGGGATCCATGACTGGGCGTGGAGCCGGTTTTTGTGCGGGCTACAGAGCACCCGGATATATGAATTTTGGTGGACGGGGCTTGGGTTTTGGCCGCGGGCGCGGAAACAGACGGATGTGGTGGACCGCCGCTGCGGTGATTCCCGGCTGTGCGTACCTCGCTTACCGATGGGCGAACCGCAACAGGATTAAGTAAAAATCAAGTAACAAATGAAACAAGGAAGGAGTATTATTTATGCCAAGAGGAGACAGAACAGGCCCGATGGGGATGGGCCCTATGACAGGACGTGGAGCGGGCTATTGCAACGGCTTTGCGGAGCCGGGTTATACAAATCCGGTAGGATTTGCAAGAGGATTTGGATGCGGATTTGGACGTGGGCGCGGACATAGAAATATGTTCCGTGCGACCGGAATGCCTGGATGGGCACGATATGGATATCCCGCATACACGGGAGCAAACACAGCCGCTTTCGATGAAAAAACATTTTTAAGCAATCAGGCTGAGCTTCTGGAAAACCAGCTTCAACAGGTAAAGAAGCGGCTTTCCAGCCTGGACGAAGAAGCCAAATAACCTCTGGTTATCCGTGCGTTATGGGGAAAAGGCACCGTTATGCGCCTTTTCCCCATAAATAAATCAGGAGGCAAAAATATGGCTTTGCGAAATATCATGCGTCATCCGGGCGATGATGTATTAAAAAAGAAATCAAGAAAAGTTGATATAATAAACGACAGAACATTGATGTTGCTTGAAGATATGTCGGAAACGATGTATGCTGCAAACGGAGCCGGTCTAGCGGCTGTGCAGGTTGGTATATTGAGGCGAGTTGTTGTAATCGACGACGGAACAGGGCTTCTTAAGCTTATCAATCCCGTTATCATTGAAGCCTCCGGCGAACAGCAGGAGCTTGAAGGCTGCCTCAGCATTCCGGGGATCTACGGAAGAGTTAAGCGCCCTGAGCGGGTCATTGTTCACGCATTGAACGAACAAGGCGAATCGATAGAAATGGAGGGGCTTGGTCTTTTAGCCCGCGCCTTTTGTCATGAAATTGATCATCTGGATGGAATTCTGTTTATCGACAAGGTTATACCGGACTCCATTATCAATCAAAATGATTTGGGATCGGAGGTTATATACAAATGATCGTATATGGGCCAGTACCGTCAAGGCGGCTGGGACAAAGCATCGGCATAAACAATATTCCACCGAAAATTTGCTCCTATTCCTGTGTTTACTGCCAGCTTGGCAGAACAAATCAAATGCAGGTGAAAAGGCAGGCGTTTTATAGTCCGGAAGACATTTGCCGCGAGGCTGAGATCAAGCTGAAGCAGCTTGAAACGGAAAATAAACAAGCTGATTATTTCTCCTTTGTCCCGGACGGCGAACCTACCCTGGACATAAACCTGGGTAAAACGATTGAGCTTCTGAAACCTTATAATACAAAAATTGCCGTTATAACGAACGCTTCGCTTTTGTGGATGGATGAGGTTAAGCAAGATCTGATGGACGCTGACTGGGTATCCCTCAGCATCGATGCTGCCGACGAGGATACCTGGCATAAAATCGACAGGCCGCACGGAATGCTGAAGCATCAGAATATTCTGAAAGGTATCGTAGAGTTTTCCAAATCATTCCGCGGAACGCTTGTAACCGAAACGATGCTCGTGGAAGGCATCAACGATCAGGAAGCCTGTATTGAAAAAATCGCGGAACAGGTGGCGTTGGTGCAACCACAAAAAGCGTACCTTCTTGTCCCCACCCGACCGCCTGCAGAACCAGACGTAAAAAGAGCATCCTCTGATAGTCTGAGAAATGCCGCCGCCATCGTTCGGGGGGTATCGGGAACAGACGTGGAATGCATTACGGGCGACGAAGAGGAAGAAGGCTTTTTCTTTACCGAAGATATTGCGGATGATATTATAAGTATAGCGTCGGTTCATCCGATCCGCGAGGATATCGTAGAAAGCTTACTTGAGAAGAGAAACGCAAATCGCTCAGTCATTTCTGAACTTATCAATCAGGGCAGTTTGATAGAGTATACATATGAAGGCAAAAAATTCTATAAACGGAATATTCACAAGTAATACGTTAAAGGAGATTTGGGTTCTTGGACTACAAAATTATATCAGATAGACTAAAAGATTTATTGAGCCTCAAAAACGAAGCGGTCGGGTTGAAGCTGCTTCAAGATAATACATCAGTATCCGGCTATAACAGCAACAACAGATATACTTTTTGCCAGTTTATCATGAAAGCTCGCGAAGGCAACAAGCTTCTGGCTACAGCGGATAATGTTGCATGCGCAAACGGATCCTCGGCGTTGGGGTTTATTCCTGTTCCTGAAAAACTAATGAACGGCGAGTTCCTGTCTCAACTTGGTAGCTTTCAAAAGGAAGGCGCGCAAAAGACCATGGAATCGATGCCGCGCTTTAGTCAGAAGCAGTTTTCCGGAATTGCATTGGCACCTCTGCCCGAAGTTGATTTTGACCCTGACATCATTGTTTTGGAAACGGTACCCGAGCATCTGATGTGGTTGGCACTTGCCACCATTCATCAGACCGGAGGCAGACTCGAATTTTCTTCCAGCATTTCAAACGGTACCTGTGTTGATACGACAGTTGTACCTTTTTTAAGGCAGAAGCTCAATGTTAGTCTCGGCTGCTACGGATGCAGGAATGCTACCAGCATTCCTGACGATAATCTTCTTGCTGGGTTTCCGGGAGACCAAATCCAAGACATATTGGACAGTCTTCAGATGATTAATGAAAAAGCAATGCCCCGAACGCGGGAAAAGAGGGCGTACGCGCGTCTGATATAAATTAATCTGCTGTTACCTTGTTGAAATATGTTAATAATCTTCTGTTAAGCAATGCATTTAACGTAATGAGAGAAATTGAGGGATAAGATGGAGATATTACTTGACTGCTTGCCATGTGTGCTAAGGCAGGTGCTTGAAGCGTCGAGAATGGCGACTGACAAGCCTGAAATACATGCGAAAATTATGGAAGAATCAATAAATATTCTTGCTAACTTTAAAAGATACAGAAGCTCACCGGATATTGTTAAAGATATGCATGAAGTTGTTAAGTGCCTTACTGGGGTATCCGATCCGTATAAACATATAAAAGATCGGGATATTGAATCGGCAAAGAAAATTCAACCATTTCTCAATGATTATTTGGCGCAAAAACAAAACGTATTGTACTGGGCGTTGAAAATTGCAGCTACAGGGAATATTATTGATTCGGCAATTTATAGTAATATAGATATTGAAAGCAGTATTCAAGAGGAGCTTTCAAAGGAGTTTTCAGTTAGCGACCTGGATTTACTCGAAGAAGAGCTTAAGTCAGCTAAAAGCATTCTGATCATTGGAGACAACGCAGGAGAAACTATCTTTGACCGAGTGTTGATTGAGCGCCTTACCGGTTATAAAATTACTTACGCGGTCAGAAGTGAGCCGATTATAAACGATGCAACTTTACAGGACGCATATGATTCCGGCATAAACGGCTACGCAGATATTATTACTACGGGCTGCGCAGCCCCCGGTGCCATTCTGGAGCAATGCAGCGTAGAATTTTTATCTGTTTTTGACAGAGCGGATATTGTTATCAGCAAAGGTCAGGGGAATTTTGAGGCTCTTTCCGATTGCCCAAGAACGGTGTTCTTTTTGCTAAAAGCGAAATGCACTATGATATCCGGCAGGCTGAAGGTTAATTTGAATGATTATGTGTTTAAACGTCACAGAACGGAGATGATATAATGGCCAGACCCACAAAGTGGAGAAAAATTGAAAACGTTCCGTCTGTCCTTTATTTCGTTCCATCTGATAAAGAAATTCCGGAAGTCTCGGAAAACATACTGAAGCTAGAGGAATTAGAAGCCATTCGTCTAAACGATTTAGAGGGTCTAGAGCAGGGGGAATGCGCTGATAAAATGGAGGTATCCCGTCAAACGTTTCAGCGCATATTATTATCCGCAAGAGAAACAATTGCCGACTGTCTGATAAACGGAAAGACGATCCATATTGAGGGAGGTAATTATACTCAGAATATTTGCCGTGTCAGATGTTTGGATTGTGGTAATGAATGGATGGAAAGCTTCGAAAATCTTGAGTTCTCTAATGGATATGCCTGCCCCGCCTGCGGGTCGAAAAATATTTCATGTGGAAAGTCCTGTAGGGGTAAATTGGGTCGAGGAAACTGCTGGAGGCATGGCAGAATGGATCGCTAATTCAAATGCTTATTACTTATAATATTTAAACGCCAGATCTAAGATTTAGTCTTGGATCTGGTTTTTTTATTGATTTGGCTTTTGGTTATTGACATATGCCCGTTACGGTACTACAATATGTTTTGTGGGCATAAGCCCATAAAACATATAAGGTAAAACAATATGTGGCTGATTTTTGCGCTATTAACGACTTTTTCATGGGCCTTTGCGGATTTGTTTTATAAAAAGGGCGCTGTACCTGATGATAAAGCAAGCCATATAAAAACGGTAATAATGGTCGGCTTGGTTATGGGAATCCACGGTTTTGGGTACATGTTGATCAAAGGCGTTGCATTTTCTCCGGTTTATTTGGTGACCTATTTCCCTGTTTCATTTATGTATATCTTATCGATGACTATAGGATATTTGGGCCTCCGATATATCGAATTGTCGATTTCCTCACCCGTTCAAAATTCTTCGGGAGTGGTTACCTCCATTCTGATCTTTATTTTTTTTGCTCATACGTTAAGCTTTTTGGAAATCGGCGCAATCCTTATTATTACATTGGGAATCGTTGCGCTTGCAGCGGTGGAAAAACAGAATGCGAACAGATCACTGATACTAGGTGAAGACGACAGGAAATATCAAAAGGGGTTTATAGCGATTACTTTCCCTATTCTATACTGCATTATTGATGGGTTAGGTACTTTCGCGGATGCCATTTATCTGGACGAGCTGACACTTATCGGCGAAGATGAAGCACTTTTAGCTTATGAATTTACGTTTTTTATCTGCGCGTTAATTGCTTTTATTTTTTTGAAGGTGAAAAAGAAGCAATTTCACCTGGTTAAAGAAAAAGATAGAGGCACCGCTGCGATTTTTGAGACTGCCGGGCAATTCTTTTATGTTTTTGCTATGGCGAGGAATGCCATCATAGTCGCTCCGCTTATTGCGTCGTACAGCGTCTTTTCGGTGCTGCTGTCACGAATATTTCTAAAAGAAAAATTGACGCAAAAGCAATATCTGATTGTTGTGGCCGTTATGTCAGGAATTGCAATACTGGCTCTGTCTGAAGTGATTTAAATCAGCTATAAGTAGAAGAACAGTATTAAATAACAAAGGAAGTAAGGAAATGTTTTGCGAATCATTCACGGACAAGGTAATCGAGCATTTTATGTGCCCAAGTAACGCCGGAAGCATGCCTGACGCAGATGCCGAGGGGACGTGCGGCGATCCGAACTGCGGCGACTCTCTCACACTCTATATCAAAGTGAAAGATAACGTCATTGAAGATATAAGCTTTCTGGTGTTCGGCTGCGTTGCGGCTATCGCGACAAGCAGCATGACTACCGAGCTTGTTAAAGGAAAGCCCTTGGAAGAAGCGCTGAAGCTAACGGATACCGATATAACGGAAGCGCTGGGCGGATTACCCGAAAATAAACTGCATTGCTCTGTTCTTGGGGCAACTGCGCTTAAGAATGCGATTGAAAACTATCGCAATAAAATGACCGAACATCAGGGAGCAAATGGACAATGAATAAAATGATATACGCGGACAACGCAGCCACGACCGCGTTGTCAAAAACGGCATTCGAAGCAATGCTGCCTTATTTAACAACAGAATACGGAAATCCGTCGTCTGTTTATTCCTTTGGACACAATGCAAAACGTGCAATCCAGAAAGCGCGTGAAAAAGTCGCGTCAGTTATTGGCGCTCTACCGGAGGAGATCTACTTTACAGGGGGCGGAACGGAAGCAGATAACTGGGCGATTAAATCAGCGGCCAAACTAAATCAAAATGCTGGCAAGCATATTATATCTTCGGCCATTGAACACCACGCGGTTTTACATACTCTTGACTCTTTGAAAGAGCAAGGTTATGAGATCACTTGTTTGGGAGTGGACGAGTACGGTCAGATATCGCTTCAAGAGCTCTGTTCTGCCATAAGAAAAGATACTGTTCTTATTTCCATTATGGCAGCCAACAATGAAATCGGCACGATCTTACCCACAGCCCAAATAGGAGCAATAGCGAGAGAGCACGGGGTTATCTTTCATACCGACGCGGTACAGGCAGTCGGACACATCCCGATTAATGTTCGCGCAATGAATATCGATATGCTCTCCTTGGCAGGGCACAAATTCAGAGGGCCAAAGGGCATCGGAGCGCTGTATGTTAAAAAAGGCCTCGATCTGCCTGCGATTATACATGGCGGAGGCCAGGAGCGTAATCTGCGTTCCGGAACGGAAAACGTAGCCGGAATCGTTGGCCTTGGGGCGGCTCTGGAAGAAGCCGCTTCCAACATGAAGGAAAATATGCAAGAAGTACCAGCCTTGCGTGACAGGCTGATCAGCGGAGTGCTGCAAATCCCCCACGTCAGGCTGACCGGAGATCCGACAGACAGGTTACCCGGCATCGCGTCTTTTGCGGTTGAAGGTGTTGAGGGCGAATCCATGGTTATGATGCTTGACCAAAACGGCATCTGCGCCTCTTCCGGCTCGGCATGCTCGTCCGGTTCGCAGGAGGCGTCGCACGTCCTTCTGGCAACGGGGCTTCCCAATCAACTGGCACATAGTTCGCTCAGATTTTCACTGAATGAAGATAATTCCGAAAAGGACGTTGACTATATACTCGAAAAACTGCCGGTGATTATTTTCCGTTTACGAGAACTGTCCCCGGTATGGAATGCTATAACGGCGGACGCCAAATAATTAGGAGGTTTTTATGAACACAACAAATGCGGTCACGGAAAAGAAAGAAGCAAAAATGAAATCCTGCCTTCAGCCTGCTCCTAAAGTCCTCGTTTCCTGTCGAGGTCTGGACGGAGAGAACAATGTGCTTGCGGTAGGCTATTGCGGTAATTGTAGCTACGATCCGCCCATGGTTATGGTTGGGATTGTCCCGACAAGGTATTCTTACAAAATGATCAAGGAATCCAAATGCTTCGTTGTAAATCTTGTGGACAGGAGTTATAAGGAAACCTTTGATTATCTGGGAAGCCACAGCAAACGGGACGGGGACAAGCTGGCCGCCATGAACGTTAAGCTGCAGGACGGCAAAATGGTAAATGCCCCTTTCCTGCCTGATTGCCCTGTAAATATTGAATGCACAATAGTAGATTCTATTGTTACGGGATCGCATGAAATGTTTATCGGTAAAATCGAATATGTCCATGCCGATGAAAAGATTACAGATAATGAGGGCAATATCGATTTTTCACAGATTAATTTCTTTTGATGGAGCGCCAAGACTATGAAAAAAATAGGAATTATTATTTGTTCTCGCTATCAAAACTGCGGGGGCGGAAAATGTCTGAGAGCATTAAAAGAACGAGTAGGCGCTTTTTCGATATATACTCCGGAAGAAGAAGTTGAGCTGGTCGGATACTCAAGCTGCGGTGGCTGCCCCGGCGGAAATATTGAGTACGTGCCGGAAGAAATGATTAGAAACGGTGCCGAAACAATTCATCTTGCAACGGGATTTGTAGTAGGTTATCCTCCCTGTCCGTATATAAAAGAGTTTAAGGATTTTATCGAAAGTCGCTATAAAGCAAACGTTGTTGTCGGAACCCACCCCATTCCAATGAAATACTATAGTGAACATAAAAAATTATCGTATTGGGAAAAGATGAATATGGCTAAAATCGCATCTGATTTGTTTCATGACGATAATTCTATAATGAAAGATTACGACTGACAGTCAAATACATATTTTTCTTAGTTAGGAGTTGAGATATAATGCTCGAAAAAACAAAGGCTTGTTCAGACAGCACTTGCAGCAAGGAATCCTGTGAAGGATGCGAAAAGAATCCAAAGAGCTTTTTGGAAACCACCAATGAGTTGAACACAATAAAAAGAGTGATTGGGGTAGTCAGCGGCAAAGGCGGTGTTGGAAAATCTCTTGTCACGGCCATGCTGTCCATTCTGATAAACAGAAAAGGATACAATACCGGAATACTGGACGCCGACATTACAGGGCCGTCTATACCGAAGATGTTCGGGCTTACCCGAAAGGCACAGGGAAGTGAATTGGGGTTATTCCCGGAAAAGACTCACAATGATATCCGTATTATGTCCATTAACCTGCTGCTTCCGCAGGATGACGCGCCGGTTATTTGGAGGGGCCCGCTGCTTGCCAATACCGTTAAGCAGTTCTGGAAAGATGTAATATGGGGCGACCTCGATTTTTTGTTTATCGATCTGCCACCGGGAACGGGTGATGTTCCCCTTACTGTGTTCCAGTCGATTCCCTTGGACGGGATTGTTATTGTCACTTCTCCACAGGAGCTTGTATCCATGATCGTAAAAAAAGCATACAACATGGCGCATCAAATGAATATTCCTGTTTTGGGCATTGTTGAGAATATGAGCTATGTGAAATGCCCGGACTGCGGCAAAGAAATTAAGATTTTCGGAGAGAGCAATCTGCAAGAAACCGCTAAAGAGCTTGGGCTGAATATTCTTGGCAGAATTCCGATTGATCCGGCCATGGCAAGCCTTGCAGACAAAGGCGAATTTGAACGCTTCAGCAATGATTATTTAACCGAAGCAGCCCAAGAGATTGAACGCCAATTTGTTTAAACTGTAAAAGCAGCAAATAAAAATGAAACGGAGAAATTATTATGAAACTAATCGTACCGGTAGAAAGTAGATCCCTTGATGTCCCTGTTTGCCCCTCCTTTGGCCGCACTCCGCTATACGTGTCGTATGATACCGAAACCGGAAACCACGAATTTTTGGACAATTCCGCCGCCACAAGCCAGGGCGGAGCCGGAATCAAAGCATCGCAGATGCTTGTGGATCATGGTGCCAAGGCAATCATCACTTATCGTTGCGGGGATAACGCCGCTCAGGTATTGAATGCCGCGAAAATCGAAATGTATAAGGCTCAGGATGGAACTGTTTCCGAAAATATTAAAAAATACAAAAACGGAGAGCTATCTGTTCTTTTGGAAATTCATCCCGGACTCCATAACCACGGGGGTGCTAAGTAATGAGGATTGCCGTACTCAGCGGTAATGGTGGAACGGGAAAGACCCTCGTATCCGTTAATCTTGCCTGTGCCGCTGAAAAAGCGGTATATGTGGACTGCGATGTGGAGGAACCTAACGGACACCTGTTTTTGAAACCGGAGATAACGGAAAAGCAATCAGTTACTGTGACGGTGCCTGAGATTGATATGAGCAAATGCACAGGCTGCCGGAAATGCGTTGATTTTTGTAAATACAATGCGTTGGCGCTGCTCAAGGACAAGCTGATGATTTTTTATGAGGTCTGCCATTCCTGTGGGGGCTGTATCCTTTTTTGCCCTACAAAAGCGCTCAGTAAAAAGCAAAGGGAAATTGGTACGATTGAGGAAGGAGTTTCAGACAACGTAACTGTACTAACTGGTTGTCTGAACACCGGCGAGGTATCCGGAGTTCCCATTATCAAGGGGCTCATGGAAAAGCTGTCTGCGCAGGACATCGTTGTGATCGACTGCCCTCCCGGGAGTGCTTGTATCGTGATGGAAAGCATTCGTGAGGCCGATTGCTGCATATTGGTTGCAGAACCAACGCTGTTCGGCGCGCATAACCTTGCTATGGTCTATGACCTTGTGAAACTCTTTAACAAACCGTTTGGTGTTGTTCTCAACAAATGCTTGTCCGGAGAAAACCCTTCCGAAAAATTTTGCAGGGAAAATAAGATCAATATCCTGACAGAAATACCTTATGATGACAATTTGGGAAAGCTTAACTCCAAAGGGCTTGTGGCTGTGCGTGAAAGTGGACAATATAAGAAGCTTTTTCAAAAACTGCTCGACAATATTTCAAAGGGGGCGGCATCATGAAACAGCTTTTAATTCTTAGCGGTAAGGGCGGCACGGGAAAAACCACTGTGGCCAGTGCGTTTATTGAGCTGAGCAAAGTACAGGCCTTCGCCGATTGCGATGTTGACGCACCTAATCTTCATCTTGTTATATCACAATTATCTGAACCGGCAAAAACGGATTATTACGGCTTTGGAAAAGCAGTAATTGATCAGGAAAAGTGTATCCGTTGCGGCTTGTGTGAAGAAAACTGCAATTTTGGGGCGATAAAGGACTTTTCTATAGGTGAATTTGAGTGCGAGGGCTGCGGCGTCTGTGTAGAAATCTGTCCCGTACAGGCGATTACAATGCAGGACCATGTGTCCGGAGATATGATGCTTTATAAAAATGATGGAAGAGTGTTTTCGACGGCGCAGCTCAAAATGGGCAGCGGAGCTTCTGGAAAGCTGGTTACAGCTGTCAAGCAGCAGCTGACGCAGGAAGCGCCCGACTCCGAGCTGGCCATTATAGACGGGTCGCCTGGGATCGGCTGTCCTGTCATTGCGTCGATCAGCGGTGTGGATTTTGTGCTAATTGTAGCTGAGCCAACCATATCCGGCATGCACGACATGAAGCGAATCATTGAAACCTCGAAGCACTTTGGCGTTAACTGCGCTGTATGTATCAACAAATTTGACGTGAATGAAGATACAGCAAACGAGATTGAAAGCTATTGTAATGGTTTATCCGTTCCGGTAATTGGTAGAATCCCATATGACGGAACAGTTGTAATAGCGGTAAACAATTGTCAGAGCATCGCCACTTATCCGGAGAGTCCGGCTGGCAAGGCAATAAAGGCGATATGGGACAAGATTTACAATGATCATTTACGGGATGGTATTGGCTGATGCGGACAGAAACCAGATTCACGGCAAGATATGCCGAAACGGACCAGATGGGAATCGTTCATCATTCTAACTATACGGTGTGGTTTGAAGCCGGGCGTACGGACTTTCTGAAAAACGCCGGCGTTTCTAACAGCAGTATTGAAGCGAAAGGTGTTTTACTCCCCCTTTATGAAATGAGCTGTAAATATAAAAGCCCGGCAAGATATGAGGATGAGATTCTGGTTATTACCTGCCTGAAAAGCATTTCCCGAGTGCGGATCTGTTTTTCATGTCAAGTGTTTAATGCGGAAACCAATCAGCTTTTGGCTGTTGGAGAAACTAAGCACGCATGGACGGACAAGCTGCTAAAACCGGTTAATGCGGAACGCGCCATCCACGAGGTTTATTTGATTCTAAATAAAATTTATGATAATTCTAAAGGAGAAAATTGTTTATGAAAATCGCTGTTGCATGTGAAGGGAAAACTATAACCGAGCATTTCGGTCATTGTGAGACATTTGCTATTTTTGAAGCGCAGGGTACGCAAATTGCAAGCAAGCAGTTTGTTCCCAATCCCGGGCATAGGCCAGGCTTCCTGCCCGTTTTCCTTCATGAAAAGGGTGTAAATGTAATTATTTCCGGTGGCATGGGCGGAGGCGCTGTTGATATTTTTAACGAAAAAGGAATTGAGGTTATCACCGGAGCGTCCGGCGATGCGGAAACAGCGGCCAACAACTATCTGCAAGGTAAACTAAAATCAACGGGTTCTGTTTGCCATCAGCATTCTCATGAATGAAAATAAATTGTATCTGAAATGAGAACAAGCAAGCTCTGGAGTAGGTTGATTTCAGGGCTTGCTTGTTCTTGTTAAGGTCTTGAGGGGCGTCAGAAATAATATGGAAGAAAATATTGTAAGGTTGGAATACCAAGGAAAAGAAATACTCCTGGTTGCAACCGCACATGTATTGAAGCAAAGCGCCGACCTTATAAAGAGGGTGATCGATGAAGAACAGCCTGACAGTATTTGCGTCGAGCTTGATGAAGCACGATATCAAAACATACAAAATCCGAAAGCATGGGAAAATACAGATATTATTCAGATTATAAAAACAAAAAAAGTAGGGTTTTTATTAGCTAACCTCATGTTAGGTTCCTATCAGAAAAAAATCGCGAAGAATTTGGATACTGTGGCCGGTCAGGAAATGCTCCAGGGCATAAACAGCGCAAAAGAAATAGGCGCACAGCTTGTTTTGGCAGATCGTAATATTCAAACCACTTTTCTTCGTATTTGGCGCGGATTAAATCTTTGGGAAAAGTGCAAGCTGGTTTTCAGCCTACTGTTTTCTTTTGGCGATGACAAAGAAATATCAAACGAGGATGTTAGCAAACTCCTAAAGACAGATGTCTTAGAATCAGTTACTCTCGAAATGCGCAAGCAATTTCCTAAAATCGCTGAAATTTTAATCAGCGAACGAGATCAATATTTGGCCTACAAGATTAAAGAGGCTTCAGGGAATAAGATCGTAGCCGTATTGGGTGGCGCGCACGTTCCTGGCGTTAAGGAAGAAATATTTAAAACACAGGATATCAACAAGCTATCAGAAGTGCCACCCAAAAGCCCAATTTCCCGGATCATCGGTTGGGCAATTCCAATAGTCATTGTGGGGTTGATTGTTTATAGTTTTGTTATGAACATCTCAACCGGCATACACCAATTATCAGCATGGGTTCTTTGGACCGGAGTGCTAGCAGCCTTGTTTACCGCCTTATCCTTTGGACACCCCTTAAGTATTCTGACTTCGTTAGTTGCGGCTCCGTTCACAACATTAAATCCGCTGATTGCCTGTGGCTGGGTGACCGGTCTTGTCGAAGCAACAATAAGGAAGCCTGTTGTGCAGGATATCAACAATATTTCCAAAGATATTTTCACAATAAAAGGCTTCTTCAAAAATCGATTTCTTAAGGTCTTATTGATCGTGATAATGGCCAATATTGGGAGTTCCATTGGCTCCCTCGTTGCAGGATTGGATATCGTCAAAACCCTATTTCGATTATAGTTAGAGGCAGTAATCTAAGAGCCATTTCATAAGGAGGAAGAAAATGCCGTTGGGAACATTTACGTGGGTCTCAATTTTTGCAATAGGCGCAATGATCGTAAACAGCATTGGGATCTGGTTTGTTTACAAGAATATCTCATGGGCGGAAAAAAACAAGGAGTTCTTCATGTGTTTTGCCGCCGGCGTTTTAATCACTACTCCTTTGTTAATTGCATTTCCCCAGGCCATCGGGAAAAACCCTAATTCCGGAATTGCAGCGTTAATGGGTTTTGTTTTTATGTTTTTCAGTAATAAGTTCATACTATATAAGACAAGCAAAGCATCGTTAGCCTTTGGAATTACTGCTCTGGAAGGGATAGGAATACATTCGTTTATAGATGGGATCATTTATTCTGTGACATTCAATGTGAGTACATATACCGGATTGCTTGCAGGAATTGGACTGGTTGTACACGAATTTGCCGAAGGTGTGATAACTTTTTCCTTTTTGAGTAAAAGCGGGTTAAGCAAAAAGCGAGCTGGGATATTTGCTTTTCTTGTTGCGGCTTTGACAACCCCTGTTGGCGCTTTTGTAGCTTATCCTTTTGTAAGCAAAATGAACGAGTCGCTTTTGGGACTTGCATTGGGTTTTGTCGTTGGGGTTTTGATATATCTTTCAGCGTCTCATCTTCTGCCTGAAGTACGCGAACATGAGAAGAAACATGCGTATTGGGCTTTCCTGGCCGGTATTTTATTGGGCTTTCTCATATATGCAAGTAAAAAATAGAAACAAGAGGTCATTGAAAATGGGTAAATTATTCACATCAGAGTCTGTCACAGAAGGTCATCCTGATAAAATTGCGGATCAAATATCGGATGCAATTTTAGATGCTATCATTAAGGAGGATCCTTACGCCAGAGTTGCTGCAGAAACAACTGTCGCGACAGGACTTGCACTTGTTGTTGGTGAGATCACGACAAAGGCATTCGTTAATATTCCGGAAGTTGTCAGACAGACAATCCGGGAGATTGGCTATACATCACAGGTGGGGGGCTACGATGCTGATAGCATCGCAGTTTTAACAGCTATTGATGAGCAGTCGGCTGATATTGCTCTCGGCGTCGATAGAGCATTAGAAACAAAAAAAAGTGAAGTAGAAGCGGATTACGGAGCTGGGGCCGGCGATCAGGGTATGGTATTTGGTTATGCTACAAATGAGACGCCGGAATACATGCCAACAGCCATTACATATGCACAACGTTTATCTAGGCAGTTAACCGATGTGCGTAAAAATGGAACATTAGATTATCTGAGACCTGATGGAAAAACACAAGTTACCATAGAACTAGATGAGAACGGTAATGTTTATAGAATTGACACTATTGTTATATCAGCACAACATAGTCCCGATGTAACGCAGGAACAAATCCGAGACGACCTCATTTGTCATGTAATTATCCCTGTAATTCCAAGTCGATTAGTTGATAATAAAACAAAATACTATATAAATCCAACGGGACGATTTGTAATCGGTGGCCCGTTGGGTGATTCAGGACTCACTGGTCGAAAAATCATCGTTGATACATATGGCGGGAGTGCTCGTCACGGTGGCGGCGCGTTTTCGGGCAAAGACCCAACAAAAGTAGACCGTTCTGCTGCGTATGCTGCTAGATGGGTAGCCAAGAATCTTGTTGCAGCAAGTGTGGCCGATAAGCTTGAAAT
>Ga0123335_1005199_pt1 | contig 16054 bp, 12 predicted proteins | sample BiotimSIPDNA_2_FD_89707 | JGI IMG/M metagenome (GOLD analysis project Ga0123335, IMG submission 89707) | Anaerobic biogas reactor microbial communites from Washington, USA - Biogas_R2 time_0 SIP DNA | ecosystem: Engineered > Bioreactor > Anaerobic > Unclassified | place: Washington, USA...
AAGCAATAGGGATGATTAACGCCGGCACGGCAAAGGTTCGACTGGAGATTCTTTCCGACCAACCGTGAGGCCTGGAAAGAAATCTGTTGTCGCCGCCGGTGAGACGAGGCAGAATGGGTGCAAAGGTTTTCCAAATCAATACTTGTATTATGGCGCTCGAGGCCGCTTGCGTGCACCGCATTCGCATGGCCGATTCGCATGTCCGAACCGATGTTCAGCGAGGGAGAAGTAACGTGACTCTTACTGCGACGTGGGTTTTGTTTCTGCTGACTTCAGTCCAGGGACCGATGGCAGGAGGCCGAAGAGATCTGCACCGCAAACCTCGTCCTGGCCGATCAAATGGGAAAAAACCGGACATATGAAAAGATGAACGCCTATCGCATGGCAGGTCTGGCCATGCTCAGCCAGGAAAAGCACAGCGAAGCGTTGAAATACCTCAAGCGCGCCTCCGGCATCGGCAAGGACATTCTCTATGATGATGATCCGGGAATCGGCGAGGTGCTTGTCGCGATGGGAACCACTCACATGAAAATGGGGAAACCCGGCGATGCAAGGAAGTGCTTCAAACAGGCGACGAAAGCCTTTCAGGCTATCTGTGACGGCACAAACATGATCCTGAAGGCGCGCTATCTTCCGTGGCTGAAGGAATCACTGCAGAGGCAGATCGAGGCAGCAGAGGCAGAGGGCACAGCCAGGGAGGCGGAAGAACTGAAGCGCCGGCTGGCGACTCTGCAATAACCCACCCAGAAAGCCTTGTTCAGCGGCAGGAACGAATGGCTGAATACATGCAACGGTAGGCCTTGTAGCGTGAATTCAGGTGTTCGGACGCGGCGCGATCAGGATTCACCGTCTGCGCCACCCGAACAATTTCACCACATGCCGCATCGACGGAGTTCCACCTGCCGGCCCCTACTCCTGCGAGAATCGCCGCGCCGTAGGCAGCCCCTTCCTCGGCCTCGACTATCTCAACTTCACGGCCGTATACGTCCGCCTGAATCTGCCGCCACAATGCAGACCGCGCTCCTCCACCACCGAGACGAACTCTGTTCACCGGCACACCCAGTTCCTCGAAAAGCGTGAATGTGTCGCGCAGGCTGAACGCCACTCCTTCAAGAATGGCACGTATGACATGACCTCTCGTATGCGATGCGGTCAAACCTATCAGCGCTCCACGCGCGTAAGGATCAAGGTGAGGAGTCCGTTCCCCCATAAGATAGGGCGCCCAGAGCAGGCCGTCTGACCCGGCCGGGACTTTCGACGCCTCGGCAGTCATTCTGTCATACGGATCACGGCCGTCATCAGGACCAGCACCAAACTGGTCTCTGAGCCACCTGAGCGAGAGACCCGCGGCTTGTGTCACTCCCATGACATGCCAGCGGTTGATAACCGCATGGCAGAAGGTGTGCAATCTCCCTTTCGGGTCAAGCGCCGGTCTGTCGGTCGCCGCGAATACCACACCGGAAGTTCCTATCGTGGCGCTCACGGTGCCGGGAGCCACGATTCCCATCCCGATTGCGCCTGCTGCCTGGTCTCCCGCGCCGGCAACCACCGGAGTTCCGGCTTTCAGTCCTGTAGCCGCCGCTCCGTCGGCAGTCACGGTTCCGCAGATATCCTGCGACTCATACAGCCGGGGAAGCAACTTTGTATCGATCGCTGTCTCGTTCAGGATCTCCTCCGACCATCTGCGCCGGGCCACATCCAGGAGCAGCGTCCCTGAAGCATCAGCCACGTCAATCGCCCGTTCACCTGTCATCCTGAACCGGACATAGTCCTTGGGAAGCATGACGGAACGGACGCGCCCCCAATTTTCAGGCTCGTTCTCGCGCACCCACATGAATTTTGTCAGAGTGAAATTCGGAAGCGCCGGATTACAGGTAAACCGTATGAGGCGTTCGGAACCGATCCTGCTGCTGAGTTCCCGGCACTGCTCTTCAGTACGCACGTCACACCAGATTAGCGCCGGCCGCACCACCGTATTGTCTGCACCAAGCATTACGGCTCCGTGCATCTGACCGGAGAACCCGACACACCCGATTTGCTCTCCTGTCAGGTTGCCGGTTTCAAGAGCACGGCGCACCGCAACACCACATGCCCGCCACCAGTCTTCGGGTCTTTGCTCAGCCCAGCCGATTCTGGGGGAGTCGAACGGACGATGCTCTTCTGTTGCAGACGCTGCAACACGCCCGCTTTCGTCGATAACAAGAGCTCTTGTCCCGCCTGTTCCTACATCAATTCCAAGGAAATACATACTGTCTTCTCCCCGGCGGACGTGCCCCGGACTACCGGCCGTCTGTTGCTCTGCTGAAATTCTATGGGTGCGTCACTTTTCGTGAAGTGCTATAGTACCACGCATTTACAGGATTGCAAACAAGGCCCTTCACCCTGGAGGACATGATGGCGAAGCATCCGAAAGCGTCTGCACGCATGTCGAAAATCGCTCTTTTTCTGCTGATCTGCTCCGCGACTGCCGGCTCTCTTTGTGCACAAACCGGTTTCCCGTACCGGGACCCGCGGCTTCCCATTGAACAGCGAATTTCCGATCTCCTCTCCCGCATGACTCCGGAGGAAAAGGTAGCCCAGCTCATCAGTGCCATGGACCGGACAGCGGTAGGATCAGATTCCAAGTCATCACTGGTCGATCAAAAGGGGAATTTTCTGCCGGATCAGGCCGCGACGTTCCTGAAACATGGAATCGGCCAGATATCGCGTCCCAGCATGATGCGCGGTCCGCGTGAGATGGCTGAGTTCACAAATACCATTCAGCAGTGGGTGAAGGAAAACACACTGCTGGGAATACCGGTTCTGTTCCATGAAGAGTGCCTTCACGGACATGCGGCAAACAAAGGCACTTCCTTTCCACAGGCTCTTGCGCTTGCCTCGTCGTGGGATCCCGAAATCGTCGAGAAGGTGTTCTCTGCAACCGCCCTTGAGGTCAGAACACGCGGAGCACAGCAGTGCCTGACGCCCGTGCTCGACATTGCTAGAGATCCCAGATGGGGACGAACCGAAGAAACCTACGGCGAAGATCCTTACCTGGCGGCGAGGATGGGAGTCGCGGCTGTGCGAGGCTTTCAGGGAACCGGCCCCGTGATCGACAAATCCCACGTGATCGCAACAGCGAAACATTTTGCCGTGCATGGCCAGCCCGAAGGAGGCTCAAACGTTGGCCCGGGCAACTATTCGGAGCGCATCGTCCGTGAATACTTTCTGAAACCGTTCGAAGCAGCCGTGAGGGAAGCTGGCATCCAGAGTGTCATGGCCTCCTACAACGAAATCGATGGGGTTCCTTCACATGGAAACAGGTTCCTGCTGGAGACAATTCTGAGGCAGGAGTGGGGATTCACAGGCACGGTCGTCTCTGACTACTTCGGCATTAGGCAACTGAGGAGCAAACACCATGTTGTCGCCACGGATGCAGAAGCGGCTAAACTGGCGTTGGAATCCGGCGTGGATATCGAGCTCCCGTACCTTGAAACAAATGGCCTCCTGCTGGACCAGTTGAAGCAGGGGAAAGTATCCGAAGCCTACATAGACCGCGCCGTCGCCCGGATTCTGAGATCAAAGTTCCTTACCGGGCTCTTCGACGATCCCTTCGTCGATCCAGCTGTCGCGGAAAAGGTCACAAACAGCGAGGAGCATCAGCGCCTTGCACTCGAGGCGGCGAGGAAATCGATCATCCTTCTGAAGAACGAGGGAGGCCTTCTTCCGCTGAAGAAGGAAAACTACAAGCGAATTGCCGTCATCGGCCCCAATGCCAAGGAAGTGCACCTGGGCGGCTACAGCGGCATGCCCGGACGCGGAGTCAGCATCCTCGACGGAATCAAAGCCAGAGTTGAACCGGAAGTCGAGATAGTCTACGCGCTCGGCACGAGGATTACCGAAACAGTCGGGGATTCAGAGACAATGCCGATATATGAGAATAAGGTCACACTCGGCGATCCGGTCCTGAATGCAAAGCGCATTCAGGAAGCCGTAGAGACCGCAAGAAAATCAGACCTGATTATCCTCGCTTTGGGCGGCAATGACCAGACCTGCCGGGAAGCATGGGAAAACCACCTCGGAGACCGGAGCAGCCTCGATCTGCTCGGGAATCAGGACGATCTTGTGAAAGCCCTCCTCCCGCTGGGTAAACCTTTGGTTGTGTTCCTGATTCATGGCCGTCCGAATTCGATCAATTTCATCGCGGACAACGTCCCGGCCATTCTCGAGGGATGGTATCTCGGACAGGAAACCGGAACAGCGGTTGCTGACGTTTTGTTCGGGGAGTATAACCCCGGAGGCAAGCTGCCGATTTCCATTCCCCGTTCCGCGGGCCATCTGACAAATTACTATTCGCAGAAACCATCAGCACGGCTTGACTACGTAGACTCGTCATCGACGCCGCTTTACCCGTTCGGCTGGGGACTCAGTTATTCGACCTTCACATACGGGAACCTGTCGCTCTCACCTGATACTATCGGGACCGGGGGAAAGACCACGGTTTCAGTCGAGGTGACAAATTCCAGTGCAGTACGCGGCGATGAAGTGGTGCAGCTCTACATTCGTGATGAAGTGAGTTCAGTTACGAGGCCGGTTAAAGAACTGCGGGGCTTTCGTCGAATCACAATCGATCCCGGCGAAACAAAGAAGGTGGAGTTCACGCTCGGCCTGGAAGAACTGTCGTTCCTGAACCGCGATATGCGGCGTGTCGTAGAACCTGGAACTTTCAAGATCATGGCAGGCGGCAACTCCGTCGATCTCATCGAGACGACTCTCACTGTAAAGTAGATCGCGATATTGTCAGGAACTTTGACTGAAAACTGTTTTGCAGAGAAATAATCATGGGACTTAAAGCTTTGAGCCTCGAAGGCCGTAATGCGGTGACTATCGGGGGAACAACGGGAATCGGAAGAGCCATCAGCCTTGGCCTCGCTGAAGCCGGCGCCAATGTCATCGCATCTTCCAGGGACGCGGAACACGTCAACCGCGTCGCGTCCGAAATCGAGCAATACGGACGTCGCACGATCCGGAAAACAAGCGATGTTACGGACCGGAGTTCTCTTGAACGTCTGCGGGATGCAGCTGTAGCGGAATGCGGCAGGATCGACATCCTGGTCAATTGCGCAGGGAAAAGCCAGCTCATCCCGACCCTGGACATCACTGAAGAGGACTGGAACAGAATCCTGGAGATCAACCTGACGGGGACACTGCGCGCCTGCCAGATCTTCGGCAGGCATATGCTCGAAAACGGATACGGAAGAGTCATCAATATTCTTTCCATGAGTTCTTTTGTGGCTTTATACCGAGTGACCAGCTATGCTGCTGCCAAGTCAGGGGCTGCGGCGCTCACCAGATCTCTCGCGATCGAATGGGGACCGCTGGGAGTGAACGTGAACGGGATTGCGCCTGGCTTCTTCCTGACGCAATTGACTCAGAAAATGCTGGAAGGGACTCCGCGCGGACGTGAAGTCCTGATGAGGACGCCGTTGAAGCGTTTCGGCAGGTTGGAAGAAGTCGCCGGCGCCGCGGTGTATCTGGCATCGGACGCTGCCAGTTTCGTAAACGGCGAGATCATCGTCATTGACGGCGGCATCCTCGCCAGCGGCGTCAACCAGATCTGAGGTCTGTGCAATTCAGCAATCCCGGTTTTCTGTGGTTACGATGTATGTCCCCTCTCAATCAGGACAGGCTCTTTCCATCTGATCCCGTACAGCGGGAGATCGCGCGCAGTCTTTACGCGGAAGTCAGAAATCTGCCGATAATCAGTCCACACGGCCATGCCGATCCAAAGTGGTTCTCTGAAGATGAGCCCTTTCCCGATCCCGCTGCCTTACTTGTGATCCCGGACCATTACATTTACCGGATGCTGTACAGCCAGGGTGTTCCGCTCGAAGATCTCGGAATTCCGAGGCTCGACGGCGGCCCGGTCGAAAGAGACCCCCGCAGGATCTGGCGCCTGTTTGCCGGCCATTGGCATCTGTTCCGCGGCACTCCGACACGTATGTGGATGGAATACGTGCTGCATGAACTGTTCGAAGTGCAAGTGAAGCTGTCGGCTGAGTCGGCAGACCACATTTACGACCGGATCGCCGACTGCCTCACCCGACCCGATTTCCGCCCGCGTGCACTCTTTGATCGGTTCAACATCGAGGTGCTCGCAACAACTGATTCGCCGCTCGACTCGCTTGCGCATCATCAGAAACTCCGCGACTCGGGATGGAAGGGGCGCATTATTCCCACTTTTCGGCCCGATCCGGTTGTCGACCCCGAACTCCCGGAATTTGAGTCCAATGTCCTGCGACTCGGCCGGATCACCGGCGAGAACACGGCATCATGGCAGGGCTATCTACGCGCTCTCTTCGAACGCCGCCGTTTCTTCACAGAACTCGGGGCAACCGCTACCGATCACGGGCATCCCTCCGCCGCGACTTTTGACCTCCCCCGCACCCGATGCGAGTCTCTGTTGAATAAAGCTTTGCTGCGAAGAATCACTCCAGAGGAGAGCGAGCAGTTCCGTGGGCAAATGCTGATCGAGATGGCACGGATGAGTATCGAGGACGGCCTGGTGATGCAGATACATCCGGGATCCTTCCGCAATCACAACGCAGCCGTTTTTCACGCGTTCGGCAGAGACAAAGGCGCGGATATCCCGACGCGGATTGATTACGTACATGCCATGAAGCCGCTGTTCGACCGCTTCGGCAACGACAGACGGCTTTCAATTATACTTTTCACTCTGGACGAATCGACCTATTCGCGGGAACTGGCTCCCATGGCGGGACATTATCCCGTACTGAAACTTGGCCCTGCGTGGTGGTTCTACGACAGTCCCGAAGGCATGCGTTTCTACCGCGAGCGGGTCATCGAAACGGCAGGTTTTTACAATACCGTGGGATTCAACGACGATACGCGAGCATTCCCTTCCATACCTGCACGTCACGATGTGGCCAGACGGGTTGACTGCGCATTCCTTGCACGCCTCGTGGCCGAGCACAGGGTTGAGGAAGACGAAGCAAGAGAGCTGGCAGTGGATCTGGCATATACACTGCCGAAAAAATCTTACAGGCTTTGAGCGGGTGACTTCCGTGAAAAGAAAATTCGAGATGAAGAACGTGCGGTGGTGGATCGTTATCCTTCTTACAGGGATCACGACCATCAATTATCTCGACCGGCAGGTACTGTCTGTGGTCGGGCCCGTCCTGAGAGAAGATCTCGACATAAAGGAAATCCAGTTTTCCCGCATTGCCATGGCATTTCAGCTCGCCTACCTCATAATGATGCCGATTTCGGGACGTATCATCGACTGGCTGAAGCTCAGACTCGGGTTTACGCTCTCGATTATCAGCTGGTCGATTGCCCAGATGGCGACAGCGTTTGCGACCGGCTGGAAGTCATTTGCCGTGTACCGCGCGCTGCTGGGCATGACGGAAGCAGGCAATTTCCCCGGCGCGGCAAAGACGGTCAGTCAGTGGTTCAGCCCAAAGGAGAGAACGCTCGCAACCGGCATCATTAATATGGGAGCGGGGTTTGGAGCCATCATCGCGACTCCGCTGGTCGTATACATACTTACGGTATCAAACTGGAAGACAGCCTTCGTCGTCACCGGCGCTTTCGGATTTGTCTGGCTGGGGCTGTGGCTCTTCTTCTACCGAGATCCCGAAAAGCATCCCTTCATCTCCAAAGCAGAACTGGCGGTCATCAACGAGGGGCAGCGAGAGTTGCTGGTGGAGGAAAGAAAATCAGGAGAAGGCGTATGGAAGATCGTTCTGTACCAGCGCAACTTCTGGGCCATCGGAATCGCACGTTTCTTCTCGGAGCCTGCCTGGCAGTTTTTCACCTACTGGATCCCACTTTATCTTTATACGGAACGGCATATGGACCTGAAGCAGATCGGCTATTTTGCCTGGCTCCCCTGGCTGGCTGCTGATCTGGGTTCTGTCTTCGGCGGCGCATTGTCGCCGTTTTTCATCGGCAAGTTGAAAATGTCGGTGATGACGGCGCGCAAGTGCTCTGCAGCGACCGCCGCTCTCATAATGGTATTTGCGATTTTCATCGGGCGCGCACCTTCGCCTGGGTGGGCGATTTTCTTTTTCTGTGTCGGGGCATTTGCTCACCAGGCGATGTCTTCTACACTGATGACACTGCCTGCGGATCTTTTCCCCAAGTCGACGGTGGCGACTGCCAACGGCCTGTCAGGAACGACAGCCGTTCTTGGCGGAATGTTCTTCACCGCGGTTGTAGGTTACGTGGCGGAGACAATTGGATACGGACCGATCTTCATCATCATCGCTTTTCTGGATATCATCGGCGTCACCTTTTTGTGGTGGCTGCTGCGCGCACCAAAACCAATTGAAGCCGGTCGACCGGCGGAAGTGCTGGAGACTCGTGTAAGGAACTGAAATGCGGCTGAAAACACTCCCTATATTCCTGGCATTCTTCCTGATGGGACTCGCGGATGCCATGGGGCCCATGTCTGATGGCGTGAGAAGACAGTACGAACTCAGCAACCTCATGGCCACCCTGCTCCCTTTTTTCGTTTTCATCGCCTTCGCTCTTTTCAGCATTCCGGGAGGGCTCCTGGCTGCACGCATCGGCAAGAAGAGGCTTCTCATGCTGGGGCTTGGCCTCAATGCGGTTGCTCTCCTGCTGCCGTCACTGCACATGCCTGGTTTCGGTCTTCTGCTGGGATGCATATTCCTTCTTGGAATCGGCACAACTTTTCTTCAGGTGGCCGGCAATCCCATCATGCGCGACGTCAGTCCTGAGGGAGCCTACAGTCGCAACCTCAGTCTGGCCCAGGGAATCAAAGGCATAGGCAGCACCGCATCCACCTACCTGATAAGCGCTGTTGCGGGAATCGCATTGCTGGCAGGCATGGAATGGCGAGGGGCTTTCCCGCTCTTCTTTGTTCTGATGGTACTCGCCTTTATCGCAATCTCCGCTCTTAAGGTCGAGGAAACAAAGGCAGAGAAGCCGCCCAGCCTTGGATCAAGCGTCGCACTTCTGAAGCATCCGATCTTCCTTCTTGCCGTACTCGGAATCTTTTTGTACGTGGGGGCGGAATCGTGTATGGGACGCTTTCTGAAACCCACGCTTCAGGGCTTCGGCATGGACGAACTGGCGGCCAACCGGTACGGCCCGGCGCTTTTCTTTCTGTTGCTGACGATCGGTCGGCTTCTGGGGAGCGCGGTCCTCACCGTCATGACGCCACGCACGTGTTTCAGAATTTCCGCGCTCCTGGGACTTGCCGGCGCAGCAGCACTCATGACCGGGCTCGAGTCACTCGCGGTTGTCGGAGTCGTCGCGGCCGGATTGGGTTTCGCGAATATCTGGCCGGTGCTCTTCTCCATCACAGTGGAAGACAAGCCTGAGTGCGCAAATGAACTCAGTGGCCTGATGTGCATGGCAATTTCGGGAGGTGCATTGCTGCCGCTTCTGATGAGCTGGTTTTTCGATCTGGGATGGGATGAAATTTCCTATATGGTACCCCTTGCCTGTTTCGTCTATCTTATGATCCTCTCGCTGAAGCGACAGAAGCCCGTCGCTGCTGCCAGAGAGAACAGATCGGAAATCGTAGAAGCGTAAACAGGGGAGTAGAAGAGGCGGAGATGGATCCACAAAACGATGCCCGGGTTGTTATGACACTCGATGCGGGCGGAACGAACTTCCGTTTTTCGGCCATATGCGGAAATCGCCCCGTCACCGAAACCGTTTCAATGCAATCGAACGGCGACAATCTCGACAGGTGCCTTGCAAATATCGTCGAAGGATTCACAAGGATAAAGAAGCAGTGCCCGGTCATGCCCGTGGCAATCAGCTTTGCATTTCCCGGACCGGCCGACTATCCCGGCGGCATCATCGGCGACCTCGGGAATCTCCCCGGATTCAGGGGAGGCGTGGCGCTCGGCCCCATGCTCGAAGAGATATTCAAGATTCCAACCTTCATCAACAATGACGGCGACCTCTTCGCGTATGGCGAGGCGATCTCGGGATTTCTGCCATATGTGAACAGGCTGCTTGAAGAGGCAGGGAGTCCCAGGCGCTACAGAAACCTTTTGGGAGTGACGCTCGGAACCGGGTTCGGCGGTGGCATTGTCCATGACGGCACGCTGTTTACGGGTGACAATTCGATAGCAGGTGAAGTCTGGTTGTTACGCAACAAGCTGTCGCCGCAGATGAATGCGGAAGAGGGAGCGAGCATACGAGCCGTTCGGCGGGTTTATGCGGAGCTCGCAGGCATTCCCTTGGAGCTGGCCCCGGAACCAAGGGAAATCTGCGATATTGCCGCCGGGAAGAGCCCTGGCAATCAGGCTGCGGCACTCGAATCCTTCGGCCGACTTGGAGAGGTCGCTGGAGACGCCATCGCAAATGTACTCACCCTGATCGACGGCCTGACGGTCATCGGCGGTGGAATCTCGGCGGCATGGCCGCTATTTCTGCCGGCGCTCGTCTCAGAACTGAACAGTCCCTACACAGATCCCGGCGGAAAGAGCTTCCGGCGCCTTACAGCGACAGCCTACAATCTCGAAGATCAGGAGCAACTAAGGGAGTTCATAGCCGGGGGGAGAAGAGAGATCACCGTTCCCGGCACCAGCAGGACGGTCGTGTATGATCCCATCCAGCGCGTCGGGGTAGGAATCTCGCGCCTGGGGACCAGTGAAGCTATTGCCATCGGCGCATATGCGTATGCCTTACACCAACTGGATCAGCAGATGAAAGGACATTTGATATGATGGACAAACCGGAAAACTGGACCAGCATGACTGCGGAGGAAAAGAGAAGCTACCGGCTCGATGCGTGGGCTAGTGGAGACAGCATACAGTTTGACAGTCCCGAAGCCAAAACCAGGTACCGTGAGCGGGCTAAGAGATTCCGCGACGCACTCGAGTTGAAGACACCCGATCGTGTCCCGATAGCAGGTCTCGGAGGCGCTTTCGTCTACCGTCGCGTCGGGATCCCTCAGAAGGCGACGATGTATGACCGGTGGGAAGAAGCGGCTGAAGCCGTGATCAAGTTTCAGAACGATTTCCAGCCGGACAGCACGGCGCTCTCATTCATGATGGCCGGAGCTTCAATGGAGTTCCTGGGTCAGACCAATATGAAGTGGGCCGGATACGGTTTGCCCGATGACGTACAGTACCAGTATGTTGAACAGGAATACATGAAGGCCGACGAATACGAGCACTTTCTGCTCGATCCTTCCGATTTCATGCTGCGCCGCTTCATGCCGCGCATGTACACATCATTGAAAGGGCTGCAGAAGCTCCCCTGGTTCGGCCGCGAAGCTCCCCAGATCGGAGCGCGCGTCATCGAGGCATTCATGGATCCCGAAGTACAGGAAGCAATCGCCATCATGAAGAAAGCCGCCGAGATGTCGGTGACCCCGAAGCGGATCTCAATGGAAACGGCAAACCGGATGGCCTCAATGGGGTTTCCCCATCTATTCACCGGATTCGACTCAGCACCCTTTGACCTCCTGGGAGACATGTTGAGAGGCACCCGCGGAGTATTGACAGACCTTTACCGCTGCCCAGACAGAGTCATCAGGACCTGCGAGAAGATACTCGAGCTTTCTCCTGTTCCCGATATACCGATCGGAAGCGCTCCCCTTGTCATGATGCCGTTGCACAAAGGCGACGATACTCACATTTCAAGAAAACAGTTTGAAAAATTCTACTGGCCGACATTCAAGCAGCAGTTGCTGACCATGATAGGCGAAGGGCTGATCCCGGCGCCATTCGCGGAAGGATCCTACACCCACCGGCTTGATTATCTGCTGGAACTCCCGAAAGCGTCTGTTTTATGGTTCTTCGACAGGACCGACATGCACAGGGCGAAGGATGTCCTCGGCGGTCACAGCCCGATCATGGGGAATGTGCCGATCAGCATGATAGCCACGGGCACGCCTGAACAGGTCAAGGCGTATTGCAGGGATCTGATCGACTACTGCGGAAAGGGTGGAGGTTACATTCTCTGTTCGGGCACCCAGCTTGACGATGCTAAGGAAGATACCGTAAGGGCGATGATAGACTTTACCAAGGAATACGGCGTCTACCGGTAGCCGCCCGGTTTCAGAATCCCCAGTGGAAGGATGTTCAATGGCGATAAAGCAACTATCAGAAGAACAAATCAAGGAATGGTCGCTCGAACAGAAAGACAAATGGTGGCTCGAAAACGTCTGGAAGGGCGACATGCCTCAGCTGACGGTTCGCTCCGCCATTTCGGGCATGCTGATTGGAGGAATTCTGTCGCTGACCAATCTCTACGTAGGCGCGAAGACCGGTTGGACGCTCGGAGTCGGCATCACATCGGTCATCGTCGCCTTCGCGTTCTTCAAGCTGATGAGTTCCATGCACCTGGCCAAGGAGTTCAGTGTCCTTGAAAACAACTGCATGCAATCGATCGCCACTGCCGCCGGCTACATGACTGCGCCGATGATTTCGAGTCTCGCGGCTTACATGATGATCACGGAGAAAGTCATTCCCATGCAGCTGACTTTCGTCTGGATCACTCTTCTCGCGGTTCTCGGCGTCCTGTTCGCCTTCCCTTTGAAAAAACGATTCATCAACGAGGAGCAGCATCCTTTCCCTGAAGGGAAGGCGGCCGGAGTCGTGATGGATGCACTCCACTCCGGCAGTTCCAGAGAAGGCGTGTTTAAGGCGGTTATTCTCATGGTGACGGGTGCTCTCGCGGTTCTCCTCAAGATCATGCAAAGCCAGGCCATCATGGCCAGGATGAAAATCTCGTTATTTGTGCCGGAGTATCTGGACGGCTGGATATACAGGATCTGGCCGCTGAAGATCGGCGGCATTGAGCTTAGAGAGCTGACAATCCGGCCGGACACGGACTTCGTCATGATGGCGGCGGGTGGGCTGATGGGAATCCACACGGGCGTGTCTCTTATGGTAGGTGCGTGCATCAACTACTTCATTCTCGCCCCATGGATGATCAACCGCGGCGACATCACCGGCACAGTGGTAGGCGGCACGACCCACTACGGCTTCACCAACATCACAATGTGGGCCCTCTGGTGCGGAGTCGCGGTCATGACGACCTCTTCCCTCTACGCCTTCTTCTCCAAGCCCAGGATGATTCTGGCTTCATTCTCCGGACTCTTTTCGAGGAAACGTCCCGGCGAGATCGACATTCTCCAGCACATTGAGCTTCCTGTGGCTTACTCGGTCGTCGGGGTTCCGATTATTGGAGCGGTGCTCGTCTATGTTGCACACGTGTATTTCGGCGTTGAGATCCTGATGGGGATCATTGCGATTCCGCTCGTATTCTTCTTCACTCTGATCGCGGCGCATTCGACGGCGCTCACTTCGATCACCCCTACTGGAGCCTTGGGCAAATTGACGCAGCTTACCTTCGGGGCTCTATCGCCCGGGAACATCACAACGAATGTGATGACCGCAGCAATTACGGGAGAAGTCGCCAGCAACGCATCCAACCTTCTTATGGATATAAAGCCGGGTTACATGCTCGGGGGAAAACCGCGTCACCAGGCCATAGGGCATGTACTTGGAATCATTGCAGGTGCTCTTGTAGCAGTGCCTGTCTTCTATTTTGTGTTCCTGCGCGGCAATCCGGCGGGTTTGATCAGCGAACAATATCCAATGCCCGGCGCCTCTGTCTGGAAAGCGGTGGCTGAAGTCCTCACCAGCGGCCTGTCGAACCTGAAAGAATCCGCCCGGTGGGCGGCGCTGATCGGTGCGATCCTTGGAATTGTGCTGGAAGCGATCAAAATCAAGACCAAGGGGAGATTCTGGCTTTCCGGCGTGGGAATCGGGTTGGCCTTCGTGATCCCATTCAACACTTGCTTCGCGATGTTCATCGGGTCGCTTGTGTTCTGGCTCTGCAGACGGTCCATGAAGGATCCTTCCCGTCTCGGACACAAAGTCATGGTTCAGAATCTCGAGCCGGTCTGCGCAGGCCTGATTGCCGGTGGCGCAATCACCGGGATCATTGTCATCATCCTGGAGACCTTTGTGTTTGTATAGTACGCCTATGACGGCCTTACCACCTCATATGTTTCCAAGGGCTTTCATGACGCGGGCCGGAGTGGTTGGAAAATCGATGACCCATTTGCCGGTAGCATTGTAGATGGCCGACGAAGTGAGACCGGACATCGCGGCTCCCGAATTCTCACCTACGCCATAGGCCCCAAAGGCCGCATAGCCTAGATGGCTCTCATTGATGAGACACGTTGAGCGAGGATAGTCGTTCATCGTCCCGATGTGATAGTTGATCAGGTCGTGATTCAGGGCAACACCCGTACGCGGACACCAGACATGCTCTTCAGTGGCACTTCTGCCGAGCCCCATGATTGCGCCACCGTACTGCTGAGCGGCAGCGCCTGTGGGATTGAACAAATGGCCCACGTCATTGACGCACACGATATTCGTTACCTCAACCATGCCGGTGTCGGTATCGACTTCCACCTCGATAAAGTGCGCCTGCCGCGCCATTACGTACAGGTTCTCGTCAGGCTTCCCATCCACCGTCAGACCTGAGACAGTCCCGACAACGGGGTGAGTGATTGCAGGATCGACATCCCAAAAGATGTCCGCCACCTCCCTCACGCTTTTCCGATTCGCGGGATTCGCCTTCTCAAAAACCATGCTCTCCCTGATGTCTAGTTCTTCCGGCCGTTTTCCCGGAAACGCGGGAGGTTGAACGGTCTTGAAGAAATGACTTGTGTTGTAAGCAGGCGTAGGCTTCACGGCGCATTCGAGCAGCTTTTGCTTCAATTCGCGGGCAGCCATGATCAATTGCGTAGTGATGAAAGCAGTGGAAAATGATCCCCCCGGCTGCCACATGAAAAAGCTGCTGTTGTCGGACCGCCGCTCATGGATCACGGTGTCTTCATATCTCAAACCGAGTTCGGCCGCCACGATGTGCCGTGCTCCGGATTCGGTATCGGAGCCTATGTCGCTACGCACCCCTACTATTGCACATATGCCGTTGCGCAGCATCAGGCATGCGTGAGTCTTTGCCGGGGCCGGTGCCTCCCAGGGTCCATTCAATCGACTGCATGAATCCGAGACCGTGCATTCTGCCGTTGGAAAGCCGCTTCGCTCCCGGAGGGTGCCACTTCCTGTTCCAGTCGATGGCCTCTTTACCTTTCTCAATGACTTCTTTGAGGCTCCATCGTTGCGGAAAACCGTTTTCCTTTTGATAGCGTGTTATCCAGTCCCAGTCGTGCCCGCGGCAGCCGTCGTTCTTCAATGCCACCTCGGTCGGATCGAGTCCGAATTCCGCGGCAACACGGTCAAACATGACGTTGTGCGGCACACAGGAGTGGGCTCCATGCCGGATGCAGATTAAATGCCCCTTGTTGGTTAGTCCCCATTCGTGCGTGCCACGTATATTCGGGATCATTGTCCCTTCGAACGTCTTCTCCACCGCGGCGTTTCTCGGCCCGACAATATGCCAGTGATAGCCGGTTATAGTCCCATCTTTCCTGGCCGCGACTTTACACGTATAAGTCCCGGCATCGTCCCCGAGAGCGTAATGGTTGCCCTCGTCGAAGAGAAGCTTGACCGGCCTTCCTTCGGCACGCCTTGCAAGGATGACAGCCAGACGCGTGAAACAGCATGAATAGCCAAGCCAGGAAAAGCCCCCAAACATGGAGCCCTGGTACGGCATCGTCACGGTAATCTTCGACCACTCGGCCAAAGGAGGGATGGCTTTCTCCCTGGCGGTGACGGGCGATATTAGAAACCACTGAGGAATATCCTGGTGATGGACCCAGAGATCCAGGAAGTCTCCGCGCCACTGCGCGATGCACACAGCCGGTTCCACGCCCGCCGATGAGTTCACCTCCCGGGTGATCTTGTATTCGATCACCCGGTCGGCTTCTGCGAAAGCCTTATCGACATCACCGTACTCGACCTCTTCAGCCAGGACAGTGTTCGGTTCCCTTGCCTTTGCATTGGTGCGCCTTACTTCGGCCATCACCTTGACGGCGTCGGGCTTCACCGATTCCTCCATATCCAGGATAAAGGGGCGTTCTTCCCATTCGATTTCCATGAGGCGCAGGGCACGGTCACAGATTTCCTCGCTGTCGGCGACA
>Ga0123335_1005200_pt1 | contig 16045 bp, 14 predicted proteins | sample BiotimSIPDNA_2_FD_89707 | JGI IMG/M metagenome (GOLD analysis project Ga0123335, IMG submission 89707) | Anaerobic biogas reactor microbial communites from Washington, USA - Biogas_R2 time_0 SIP DNA | ecosystem: Engineered > Bioreactor > Anaerobic > Unclassified | place: Washington, USA...
ATGAATGATCTCGCTGCCTGCTGTCTGAGCGGCATCCAAAGCGAAAAAAACACCATGTTTCTTGCATATAACAGAAATTTCATCTATGGGCATCATATTGCCGCTGACATTTGATGCGTGGGTAAGAAGCACCATTTTTGTGTTTTTACAGATCAAAGCTTCAATTGCAGACGGATCCAGGCTTCCGTCTCGGCGACATTCGGCGATATCCCATATAATTCCTTTGTTTTTCATGGCAGTCACAGGTCTGGCCACGGAGTTGTGTTCCATGGAAGATGTGATAATGTGATCCCCTGTTTCAAGAATACCTTTTATTATCAGATTCAGTCCGAAAGTCGCTCCGGAGCAGAAAATAACATTTTGCGGCAGGTCAAAACCAAACATAGAACACATTTGTTCCTTTGTTTCAATTATGGCGCTTTGAAGTTGATAAGATTTTTCATAACTGCCACGGCAAATATTGAAGCCGTTGTTATCTATATGTTCGCCTATGGCCTTCCCAAGACCGGGAGCCTTTGGGAACGAAGTCGCACTGTTGTCAAAGTATATTATGTCCATTTTTTTTCTGAAAAGCGGCTCTTGGGAGTTTTGCTTTTCAACCTCCTTTAACATTATAGTATATTGCAGGGCATGGATTCAAATAGATAATATGAATAGGAATGATGCAACTATATACTTATATTTCATATATAGAATTATGCATGTATCATTTTAAAAAACGTATTGACAATTTATATTATACTAAATATACTGTCTATAATGATGTATTTTTCGGATAGTTATATCCGGTGTTAAAAGTTATTTAAAACAAAAAAGGAAGGAGTGTACGAGCGGTTTGATACCGTTTATTTTTGGGTTGAGCCCTCGTACGAAAATTCAAAAATGGCACCATTAGAACCAACGGAAAAACTGGAGACTGCACCTAAGGTAACAGCACCCAAACCCAGTAACAGCATGGCACCATTAAAACCGGCAGAAATACTGGATGCGACCATCAATATCGGTGTGGGCAAAGCCAACAGCAGCGTTTCAAAACTGGTCATGCTGGGCATTTTAGCAGGCGCTTTTATTGCTTTTGCGGCCGCAGGATCAAATATGGCAGCATTCAATGCACTGGGAGATGCTGGAACATTCGGCTACGGAAGATGGATAGCAGGTATGGTATTCGCAACGGGACTGATGCTGGTGGTTTGCTGCGGAGCTGAACTTTTTACAGGGAACACACTTATGGTATGTTCAGTTCTGGAAAAGAAGATCAATGTCAGCGGTATGCTGAGAAACTGGGTAATAGTTTATATCGCCAACTTGGTAGGATCCATATTTATTGCATATCTGGTAGTCAACTCAGGACTGCTGGCATCCGGCGACGGAGCTCTTGGAGCAACAACAGTAAGTATAGCGGCGGGTAAGTGCAATTTGGAGTTCCTCCCCGCATTTTACAGGGGAATACTTTGTAACTGGCTGGTATGCCTGGCAGTTTGGATGGCATTTGGAGCAGACACCATGGTCGGTAAATTCTTAAGTTGTTTCTTCCCCATATCACTGTTCGTGACCTCTGGATATGAACACAGCGTAGCCAACATGTACTACATACCTGCCGGTCTTTTTGCCAAAGGCGAATTCGGTGCTTCTCTTGATCCGGCCGTTATAGAAAACCTGACATGGGGCGGATTTTTCATCGACAATCTTATACCTGTAACTTTAGGTAACATTGTAGGTGGAATGATACTGGTTGGTATGGTATACTGGTTCTCATATAAGAAAGCTTAAAAAAGCGTATATCCGGGCGCAAAACCGGAATTATTATGGAATTTAACAATTGCTCACTTATTATCCTTGCGGGAGGCAAAAGTTCCAGAATGGGACGAAACAAAGCACACCTCCGTTGGAAGGCCAAATGTTTTCTGGATATAATCATCGAAAAGGGAAAGAGTCTCGGTTTCGGTGAGATAATACTGTCCGGATACAGGGCAAAAGTGAGCGATTGTTTTTCTGTAGAAGATGAATTGAAAGAAAGGGGCCCTCTGGGAGGACTTCATGCATGTTTCAAAGCCGCTTCTTTTGAAGACTGCTTTGTTATAACTGTGGATTCTCCCCTTGTTTCGCCGGATACTATGAAGAAGCTGCTTAATGAACACACCAAAGGGGGAAATGAAGTAACTCTTCTTAAGCATGAAGAAAAAACAGAACCTCTGATAGGCATATACAAAAGGGAATTTTACAGAAAGATATACCCGGTCATAAAAAAGGGATCTGCACCGGTTTTCAGGGCTCTTGACAGGGCAGAAGTAACGATCCTTGAAATAGAAGGAATTGAAAAAGAGATACTGAACATCAATACAAAAGATGCCTATGAAGAATTTTTGAAAGAAAATGAAAATAATCGCGCAGTATGAAAATTTTCCGGTATCAAAGCCGGAACCCATAAGAAAAATGTTCAAAGGCAGCGATGACATAAAAGCGCATCCGGATCCTGTTATACAGGAGCATTTTATGGATGTATATGTCAACGGTGCTTTTTGTTTTGATCTTTGCTCCTCCCCCGTTTGCCTTGAACAGCTTGTTGCGGGGCATCTTTTGACCCAGGGACACATAAAGAGCATAAAGGATATAGAAAAAATTGAAATAAAAGGTCTGGCGGCAAAGGCAGATGTTATTCTTGCCAAGGGCAGAAAAACTGAGCTGCCCATCGAATCAAAGGATGCAGTCAGAATCGCAGCGGGAGGAGGCGAAAAAGCAAAAAAGACTGGGCTTACACCTCTTCCGGCGATGAAAAACAGAATAACAGGAGACGCTGCCCGCAGAAAGAATATATTCACACAGGCAGAGACTCTTTATAAATCTTCGGAAGTTTTTTTTGAAACAGGGGCGGCACACAGCTCTTCCCTGTCTTTTGAAGGAGAAATAAAATACTCCTTTTATGACGTCAGTCGCCATAATACCGTTGACAAAGTCATCGGACAGGCACTTATAGACGGAGCAGATCTTTCAAAAGCAATTCTCTTTACCAGTGGCAGGATCCCCCTTGACATGATCGTCAAGGCCGTTAGATGCAGGATACCCATAGTATGTTCCAGATCTGCACCTTCAGGAGAGGCCCTTAAGATGGCGCGCATATGTAATGTGTCTCTTGCAGGATTTGTAAGGGGAGAGAGAATGAATATATATAATGATTGAAAAAGACCGCAGAAAACTCTCCTGCGGTCTTTCTAAAACACAAAAAGTCTATTTCATGGCTTCTTCCACTGCCACGGCCACTGCCACGGTGGCACCCACCATAGGGTTGTTCCCCATGCCTATGAAGCCCATCATCTCAACATGTGTGGGAACGGAAGAAGAACCTGCAAACTGAGCATCCGAATGCATGCGGCCCATGGTATCGGTCAGACCGTAGGAAGCCGGGCCCGCCGCCATATTATCCGGGTGCAGGGTCCTTCCTGTACCTCCGCCTGAGGCAACAGAAAAATACTTCTTGCCTGCAAGAACGCATTCTTTTTTGTAGGTGCCTGCCACGGGATGCTGGAAACGGGTGGGGTTGGTGGAATTCCCGGTGATAGAAACGTCCACTGTCTCCATATGCATAATGGCAACGCCCTCTCTGACATCATCAGCCCCGAAACATCTTATCTTGCTTCTCTCACCGTCGGAGTAGGCTGTTTCTTTTAGTATTTCTATCTTACAGGTACAGTAATTGAATTTTGTCCGGCAATATGTGAATCCGTTTATCCTTGAGATGATAAGAGCCGCATCTTTGCCGAGTCCGTTAAGTATGACGCGAAGCGGTTTCTTCCTTGATCTGTTGGCGCTATTTGCAATACCTATGGCTCCTTCTGCCGCGGCAAAGGATTCGTGACCCGCAAGAAAAGCAAAGCAGTTGGTTTCTTCTGACAAGAGCATGGCTCCCAGATTGCCGTGACCCAGACCGACTTTTCTTTCTTCGGCCACAGAGCCGTCTATGCAGAATGCCTGAAGACCATGACCAATGGTTTCGGCAGCCTGTCCGGCGGTGGTGCAGCCTTCTTTTATTGCAATTGCAGCACCGGCGGTATAAGCCCAGAATGCATCATCGAAGGCGATGGGTTGAACTTTTTTGACGATTTCATGGGGATCAAAACCCTTGAGAGTGCAAATTTCCTTTGCTTCTTCAAGGGAGCTGATGCCGTGATTTGTCAGCACTTTGTTTATTTTGTCTATTCTTCTTTCATAATTTTCAAATAAAGTCATGATCAGTCCTCCGTTCTACTCTTCGCGGGGATCGATATACCTTACAGCATCATCGAAACGCCCGTATTTGCCTGAAGCATCTTTGACAGCCTTTGCCGGATCTGTGCCTTTTTTTATGGAGGCCATCATCTTCCCTATATGAACAAATTCATAACCTATGATCTCATCATTTTTATCAAGACCTATCCTTGTCACATAACCTTCAACAATATCAAGGTATCTGGGGCCTTTGACCGCTGTTCCGTAAGTTGTGGCCACCTGACTCCTGAACCCCTTCCCAAGATCTTCAAGCCCTGCTCCCACAGGCAGTCCGCCTTCCGAGAAAGCTGTTTGTGTCCGCCCGTATACTATCTGAAGGAAAAGCTCCCTCATGGCCGTGTTTATGGCATCGCAAACAAGATCGGTATTCAAGGCTTCCAGGATGGTTTTGCCCGGAAGAATCTCTGAAGCCATGGCAGCAGAATGGGTCATGCCGCTACAGCCGATGGTTTCAATAAGAGCTTCCTGTATTATACCTTCTTTGACATTAAGGGTAAGCTTACATGCCCCCTGGTGTGGAGCGCATCCTCCAACGCCGTGGGTAAGGCCGCTGATGTCTTTGATTTCCTTGGCCTTTATCCATCTGCCCTCCTCGGGTATAGGAGACGGTCCGTGATTTGCATTGTTTCTTACAGGACACATATCGCTTACTTCTTTTGAGTAGATCATTTAAGCACTCCTCTCTGATTTTATAATTTCTATGCTTATTTATCATAGAAATTATATCATATTAGTTTCAGCAATTCCATATTATATGTTAGAATAGAACCATGGCTTATTCAGATAATTTGAACAAAAAACAGCTTGAAGCTGTCATGCATACAGAAGGTCCTCTGCTGATATTGGCAGGGGCAGGCAGCGGTAAGACCAGCACAATGACCCACAGGATAGCATACCTGATAAAGGAGAAAGGTGTTGATCCTTACAGTATACTGGCGGTGACTTTCACAAACAAAGCGGCAGGAGAAATGAGGGAAAGGGTGGAAAAACTTCTGGGAGGCCCCGATACTTTGTGGATAATGACATTTCATGCCGCCTGTTTAAGGATATTGAGAACGGAAGCCGGTCTTTCCGGATATACCCGTGATTTCGCCGTGTATGATCCCGTGGATCAGAAAGCAGTTATAAAGAATATAATAAAAGAATACAATATAGAAGAAAAAAACTTCCCTTACCGAATGTTGATCTCGGTGATCAGCAAGTGCAAGGAAGCACAACATTCACCGGAGGATTACAGAAAGATATACGAAAAAAATTTCAATACTGAAACCATATACCGTGTATATAAAAGATATGAAGAAGTATTGAAAAAAAACAATGCAATGGACTTTGACGATCTTCTTCTCAATGCCGTAAGACTTTTCCGGGAGAATGAAGAGGTCCTTTCCAAGTATCGGAAAAGATTCCGTTATGTAATGGTGGATGAGTATCAGGACACAAACAGGATACAGTACAGACTAATAAAAATGCTTGCTGAAGAGCATAAAAATCTTTGTGTGGTAGGCGATGACGACCAGTGCATATATCAGTGGAGGGGAGCGGATATTTCCAATATACTCAACTTTGAAAAGGATTTTCCCGGCACAAAAGTCGTCAAGCTCGAACAGAATTACAGGTCAACAGGCAATATACTAAAAGCCGCCTATTCAGTAATAAAAAACAATACAAAAAGAAAACCCAAAAAGCTTTGGACCGAAGCAGAAGAAGGAAGCAAAATAATCTACTGCAGAGCAGATGACGAAAAAGCGGAAGCTTATTATGTGGCTCAGGAAATAGACAGGTTATGCGGTCCGGGAAGGTCCTTCAGTGATTTCGCTGTACTTTACAGGACGAATGTACAGTCCAGGACCTTTGAAGAGGCCTTTTCCGCCAGAGATATCCCATACAGAGTTATAGGCGGCACCAGATATTACGAAAGAAAAGAGATAAAGGATATGATGGCTTATATGAGGCTGGTGCAGAACCCGGATGATGACATTTCTCTAATGCGGATAATAAACGAACCCAAAAGGGGCGTCGGACAAAAAACACTGGACAAATTAAAAGCGTTGGCATCAGTGCGGGGGCAGTCGCTTTTTTCTGTTTTGGGTGATGAAGAGATCATGGATTCCCTGCAGGGAAGGACCGGAAGAGAACTGAAAGGGATGCACGATGCCGTAAAGAGCTATAGCATTGAAAAAGACGACCTCAAGATTTCTGATATATATGACGGACTACTTGTGGGAAGCGGGTACATCAAAGCTCTTGAAACCCAAAACGCCACAGAAGCCGACGGACGCATAGAAAACCTCATGGAATTCAAGTCTGTAATATATGATTTTGAAAAAGAGGCCATGGGGGAAGAAGCCCCATCTCTTACGGGATTTCTCGAAAAAATAGCATTGCTGTCAGATGTGGACAATCACGACCCTTCTGAGAATGCGGTAGTTCTTATGACACTGCACAGCGCAAAAGGCCTTGAGTTTGATTTTGTTTTTATGCCGGGAATGGAAGACGGACTTTTCCCCGGATGGCGAAAACTTGATGAGCCTGATGAAATGGAAGAAGAAAGACGGCTATGCTATGTGGGAATGACAAGGGCAAAGGAGAGACTATGCTTTACCGGTGCCGCTTACAGGACCATGTACGGAAGAGGGGACTACACCAGAGAATCTTCTTTTTTGAGGGAACTGGATCCAAAACTCACCGAAGGGGATGCCATATTCAGAAAGAGAGAAGAAGTGAGGCTGGGAGAAAAGGTGGATCTGGACGGGTTCTCAAAGGAAGAACCTCTAAGGCCCTTTGAAGAAAGGTTTTCGGGATCCGGAAACGCGAATATCCTAAGAAAAGCCGTCAGCGAAGTACATGAAAAGAGCGAAAAAAAAGAAAGCTTTATTGCGGGAGATAAAGTAGCCCACAGCAAATTCGGGACCGGTCTTGTTGTCTCTTCCCAAGGGAAAGTCATCACTGTGATATTTGATAAAGCAGGAACAAAAAAACTTGCGGCTGATATAGCCCCTCTCAAGAAAATAAAAGAGTAGAATCAACAAGGAAGGAGAAAGATGGCTGCAAAAGTAATAGAGATAAATCTGGAAAGTGGCATGCCCCATGTGGAGGAAGCCATAAAGAGAATGATGAACGGCCTGACCACCGCAAAGAGATCAGGCTGCAGGGCGGCCATACTTATACATGGGTACGGATCCTCCGGATCCGGCGGCATAATCAAAAAAGAAGTCGGATCAAAGCTGAAGGATCCATCCCTTAGGGGGACAGCAAGGGATAGCGTAAGGGGAGAAAACTGGACCATCAAAAAGAAAGAGTTCCTTGATATTTGCCCGGCTCTTAGGGAGTTTGAAAGGCATATAGAAGGGAACAAAGGAATAACAGTGGTGCTTCTTAAATGAATGAAATCATTTGGAAAAAGAAAAACAATAGGGGGACTCTTTTCACAAGAGAAGAAAAAGGCGTGGCTTATCTCGGATTCAAAGCACTGGAAAAAACAGGGCTGGTGAAACATGGTTTTTCAACAAGACTGGGCGGAGTAAGTAAAGGATGCTACAGCACAATGAATCTTTCCTTCACCACAGGAGACAAAAAAGAAAATGTTGAAGAAAATCTAAGGCGAATGGGAGATGCTCTGGGGATAAAGCCATCGGACATGACAGCGCCTTATCAGGCCCATAGTTTAAATGTAAGAAGAGTAGGGAAAGAAGACAAAGGGAAAGGGATCACAAGACAAAAAGACCCGGAAGAAACGGATGGACTTATGACCGATGCGCCGGGACTGATGCTTGTGACAGGACATGCGGATTGTTTTCCTCTTTTTATAGTTGATACCGAAAGAAGAGCCATAGCCTTGAGCCACTCCGGATGGAAGGGAACGGCAAACCGGATAGGACAGATGACTCTTCTTGCAATGAAAAAGGAATTCGGCACGCGGCCGGAAAATGTGATCGTCTGCATCGGCCCGGGAATATGCCAAGAATGCTATGAAGTAGGAGAAGATGTTGCCGTTGAGGCAAAAAAAAATTTCCATAAGAAAAACTGGGATCAAATACTGATAGAAAAAAAAGATTTTCATAATGTCTCCCGGGGATCTGAAACAGAAGCCCCCAAATATATGATGGACCTTTCAAGGGCGAACGAAATAATATTTGAAGAAGCAGGGGTAAAAAAAGAAAACATATACACGGCGGATATATGTACGATGTGTAACAGCGATTTGCTTTTTTCCCACAGAAAGATGGGCGGAAAGAGAGGGGGGCAGGCGGCCTTTTTATCCTTGGAATAAATTTACATTTATTGTATAATATTATTATATAAACTTACACAGTATCAGAATAAAGATTTGAGGTGAAATTGTGAAAAAGATACTTGTTCTGGGAGTTGGAGCACAGGGCTCTGCCGCAGCAAAAAAACTGGATGAAGAATCAATAGTAAGCAAAGTGGTCTGCGCCGATCAAGACAGAAAAGCGGTTGACCATCTGGTGAAAGAACTCACCAAAGCAGAAGGAAAAGTTGTGGATGCCCACGATAAGAACAGCATTGTGGCCGCAGCAAAGGGAGCGGATCTTATACTGAATGCCCTGCCGCTGGAATGCACAAAAAATGTCCTGGAGGCAGCCCTTGAAGCAGGTACGGATTATCAGGACTATGCCGGTACCACGTCACTGCATGAAGATTGGGTCGAGAACTACAGGATACAGTTTGATGAATACGGTCCCAGATTCAAAGCCATCGGCAAGACTGCAGTAATAGGGACGGGATCGGCACCCGGACTTATATGCGCCGCCACCAGAGATGCAATGAAATATCTTGATACTTGTGATACGATAATGAACATTGTATGGGAGGGAGTAATAACAAAAAGATTTCTGCCTTTCTGGTGGTCTCCCGTTACGGCTCTTCACGATATGTCTGAGGATGCTTATGCCCTGGAAAACGGCAAACTCGTAAGGACTCCGGCTTTCGGCATGACCATAAACAGACAATATAACTATATGGAAAAAGAAATAACCTTTGCGGAACATTGTCATGATGAGCCCATACACTACAGTTTCAACGCAGAAAAATATTTTAAAGGCGTGAAAAATGCTTATTTCAAATATGCAGGAGAAGGAATGGACTTTTGCAGGCCCCTTGCCCGGGCGGGACTTCTTTCGCACAAAAAAGAAATAATAAACGGAGTGGAAGTGGCACCTTTTGATGTGGTTTTGGCCCATCTGCCCCATCCGCCCAAATTCAGGGAGGAAATAAAAGAGATAATCGAAGAAGGCCTTATCTCGGATTCGGGATGCATGGTCATAGAGGCCTACGGCAAAAAGGATGGAAGGGATGTCAAAGTTGAAACGCATGTTATGGCACCGGGACTTCTGGAGTCATACGAAAAGGCCGGTATAACAGCAGAGATGTATCTGACGGGTCAGGGAGGATATCTTTATTCCAAATTGTTTATAAACGATAAATTCAAGACTCCCGGACTTTTCACTTCTGATATGATGAGCATGGAGCAGGTGGATCTTTATTTCGAGTATGCAAAAGAGCTGGGTATAACCCTTGAAACAAATACAACTGAAATACATAAAAAATGAAAGTGATATAATGGACGACAAAAAATCCATACAACAGGAGATAAGGGAAAGGACAGCTTTCCTCAAAAAAGCCGCCAGGGCATACTACAGGGATAATGAAGAGATCATCTCAAATTTACAGTATGATAAATTATATGATGAGCTGATGGCCCTTGAAAATGAAACAGGCATAATAATGGCCGGCAGCCCCACAAGGCATGTGGGCGATGAGACCCTTTCCGATCTTGTCAAGGAGGCCCATCCCAAGAAAATGCTTTCTCTGGACAAGACCAAAGATGCGGAAGAGCTTATATCATGGCTGGGAGACAGAAAAGGAATGCTTTCATGGAAACTTGACGGGCTCACCATAGTGTTGACCTACAGAGACGGGAAACTTTTCAAAGCGGTAACCAGGGGCAACGGCGAAGTGGGCGAAGTAATAACAAATAATGCCCGGGTATTTCTGGATCTGCCTCTTGAGATACCTTTTGCGGGAGAAACGGTTTTGAGAGGGGAAGCAGTAATAACTTATTCGGATTTTGAAAAGATAAACGAGGCGATACCTGAGCTGGAGGCGAAATATAAAAATCCGAGAAATCTCTGCAGCGGTTCGGTAAGACAGCTGAACAACCTGATAACAGCAGAAAGAAATGTCCGATTCAGAGCTTTTGCGCTGGTCAGTACCGCATTGTCCGGCCGGGAAAAAGAAAGAATCGAAAATTTGCCGGATTTTGGAGATTCAAAAGAGAAGCAAATGAAGTGGCTTGAAAATCAAGGATTTTATGTAGTCGGATACCGCATGGTAACTGCAAAAAATCTAAAAGAAAACATAGATTGGTTCGGCCGGAATATCAAAGAGAACGATATACCCTCCGACGGCCTGGTGCTTTCATATGATGATATCACATATGGCAGATCTCTTGGTGAAACCGCCAAATTCCCAAGAGATTCCATCGCATTCAAATGGCGTGATGAAACTGCCATCACCAGACTTATGGAAATAGAGTGGAGCGCATCAAGGACCGGGCTCATAAATCCCATAGCATTATTTGGACCGGTGCAACTGGAGGGAACAACTGTGAGTCGTGCATCGCTGCATAATCTCAGTATAGTAGAAGACCTGAAGCTGGGTGTGGGAGATGAAATAGAGGTATATAAAGCGAATATGATAATACCCCAGATAGCCGCCAACTACACAAAAAGCGGAAGCGCAGCCCCTCCGGACAAATGCCCTGTCTGCGGGGGCAGGACCCGGATAAGGGATGAAAACCAAGTAAGGACCCTTTACTGCACTAATCCAAAATGTCCGGCAAAGAAAATAAAAGCATTCAGCCATTTTGTGGGCCGTAATGCCATGGATATAGACGGCATTTCGGAATCCACAATAGAGAAATTCACGGCAAAGGGTTTCATAAAAGAACCCGCTGACTTTTTCCGGCTGGACAGACACAGAGAAGAGATCGAAGAGATGGAAGGATTCGGAGAGAGATCCTACAAGAACCTTTCTGCCGCCATAGAAAAGGCCAGAAAGACCACTGCATCAAGATTTCTTTACAGCCTGGGGATAACCGGCATAGGCTCCGCAAACGCAAAACTTATTGCAAAGTACTGCAATAATAACTGGCAAAGAATAGAAAATCTTTCAAAGGAAGAGCTTACAAATGTCAATGGCATAGGAGAAGTGATGGCTACTGCCTTCGTTAGATATTTTGCCGATGAAGAGAACAGAAAAAAAGTCCGGGAATTGATGGGAGAAATCAGGCTGGAGCCCGCCGAAGGATACCCTGAAACAGAGAATCGGGATCTTGAGGGAATGAGCTTTGTTATAACGGGAAGCCTGAACAGTTTTGAAAACAGAGAGGAACTGAAAGATCTCATAGAAAGAAGAGGAGGCCGGACCTCGGGTTCTGTAAGCGCAAAAACAACGGCACTTATAAACAATGACTTAAGTTCCGGATCTGCAAAAAACAAAAAAGCCGCAGAGCTTGGAGTAAGGGTCATTTCCGAAGAAGAATTTTTAAAGGAGTATGATATAGATGCTTAAGATAGGCAAACTTGACAGTGATCTTCTGGAAAAAATAGTTTTCAGGAATATCAGATTCAGAAGACCGGAAGTGCTCACAAGACCCGGTATCGGGGAAGACTGCGCAGTAATAGACTACGGTTCATATGAATGTGTGATGTCAACGGATCCCATAACGGCTGCAATAGGAGATTTGGGAAGGCTTTCCGTTCATATTTCCTGCAACGATGTGGCATCCAACGGCGTTGAACCTGTAGGAATAATGCTGGCAGTGCTTCTGCCTGAAGGTACCACTGAAAAACAGGTGGATGAAATGATGCATCAGGCGGCCCAGGCCTCAGAAGAGCTGGGCGTGGAAATAATAGGGGGACACACCGAAATAACCAGGGCCGTGAATCAGCCGGTAATTGTCTCCACCGCCATAGGAAGGGGAGAAAAATGGGCTTCTCAGCATACTGAAAACATGAAAGAAGGAGACTATATCCTCATGACAAAAACCGCTGGCATAGAGGGAACTGCCATAATAGCGCGGGATTTCCAGGAGCAGCTAAAGGACGTTCTCACAAAAGAAGAGATGAGTGAAGCGATATCCATGCTTGACAAAGTGAGTGTTGTCAAAGAAGGTGTTACAGCAGGAAGGATAGGCACCTCCGGGATGCATGACATAACCGAGGGAGGCGTTTTAGGCGCATTGTGGGAGATGTGCCGGATAGGTAAAGTCGGTGCTGAAGTTTTCATCGATAAAGTGCCCGTTGAAGAGGTGACAAAAAAAATATGCGAAGAATTTGATATCGACTACCTGAGACTCATATCAAGCGGATGCATGATGATCATGGCAGGACCTGATAAAAAAGATATTCTTATGAAAGAAATAAGCGATGCCGGTATACAGATAACCTGTATAGGAAAGATAAAAAAAGAAGAGCAGGGAGTTAAGATGAATGTGGGGGGAGAGCTGATCGAAATAGCTCCTCCGGTCAGTGATGAAGTGTATAAAGCTCTGGCATACAAAAAGTAACAGGCCATGATTGCCATTGACAGATCATATCTTACCATTTACAATTAAATAGAAAAAATGCCCTTTGACGGCTCCGCCTGGTATGGTTTGGGTCCTGCGCAATAGGACTCTGTGAACCTTGTCAGGTCCGGAAGGAAGCAGCAATAAGCGGAAGCTCTTATGTGCCGCAGATCCGCCTTCTCCTGCCTGCGGAGCTTTCAAAGGGCATTTTTATTTAGGAGCCGAAAAAGGGGCCCGGCAGTTTATAGTCATACAAAAGCAGAAAAGGAAACAAAAATCCATGTACAAAGTCTTGTATCGTGCCTACAGACCCGAGGTTTTCAAAGAGATGCTGGGGCAGGAGCATATAGTAAATATTCTCAGGAATCAGATAGAAAAAGATACCGTGAATCATGCTTATCTTTTCTGCGGGACAAGAGGGACCGGCAAGACCAGTGCTGCAAGGCTTTTGGCAAAGGGCGTAAACTGTACCGCCCAAGGCGAAAGACCCTGCGGTGTATGTGAAAACTGCAAGGCAATAAAAGAGGGCAACTTTATTGATATAGTCGAAATAGATGCGGCTTCCAACAATGGGGTAGATAATATCAGAGAACTCAGAGAAAGTGTGAAATACCCTCCGGCAAAGGGCAAAAAAAGGGTTTACATAGTGGACGAGGTCCACATGCTTACAAAAAGCTCTTTCAATGCACTGCTCAAGACGCTGGAAGAACCCCCGGAACATGTGATTTTTGTACTGGCCACTACAGAACCGGAAGGCCTTCCCGCAACCATCCTTTCAAGATGTATGCGCATGGACTTTCGCAGAGTGCCCGAAAACACCATCGTTTCAGGCATGAAAAAAATCTGTCAAGAACAGAAAGTCCAAGCCTCAGAAGATGCCCTGCGGCTGGTAGCCATGAACGCAGACGGATCGGTAAGAGACGCACTGACCCTTCTGGACCAGTGTATTGCAGGAAAAGACGGCACTCTTGAGAGAGATGATGTACTAAGGTCACTGGGTACTGTGGGAGAAGAAGTTTTCATAGAGATGACTGACAAAGTTGCCATGCATGACCCTTCCGGTGGTATGATCTTGATTGAAAAGGCCCTGGAAGAAGGGAAAGATCCAAGGCAGATAATGAAGGGATGGATGTTTCATTACAGAAACCTGCTATTGACAAAATATATGAAAGATCCTGCTGACATGCTCAACATGTCGGCAGAAAACATAGAAAGGATAAGGGAACAGAGCACCAGGCTCGACCTTGATGAAATCAACAACGGAATAATAGAACTGGCCGGAATAATCGCCGAAAGCAAATGGTCGGCCCAGCCAAGGATACTTCTTGAACTGTGTATGGTAAGAATGGCGGGCCGCGGTACAAAAGGGCCCTTTATGGACCCATCTCCCTCAAGGGAGGCACATACCAACGGTAAGCAAAGAGAACCGGCGAAAAAGGGGGATAAAAATAATAAAAAAACTCCCATGGCCGAACTAAAAGGCGGACTTGCCCTTGATAAAGTATGGCAGTGTATATTCGAAGACGGTGAAGCAAGAAAAGGCAGCTTCAATGTTATAAGGAGAAGTGCGGCCCTTGAAAGCATGACTTCCGATGAATTCATCATTTCTGCCAGCAACGGGGTTTTCGGGTTTGTAGAATCCAACAGAGAAATAATAGAACATCTGATGGAAAAACATACAGGCACAAGAAGAAGAATGAAGTGCATATCAAAAAACGGAAACTGCAGCAATAATGAGAATGACAAAGAGGAGGTCACAGCAAGCCAGCTGGAAGGCATCCTGGGAACCGATAACATAGAAATATTGTAAACGGAGGAGATCTAATGGGAAAAGGAATGAGAGCCGGCAAAAGACCAAAGCAGAGCGGCGGAAAAGATATGCAAAAACAGATGCAGCAGATGCAGGCTTTGCAGAAAAAAATGGACGAAAAGCAGGCTGAGATAGATGAGATGGAAGTCACTGCAACTTCGGGAGGCGGAGCTGTTGAGGTCGCCGTAAGCGGCAAAAAAGAGATAAAAAACATAAAAATAGATCCCCAGGTAATAGATCCGGATGACGTGGAGATGCTTCAGGATCTTATTATGGCTGCCGCCAACGAAGCCATTAGACAGATGGAAGAGCTTTCCCGGAATGAAATGGAAAAACTGACAGGCAGCCTTGGTCTGCCTCCGGGTATGATGTAATGAAATATTATGCAAAACCCATCAGCAAACTTATAAATGAGCTCTCGAAACTACCGGGAATAGGAGGCAAAACAGCCCAGCGGCTGGCTTTTCACATACTTTCTCTTTCAGAAAAAGAGGCGGAAGAATTGGCATCCGCAATTTCGGAAGCAAAAAAGAATATGAAATACTGTTCAGTATGCGGGAACCTTACAGACAGTGATCCATGCAGTATATGCAGTGACCCCGGAAGAGATCCAAAAACCATATGTGTCGTAGAAAGCCCCAGAGATGTGGCTGCCATGGAAAGAATAAAGGATTACAGGGGTCTTTACCATGTGCTTCACGGATCCATATCTCCCATTGAAGGCATAGGACCCGATGACATAAATCTTAAAAGTCTCGTGATCAGGCTTCAGGGGACAGATACAGAAGAAATTATACTTGCCACGAATCCCAACATAGAAGGAGAAGCCACGGCCATGTACATAGCCAGACTTCTGAAACCTTCCGGAATAAAAGTTTCCAGGATAGCCCACGGGATACCTGTGGGAGGAGACCTGGAATATGCGGATGAGATAACCCTGCTGAAGGCCATGGAGGGTAGACATCAGCTATAAAAGGCGCTACCCGGTTTTTGTTGAAATTCCGTATCAAAATTGAGTTTCGTCTCAAAATAGAGACGGACTTTTTTGTTCCCATATCATTGACAAATCGGTTATTGCTGTGCCATAATAAATTGTTTATAAAATGCAGAATATTTTGTCAAGATATACTGCGAACGAAATCATACTATTTTTCAAAGGAGGCAAAAATATGGCAGAACAACAAGGCAGACAGGTCGAAAGAACTGATCGTACGCTGGCCAGAGGAATAAGAGCCTGGCACGTTTCGCTTATCGCCCTGGGCGGGATCATAGGATCCTGTTACTTCCTGGGTCTGGGGGGTGTTTATTCGGACCTGGGCGCCGGCGCGGTAATTATTTCTTATGTTATCGCCGGTGTTACCATTTATGGTGTAATGCAGTCA
>Ga0123335_1005203_pt1 | contig 16035 bp, 15 predicted proteins | sample BiotimSIPDNA_2_FD_89707 | JGI IMG/M metagenome (GOLD analysis project Ga0123335, IMG submission 89707) | Anaerobic biogas reactor microbial communites from Washington, USA - Biogas_R2 time_0 SIP DNA | ecosystem: Engineered > Bioreactor > Anaerobic > Unclassified | place: Washington, USA...
GCAGACGGCAAGCAGTATCTCGCTCTTTTGGTTTTCTCGCTCATAAAGCCTCAAAGCAATACTGACTCATCCATTGTTTGAGATTCTGCAAACAAATTTCCTCATCCAACGAACCATTGCAACTGTTATAGATGTATTGGTCATCCTCGCTTGCAACCCACCACCCATTAGGCGTGTTTGTTTCGGCTTCTGCGGGGTGGCGTCGTGCCCCCCATTCCCATACTACCTCGTCTCCTTCTTGTCCAACTGCTATTCCCAAGAGGCACTTCACCTTCGTTCCATCAACAGTCACCATTCCAACAGCACCGCACGAAATCCATTTTTGTGTCCAATCCCAATCATTCCGAATAATATGCTGATCCTGACCACGGAGAAAATAACATTCAACACCTGTCAAAAAATCATCCAATTTCTTGCGAACAGATTCAATTTTAACCCTCCTATCGTCTTTGATTTTCGAATAATCAAGTAATATTGCAATTTCACATCCTTCATACCAATTTCGATAAAGTGCAGAAATGCGGTTAAATGTTGTGCATACAAAAAGAACGGCCATTTTACCATTTCTATGCACCCTCCCGTCCTGGCCACTATACTGCCTTACAGCGTCTTCGTCGATGTGTAGAAATGCGGTGCTTTTGTCATCGGGGCATCCCGTTGGATAATACATCCCTGGAGGCGCATCTTGTCTTGCACGATTTAAACTGAAAGGAAGCGGTGCACTGTTTCCAATTGAGTCACGTGCCTGCCTGCAAAGTGGTAGACGCCAATCTTGTTTCATCTGATTTCCGCCAAACCAATCCTGGGGCGCAATGTGGTCGTAGTCCCACGGACGGTTCTGCTCTCCCCATTCAAGAGAGCAAGGGTCGTAATCAGCGAACCACTCTTGAATGAATCGGCGGCATCCATATAGAAGAAGCGGACAGCCCTTGCCATTGTGAAAACCATTCCATACCGCTCCGATGGCATCTGCCATATAGGGAGATTCCTTGATTCGTGTATAAACATCAGTCCAAGCACTTTCATTGTCTCTGTTTAGAATATAATTGCACTCTTTCAAGAAGTTATCAAGTTCATCAGGAGATGGCAATCGGACAAGTCGATTGTCTGTGCAAGCCCGCATAACACCCTCTTGTGGAGAAGAACTCTTCCAAAATGCTCGGACAGCCGCCGGTATATCCTGTGAAAACCATGCTACTGTTGTTGCTATCGCCCGCAATACACCTGAATCCATCCCGGCATTCTCTTGGCAGTATCTTAAAAGCAAGACGGCCAGTTCCCCGTCACCCGCATTATATATGAACTGAACGTGCAAAGGCATTAACCCATTTTCGCCTGCAGTCAACTTCTCTTCCAGTCGATACATTAACTCCTCAAATCCATTTTCCCCACGAACTCCCAGCCTAACGAATCGTGCAAAGGCCTCTTTGTCACGAAGTATATCTTGAACATCAACACCTTTTATTTCCTTCCATTTATCTTGGCGCGCCCCCCAGAACCGCATTGCCACGTGGGCAAGACGTGCTGGAGGCGTTCGGCGACACCCATAATCGTCCAGACATTTTACTTCGGGTATTTTTGATTTGATGAGCGAATAATTGAGCTCTTCTGTGTCTGGAACTATCCCTTGTTTGTTCATTCGTTTGAAATATAGTCCAATATCTTGCTCATCCACGTCTTTACAGTTAAGGGCAACAATTGTATATCGCTCAATTGTATGGACTGCCCTGCAAATTTCATCCCATTTTGACGGTGCGACTTTGTCGTGTGCGGCCATCCATTCATCAAGTTTTGTAAGCCAATTCATTCCACGACATTGCGACTTGCAAGTATTGACAAACTCCTCGAAAGGGGGAACTGCTTCCCTTGCCCTTTCTACAAAACCTCGCAATACACCAAATGGAACTGGCAGTTGCGAATCAAATGGCCATAATTCAACTGGATATGGGCGAGCACCTTTTCGATCTTTAAGACACCAGTTCCCATTCAATTTGTCGACTGCCGCTTTTTGTTCTCGCACGGGTAGATATGTAGTTTTAGTCTCATTCTTGCTGATTGCATATCCCCACGGATGCGCCGCTGTCGTCAAGCGGAAGCAATACTTCCTTGCATTCTCGTCATCCGCATCTGACGATAATTCTGCCGTATGTGGGTCGAGGTCTATCCAGAGTATTCGTTGTACTGATTCAGGATTTCCCGCATTGTTATAATCCGAATAACCTAAAGCAATCGCATTGGAGCGTTGCTGACCGTCAAATATCTCCCATTTATTTTCACCATTCCGCCTAACACTTATCGCACCGATTGGAATTCCGCGAAGAATTGAATCCCAAAGTACCTCGCAGCGGACAGAATCCCATACAAGTCCACGTTGCACGGCTGGTATGGTGAAGTAATTATCACCAGAGACGCCTACTGCGAGTTCTTCTACATGCACAGGAAAAGAGATGTCATCAAAACCATTCTCGCCAGCCCGCTTTATCATCAATATCAATTCTGTTGCCCATGAGGAATCTATCTCTTTGACAATAGATTGTTTATTACCCTCCAAGGTGTGCAAATAAACGCCCCATGGAACTCTTGGCCCACATTTTTCAAGGCCCCCTTGCCACCCAGTCTTTGTGCTGATTGTAATCCAACCATCATACAATCCCTGCACAGTCTTGTTTCCGACAGTTGCATATGCGCGTAGTTCTTTACGATAAACAAGGATGATTGTCGAATCTTTCTCTACTGAATCGGCTACTCCCTTTTGACGCGTGCTTTCATGATATTGATATATTCCCCTCTGGATGCAGTCATTATAGATGTCGTCGACATCAGGAAAATTGCCAAGTATACAAAGGTAGTATCGCATATTTACTCTCCTTGTCGTTTTCTTTGAATGTTAGTTTTGAATGACAACAAGCGCAGATTTACCATTACGTCAACTGATTGCCAGCAAGCTCAAGGGCATAATCGCCTATTGCCCCGTAAATATCCTCTTCCTTGAAATCAGTCTCTCATGACATGCCTGTTATCGCCAAGTGACCTTACCTTTTTCATCAATGTCGATTATTTTCTGCAAGCGCATTTTCTGGACAATTTTGTTGGCATCACCATCAGAAACGCCATCTCGGAATTGATGCATGGCCATAATTGAATTGATCATGGTTTTGTCCTTCTTGCATTTCAACTTGCGTAGTTTGTCAACAATTTCCTCAAAGGTCAATTCACTTGTTTGGGATGAAATGGAATTGTCTGATGCTGGAGCAGGTGATTCTGTTTCTTTAAATTGACTGCATGGGGGTGCTACGCGTGGCTGAAACTGACTGGTCAACTGTTCCAATTCCTTGCGGGAAAGTTGGATTAGACTTTGGGCAAGCGCAAGTTTTTCGGTGTAATGCAAAGCCTTTGCTTCCTGAAGAATTTCCTCTTTTGTCATGTTCTATTACCTCCGTATGCAGTTGCCATCGAGAATATTCTGCGTCTCTCCCCTAGGTTGGACAACTTTTATTAAAAGATTGATGTAAAGACCCTTGGTTTACTGTATTCCATTGTCTGCCGATTGCAAGTTCCGAAATAGACTTCATCCGGCGTCCGATATTGGAGTGCCGAATGAATCCGCCTGGAGTTGTAAAAATTCACATAATGCTGGACACCAAAGCGGAGTTGCGGCAAGCTGACATACTCCTTGATTTTGATGTCCTCATATTTCAACGCCCACCAGAAACGCTCCATTTTTGCATTATCCTGCGACATCAAGAAATCGCTTGGAATAGACTACAAATTTGAATCGGGCGGTGTGAGGTTTTTCCAGCCGCAATAGGTCATTGTTAGGTCGCGGTTTGCAACTCGCATACAAGTGAGTTGCAAACCGAAGGACAACTGGTTTTGAGCATAAAAACGCCATAATAGAGAAAGGAAGGGATGCCCGTTAGGTTGCAAATAGATAGTTCGTGGCGTGAGATTCCTGGTCTCCAAGAATGCCGCCGCTAACAAAAAGCCTAACGGGCGTCGCGCTTTCTGCTGAATCAACCGAAAGGTGTCGGTTTTGGAAAATAGAGAAAACCGGGGAGAGGAATGGCTACCAATGGCCTGTAAAGCCCCCGAAAACGGCTTCTATCCGCCGTGCCGCGAAAACCATAGAGAAAGCCGCAACCTCCTGCAAATTGGGTGGTTGTGGGGTAACAAAAAAGCCGTCAAGGGAGTTGTCCTTGACGGCTCTTGTGTAAATTGATGGTCGGGACGGCGAGATTCGAACTCGCGACCTTTTGTCCCCCAGACAAACGCGCTAACCAGGCTGCGCTACGTCCCGACGTTTGGTTCAAGTTTAAAGATGTTTTAAAGTACACCAAGAAAGGGGATTTGCAAGCTTTCGGCAAAGATTTTTGGTGAAAAAAGCCCTTTTGGAAAGATTCTTGCGACACATGTGCATCGTGTAGGAGATACCTAAACGACCATTACGCCTTGATCATGATGGATTTCAAATCGACGTTTTCCTTTCTGAGCAGGAATCCAACGACGCCTTCGCGAGGATGATCCTTGAGTTCGGGAATCTCGTTCAGGTCGCAACGCTGCATCTCGCGCCCGTTTCCAATGACGACCAATTCCCCATTGACGCAGGAAACCTGCACGGATTGCCAGCCGGAGCCGGCGCCCAGGTTGCAAAGCGGCGCGACTGTGCCCCGAATGGCGCCTGTTGTGTAGGGCGAAACCGGCTCCATCCTGTCGTCCGCAAAGGCAATTTCAATTCCTGACTTCGGCCCCTTTTGTGGGTTTGCCCAAAATACAAGTCCGAATTCGGCTCTGCAATCGAGCCTTCTGAGGAACGAGAGTTGGAAATCGCCCACGTTTTTGTCCAGCCAAGCGAAGGCATTTTCCTTGTTTGACGAGAGCAACCCGCCCTTTGAGGTCCATGCTCCGCGCGAGGACATCTTGAGACCACGGGTGTTTTTGCCGTTGTAGAAGAGCTTGAATCCCTGGTCTTCGTGGTCGTCATCGACGAACGTCGGCCAATCCGGGCAGACGAGCTGTCCTGTTTCGAGCATGTCCAGGAATGGCGAGTCTTCGATATTGGTCAGCGGGAGGATCACCCGTTTCGATTTACGTGCCGATTCATAGGTTGCGAAGATCAGTTCTGTGGCCGCGAGCGCATGCCTTGCGGAGGTGGGAGTTTCGATTTCCTTGTTGACCCAGTCGAGGCTTGCGAGGATATGCTGGACGGTATCGTCCGTCTTGGGACCTTCCAGCTTGACTTCTTCCCAGGCTTTACCCTTTGCGAGGATTTTGACCTTGTTGTGCCAGACATCGATCATTCCTTCGGTACCGATCAGCCTGATTTCGTATGGCGCCGCCGTTCCATGTCCCGTGGTCATGAGGCCTGTGACGTTGTTGGGCCATTTGACGTAGGAGAGCCCTGCGGTTTCGACCCTTGCCCCGAAGACGCTGACGTCTGCCGCGCAACCGATTTGTCCCAGCACCCAGTCCGCCTGGAGGTCATTGTTGAAATAGTTCATCATATCGAACCAGTGGGTTCCCCAGTCGAACAGGTTGTCGGTATTCATTTCCATTCTTGTCAAGGTACCGATCGCCTCTTCGTCCAGCAGCTTTTTCGCTGTGTTCCACGTGATTCCGAATCGTCTTTGGTGGCAGAATGTCAGCTTGATTCCCCTGTCGTCGCAGGCATTGACCATTTGGATCGCTTCTCCGAACGTAGGCGCCATTGGCTTTTCGGAGTTGATCAGTTTCGGCGGGTGGAGAAGCTTTGCGCATTCGAGCACGGCTTCGCAGTGGAGCTTGGGCCAGAGGCAGATTGAGACCACGTCAAGTTTTTCCTTGGCGAGCATTTCCTTGTAGTCGGTATAGGCTTTCTTGTATCCGAAGCGTTCCTTGAACCTGAGCGCAGCGGGTTTATGGATATCCGCACAAGCGACGAGCTTGACCTGTTCACCGGCGTTCTGGTATCCCCAGGAATGTCCCCAGCCACGTCCTCCGCAACCGATTAGTCCTACGCGCAAAGCCTTCACGATGATTCTCCTTTTTGATGGTTAATTTGAATATGGTTTATGGGATTGTTCTAACGAATTTGTCAAAGACGCATGCAGTCTTCCGGTATCCTGCCTGCCGGAGGCGCTCTTCCGCCTCGTCGTAGAATCTATCGACATGCTCCGGCTCGTGAGCATCTGCCGAGACAAGCGCCGGGACTCCGATTTCACATGCGTAGGCGAGTATGTTCGCGGCCGGGTAGGGCGACTTGCATGGCTTGGCCCAGCCGGCTGTATTGATTTCGATTGCCACGTCTGCTTTCTTGGCCGCCCGGAGGGCGCGGAAGGCATCGTCGGAGTAGTCGTATTCCGGCAGGAACAAGAATTTCTTGGGCAGGTCCAAGTGCGCGATGAAGGAGTAGTGGCCGGATGCGGCGGCGAGCCGGATCTTCTTCCAGTAGATGCGCCAGATCTCGTCGATCTTCTCCTGTCCCAGGGGTTTCCAGGATTCTGCGGAGAGGTCGATCGGGAACGTGCCCGAGAAGTGGACTGCTCCGATGAGGTAGTCGAATGGGTACTTCTTGAGCTTCTTGGTGATTTCCTCCGCATTTTCCTGGAAGAAATCGACTTCGAGTCCGATCTTGACCTTGAACGTATCTGTCTCGAGGCGTTTTTTTACGTCGAGCGCGTCTTCCACGTATTCGTCCACTCGATTGACGTCCAGGCACCATTCGGCGATTTCAGAGTTGTCGAAAGGCGCTTCGATATAGTGATCGGAAATACCGAATTCATCAAGTTTTGCGTTTTTGGCGGCAAGTGCCATTTGTTCGATTGAGGCGATTCCGTCGCTCCATTTTGAATGATTGTGGTAGGATGTTCTCATAGTGTTTGCCGTCAACTGTTTTTGATCTTGAAATTATTTTTTTCGAACCATGCGGCGGCTCGTTGTCCGATATCGCCTTGCAGTTCGAGTATTCCGTCAACGAATCGTCCTCCTGTCCCCAGGTCTTTTTTGACGTTGTCCAGGAGTTCCATTTGCTGGAGTGCCCCGAGCGCCTGGAGTCCCCTGACGAGCGTGACGGTTTTGCCTCCTCGTCCTTTTCGTTCCTTGTGGATGGAGACTTGCGGTCCTTTTCGCGTTCCATCGCTTCGGTTGAGTTCCGGGGAATCCGGGTCGTCCGCTCCGAAGGCGGCTAGGAGTTCAAGTTCTTCCTTTGTCCGTTCTTTCTTTGGGGGTTCTTGTTGAACCGGTTTGGGTGGTGGCGGTGGCGGTGGTGGTTCTTCGAAGGTGATCTTCAGGTCTTGGAAGGGGGTGGTCCAGTTGTCGCCCAGGGGTTCTTCCGGCTTTTGCCGTTGCTGTTGTTGCCTATTTTTCTTTGCCATTTGGTGTTATCCGAATAATCTTTCGACGGAGACGTAGCAGGATGGGAACAAGGTGTCGAGTTCTGCAAGGAGTTGTTCGTTTTCCGTGAATTCCTTGACCAGGCTGTCGAATTCCGCTTTTGGTACGTGCAGCGCCGAAATGGGTTGGTTCGTTTCGCGGTCGTAGATGATGAAGGCCAGTTTGTCTTCGTCCTTGTTTGAGAAATCGATCAGCAAGCGATGTTCGGAGGGGTTGAGCTTGTCTTCGCCCAGGTTTTTGAACAACTGGTGTTTTGCGAATTCGATCAGTCGATCGTCCAGCCCCATGCGATGCAGGATGATCTTTTCGATGAAATCGGGAAGCGTGACCGTCAACCTAACTGTTGGGCGAGGCAGGTTCTCCGCCTGGAAGACATCGGTCGCCATAACGTCGATTTCCTGTTCGAATGTCTGTAAGTCTGCATTGTCCGGCAGATCGACGTAGTAGGCGATAAATACCGATTCCCAGTCCTTGTAAACCAGTGGTCTGGTCAGTGCGAATGGGATGCCGCAGGCCTTGCATGTGAACTTGTTCAGGGTGCCCTCGAAGAGTTTCTTGAGGGTCTTTTCGTCGTCATGCTTGATTGCCGGCGCTGGTTTGACCCTGCATTCTTCCCCGCAATTCGGACATTCTACAGTGATGGTCTCTTGCTTTGCCACGATGGACTCCTAGTCATAGGAATTTAAATGGAATGAACAAATTAATATGTTATTTTGAAATGTAAAATCAAGTGTTCAAAAATGTTGTTTATGGAGATGCTCTTCTTCAAATATGGAATGTTTGAACGGGGTGGGGAAGAAGGTTATATTACGCGATTTGCGGCCGCCGATGCAGACAGGAGATTGGCGGGCGCTGGAACCAGGACTCAGGCATGACGCGGGGTATCGATGAAGAAAGATGAATTGACGCGGTTTTTCAATGACCAATTGGTAATATTCGATGGTGCAATGGGCACCGAGCTGTATCGTCGGCATATTTTTACGAACAGGAGCTATGACGAAGTCTGCGTTTCGGATCCGGCTCTGGTGGAGTCGATCCATGAGGCCTACCTGACCGCAGGGGCGGATGTGCTGACGACGAATACGTACGGCGCCAACGAGCAGTCCCTGTCCCAACATGGCTTGTCCCCTAGGATGGACGAGATCAACGCGGCGGGCGTCAGAGTCGCCTGCCGTGCCCGCGACAGTCGCGACTGGGGTCGCCAAATCCTGATCGCGGGATCTGTGGGACCGTTGCGCACGAAGGGGACCAGCAGCGAAGAACGCGTGGAGATATTGCGGCGGCAGGCCGAATCGTTGCTCCGTGCAGGCGTTGACTTTTTGATGTTCGAGACGTTGCCTTCCCGCGAGGCGGCTCTCGAGGCCAGGAAGGCAATGTCAGCCTTCCCCGAGGACACTGCCTTTGTGCTGTCCCATTCGATGCCCGACGGTGCATCGCCTGAAGAGGACATCGTCCACAGGGCGGTTTTTGCCGAAGACGGTCTGCCGCAGGCTTTCGCGGTTGGTTTCAACTGCGGCCTTGGTCCCTCCGCCATGCTGAAGATCGTCGAACAGGCAGTAAAGATTTGTGACGTTCCGGTGATTGTTCAGCCGAATGCCGGCAGTCCCACGTCTGTGGACAATCGTCAGTTGTACTTGTGCGATCCCGAATACATGAGCACGTACGCGGTTCGCTATGCGGCGCTTGGCGTCCGTGCCATCGGCGGATGCTGCGGAACGTCGCCCGACCATATCCGCGACTTGGCGAACACGGTTAAACCTCTTGGGCGGAAGCGCATTGAAATCAAGGTTGCCGAGGAAAAGGAAGGCGTGTCGTTGGTGCCTGAGCGTCCCTTGGCTGAGCGTTCTCGCTTGGGTGCCAAGTTGGCTTCCGGCGAGTGGATCACCACCATCGAGATCCAGCCTCCAAGAAGCTGGAACCTTGAGTCGATTATCGAAAAGGCGAAGGTCTGCAAAGAGGCTGGAATCGATGTGATCAACGTGCCTGACGGGCCACGAGCCTCCCCGCGACTGTCGCCCTTGGTGACCTGCCTGAAGATCCAGGAGAATGCAGGGATCGAAACCGTGCTCCACGTTTGCTCGCGCGACATGAATTTCATCGGCTTGCAGGCTCAATTGCTTGGTTGCGCGGCGGCGGGCGTCAACAATATATTGTTCATTACCGGCGATCCCCCGAAACTCGGAAACTACAGCTTTGCATCGGGAGTCTTCGATACGGATTCTATCGGATTGGTCACGCTGCAAAAACACCTGAACCAGGGAATCGACTTGGGTGGGCAGAAGATCGACCCGCCAACGGCGGCGGTGATGGGAGTCGGGGCGGATCCCAATGCCTTGGATTTCGATCGCGAGATCCGCCGCCTCCGGGAGAAGGTTGAGGCGGGAGCGAACTTTGTGACGACGCAGCCCGTGTTCGATGTTGCCGCGCTGGAACGCTTCCTGGATGCGATATCCGACTTGAAGGTGTCGGTAATCGCCGGGATTTGGCCGTTGGCATCGCTTCGGAATGCGTTGTTCATGAAGAACGAGGTTCCCGGCGTAGTTGTTCCGGATTGGATCATCGACCGCATGAAGTCGTTCGATACGAGGGAAGAGCAGTTGGCGATCGGCATTGAGATAGCCCGTGACACGCTGTCCAAGATACGCTCCAGGGTCAGCGGCGTTCAGGTATCGGCTCCCCTTGGCAATGTGAAGACGGCTTTGGCGGTCTTGGCGTAGGGTTGACGGATGGGCAAGAGCAAGGACAGTGCCAATGTCAGGTATTGGGAGTCGATCTCTGCGAAATACTCCCGTGAGACCAGGATTTCGACGGAGGATTTCCACTACGGTCCCCTGTTGCCCGGCGATAGCGAACTGAAGCTTCTTCCCGAGATTGTTCCGGGAATGACATGCCTTGAGCTTGGGTGCGGCGGAGCGCAAAATTCGATTTTCCTGGCGAAGCAGGGGGCGATTTGTACGGGTGTTGACATTTCTTCGCGACAATTATCCTGGGCGGAATCCTTGTGCAAGCGGGAGGGGGTTCAGGTCAAGTTGCTTGAGGGCGACATGGCCTCATTGCCTTCTGGCTTGGCGCATGGGTACGATTTGGTTCATTCCTGCCATGCCTTGTCGTTTGCCGAGGACGTTGAATCGGCGCTGTCCCAGGTGTGTTCTTTCGTTCGTCCTGGCGGTTGGTTGGTTTTGAGCACGAGCCATCCATTGACTCGCGGGGAATGGCTTGATTTGGACGGCGAAGTGGGGATTTGGATTGGCGACTACTATGGGGTTGGGAGCGAGGAGCGTAGCATTGGCGGCGGCGATGTTGCCGAGAGCCGTTCCTACGGGGTGGGGTGGCTGTCCGAGCAATTGATTTCGCGCGGGATGCAGGTCTGCCGGGTTTTGGAGCCTCGTGTTGACGCCAGCCGTTGCGATTCGTCTCCGTACTGGAGCCGTGGCTGGAAGGAGCATTTGCCTGAACTCGAGAGGATTCCCTACACGGTGATTTACGTTGCCCGGCGTCCCGAGAACGTTTTGGCGGGTTCGGCGACGAGCGACGCGGCGTCGACGGCGTCGTTGCGTTCGATGCGCAAGTCGATGGAGATCCGTGCCAAGCTGATGGCTGCGACCAGAGAGTTTTTCGATGGACTCGGGTTCATGGAGATTGTGTCGCCCGTCCGCTTGCCTGCTCCTGCGTTGGAGGATTACATCGACGCTGAACCTAGCGGGTCGCATTGGTTGCGCACGTCTCCCGAGTTGCACATGAAGCGCCTGCTTGCTGCGGGGTACGAACGGATCTACCAATTGGGACCTTGCTTTCGGTATGGCGAGTTGGGGCGTCGCCATTTGCCCGAGTTCCAGATGCTGGAATGGTATCGGCTTGGCGGCGGTTGGCGTGACGTGCAGGCAGACGCGGTAGAACTTATCCGTTCGTGCATTCAAGCGGCACGTGGAACGATGAGCGTGGAATTCCGAGGCGAGACCATTGACTTCGGAGCGGAATGGGATCAGATTACCGTTGATGAGGCTTTTGAAAAGTATGCGGGAATCAGCCTGGACCAGGCGATCGAGCAAGGCGAATTCGAGGAGCGATTGTGCGAAAGTGTCGAGCCTAACCTGGGGCATGGGAAGCCGACGTTCCTGACAGAATATCCGCTCGCCTGCAGCGGATTGAGCCAGGAAATCCCAGGACGACCGGACAGGGTTGAACGCTGGGAAGTCTATGTCGCAGGATTGGAACTGGGGAACGCATGCACCGAGCTGGTCGATGTGGCTGAGCAACGCCGCCGCTTCCAGGCTACTGCGGAATTGAGGGGACGGGAAGGTCGGCAGGTCTATCCCGTGGACGAGGCGTTTATGGCTGCGCTGGAAGAGGGGATCCCACGTGCGGCAGGAGTCGCAATTGGTTTTGACAGGCTGGTGATGATAGCAACAGGAATTGACGATATTCGCCAGATTGCGTTTCAGTGATCCTTTAACACAATGAATTGGAAGCAAAGGAGGAAAACGATGGACAAGGTTTTGTTTCGTGGCGCGATGGCAGCACTGCCGACTCCCCTTGACGGGAATGGGCAGGTGATAGTTGAAAGCGTGGCTCCCTTGATTGAGCACCTTCTTGCCAGCGGATTGTCGGGATTCTACGTGACCGGCGGAACCGGCGAAGGCGTGGCGCTGCCCGCTGCCGAGCGCGCAAAGATGGTCGAGGCCGCCATCAAGGCGAATGCAGGGCGTGGAAAGATAGTCGTCCATATCGGTTCCATCGAACCCAAGGAAGCAATCTGGCTCGCCAAGCAGGCGGCCGATGCCGGCGCGGACGGAGTTTCGGCTGTCCCGCCAGACTACTACTTCAGGTACAACGAAAACGAAATGGTGGCCTACTACACAAAACTGGCCGGTGCGACCAAGCTTCCATTCCTTATCTATGCAATTCCAAAGACTGCGTCGATGGACATGTGCGGTCTCATGAAGCGATTGCTGGAAGTCCCAAACATCATCGGGGCAAAGGACACCAGGGCAAACTACTATGAACTCTGGAAGCTCAAGCAGTTGAACAACGGAAACGTCAATGTGATCAATGGACCCGATGAGTCGCTGATCTGCGGATTGACCATGGGAGCCGACGGCGGAATCGGAAGCACCTACAATGTGATGCCAGCCTGGTTCGCCAAGTTGTACGAATTCTTCCAGGCAGGCGATTTTGAGGGCGCACGGGCGATGCAGACGAAAATCAATCGAGGCATCGCAGTGCTTCTTGAGCATGGACGCGGAAATGTGATTCGTTCCGTCAAGATGGCGCTGGAATTCCAGGGATTCAAGTACGGGCCTTGTGTCTTCCCGTCTTTCGAGTACAATGAAGCCGAAAAGGCAGCCCTGAAAAAGGCATTGCAGGAAGTCGGGGTGATCGACTAGGCGCCAACGCATAGGTTTCGGACGGGACAGGGGTTGACATTAGTCCTGCAAGGAGCAACATGCCAGCATTGGGCAACGTCTCACAAGTGTTAAGTTTTTCCATAAAATCGTACTGGGAAAGGGCAAGTTTAGTATGACAAAGCAAGGCATCGCTGTAGTCGCGGTTGGCGGCAACGCATTAATCAAGGATAAAGCCAACCAAACCATTCAGGATCAATACAATTGTGCAAAAGAAACGATGACTCACATCGTGGACATGATTGAAAACGGCTGGGATGTGGTTGTCACCCACGGCAACGGTCCCCAGGTCGGTTTTACTTTGCGCCGCTCCGAACTGGCAAAGGAAATTCTGCATGAAGTTCCGCTCGACTACTGTGGCGCAAACACCCAGGGCAAGATCGGGTATATGTTCCAAATGGCTTTGCACAACGAATTCAAGCGCCGCGGGATCAACAAAGACGCGATAACGATTGTTACTCAGGCAATTGTTGACAAACACGATCCTGCGTTTGAGCGTCCTACCAAGCCCATCGGCAGTTTCATGGCAGAGCATGAGGCAAAATCTCGCCGTGCCAAGGACGGTTGGACCGTTGTGGAAGATGCCGGCCGTGGATGGCGCAGGGTTGTGCCTTCCCCGCGTCCGATTTCGATCGTTGAAGCTGAGGCGATCCATGACCTGATCAATGCTGGCTTTACGGTGATCGGCGTGGGTGGTGGCGGCATTCCTGTGATTGAGCTTGAGGATGGCACGCTGACAGGCATCGAAGCTGTGATTGACAAGGATTTCGGTTCATCGTTGCTGGCAAAATTGATTGAAGCGGATCTATTTGTGATCAGCACTTCGGTTGAAAAGGTAGCTCTTGATTTCAACAAGCCGAATCAAAGGTGGTTGGATCGGATGACCGTTTCAGAAGCCAAGCAGTACGTTTCAGAGGGACATTTTGCGTCTGGAAGCATGCTTCCAAAGATTCAAGCATGTATTCAATTCCTCGAAAATGGCGGCAAGAAAGCCTTGATTACCGATCCTGAGCATATCAGTGACGCCTTGGCAGGCAAGACTGGCACCTGGATTGTTCCTTAAACCAATCTGAATAAGCTTCGCGGCACGACCGGGAGGTCTTCTTCTATTCAAATCAAGCTATGTTCCCATGGCAGGCCAAATTGTGCTTGCCCAGGGCTTGATATGTCACGTCCCGTTTGAGGCTAGCGCCCGCTGTCGCTTCCAGTCTTGAGAATCACGTTCAGCCTGTCCGTGACTTTATTCATTTTGGTAATGGAAGCATTGTCACCATATCTTGCATGATGCAGTGGGTATTGGGAAGCTTCATCGTCGCCAACTGAAAGAAATATCTGTGCATAGTGATCGGTCGACTTTACATAGAAAAACATCTAGGTTTTTATTGGGAATTCTATGTTCTCCCGGCGATAGAAAGTCCAATGCTTGATTCTAATAATACCATGGGCGAAATCAATCCTGCACTTGGAAAACTCTGTCGTGAAAAAAATAGCAAGTAGCAACACAAGTGTTGATATAACTAAAAAAGCTACATTTATAAAACTTATTTCCCCAAAAATGACAAGGCACAATGCAATGATAAACGCTGGAGACACGAATAGAGGCAACAGAATGAACGAATGTTTGAATTCATAGATGAATTCGCTCTTGGATACAATTCGCATCGTTGAAATGTTACCTTGTTGTTTTGGTGGTATATCAAATTGGTGGAGTCGATTTTTATGCTTTTGGCGCCGGGGTGAGCATAAAGGGTTGCGAGAAGAGGATTTCCTCCGAGCCATCGGTCGCGTACGCCTTGATTCTTGCGTATCCGAGCTTTTGCTTGTCTTGTTCCGGGATATTGAAGGACATTGAAAGGCCTGTGGTTTCCAAGGAGATTCCCTGCTTGGTTACGACTTGGAATTTCGCTGGCTTGTCTGTTGCCGCCGTGAGTGTATTTCCATCGAAGTTGACTTGATTGAATACGAGTTTTCCGCATCCGATGATTGCTCCGTACCATCGTCCTTCTCGATAAGCCTTCAGGCATTCGTGTACGGTTTTCTCCTTGGCAAGCAGGATATTGACTCCTTTGGTATATCCCCAGTCCGGGACGAAGAATCCAAAGCATTGCCGTCCCGTGGAGAGTGCGTGGTCCCACCATGGTTCGCTCCAGATGATCTCCGGCGTTGCCGTTGCGGAGCCTTGGTTATAGACCTCGATTCCCAGTACACGTGGATCGTAGTCGAGGATATCGAGCATCAATTTGTACTCGAGTTTTGTCCATGCGGGGTGGTTGATCGTGATGCCTCCGCCGTCGGGGTAGATAAGTTTTTCGATGATCCTGTCAACGGCGGTTCTCCATGGCTGTCCTGACCCGAAGTGGTATCCGTGCGAGTGCGACTTGTAGTAGTTTCGTGCGTCGAAGGTACCAGTTGCCAGCGAAGATCCCGGTGCGCAGAGGTGCAGGTTCCCGTTGGAGCCTGGGAAGCTGTGGTGCTCTGCGTTTGGCGCTTCGAGGATATCGTCCGGGACGTTGCTGTACAGCGGGCCGCCTTCCTTGAAGGGATATGATTTTCTGCACTGCTCGTCGACCTCGTCAATCCATGGTTCGAGGATTTTGTTCCAGTCGAAGGGGCCGTCTGTCAGTTTTCCCTTGACCATGACTGGATGGTTGTGGTGGACTCGATAGTAGTTGACGGTCATTTTCTTTGCAGGGCAATAGGGTGCTGAGGGATAGTAGTTTGAGAGTGTCAGGAACTGGAATCCTCTTTTGAGGTAGGCGTCCAACATTCTCTGGTTTGTGCTATGGCCGTGGGTTGTTGTATGGATCTGATGAACCTTGCTCCAAGCAACGTCCTTGTATGGGTTTCTGTTTCTTTCGGGCACATTCATTTTCGTGTTCTCCTGTGCGTATGCGGTGTTTGCTGCCAGTGCTCCAATCGTTGCCGCCGCTCCTGCGCATTTGAGGAAATCCCTTCTGTCCATCGTCGCTTCTCCTTGGGTTGCTCTTGGCGGATCATTTGATGTAAAAGGTCATTAATATAAAACTGTATTTTCCCAATTTATCACATCTACATGGAAAATACAGGTGGCAAAACGATGTTTTTCTATTGACAACCACCATGCAACGAGTACATTATTCTTTTCTTTGTACCTGAAACAAGTAGGGTCAACGTATTTGTCAAACTAAAAAAGGAAGAAGTCGATGAAAAAAGTATTGAGCATTCTATTGCTTGTGGCATTTGCAATCACGACGTTCGGCGCGGATCTCTATGTTTCCCAGGAGAC
>Ga0123335_1005206_pt1 | contig 16027 bp, 16 predicted proteins | sample BiotimSIPDNA_2_FD_89707 | JGI IMG/M metagenome (GOLD analysis project Ga0123335, IMG submission 89707) | Anaerobic biogas reactor microbial communites from Washington, USA - Biogas_R2 time_0 SIP DNA | ecosystem: Engineered > Bioreactor > Anaerobic > Unclassified | place: Washington, USA...
CAAATCGCATCTTCCGGATCTCCTGTAACATCTCCGTCCGTCTCATCCGTCACCTCCATGAGGTAACTTATCAACCGGACAGTTTATCTGCTACAACACCGGACAAATCATTTGCTCCTTACAGCTCAAAATGCTGCAGCGCCTCATCGGTGAAAACATCCGTCTGGTCTGGATTCCGGGCAACACCCTCTGGTTCGTCCGGATTGATCCGTCACAGGTCGATCAGCTGCTGGCCAATTTGACGGTAAACGCGCGCGACGCCATGGACGGATCGGGAAAGATTGTCATCGAAACCGGCAACGTATACTGTGACGAGGTTACCTGCCGGCGGGCGGCGTCGGATGCGAAGCCCGGCGAATACGTGATGCTGGCGGTGAGCGATGACGGCTGCGGCATGGAAAAAGAGACGCTCGCCAATATTTTCGAGCCTTTTTTCACCACCAAGAAGGATGGCCGCGGAACCGGTCTGGGACTCGCTACCGTGTACGGGATCGTCAGGCAGAACGAGGGATTTATCGCCGTGGATACCGTGCCGGAGGAGGGAACGACCTTCCGGATCTACCTGCCCCGGCAGATCTCCGGAAAGCCGGCCGTGCCGGCCGCGAAGAAAACGGAACTTCCACGGGGAAGGGAAAGCATTCTTCTTGTGGAAGATGAGGAGTCCGTATTGCATCTCGCCCAGACCATGCTCGAGACGCTGGGCTACGCCGTCTTTGCAACAACGCAACCAGGACAAGCCCTGCGACTGGCGGGTGATCCGGAAAGAAAGATTGACCTGCTGCTGACGGACGTGGTGATGCCGGGGATGAACGGCCGCGAGCTTTCGGAAAAAATTGCGGTTATCCGTCCCGAAATCAAGTGTCTTTTCATGTCCGGTTATACGGCGGATGTGATAGCGCGCGAGGGAGTGCTGGAAGAAAACGTTCAATTTCTGCAAAAGCCATTTTCGCTAAGAGATCTGGCCGTCAAGGTGAGAAGCGTTCTGGAGACAAACCGTTTGTGAAAAATCCGGCGCCGTCAAACGGGAGGGATCGGCCGCACGTCGCAAGCGTCGGAAAACCCGGCGGGCGGAACGCCCAGGGCCTGGAGAAGCCTCGCCCAGTAATTGACCTGGGCGGCCGTTGAAGCCAGAACAACGATTTCCCTTTCGCCGAATTCTCCTTTCAATCGTCTAATAAAATCTTCCGGAAAGGACGGGGGTGATGCGGCAATGCGCGCCGCGTATTCGAGGGCGATTATCTCGCGTTCGGAAAATGTTTTTACGGTTGTGACGTCCTGCCGGCTTTGCAGGACGGCCAGTTCTTTGCCGGTGATGCCGAACTGATCAAAATCGTAGGCATTCATATCGATGCAGAAAGGACAGGCCAGAGCAAAGGACACCTGCAGGCGGACCAGCTTGAGGATCCGTTTGTCGAGTCTTCCGTCCGCGTGGGCCACGAGGGCTTCCATGATGCCGGAGCCGAGCGCGGCTTTGGGATACCAGGCCAGGAGTCGGCCGGGCAGAAGATCGCGGCCGGTGATCCGCCGGGAAATCCACAGACCGATTCTCAAATAAAAGGGAATTTTCAAGGGCGGTTCAATAAAGACGCTCATGGATCACCTCCCGTAAAATCATTTATGGTCCTTTATGCAGCATGCCCGGGACGAATGCAACGCGAAAACTGCATTCCGGACGGAAAAGGGATTTCCGGAATTCACGGCCAGAGATAAGGAAGATTGTCCGGCTCCGTCCAGCCCCAGCGGCTGTAAAATACGGGATCCTTGCGCAGCAGGTTCGAACGATGGGCCGCGTGAAAATCCGCGCGGCCGAACCAGGGAGGAAAGGCGATGCGTCCCGAAATTTTCATTTTCTCCATCCGGTTGCGATAACCGCGGCGGACCCACTCGTCGATGCACAGATTGTGGTAGAGCTTGAGCGCGTTCACGTGTCCGCGCCATATTTTCACGGTGGGGTGATGCGACCAGCCGCCGCCGGATTGGATCGCCCGCAGAATCTGATAAGCTTCCACGCGCTGTTTGCCCAGACGCCGGTAGTCGAGCGCCCGGAGGGATTTTTCAAAATCGGGGTAGGGAAGGAAAGTCTGCATGCGTTACCGGACCACGACCAGCTCGTCGCCTGCGGCGATAACGCCTCCGGACAGGATCCGCGCGAAAATGCCTTCCCGGGGCATGACGCACTCCCCCACGGCCGCATAGATCGCGCAGGGCGCAAGACAGGTTTTGCCGATTTGCGTCACTTCCACCACGACGTCCGCGCCGATGCGGATTTTCGTTCCGAGGGGCAAGGTGAAGAGTTCGATGCCTTCCGTAGTCAGGTTTTCGGCAAAGTCGCCGGGCTGCACCGAGAGCCCCTTCCGGCGGATTTTGTCGATGCTTTCCGCGGCGAGCAGACTGATCTGGCGGAGCTTCATGCCGCCGTGCGCGTCGTCCTGCAGTCCCTGATCGGCCAGCGCCGGCGCGCTTGCGACGCTGTGCTTTTTTTCGCCTTTGCGGTTGCTGATATTGACGGAGACGATTCTGGCCATGTTCTCTATCTTCTTACGGCAACCGCTTCAATTTCCAGAAGCGCGCCTTTGGGCAGGGACGCGACTTCCACCGTCGAGCGCGCGGGCGGTTGCGACGAAAAAAACTCCGCATAAATTTCATTGACCGCTGCGAAGTCGGTCATGTTTTTTAAAAAGATTGTCGTCTTGACGATATTGGCCAGCGCAAGGCCGTTTTCTTCCAGAAGGATTTGCAGATTGACGAGAACCTGGCGGGCGGCCGGGCGGATTTCCGGTATAAGTTCACCGGTTGCCGGATCAACGGGCAGCTGGCCGGAGATAAAAATCAATCCGCCGGCCTCGACAGCGCAGGAATAGGGTCCGGAGGTCTTTAACGTTTCAGAGGCAAGAATTTTCTTTTCCATGACAGACTCCCTTTATTTGGTGAGAACGAAAATGGCATTTTGCGCCCGCCAGTTGGGCAGCCGGGACATGCGGCCCCGTTTCCCAAGGTAGTAGCGTTGTTCGATCGTTATCTTTCTTGCCGTACAATAGTCGATGAAATCGCGAATGGTGAGAAAACGCACGTTGGGCGTTTCGAACCAGTGGTAGGGCAGCGCTTCATTGATCGGCGTTCTGCCGCAAAGAAAAAGCGTCAGGCGCGCGGACCAGTGCGCAAAGTTGGGAAATCCCACGATGACCCGGCGGCCCACGCGCAGCGCTTCCTGAACCACGAAGTCCGCCTTCTTGATCTCCTGCATGATCTGGTTGAGAATCACATAGTCGAAAGAAGCTTCGGGGTAATCCACCAGGCCGCTTTCAATGTCGCCCTGCAGAACCGTCAGGCCCTTTTCCACACAGGTATGCATCCGTTCTTCATCAAGTTCGATGCCCTGCACGCGCGCTTTTTTCTCCAGGCGCAGATGCGAAAGCAGTTCGCCCTCTCCGCAGCCCAGGTCGAGCACGCGGGCGCCCTGAGCAACGATATCGACAATAATTTGATGATCCGGTTTCATGGTCTTTTTCTTCTTTCCTAACTTTGTCCGACGTTGGCCAGAAAGTTTCTGATCAACCGCGTTTCATCCTCGATTTCTATCAGAAACGCGTCGTGGCCGTAAGTCGAAACCAGATCGAAATAGGTGGTATAGGCATGTTTGCGCTTCAGCGCCCGGACGATTTCCTGCGACTGGTAGGAGGGATACAGCCAGTCGGATTTGAAGGAAATCACCAGAAAGCGGATGGACGTGCTTTTGACCGCCGGAATGAAGTGTAGCCCGGAAAGGTCGAAGTAGTCGAGCGCCTTGGTGATGTACAGGTACGAATTGGCGTCGAAGCGTTTGACGAAATTATAGCCGCGGTAGCGCAGGTAGCCCTCCACTTCAAAATCCTCGGTGAACTGAAAGCTCAGGTTTTCCTTTTTGAGACGGCGGGAAAACTTTTCCTCCATCGACTGGTCGCTCATGAAGGTGATGTGGCCGATCATGCGGGCGAGCGCCAGGCCGTTTTCCGGCTGGCCGGCGTCGTAATAGCCGCCCTTGCGCCAGGCCGGATCGGCCATGATGGCCTGCCGGATGACCTCGTTGAAGGCGATCTGCTGCGGCGAATGCTTGAGCGCCGTGGCGATCGGTATCGCGGAAAGAACGCGGTCCGGATAAGCCGAGGCCCACTGCAGGGTCTGCATGCCGCCCATTGAGCCGCCGATAACGCAAAACAGCTTGTCGATGCCGAGATGGTCGATCAGATGGCGCTGGGCTTCCACCATGTCCGCAATGGTGATCATGGGAAAATCCAGCGCATAGGGTCTGCCCGTTTCCGGATTCGGCGACGAAGGGCCGGTGCTGCCCTTGCAGCCGCCGATGACGTTGGAACAGATGACGAAATACCGGTTGGTGTCAAGCGCGCGGCCCGGTCCGATGAGCCCGTCCCACCAGCCGGGCGTCCGGTCGTCGGGGGACAAGCCTGCGGCGTGCGCGTCGCCGGAGAGCGCGTGGCAGACCAAAATGGCGTTTGTTTTTTCCGCATTCGGCCGGCCGTACGTTTCATAAGCGAGCGTCACGGGTCCGATGCTGCGTCCGGACTGAAGCTTGAGCGGATGCGGCGGTTCGGCAAACGTAAAATAACGGGTTTCGACGATTTCCAGAGACTCTTTTTTCAACATACTCTTTTTCCGGCAGCGCCGGTTCTCCTGCCGGGGGTATTCCGGAGAGAATCGTTTGCCGCCATTTGTTCAGACAATTTCCAGCATTCTTTCAACGGAGACGCGCGCTATGTCGGCCGTTTCCCGCGTCACGACGCTTCCCAACGTTTGATGCGTCGGAACTTTTTTCTTCACGCCTTCTTTCCGGGTTTTGATCGGTCGCCCCGTCGGGCGGGTAAAACAGCTTTGCTCTCTCTGCCGGAGACGAGATCGGCCAGCGTAATCCGGCTCATGGCTTCCCGGAAGGCGCGGCTCAGGCTTGACCACGTGTCCCGCGATGGACAGACGGAAGACCTGTTGCAGCTCTGCGGATTCATTACGCAGTGCACCAGGCAGATTTCCCCCTCGACGGCCTCGACGATGTCGCAAAGGGATATTGTTTCCGGCGTTCGGGCGAGGGTATAGCCGCCGCGCGCTCCGCGGATGGAGTGAACGAGACCGGCTTTCCGCAGCGGAATGACGATCAGACTGAGATATTTTTCAGAAATATCCTCGCCGGCGGCGATATCCTTGAGAAAAACGGATTTGTCGCTTTGCGCGGCGGCGAGGGCGATCATCAGTCGAACGCCATATCGTGACCGGGTGGAAAGCTTCATGAAAATAATCCTTCAAACGCGATATTTCTACCGGATGAAAAAAACCGCTCCTCTTTCGAGCGGGGTCATACACTATTTTATTGGTAGTAATTAGGACAGAAAGGAGGATTTGTCAAGAAGTGCTTTTCGTTTCAATCGCGCCCTGAAAAACGGGCGGAGCGATTTTCAGGGGCCGGAATCGGCCGGATCGAACTCCGGGGCGGCCGGTTCGGGCGGGGCGGGATTTGCCGCCGGGGAAGAGAGGTTTCCTGTTTTGAAATCGTTTGAGAAAATGTACAGTTTATCTCCGGGAAAAATTTTACTTCCCCGGCTAAGGCGGTTCCAGATCAAAAGCGCCCGGTAGGGGACGTTGAAGCGGGCAGCGATGCCGGTCAGCGTGTCTCCTCTTTTCACCGTGTAAACAAAATCATTTCTGGTCTTCAGCCATTCCGCGAACAATTTTTCATAGCGCCAGGCAAAGCCGGCAGACGAGCCGGGCGGAACGGCCAGGCGGCAGGCGCCTGACGGCAGATGGTAATATTTGATCTGTGGATTAAGATCCTTGATGGTCTTGAAGGTGGTATTGGCGGCCTGGGCGAGAATGTGCAGCGGGACCGGCTGGACGGCTTTGATTTCGACAATCTCGAAACGCCTCGCGGAATAAAGATCGTCCGGCGCAAGGGCGTACCCGAAACGGGCCGGGTTGGAAATAATGATCTTGGCGGCCAGAATCCGGAAAACATAGCGCTGCGTTTCCTGATTCAGGTAGAGCCGGTAGTAGTTGTTTTCCTGCTGGACGAGCATCTCGGATTTCAGTCCGTCCTCGCCCATGTTGTAGGCGGCCGCGGCCAGCGTCCAGGAGCCGAAAAGCGCATAGAGCTCCTTGAGGTAGCCCACCGCCGCCTGTGTCGCCCGGTAAAAATTTCTCCGCTCATCGATGTCGTTGGAAACTTCCAGTCCGTATTTGGTTCCCGTGCTTTCGATGAACTGCCAGTAACCGGCGGCGCCCTTGTTGGAAAAGGCCAGCGGCCGCAGCGAGCTTTCCGCAATCGTAATGTATTTGAGATCGTCCGGCATGCTCTCCTCGCGGAGGACTTTTTCAATGTGCGGGAAATAGCGGTTGGAGCGCTTGAGCCATAAAATAACGGAGTCGCTGTCGTCCAGGGAAACGAGCAGTTCCCGCTCCAGCCGTTCCCGGATCTCCGGATCGGACAGCGGGACAGGTTCACCGCAGAAAGCAAGCGGCGGTTTGATTCTGATAGCTTCTACAATGGCCTGACCGGCGGACAACGTCGGTTTGTTCTGGGCCTGAACGGTTGATCCTGCAAAAGCCAGGATAATCATGAACGCGCTGCAAATCAATTTAACAAAGGTTTTCAAGGCCGTAAGCTCCCGAATCGTTGAAGTTCGGCCGTCCATGACCTGTTCACTGTTTAGGGGCAGGGGAGAGGTTATCCCGGGCCTCCCGAAACGTTCCAGCCGCGTCGTCGCGTATATCCTTCGATTGCTGCACGGCGGAGTCCCTGGCTGCCCGCAATCCCCGGGGAATGTCCGCGGAAGATATTTGCAAAGAGAATTTTTTCCCGGGCAGATTATAGGCCCAAAGGAAAGGAATTGTCAACCAAAGGGCTTGGGACCCTTTGCAATAAAGGCAAAACGGTGTCCGGACGCGTTGGAAAAGGATGGAAAGCGGCGAGCGCCGACTTTCGTCCTTTTTGTCGTTTGGAGAAGAGTGTGATATGAAGCAGGCTCACAAAGGCGCCCGGAGGCCGCAGCGGAGAGATCGCGTCGACTTGCCCTTGCCGATCATAAGGAGAAAGACATGCAATCCAGTCTGTACATCAGCAGCCCCATCAACGCCATTCTGGAGGGATTTTACCGCGACGACATCACGGTGGACGCGTTGCGGAAAAAAGGCGATTTCGGCATCGGCACCTTCAATCAGCTCGACGGCGAAATGATTGCTCTGCACGGCTCCTTTTTTCAGCTGGATCTCCACGGCGACGCCTGTCCCGTCGAGGGAGACAAAAAGACTCCCTTTGCCACCATGTGCCATTTCAAGCCGATTCTGGAGGAGGAGATAACCCAGCACCTCACGCATGCGGCCTTCGAGAGGCATCTCAAACTCATACTGCCTTCCGACAACATGTTTTATGCCATCTACATGACGGGGCGGTTTAAATCGGTCCGCACGCGGTCCGTTCCGCGCACCGAAAACTACAAGCCCCTGTCCGAGGCAACCGACCGGCAGAAAATCCGCCGCTTTCAGAATGTCGAGGGCCATCTGGTCGGATTTTACACGCCGCCTTTCGTGCCGTCGATCAATGTGCCCGGCTATCACTTGCACTTCATCGACAAGGAGTATCGCGCGGGCGGTCATCTGCTCACCTGCGAGCCGGAAAAACTGGACATCCGCCTGCAGATTTTTTTCAGCATGGAGCTCACGCTCCCCAAGACGCTCGATTATCTCACCGCGTCGTTTGTCCGCAACGCCGAAAAGGATCTCGAAAAAGCCGAACGCTGAGAAGAAAGGTCCGAGGCCATGAGCTTTTCCGCCGCCGCGCTGCTTATTTTTATTCTGGTTTCGCTGGCGCATCTGGCCGCCGAGGCGCTGCGCTTGCGGATCGGCCGTTACGCGACCAAGCCGCTTCTCATGCCCTCCCTTATTTTGTATTGCCTCGCGTCAGCCGCTTGGGAAAATCCTCTTCTCATTCTTGCGCTTGGCTTTGCCTGGCTGGGCGATGTCCTGCTTTTGCTTCCCGCCCGCCATCCCCGCCGCTTCCTGATCGCCGGGATCGGCGCGTTTCTGCTCGGACATATCTTTTACATCGCCGTGTTTGCCTCCTATCTTTCCGCTGCGCGAAGCGTGCCCATCTGGGGATGGATTCTCGCGGCGATGTTTGTTGCCGCGGGCGTCGCCGCTTGGCGGTATCTTGCGCCGCACGCAGGCGGAATGCGCCGCGGCGTGGCCCTGTACATCATTGTCATAACCCTGATGGGCGCAAGCACGGTCCTCCCCCTGGGCTGCGCTAATCCGGCCGGCGTTCTTGCGGCCGCGGCGGGTGCCTTCGCCTTCATGTTTTCCGACGCGATCAACGCCTGCCACAGATTCGTGCGCCCGGTCCCTCTGGAGTGGCTCTTCACCATGGGGTTTTACCTGGCCGGCCAGTTTCTCCTGGCGCGGGGAATTCTTCTGTTATGAAAAACGCGGGGATAAAATCCAAAAGCCGCAGCAATATGTTTTTAATGGCGTTTTTCTGTTGACAGACCCGCCTGTTATTCTTATACTTCCGTCCGCCATTAGTAAAATCTGGACCAATACTTGTTGATGAATCCGCCTGTGACTCCGGTTTAAGGATATGAACATGGACAATCTCTTTTTTGAAAAACCGATTCTCAATTCGCCTTATGAATACCCCGCCCGCCATTGGGAACTCGACGCTCAGGGCCAGCCGACGCAGAAGATCATCGAAAAGCGGCGACGGGCTGAATACATTACCCCGATTCCCAAACCCAAAAAGCGAAAAGACACGTCATCCCAGCAGGATTTAATCTTTGATGAGGGCAAGGGCCTGTCCACACAGGATCAGCAGTATGATCCGACGCCGCTTATTAACAATCTGCGGACGCATGTGGACAAATGGCGCTCTCTTCCCAATCCCAGAGACTGGAAAGTGACGCCGGAAACCACCCGGCTGCTTCAGCACTGGCGGAAACACAAATTCAGTTCCTACCGGCCGTTCTTTTGCCAGATTGAAGCCGTTGAAACGGTCATCTGGCTTGCCGAGGTGGCCCCCAATGAAAAAGCGGGAAAAGATTTTCTGGCTCATCTGGAAAACGCCAACCATTACGCCAATCCCGATCTGGCGCGTTTGGCCCTGAAACTTGCAACGGGGGCAGGGAAGACAACCGTCATGGCCATGCTCATTGCCTGGCAGACCATCAATGCCGTGCGACATCCGGGAAGCAAGAAGTACACACGTGGTTTTCTGGTGGTCACGCCGGGAATTACGATCAAAGACCGTCTGCGTGTGCTCCAGCCCAACGATCCGGACAGCTATTATAAAAACCGCGAGCTGGTGCCCAGCGATATGCTGCGCGAACTGGAACGCGCCAAGATTGTCATCACCAATTATCATGCCTTCAAATTGCGCGACCGGCTGGAATTGTCCAAAGGCGGAAGGTCTTTGCTTCAGGGACGAGGCGGCGAGGAACTTCAAACGCTGGAAACCGAAGGCCAGATGCTTCAACGCGTCATGCCGGGGCTGATGGGGATGAAAAACATTCTGATCATCAATGACGAAGCGCACCACTGCTATCGAGAAAAACCCGATCGTAAAGAAGACGAAGACCTCAAGGGAGATGACAAGAAAGAAGCCGAAAGCAATAATGAGGCTGCGCGTCTCTGGATTAACGGCCTTGAAAGCGTGAAACGCAAGATCGGGGCAATCCAGGTTATCGATTTGTCCGCCACACCGTTCTTCCTGCGCGGTTCCGGTTATGCCGAAGGCACGCTTTTCCCCTGGACAATGAGCGACTTTTCTCTGATGGATGCCATCGAGTGTGGCATTGTCAAACTGCCGCGCGTGCCGGTGGCGGACAATATTCCCGGCAACGACATGCCGATGTTTCGCAACCTTTGGGAGCACATCCGCAAAGATATGCCCAAAAAAGGAAGGAGTAAAGCTGCCGGACTGGACCCGCAGAAACTTCCGACGCAACTGAAAACCGCCCTGGAAGCCCTTTATGGACACTACGAAAAAACATACAACCTCTGGCAAAAAAACAAGATGAAACTTCCGCCCTGTTTCATCGTCGTGTGCAACAACACCTCAACATCCAAGCTGATTTATGACTACATTGCGGGCTACGAACAACCGATAAAAGAAGACGGTGTAACGCCACCGCCTTTTTTGGGCGCGCTGCGGCTGTTTTCCAACTACGATGAATATGGAAATCCCCTGGCGCGGCCGCGCACGCTGTTAATCGACAGTGAACAACTGGAATCAGGAGATGCCCTTGACGACAACTTCCGCACCATGGCGAAAGATGAAATCGAACGTTTCCGCCGGGAAATCATTGAACGCACAGGCGACCGCAGCCAGGCCGACAATCTGACGGATCAGGACCTGCTGCGGGAAGTCATGAACACGGTCGGCAAGAAAGATACCCTAGGAGATTCCGTTCGCTGCGTCGTCTCGGTGTCCATGCTCACCGAAGGATGGGACGCCAACACCGTCACGCACGTGCTGGGTGTCCGCGCTTTCGGCACCCAGCTTCTGTGTGAACAGGTCATTGGCCGCGCCCTGCGCAGACAGTCCTACGATCTCGATGATGAAAATCTTTTCAACGTGGAATATGCCGACGTGCTGGGCATCCCCTTTGATTTTACCGCCAAACCGGTTGTCGCCCCGCCGCAGCCGCCGCGTGAAACAATCCGGGTCAAGGCCGTTCGTCCGGAACGCGACCACCTGGAAATCCGCTTTCCCCGCGTGGCAGGCTATCGCGTAGAGCTTCCGGAAGAAAAACTGATCGCCAAATTTGATAAAGACTCTGAACTGGACTTGACCCCCGATCTTGTCGGCCCGACCAACACCCGGAATCAGGGCATCATTGGTGAAGGCGTAGATTTAAATTTGATTCATACCGGCGATCTGCGCACCTCAACACTGATCTTTCATCTGACAAAACGGCTGATTTACACCAAGTATCGAGATCCCGGCGAGGAGCCCCGGCTGCATTTATTCGGACAGTTGAAACGCATTACCAAAGACTGGCTGGATCATTGTTTGATCTGCAAAGGCGGCACGTACCCCGCCCAGCTTATGTATCAGTCTCTGGCGGATATGGCCTGCGAAAAGATTACCACCGCCATTACCCGCACACTGGAGGGAAGTCATCCCATTGTGGCTGTGCTCGATTCCTACAATCCCACCGGCTCCACCCTGCATGTCAATTTCAATACCTCCAAAACCGACCGCTGGGAAACCGACTCCCGGCGTTGTCACATCAACTGGGTGATACTGGATAGCGACTGGGAGGCGGAATTCTGCCGGGTGGCGGAAGCGCACCCGAAAGTGAGAGCCTACGTTAAAAATCATAATCTGGGTCTGGAAGTTCCTTATCGCTATGCGTCCGAGACACGCGCCTATATTCCCGATTTTATCGTGCAGGTGGACGATGGCCGGGGCGATAAAGACCTGCTCCACCTGATTGTTGAAATCAAAGGCTATCGGCGAGAGGACGCCAAAGAAAAGAAATCAACCATGGATGCCTACTGGATTCCCGGTGTGAACAATAACGGTCAGTATGGCCGTTGGGCCTTTGCAGAATTTACCGAAGTCTATCAGATCGAATCGGATTTTAAAGCCAAGGTAGAAGAAGAGTTCAACAATATGATTGGACAGTTTACGATTGTTTCCAAGGAGTAAACGGTATGGCAGCCGCACGATTAAAAATATTCATCAGCAGTGTTCAAGGCGAATTTAAACAAATCCGACAGGATTTGAAGGCGTTTCTTCTGGGAGACGCTTTTTTACATCGGTTTGTGGTCGACGTTTTCCTTTTCGAGGATTTGCCGGCGAAAGATCGCCGTTCGGACGAAGTCTATCTGGATGAAGTAAAGCGCTGTGATATTTACATCGGCCTTTTCGGATACGAGTACGGCAGTGAAGACGCAAACGGTGTGTCGCCTACTGAACATGAATATAATTACGCAACCAAGCTTCGGAAGACAAGACTCATTTATGTTTGGGGAGTGGAAGAAAAATCGCGTTTACCAAAAATGAAAAATCTGATCAACAGGGCCAGCGCCGAAGTTATCCGTCGCCGCATTGATAATGTCAATGCCTTAACTTCGGCAGTCTATGCAAGTGTCGTTGAGCATCTTGACTGCATCGGCTCTTTGCGTGTGCCGCCTTTTGACACAGCTGCCTGCGATAAGGCTGGTCTTAATGATCTGTCCCGCAAACGCATTGACTGGTTTTTGGAAACAGCCCGCCGGGAACGAGCCTTTCCTCTCAAACCCAACACGACAACGCATGCCTTACTGACGCATCTCAATCTGATAGAAAACGAAAAACCTGCGAATGCCGCGTTACTCCTGTTTGGTTCTAATCCCCAGCGTTGTCATCGCAGCGCCGAAACCAAATGTATCCATAGCCACACCACTCAGTATCAACGCCCGTTCGCATCCCAACAGATCTATACAGGAGATCTTTTCGAGCAAGCCGATCAGGCCCGCGATTTTGTGCTGGCTAAAATCAATCGCGCCGTTGGTGTCCGCGCTGAAAGCAACGTTGCACCTGCAACTTACGAATTGCCGCCGGATGCCATTGGAGAAGCGATTGTGAATGCTATTGCTCACCGTGATTATTACAGTAATGCTTCCGTGGAAGTTCGCCTGTTTTCCGACCGGCTCGAAGTTTGGAATCCTGGAAGATTGCCCAGCAACCTCACCATCGATGATTTGCGCACCGATCACCCCTCCGTGCCCAATAACCCCCTGATTGCCGAATCGCTTTACCTGACAAGATACATTGAAAAGGCAGGCTCAGGGACACAACGGATGATTGACCTTTGCCGGGAGGCAGGTTTACCAGAGCCACAATTTGAGCAGCGCAGTGGTTCATTTGTGATTACCCTCTGGAGGGATTGGCTGACAGTAGAAGCTATCCGTCAATTAGACCTGAATGAAAGACAGCGGCAGGCAATTCTTTTTGTTAAGGCCACTGACCGCCTGACTAATATGGACTATCAGAAAAATTTTAGTGTTTCAAAACCGACGGCATCGAGAGATCTTGAAGACATGGTCAAAAAAGGAATATTGGAGAAGATAGGAATTACGGGCAAGGGAACTTATTACATCTTGAATCGCAAAGGGCTCACAAAGGGCTCAAAGGGCTCATGAGCAGGAAAAGATGCAAAGGGCTCACAAAGGGCTCAAACGACTCATCCCGCGCATGGGAAACCAGACATAAACACGGCAAACCCGACATGATCAAAAGGATAATTGCATGGCAAAGAAGGTAACGAATAGCTCAAAAACAATAGAAACGCTGACGCACGATGAAGCCAAGCGAAAAAACATACCGACGGCCGAGTTTCAATCTGTTTTGCAAAAGGAAGCGCAAGACACTCTGTCCGTGACCTTGCCGCGCGGCGCTGCCGGGATGGAAGAAGAAAAGGCAAACCGCAATCGCGACCTTGACCCGCAACTGGTCTGGCGCGGCAAGGATGAGCAGGACTGGTCGGATCTGGTGGTGCATCTGTAAAGAACGATTTATTTTGCTATGCATTCTTGAATAATTATTTAAATGGAGAATGGAATGAAATTCTGGGTTGGAGTAACGGATAATAATTGGTATAAATTCCTGGCAAATTCAAATCCTGACGAAGTTAATTTTTGGCAACCAAGTGCCACGCCGCCTTTCACGGGAGCACCAATGGGACTTCCTTTTCTCTTCAAGCTCAAGCGGCCCTATAATCACATAGCCGGTGGAGGATTCTTTGTTACTTATAGCTCGTTGCCATTGCACCTGGCATGGGAAGTATTTGGTACCAAAAATGGTTGTGCTTCTCTCGATGATCTTAGCAATATGATCAAGAATCTAACATCAAATAACCGGAGTGAGAATAAAATTGGGTGCACAGTTTTAGCAAATCCTTTTTTCTTTGATCCAACAACATGGATTCCTGATCCACCCGGTTGGGCTTCGAGTATAGTTCGTGGGAAAATGTACAATACAAACGATGGCGATGGAGCGGCAATATGGAATAATGTTAATGCCAGATCGAAATCTTTTCAAACTGAGAATAATCAAATAGATCGATTAAATATTGTTGCTGAACCAATTGACAAATATGGTTCACCTATTACAGTGCGTCCTAGACTCGGGCAGTCTTCCTTCAGGGTATTAGTCACAGATGCCTATCAACGCAGATGCGCTATAACTGGCGAACGAACCTTAATGACTTTGGAGGCTGCCCATATCGTTCCTTATGCTGAAGACGGCATACATGATGTAAGAAATGGTCTTTTGCTTCGAGCTGATTTCCATAGGCTTTTTGATGCAGGTTTGGTGAGTGTTACACCGGAACTCAAGATAAAAATCAGCAAACGAATCAAGGAAGAATGGTTTAACGGACAAGCTTATTATCGACTTGATGATAAGCCGTTGTCTGTGGTACCTGTTCATTCTTCAATGCGGCCTGATCCTGAATGTTTAGATTGGCACTATCGAAATAAATTTCAAGCGTAATTAGAGGACTTTATGATTTCAGAACATTTATTGAAAGAATTGATTGCTTTCAGACATGAAAGGGATTGGGAACAATTTCATACAACGCGTAATCTTGCATCGGCATTGTGTGTCGAATCTGCCGAACTTTTGGATATATTTAGGTGGGCAAATGATGCAGATGTGGAAACCGCAGTTGAACAAAGACGTCGTGATATCGAAAATGAAGTTGCCGATGTTGCAATTCTATTAACGTATCTTTGTCACGATTTAAATATTTCCCTGGAAGATGTTGTTCAAAATAAAATTGAAATAAACCGGGGAAAATATCCTGTCGAAAAAGTAAAAGGTGTATCCACCAAATACTGTAAACTTGGCACAAAGGGAGACTGAGGCATGTACACACAGGCCATTCATAAATAGACTCATTTCTGAAACCTTCGATAAAACCAAATCCGCACGCTTCACTACAGCTTATCCAAACTGACCAACGATGAACAAAAAGCCGTCAAGACAACCGCCTTTGACAGAACTTTCGCCAATAGAAGCACCTAATCCCCGAAAGCCTTATCTGGCGTGGCTTTCAGCGCCTGAAATCCGATTACATACTACCCGAGGAGAATTTATTAAGGGCAATACAAAGAATTTTAAGCATTTATTATTTTTTTGCTTGACAACGTATTACATATTATATATAAGGAGCCATGGCGAGCATCATTAAGAAAAAGTCTAAATATAGTACCTACTATGTCGTTGCCGAATCCGCACGCGTGGACGGAAAGCCCCGGATCGTCAAGCAATGGTACCTGGGAACCATTGAAAAGATCATCGCTCTGGCCGAGGGAAATACCGATAAAGAAGAACCCCGGCAAATCGACTGTGTTTCGGAAGGCGCAATCGCAGTTCTTTTCAAAATAGCTGAAGAACTGGGCGTCCGGGAAATCATTGATCAGCACTGCCGTAAACGTCAGCAGGGCATGAGTGTTGGCGATTACATCCTTATTGCCGCGCTCAACCGTGCACTTGCCGCCACCTCCAAAAGCAAAATCGCAGAATGGGTCGATTCCACGGCTTTGCATCTATACCTGCCGCTGCAAAAGGAAAAGCTTGAATCTCAGAACTTCTGGGACCACTTTGATAAATTAGACACAGAGATGATCGACAGGATTGGCGATGATATCGCCAAAAAAGCGATCGCGCTGGAAAACATTCCCCTGGACACAATCGTTTATGATACGTCCAACTATTACAATTATATCGATGTGCTTACCCCGTCCGAACTATCCAAAATCACCAAATCCAAGGCCGGGCGCAACAGTTTACGGCATATTGGTCTGGCTCTGGCGGTGGACCGGGATCATGGCATTCCCTTATTCAGCAGGCTGTATCCCGCCAATGAGCATGACGCCAAAGTGATGAAGAGGTTGATCGATGAAATCTTTGAACAAATCAATCAATCCATGTCCGATAAAAAAGGGATTACCCTCGTTTTTGACAAAGGCAACAACTCGGAAGAGTTGATTGCCACGCTGG
>Ga0123335_1005207_pt1 | contig 16026 bp, 14 predicted proteins | sample BiotimSIPDNA_2_FD_89707 | JGI IMG/M metagenome (GOLD analysis project Ga0123335, IMG submission 89707) | Anaerobic biogas reactor microbial communites from Washington, USA - Biogas_R2 time_0 SIP DNA | ecosystem: Engineered > Bioreactor > Anaerobic > Unclassified | place: Washington, USA...
AAGGTAAGTGTGATAAGGCGCAACGCCCACAAATATCGAATATCAGCAATGTGCAGAGTCCTTAAGATATCAAGGAGCGTATATTACTACGAGTCAAAGAAGAAGGAGAAGGAAGACGAGCTTAAGCCTAAGGTAATAGACATATTCAAAAGTAGCAGGAACAATTACGGCACAAGGAAGATAAGGGCTGAACTCAGGAAGTACGGCATAAAGACGTCCAGAAGGCGAATTAGCCGGATAATGAAGCATGAAGGGCTTGTATCCAAATACACGGTGGCACAGTATAAACCGATAAAGAGCACGTGCAACGAGGAGAAGACAGCCAATATGCTTCAGAGGGATTTCGATAACCAGCCATATATGAACGCAGTAGTAAGCGACCTGACATATGTGAGAGTCGGGATGAGATGGAACTATATATGCGTATTAGTGGACCTGTTTAACAGGGAGATAATAGGATACAGCGCTGGGACCAATAAGGATCCAAGGCTCGTATCTAAAGCGTTCTCGAGGGTTAAGGGAAACTTGTCAAACATAAACATATTCCACACTGACAGGGGTAATGAGTTTAAAAATAAAATCATTGAGGAAACCCTTAAAGCGTTCGGTATAACAAGATCGTTAAGCAGGAAAGGCAGCCCATATGACAATGCGGTTGCAGAAGCGACATTCAAGATAGTGAAGACTGAGTTTGTGAAAGGAAATTGGTTTGAGACACTGGAAGAACTGGAACTGGAGTTCATGGATTATGTTAACTGGTTCAACAGCTGCAGGATACATTCATCACTGGGTTACAGAAGCCCAATCGAATACAGGAATGATACCCTTAAGAAAGTTGTTTGAAAAAGTGTTGCCTATCCATGAATAATGAAAGTAACTTTATTATAAAGATAGAATTTAAATAGACAATAGAATAGAATGAATAGTATTTAACTAATTAGAAATATGTAATAAATTAATTGCAAATATATGAAGTCCTGGACATACTGGTAGCTCAATATTTTCAACAGATTCTAAATCATCCAATTGAATAACCACTGAGTATATTAATCCTTCCCATATTGTCTTTTCACCATTTACCCAAATAACAGCTTCTCCTCTTTTGGCAATTTCTTCTCCAAACAATGGTATTGCTGTGCTTTTCGTCACCCAATCGGGAACACATATCTCATATTGTTTTTTATAAGTTTTTGTAGCAATTTTAATTCTTTCTATTTTAGTTCCTCCTTCTGCTGTCACTAAAAGAGCAATACTATTAATTGGTTCATAAAATGTATTCGCAAGCACTTGATTATTACATGAAATATTATCATTGGTTTTTATTCCAACTGAATATTCAATATTATGAAAATTAAAATAATTCTCCTTAAATTTATCTTTTATACATAAAAAGTTCCCTTCTCCATCAAAATTAGCATTCATTTTATCCGTTGCAAAAGCAGAATTATTGAATTTTTCAGAAAGATCTAGCGAAATTTGCCATTCTATCTTCAAATTTACCTGCTTATAATTTTTCTTTTCTATCAAAATGCCTTTTTGACTTAAAATAAAAAATTCTAAGAATTTTTTCTCACTCTCAATTATACTACTAAAAATATTTTCAAACTTATTTGAAAATACTGACTTGTTTTCAGCAAGTAGATTTTTTACCATACTATTTCTAAGAGTATAGTAATTATAACTCGTTTTCTTCAGAATCTCTTTACACTCATTTAAATAATAGTTATTTCTTTTTCTGCACATAAAATCTAGCACACTTGTCAAATTCATCCTTGAAATTGCAATTTTTTTTAAATTCTCGTATATATCTTCTTTACTAAAATCTTTTCCAATAAAACTATCATATATTTCTGCTATAGATTCAGTAGATATATTTAATTTTTCTAATGTCTTAATATTATGTTCACCAATTTTAATTAACTCGTTATATATATCAGTTCTTTTTAGTTTTATTTGTTTATCATGTATTCTATAATAATAAAAAACAAAACTTCCATTGCATGCTTCTATATAATTTTTTTTTTCAAATTCCTCATTTTTTTTATTATAGTGAGCATCTGTACAAAAGAGTTTATCATTAGAAGAACCATTAATTATAAAAAAATGTCCACCATGAAGAATATTTCTTTGGCTATACCATGGAGTATAGTAATTATCACATTGAGCAATAATTAAACGATTTTTATTTAATTCATTATTAATAAATGAAAATGCTTTTTTTTGATTGTTAAAGGTTATTTTTCGAAAAAAAACTCCATGAAATAACTTTAATGCAACAATTTCATTTTCATTACGTAATCTTAATCCATTTATGTCATTTTTTGCATAATTATTAAGTTTCCATGATTTTAAGAACATCAGTTCATGGCTCATATTAATATGATTGAGAATTGTAGCAATTTGGTTTTTAAAGCACCAATATTCCTCATGAAATACCGGTGTAACATTAATTAGTATCATAAGTTATTTTTGAAGTTTCTTGCTTGTAAAATTTAGCTTGTGTATTATATAAATCATAGTATTTTCCATTAGTTATTCTAAGCAGTTCTTCATGTGTTCCTTCTTGAATTTTTTTTCCATTAGATATAACAACTATTTTGTCAGCAAATTTACAACTAGAAAGTCTATGAGAAATGAAAATTGATGTTTTATCTTTAGTTAGTTTTCTCATTTTATTATAAATTTCTTGCTCGGCATAGGGATCCAGAGAAGCTGTTGGTTCATCTAGTATTATGATTTTAGCTTTCTTATAGATTGCTCTTGCTATAGCTAGTTTCTGCCCTTCACCTCCAGAAAGTTCAACCCCATTTTTATCAAATAACTTATATATTTCAGTAATTTGAGAATATGGTAAATTTTCTACAGTAGAGCTTAATCCAACTTTATTAATTACATCTGATACATTTTCGTTAATTTCTTTTTCTTCAATAAAGTTTATATTTTCTTGTAGAGTCACTGCAAATAGCTTATAATCCTGAAAAACCGCAGAAAAAAGTCCAATATAATCTTCAAACTCAATGTTATTAATATTCATTCCATTAACAAGAATTGTACCTTCGTTTGGTTTATACAATCTTAGCAAAAGTTTTATTAAAGTTGTCTTCCCTGCTCCGTTCTCTCCTACTATTGCAATGCATTCATTTCTTTTCACTATTAATGAAAAATTATATAATGAATACTTTTCAGAATTTGGATATTTAAAATATACATTTTTGAACTCTATCTCTATATTATCAAGATGCTTAAATATATTATATTCTTCTATTGTTTGACTAGTTTCATTCATGACAATTTCTATTTTACTCAATTGTAAGAAGTGTTCTGAATATCTACATATTCTGTTTATATTTGATATACTTTGAAATAAATCATTTGCACTTGAAAGAAAATTAAATGCTACAGAAATATATAAAGTAAATTCACCAATAGTTATGCTATTATAAAACGCTTTATATGCTATATATAAGTATACTAAACTACTTTGAATTTGTTGAACTATTTTTTGTGTGGTTGTAACTAAACCACTTGCTTTATTTGAAGAATTCATGTAATTGTAGTTTTCATTTATAAATTCTATATCTCTGTCAATTATCAAGTCTTGCATCTCAAATAGACGAATTTCTTTTCCATATTTAAAATCTGTAGACAGATCCATAAAATATGCAAATTTCCTGTTTGATGGAATCATATCATCCCAAAATTTATATTTGATTTTTAAACTTTTTTTATATAAAAGAGTACTAATAATTAATGAAAATAGAAGGATTAATGTAATCATTGGATTAAATATTGATATGATATATACCAAGCCGATTATTGTAATAGCTTTAGATATAACCTTCGATAATTGAGAAAATATACCTACTATTCCTCCACTCATATGAATACCACTTAATGCTTTTTCTTTTAAATTTTGAATATCTGGATCTTCTAGTCTTTCATAATTTACATGCATTAGTTTTTCTCCTATAATATATGTAAAATGATTAACTAGAACTTCATTTCTATTTACAAGAAATTTATTAGCATAACTTATGATTATTCTAAATACTAAATTCGCTATTGTTATTAATAAAACAAGATATGTTATTTTATCAACTCTTTGCAAACTCATTAACTCATCTATGATATATTTAGGAAGTATAACATTAATAAATGGAATTATTGATTCACATATTATCAATAATAACATCATAATAAAAATTTCTTTTGAGATTTTAAACGATTCTTTTAATATGTAAGAAATTACTTTAAAATTGATAAATAACTTATTTGATATAAATTTATTAGTCATTTGTCTCCCTCTTTTCACTTTCAGAATAACTTCGTGATTGGATTATATACATTTTATAATATTCACCCTTTAACTCCATTAATTCCCTATGATTACCACTCTCGATTATTTGTCCATTTTCTAAAAAAATTATCCTGTCGCAAAATTTGGTACTTGCAAGTCTGTGAGATATAAAAATTACTGTTTTATTATCAAGAATCTTATTGAGATTACTATACATTTCTTTTTCCGCATATGGATCAAGCGATGCTGTTGGTTCATCCATAATAATAATTTGCTTATCTCTATACAGAGCTCGAGCAAATGCTAACCTCTGGTTCTCTCCTTGTGATAAGATTATACCATTTTTGTCTAATATTTTTAGCATCTGACTATCTATGCCTATTCCACTTTCTAAAATCTTTTTAGACAAACCTGATAAATGAATACTATTAATAACATTATTTCTATTGATAAGCTCCCTTTTCTGCAAGGCAATATTTTCAGCAACTGATAAAGCATAAATCTGGAAGTCTTGTAATATTACACACATTTGACTTAATATTTCTTCTTTTTTTTGCGTATTACAACTTATTCCGTTTACTATAATCTCTCCAGTGTCTATTTCATATAGACCTGTTATTAATTTCACTAATGTAGTTTTTCCAGCACCGTTTTTGCCAACTATTGCAATTTTTTCATTTTTGCTTATTGATAAATTTATGTCTTTCAATATTTCTCTACTACTGTTTGGATAGATGAAAGTCAATTTGCTTATTTGGAGGAATTCATTTTTTTGTTTTGTTACTATTTCGTTTAAATTTCGACTATTTTCAATATATTTTTTAGAAAGGTCGTAATTTATATACTTGTAGTAATCTGATACATATAAATCTTGTTGTATCAGGAAGGTATAGGAACTAACAATACTAATAATCAATTTCGAAAAGCTTGCAATTGCTGCAATATACATTACGAATTCACTAATTCCAATTTTTTGATTCAACACTTGTATTACAAGAAATGAATAGACAATTATATCTCGAAAAAATCCCCAAATAGAATCAACAACCTCCACTAATAAGTGTTTCTTTTGAATTTGTTTGTTTAAAAGTACACTTTTTTTAGTTTCCTTAGTAAACTTTTTTAGTAACCAACTCGCCAGATTAAAAATTCTAATTTCTTTTCCAAAACTGAAATCATACATAATATCTTGAAAATATTTAATTCTTCTATTGATATATGATAATTCGTTTTGTTTTTTATATTCATTTATTTTTGCTTTTAGTCCTATGAAATAATTTAGAAATATTCCTCCAGCAATAACAAATAGAATTAGAGGATTAAATTTAATGAGAATTATTATTATACCTATTACTGATATAATGTTTGAAATTACCTTATATAATTCTCTAAGAATCCCTTCAATACCAGTAGTATTTGAATATACAGCATTAATTGATTTCTTATTTATGTCTAGTGTTTCTGGACTTTCAGTTCTTTGGTACTCCATAAACATACTTTTCTTAGCAATTAGAAGTATAAATTTCATTCTGACTCTCGATACCTTACTCTCAAAAGCTGCATTTGACAATTCAACAACTATATTGCTAATGATTCCGACAGCAAAGAAAACTACCAGTACTATTATTATTCTATTAAAGTTCAGTTGATTTGTTATTTCATCAATTATCAGCTTTGGTAATATAATAATTAATAATGGTTGTAATGATGACATAATTGTATATAAAAAGAATATCAATAATAACCACTTGTCAAAAACATATGCTTGCTTAACAATTTTAAAAACATTTTTCAACATTCTTATCTGTGTTCCTTTTTCTTTTTTCATTACTTTCTCCATTTATTCCACCTTAATCACTGTTAATTACTGAAAAATTCAATTATATCTTTAAATAATTCGTCAATAGTCTTATCCACTCCCATTAAATAAACCTTTTTATTAATCTCTATTTGAATTTCTTCTTTTCTTTTTTGGAATTCATGTTCCTCAATATTAGTTCTTGATTTAAAAATCCCTGACCATCCATCTACTAATTTTTGAGGAAACATAACTAAAGCAATAATCTTAGCATCTGTAATTCCTTCAATTGTCATCATTGATTTTTTAATATAATCATTAGAATCATAATAATTTATACATAATATTACTGCATCTGGATTTACAATACTTAAAAAATCTATATGCTTATTTGTAAACATTGATAAATTTCCTTTATCAATTGGAACAGTCGAAGATTGCCCTCCAACTATTATAATATCTTTATTACTATCACAAATTTCTTGTAAATAACTATTAATTAAAAGTATTTCTTCGCCAATATTTATATTAATCTTTGAATTATATCCTGAAGGAAAAACCTTTTCACCACCAAAAAGCTCTGTAGTTGGTTCTGTACCTAAATGTCCAACTGAGTATCCCTCATGGATTAATCGATACTTAATCTCTAGTTGTAAAGTAAATTTTCCTTGTTTTGATTTAGTCCCAAACACTCCCAAAACTGGTGTGTTGATGCGAAACAATTTTCCGAATCTATTTCTTGGAATATTATATTCAATCTGCATCCCTGGCCAATACAATAACTGTTGATTAATGCCTGATATTTTCTCAAATATTTTTTTATTTTCATCAAAAGTAAAGACTCGTTTACCTTTACTAATACCTAATAAAATAAGATCTTCAACATTAACTTTATTATTTGTTATACTTTGCAATTCTTGAGTATGTCCTATTATTAAAGTTTCAAAACAATCCCAGTCAATTTTATCAATATTCTCAATTATAGAATTATTAATGTTATCTGGTGGATTGTTAATAACTTTACAAATTTGAGCTCCAACTTTACCTGAATATTTTGTGTCATAGAATTTCTTGATATTGAAATTCAAATATTTTTCGAACCTTATTAAAGCATGCATTTCTTTATTAATCGGAAATACTGCTGCATTTGAAATATGAAACAATTTCTTCTCTATTGGTTTATTCTCAACTTTATTATATATCTTTCTAGCTTCTTTTTTTAAAGCTTCTCTAATATTTACTTTACGAATACCCTTTTCTAATAAATTCGAGACTATCGAGGAAGCATAGGCACCTGCAAAACTATTGCCAGCCGCTACAATATACTCGGGATTTGTCCATGCTAATCTTTGTAAACCACCTTTTGCTCTAATATTTACTATATCGTCATCAACAAACTCATAATCATCTGCTTTCTTGCAATTTTCCCCTGTGTCCACTCCAATTACTTCTTTAAAAGAGGCTGGATATGAAAGTGAACCAAGGTTATCAAAAGCAGAAATAATAATCGTTCCTTTAGAAATTATTTTTCTACAAACCTCAAGTAATTTTATTTTATTTTCACAAATGTTTATCCCTAGGCTTAAATTTAATATATCAAATTTCTCATTTTTATATATGTAGTCTAAAAACCCAATTAAATCTTCTTCTTGCACAATCAATGAATTGTTAAATATTTTAATATTGGTAATTGAGGTATTTATTGTGTTTGAGCTAATAATTTCATATACTGCTGTCCCATGTCCGCTTTCATCATCAAAGTCTATCTTTTTTTCAATCCTATTTTTTTCTTTTCTATTTATTAATGAATAACCAAATATCTCTCTATTTAGAAATCTAGGGTGTTTTATTGATACTCCACTATCTAATATTCCAATCTTAATTATTTTACTCATCTATTGTCCTTAAAAATGTATTATATTGAACATCAATTTTTGTATTTTATTTTTACGAATATGTACTTATGCTTGTTCTTAATTTATAAACCTAATAATTTCTACTAATCTAAATTTTATTTTTTTTGATTTTAAAAATCTCGCTTTTTTACTAAGCTTTGATGCATAGTATATTTCCAAATTCAAATTAGTTGTTGTATTAGACAACTAATAAAACTGCTAAACCTACTAGATATTACCAACAATTGCAATTATTTTCTGAAGAAAAATAAGCTGTTACTAGTTTGCTGTTGTGAATATTATTAACAGGTTTTACTAATTTTTTGTTTTTCATAGTATTTCCTCCTTTTCAATTAAAAAACATTATATATTTAGTTGTTTTCATTTAACAATCCATCTACAATTTCAGAAAAAGCATTTAAAGACATCAAGCTATCATATTTCAAAACTTCATCTGGAAATTCTATATCAAATTCATTCTCTATTGATACAATAGTTGAAATATATTGGAGCGAATCAGTAATATAGCCTCTTAAATCTATATCTGTTTCACTTTTTGAATCAATAATAATCCCTGATAACTCCAAAACTTTAATAAGCTTTTCTTTAGTACTCATTATTTGCATGTTTTCCATACTTTTCCCTCCTAAAAAACCAATTCTATACCATCAACACTATTTTCGAGTAATTTTAACACTTTATCCAAATTATTTTTTCCATGACTTGCACATCCTATTACTTTATTACGCTTATTAACATCCATTATTCTGTTTGCTGGGCAATTATCTCGAAAGCAATTCGGTTCAAAAACACAATTTTCTTTACAATAATTGTTATCACATATCCATAATGAGTTTTTGTATTCATCAAAATCAATTACACCATCGTGTTTGATTCTACCTACCATATTCATATCCATATCATCAAAATAACATGTACACTTATGGATATTACCATTCGCATCTATTGCAAAGCTGTTTTGTTTACCTGCATAACAAACACCACTACCTGGTTCAAGATATTCTTTAACAGCAAATCTAAACTTTTTATCTGATTCATAAAATTTTTCAAACACATTAAACATTTCAATTTCATTTATTAAATTTTCTCTAAAATCATTTATAGTATCCCCTCCCCAATCCATAGCAGGTTGTATAGCAAACGAAAACCTTGGATCATCAGAAAATTTTTCATGAAAATAGTCAATATATTGTTCAATGTTTTCTGCAATTTTTTTTGTTACATTCGTTCTAATAACAAATCTTAGCATTCTACTAGATGCATTATTTTTTACATTACACAAATTATTAATAATAGTCTCAAATGTTTCCCCACCATTTAATAGGACTCTTTGATTATCATGAGTTTCTTTTAACCCATCAATGGTTACTTGAAAGTGAGTGACTCCCATTTTATATAGTCTCTTTACCATTTCTGCTGTTAAAAGATACCCATTTGTTGTCATACTAGCTATATATTTTTTTCGGTTGCTTTTGCATATTACTTGAATCTCCTTTGACAATCTTTCTACAACATCATATGCAATTAATGGTTCACCACCAAACCATGATATGTATAGAGAATTATATTTGTGAATGTTCTTTCTTATAAATTCGATAATACCATCTTGCACCTCAGCTTTCATTTTTCCTTTAGAAAATGATTCATAACAATATTTACACCTAAAATTACATTTTTCTGTTGGAAGTAAAATTAGAATTAAATCGTTTCTTGAAACAGTATCTAGATAAATACTTTTAAGTTTAACTTTTTCGTCTTGTTCTATAGGAACTAAAAATCCTTTTTTATTAAGCAGCTCAATCTTTTCACAATTGTTTTCTATTTCATTTGATTTAAGAAGATTTTGAACATAACTTCTGTTTTCTTGCGAAATCGAAATAAGACTTTTTGTTCCCTGGAGAACATTAAAAAGTATTAAACCTCCATTCTTTCCTTCAGTTTGATAATTATAAATTGACGGTTTTAACATCATATCTACCTCCAAAATTCCTCTTCATTATTTGTATTTATATACATTAAATCATATTTATTTTTTTTAATTATTTTATCTTCTATAACATATAATTTAGGATTTAAATTAACAATAGTTTTATTTTGCTTGATAGTCTCACAATTAAACTGACTAAACAAATACGATTCAAATCTAATGCAATTTTTTATCCAGTACTTTATCATTTTTTTATGAAAATATTCATCCTTGTTAGGAATCAATATTTGCTCATTATTAATCAACCTTCTTCTTAACTCCATAATATTTAGCGGAATATTTATTTCATCGAAATAGCAACACCCACACGCTGAATCAAATATAATCCATTTATTATATGTTTCATTAAATGCAAGAGTAACACAGTGACAATCAGAATACCTAAGATCCATTGGCATACACCTTATCATTCTGCTTTTCATAGATAAAGATAGAAAGATTTCATTTAATACCAAAGCATGCATCCAACAATTACTTCCAATATTATCTTTTATAGTCTTATCCAGTATATTTAAACTATTCATTGGAAATAATGGTATACAATTTCCATCTTTATTTAGCTTTTTATAAACCCATGTCATTAGATTTTTTTGCATTTCAAAATCATTTACTGCACTTCTCATCTCATCAAACTTATAAGTCTCTCTCAACCTTGTTAGTTCTTCATTTTTTGAACACTGATATTGAAAGGTAATATTTTTTTTTGTATCACTATACTCTTTAAATAAACTCAAAAAATATAAATCATCTTTTTCACTAACTCTAAACAATTCATTTCTCCTTGCAAATATACTTAATAATAAAGTTTTACGTGATGCCACGTAAAACTCTAAATCGTCTTTTACCAGCAGTTGCAATTGTTTTCTGCAGATAAATAAGCTATTACAATTTTGCTGTTATTAATGTTTTTAATAGGTTTTACTAATTTCTTGTTCTTCATAATATTACCTCCGTTTTTAAGAATCTCACTTATAAATTAAGTTTTTAATATAACATAGTTATTCTACAAATTTAGTAAAATAGTTTTATTAAGGATTTAATATAACTACTAACCTAACAAGTATTACCAACAGTTACAATTGTTCTCTGCAGATGCATAAGCTAAAACTATGTTTTTATTTTTTAAGCTTATATGTGGTTTTCTCAATTTGATTCTATTCATTTTTTACCTCCTATATACTCTAATTTATTCATTATTTTGCAAAATGTGACATCCCATTATTGCTATTTATTAGTTCAAAACCATTCATTAAGGATTTTTTCATCACAATATATGTGTTGTATTTCCTGATATATGATTTATTCCTTTCCTCAAATCAACTAGCGTATTGTACTCATTTATGTATATGTCATCATATTTGAGGTTCCTGAAGAAACGTTCCGTCCTCACATTGTCCAGAGCCTGACTCTTGCCGTCCATAGATATCCTGATCCCTCTGCTTTCAAGAAGGTCCAGTTAGTCAGGATTCGTGAAATGACTGCCCTGGTCGCTGTTGATTATCTCGGGCTTCCTTATCGATAGCACTCTCATCAGGCATGACATCACGAATCTCTTGTTTAAAGTGCTGGAAAGCTCGTAATCTACTATGTATCAGCTATACCAGTCAAAGATGGCGAACAGGTATATGAAGCCTTTTCTCATCCTGTTATACTGCATATGGAGCCTCCTGCTCAGGTTGGGTTTGGAATATACGGTTATTATCCCCATCTTTCACATGAGCCTCCTTATGGCTATCCTGTTTATTAATTTTATTATAATAGAAATATTTTCCTAAATATCTGAATGTCTTAAAAGGTTTATTTTACGTCCTAAACGTAACAATACAAAATATTAAAAGAAAACTTTTTCATTAAAACAGAAATAGCTTAATAGAAATTTTCAATGCATAGTAACTTGTTATAATAATAATTATTATTTTATTTATTGTAATATAGTTATTTTTACTTCATGTCTTGATTTATGTTTCATGTATAGTTTAAGATATTTCTTTAAACATTCTCCTTGAAACTAAACATACTTCATCATTAGTTAGACGAATCACTCTGTTTTTTTTGTCAACCTCCTTAATTTTCTCTTTGTTGACAATAAAAGATTTATGGCATCTGCAGAACCTTTTATCAAGGACTTTAATAATTTTATCTAAATTCCCGTAAAATTCAATTTGCCTGTCATTGGCATGCAATATGACCTTATGCGCAGTTGCAGAAGTCTCAATATAAAACATTTGGTTATATTCAATGTGGATGGTTCTATCCTCCTTGTCAATATGGAAAATCTTTACTACCTCATGAGTAGCCTTAAGATACTTTTCAAGAACATTCACTAGACATTCAGAAATTCTTTGTTCTATTGATTTAATGTTATTTTTTATAATATAATCCAGTGCTTCTACCTTGTATTGAAATGTTAATGGCCTCATATTATCATGAGTTGTAATAAATATAATAAACCCTCTTGAATCATATTTTCTAATCTTTTCACTTAAGGCTATTCCGTTTATTGAAGAACCTAGCTCTATGTCAATAAAATAGATACAAGGATAATTACTTTCCTCTACCACCTTTAGTATCTCATATGGATCATGTGTGGCAACTTTTATTCTCATATCATAATTTTCAAATAAAATTAAATTATTAATAATTTTGATTAAGCTATTAAGCTGCTGTTTATTATCTTCGCAAATAAATATATCTAACATAGGCTTTCCTTTCTTTCAAATTTGTACTATAAATGGCTTTTTTCTTATTCTGACAACTTGGCGAAATTCATTATTTTCAATAATCGTTTCAAGTGTTGTTTGAGTATAACTATTGACTATTTCTCTTAAAGTACTTAACCCAAGTCCTCTTCCTTCACCTTTCGTTGAAAAACCTTCTGTAAACATCCTATTAATTGATGGAATTTCACCAAAGAAACTATTTGCTATGACAATGCTTATTGTAAAAGGATTATTGATAAAAGCAATACTAAGTGCTGCATTTTCGGTATTTGTGGCACTTTCAATAGCATTATCCAATAATATACCCAATATTCTGCATAAATCTAAGGTTTCTATATTAATCTCATCAATTTCTTCAGAAATCTCAATGTTTACTTTTATATTCTTTTCTTGAGCATAAATTATTTTAAGAGAAATTATGCCTTTAACTTCTGGTATTTTAACAAGAGATAGTAGTCCTAATTCTGAATTATTTGCTATAACTTTATTGCTGAACGGGATAATGTTATTATGAAAATACTCAGTTAAGCCTTCTATGTTGTCATCCTCGATGTATCCATTCAAGGCTGCTAAAACATTGATGTAATCATGTCTGAACTTTCGCATGTCTATATATAACAATTCTAAGTTTTTTGTATACTGAGATAGTTGTTCTAGTTCCTTCTTTCTATTATAATTTCGTTTTCCTTTTTTGTCACTGTAATAAGGAAATATACAATTATTATAATCACCAGAAAATACAAAACATAAATACCAATGGTTAATAAGGGATTACTTACCTTCTCAACAAAAACACTTGCGTAGATGAAAATAAAAGTTAGCACTAAAAAAGAAGATAAAATCAAACCGTATTTCTTATTTGCTGTCACATTTTCAATAAGCCTTTTTCTATTGATCAAGTAGCCTAACAATTTACTGATTGAAAATGCTAATAAAAGAATAAAAATGCTAATAATTAGATATACAACGATATCATTTTCAAATCTTTCCTTAATCTCTACTCCATTCTGAAAGCCGTCAGTTATTATACTTGATACAATATTGTCACTTAGTACAGATAAAAGCATAGCTAAAATTGCATAAAATATGCTTGTGTAAATCTTCTTTTTCTTATAATAAAGCATAATAACAATAAGCACCATACAGATAATTCCAGCTATAAGTTCTGACAGAAACGAAGTAATTGTAATTATTATTGAAATACTCAAAATCCAAAATAGATATTTAACTGCTTTAAACTTAATTTGTGATAAGTTAATTGCACAAATTGATATTATAAAAAAAGAAATGATTGCTTTTAATAACACCATAAAATCTCCCTAAGAATTGTATTATTGTATCATGGAAGACTTTGGTAAGCAATAATATAAATGTAAAATTTTATTTTCTATTTACCTTAATTACTCTCCTTTAGTTGCTCTTCAATCAATTCTCTAGGCATTTTAGGTTCATCAAGTAAAAATAACCAGCAATCTCTTGTGATTGATTTATTCATTTGATCATCAATAATTTTAATTGTTTTTTCAATAACTACTCTCTTCAATGACATTTTCATAGTTTTCATAATTATCCCTCCTTCTCTTAAGAATTATGTAAGTAATTGGTAGTATTGTTACTACTTCGATTAGAGATCCAAAGGTAATTAAAATTTTGAAACTGTTAAACGGAATAATCAAAGCAATTACCATTAACAATAATATTGAAAACACTGCTTGTTTTTTAAGTCTTTTTCTTGCTTTCTTTCCAGTAATTGGTCTTTTCTCTGTATCTGCTGGTGCATATTTATATACAAGCACAGAGAAGATAATAAAAAGTATTAAGACAATAGTATTATTGATAAGTATTTTGTTTGCAAAGTAAACTAAAATAACAAAAATGCTAACACTACTAGCAAAACAACTAAAAGCACTTTTTGCATGCACCCCAAAAGCTTTGCATCTTAAAATATTAAAGCTAACTAGTGTAAGTAGTGTTTGAGGTAGAATACCGAGAATTAACGAAATCCCAAATACAACTGTTAATTTAGTAATGTTTAACAATAAAATTTCAAGGTAGTATTGCATTTTAATTTTTTCAATACCTTTCTTGTCAAGATATAAGCACATTTTATTCGCTAATATTTCTGAATATTCATGTATATACTCATTATTAAACATTTTCAATACATTAAACTTTTTCATTTTATCACTATATCATAACAATCAAAATATGATCTATTTCATCATAAACGGTTAATAATCAATCATAATCGTAACTAATAACGTCCTTTGTAGACTATACTGCACCCATACCAGTTGACACAAATATGTAAAACATAGTTAAATGGAGGCATGAGCAGACTAAGATAAATTTTAACCGGAATTTAAAGCAAAGGTAGTGCTGGAACTGTTGAGAGAGGAAATGACTCTAAATGAGTTAGCAGCCAAGTATCACGAGGATGTGCGCCACAGACAATAATCTACCCCAGCGTAGCATAACAATTCTGACCAAGGAACAGGGTTCTTTACTTCTTTCCTTGAAATAAGCATACAGGTGATATAATTCAGATAGAAAGAGAGGCTGATATGGAACCTGTATTCAACTTCGTGGAGATGTTCGAAAGATCCATAGGATTGAAGGAACCATGGAAAGTGACAAAGGCGGAATTCAATCAGAATGACAAAAGCGTGCATGTGTATATAGAAGCAAAAAAGACGTCAAAGTATCCATGTCCTGAATGCCACAAGATGTGCAAAAGATACGATAACGAGAATGAGGAAAGGATATGGAGGCATGCTGATGTTGTTCTTTACCCATGCTACATACACTGCAGGAGGCCGAGGGTCGAAAGCAAGGAGCACGGCATAAGGGTGGCTAACACCCCGTGGTCAAGGAAAGGTTCGAGGAACACCCTCCTTTTTGAAGGGTATGCAATGATGCTTGCAAAGATAAGGTTGTCAGGGAGACAGACAGATTTATTTGAAGTCGAAAGATTAAGCATAGATGAGATATCGTTCAGAAAGGGCCAGAGCTATGTGACAAGTCATAGGGTATCCTGAAAGAAGATGCGTTATAGGTGTGGAAAACGGGACAGTCCGGTTATTGCTCTTCTGTCTATCTGCCTTCCGGACGAATAGTTAATTTCTTCTAAGCAGGCATTGACGCCGAATGATGCTGCAGCTATGGATTTTTTAATTTTGCTGTTTTTCTTTGCCATCCATTCCTTGTCAACCATGATGCCGAGCCTTTCCTCGAAGGAGAGGTCCCTGTATATGTCATCAGGCTCGCTCAGCATCTGGGCCATTACCTTTAGTTTCATATCGCGTAGT
>Ga0123335_1005211_pt1 | contig 16022 bp, 18 predicted proteins | sample BiotimSIPDNA_2_FD_89707 | JGI IMG/M metagenome (GOLD analysis project Ga0123335, IMG submission 89707) | Anaerobic biogas reactor microbial communites from Washington, USA - Biogas_R2 time_0 SIP DNA | ecosystem: Engineered > Bioreactor > Anaerobic > Unclassified | place: Washington, USA...
AATAACCCCCTCCGAGAAGATGACCCGACATAAAACCCCGATCGGTAAACCCGTATGAGATACACAAGACAAATCCCTCTGCTGGGCGATACCGCGCCCATACATGCCGCATCGGCTGCGGTCTTCGGACTGGGCGGCGTGGGCGGAGGAGCGGTGGAAGCCCTTGCCCGGGCGGGCATCGGCAGGCTGCTGCTCTGCGACTGCGACGTGTTCGAGGAGAGCAATCTGAACCGCCAGCTTCTCTGCACCGAGAGAGACATAGGACGGCCGAAGACCGAGGCGGCAGCCGAAAGGGTCTCGATTGTCAACAGGGCTGTGGAAATCTCGGCGGCGCAGTTGCGGGTCACCCCCGAAAACGCCGCGGGAATATTCGACGATTTTTTCGGCAGTTTCGGCAATTCCGGCAATATTGATGGGCAGGACGAAAAACAGGGTTCCCGAGCCGGCTCACGCTCACAGACAAACGGCAATCAGGGTTTCCGAGCCGTCATCGACGCGATGGACGACGTAACCGCCAAATTAGCCGTAATAGAGGAGGCGAAAAGGCGGGGTATATATGTCATCTCCTGCATGGGCACCGGCAACCGGCTTGACCCCGCCGCCTTTCGGGTCGCCGACATAGCGAAAACCTCGGGCTGCCCCCTTGCGCGGGTCATGCGCCGGGAATGCAGGCTGAGGGGCATATCGGTTGACTGCGTATATTCAACAGAGGAACCGATTTCGACAGGAGACCGCACCCCCGCATCGGTGAGTTTCGTCCCCCCCGTCGCCGGCATGATAATGGCGGGCGAGGTGCTGAAAAGAGCCGCGGGAATCGCGAACGGCTGATATAAAAAACGAAAACAGGAAATATATATAGATATATATAAGGGAAGGCAGATAAAGGAGAAAACATAATGAGATTTTACAACACACTGACCCGCTCCCGGGACGAATTCACGCCTCTCGACGGGAATACGGTGCGCATATACTCCTGCGGACCCACCGTCTACAGCTACGCCCACATAGGCAACCTCCGCACCTATATCTTCATGGACCTGCTCCGCCGTTCGCTCAGATATAACGGCTACAAGCTGAAGCATGTGATGAACATAACCGACGTGGGACATCTCACAGACGACGCCGACGACGGCGAGGACAAGATGGAGAAGGCATCCCGGGAGCAGAAAAAGACCCCCTGGGAGATAGCCGACTACTACACAAAGGTGTTCCTTGAGGACACAGCCGCCCTTAATATCGGAAAACCCGAGATAATAGCCAAAGCCACCGACCACATCCCCGAGATGATAGCCTTTGTCGAGGGGCTCTGCGAGAAGGGCTACGGCTACGAGACCTCCGACGGCATCTATTACGACATCGGCAGATTCCCCGAATACGGCAGGCTCTCCCGCCTGAAGCTGGACGAGCTCAAGAGCGGCGCCCGTGTTGAAATAAACGACGAGAAGCGCCATCCCGCCGACTTCGCCATATGGAAGAAGGCTCCAAAGGAACATATCATGCAGTGGGAGTCGCCCTGGGGCATGGGCTATCCCGGCTGGCACATCGAGTGCTCCGCCATGGGATTAAAATATCTTGGCGAGCAGTTCGACATCCACACCGGCGGCGTGGATCACATTCCGATCCACCACGAGAACGAAATTGCCCAGTCGGAAGGGCTCTGCGGCTGCATCCCCGCCGTCTTCTGGATGCACGGCGAGTTCATGCTGGTCGACGGCGGCAAGATGTCGAAATCGCTGGGGAACACCTACACTCTGGCTCAGCTTGCCGAGAGAGGCTATTCGCCCGGGGATTTCCGCTATTTCTGTCTCAACGCCCACTACCGCCAGAAACTGAACTTCACCTTCGAGGGCATGGATTCGGCGAAGAAGTCGCTTGACAACCTGCGCAAGGCGATAGTTTCCCACAAGGGTGTTGAAAATCCCGAGGGCGGGGAGCTCGTCGCCGGCTTCAAAGCCGAGTTCGACGAGGCGGTTTCCGACGATCTCAATATCCCCAAGGCTCTGGGCGTGGTCTGGAGCGCCGCCCGCAGCGAGATTAAATCGAAGGCGATCTACGACTTTATCCAGGACTGTGACGCCGTTCTCGGATTGAACCTTGACAAGCCTCCCGCGGCCGAGGATGAAGTCCCCGCGGCCGACATCGACCCGGCGTTCGATGCCGAGATAAGGGCAGCCATCGAAGCCCGCGCCGCCGCGAAGAAGGCAAAAAACTACGCCGAAGCCGACCGTATCCGCGACATGCTTGCAGAAAAGGGAGTCACCCTGACCGACACCAAGGAAGGCACCGTTTATAAGCTCGGCTGACAATCTCCCATGATAAACATAACGGGGAGAGCAATGCGCCTCCCCGTTATATAAGGCATTCGTCTGAAATACGGAGAAATAATGAACGCAATAAAGAAACTGTTCCAGCCCATCGACATGACGGTGGGCGAACCCTGGAAGAATATAATTGTATTCGCCATCCCCATGCTCCTGGGCAACATAGCCCAGCAGTTATACAACACGGTTGACAGCGTCGTGATAGGGCGCTATGTAGGCGACAACGCCCTTGCGGCGGTGGGCAGCGCCGGACCGGTGCTAATGCTGCTCACCGTGCTCTTCATAGGCATAAGCATGGGCGCCAGCATCATGGTTTCCCAGCATTTCGGCGCAAAACGCCGGGAGGATCTGTCGAAAACCATCGGCAACTGCATCACCCTTACCGGCATAGCAGTGATAATAATCATGGCGGCGTCGACGATTCTTGTGCGCCCCATGCTGGAGCTTATAAAAACCCCCGAATCGATTATAGACTGGACCGCCTCATATCTGCTGATCCTCTTTTTGGGCTGCGCGGGGGGCGCGTATTATAACATCCTTTCGGGTATCCTTCGCGGACTAGGCAACGCCGGCTCGGCGCTGCTCTATCTTCTGGTAGCCACGGTTATCAACATCGCGCTGGACCTGCTTTTCGTGACGGTTTTCCATTGGGGAGTGCCGGGCGTCGCCCTGGCTACCATAATAGCTCAGTTTGTGTCGGCGCTCTGCTGTCTTTTTAAGCTGATGCGCATGCGGGAACACTTCGACATGGATTTTAGCCAATTAAAGCTGTCCCGCGGCCACGCACTGCGGGTCATACGCCTCGGTCTGCCCTCGGGTCTGACGCAGGCTATCTTCTCCATGGCGATGGTCATGGTTCAGTCGCTCACCAACAGCTTCGGGGAGATGTTCATAGCCGCCAACGTGGTCGTAATGCGTGTGGACGGTTTCGCCATGATGCCCAACTTCTCATTCGGCACGGCGATGACAACCTTCGTCGGCCAGAACGTGGGCGCCCGCCGCCTTGACAGAGTAAAGCAGGGAGCGCGGCAGGGCACGCTTATAGCCGTCGGCACAGCTATAACCCTGACAAGCCTTATACTGATATTCGGCAGGCAGCTGATGGGCGTCTTCACCGACACCGAGGAACTGATTCAGCTCAGCCGTGACATGATGTCGATAATAGCCGTCGGCTACATAGCCATGGCGGTGACCCAGTGTCTGTCGGGCGTCATGCGGGGCGCGGGAGACACCATGACCCCCATGTGGATATCTCTCTTTACGACGGTCATAGTCCGTGTTCCGATAGCTTATACCATAGCGTATCTCACCCGCTCCCCCGAATTCCCCGGCGGCCGCCGCGAGTGCACATATATATCGCTGCTCACCGCCTGGCTCACCGGCGCGCTTATCACCACCATATGCTACGCCGCCGGACATTGGAAGAAGAAGGCGGAAAAATCGGGAAGAATTGATGAAAAGGGGAAAGCCGTCGGCGAGACCGACGACAACGGCATCCGTATCGATACCGTTATCGATACGGATATCAATACGCCTGCCGAGGTTGAGCCCGCCGAAGCCGAATGAGGATTTTTCCGCTTAACGCGGCGGTTTGCCGGGAGCAGCGTCCGAATTTTCGGTGAATCCCTTGTATTTGAAGCGAAAATATGCTACAATGTCGCCGTATCACTGCCGGAGTACGGCTGAGAAAAGGTGAATATTATGAGAATCAGACTTATGGCGGCAGTCCTTATAACCGCTCTGCTGCTCTTTGCCGCGGGAGTGCCTTCGGCGGCGAAGGACCCCATAACCGAAACGGTCAACATGATGCAGGTCAATCAGAACACCCGGGGAGAGGGCTATTACTGGCACAATCCCTCGGACAAAATGACCCTGACCGACGTTTATATCGACACGGCCGACGAATTCGGCCTCAAAATGCCCGACAAGTCATATCTGGTGCTTGAGGGAAACAACTATATACGCGCTTCAAAGGCGGCTCTCTTCTGCGAAGGCGAACTTCAGGTCAGCGGCACCGGCTCGCTCACCCTTGTCTCGGATGAGGGGATAGGCGTGCTGATAAACACCACCAAAGCCGTGAAAAGCGTGCGCTTCATCGGCGGAAATATCGTGATAAAGGCGGGCGCCATAGGCGTGCAGGCTCTCTACGCCACCGCGTCTTTCTCGAACTGCACGGTGGATATCACCACCAAGGGCGAAAACGCGGTCACCGCCCGGATACTGCTCATCGGCGGCTGTCCCTCATTCAAGGCGAACGCCACCCTTTCGGCGGACTACAAGATGAACATCTCGGCATCGGCGCTGGAGGTGACGGGCGCGAACGGCGCGCCGGCGCTGGTCACCCCCGACAACTTCACGGTGAACGATATCGCCATGTCGGCCGGCGCTGATATCAAGTCGGTCTCGGCTGTTGAAGAATACGCCGGTCAGACGGCGCTGGTCACCAAATCAACTGTCAGCGGGATAACTCCCAGCATCATCTTCGGCGAGGGAGTTTCGGTGGCGGTTGACATACTGATAATCATCGGCTTCCTTGCCGTAATCGCCGCCGTCATAGCCGTGCCGGCAGTCAGATACCGCAGGCGCATCGCCGCCATCAAGGCGGGCAAATCAGAAGCCGGGCGGTCTGCGCGTGCGCAGGCGCGTGCGCAAAGGCAGGCAAAAAGAGAGAAGAAAAACGGCTGAAAAAATAAAGCATATAACATAATTCAAATTAACACCAATTAAAAAGGTTTTCCACAGGAAAAGACAGCCTGTGGAAAACCTTTTGTTATTTAGATATCGAAATTATCCAGTAATATCAACGAAAACGGCGATTGTGAAAATAAATTATACACAAGCCCGCCCGAGATGTTGAAAACCCGGGAGAGCGGTTATATTACCGTATCTGCCCGTCTCCGTCGATCAGATATTTCACGGTTGTGAGAGCGTCAAGCCCCATGGGACCCCGGGCGTGGAGCTTCTGGGTGGTGATGCCTATCTCGGCGCCGAGACCGAACTCTCCGCCGTCGGTGAAGCGGGTGGAGGCGTTCACATAGACGCAAGCCGAATCCACTTCCGAGCGGAAAGCGTTCGCCGCGGCAATGTCGGAGGTGACGATACAGTCTGAATGACGGGTCGAGTGGGTGTTGATGTGCTCTATTGCCTCGCCGGTCGAATCCACGGCCTTCACCGCGAGAATGAGATCGTCGTATTCCTCATCCCAGTCGGTGTCGGCGGCGTGAATCAGTTTCCCGGCAAATCCGGACTTCTTTATAATGTCATGGCAAAAATCGTCACAGCGCAGCTCGACTTCGGGCAGAGCCGCAGAGATCGCGGGCAGCGCTTTCGCGGCGATCTCCCGGTGGACAAGCAGAGTTTCAATGGCGTTGCAGACGGCGGGACGGGAGGTCTTGGCATTCACGGCCAACTTCACCGCCATGTCCGTGTCGGCGGTTTTGTCGACATAGAGATGGCAGACACCTGCGCCCGTCTCGATGACGGGGACCGTGGCGTTCTCCACAACCGAGCTTATCAATCCCTTGCCCCCGCGGGGAATGAGCACGTCGATATAGCCCCGCATTGTCATCAGGGCGGTAGACGAAGCCCGGCTTGTATCGGTGATAAGACAGCAGGCGTCCTCGGGCAGGGAATTCTTCGCAAGCGAAGAGCGGATGCAGTCAACAAGCGCGCGATTGGAATTTATTGCCTCCTTGCCGCCCCGGAGCACGACGGTATTGCCCGTCTTGAGGCAGAGGACGGCGGCATCGACGGTCACATTCGGGCGCGCCTCGTAGATCATGCCCACCGTGCCCAGCGGAACCCGGGTGCGGCGTATGATAAGCCCGTTGGGGCGGGTGAACACCTCGCCGCCGCCTATGGGGGAGGGAAGTTTCGCCACGTCCACCACCGAATCGGCTATGGCGTCAAGGCGGGCTTTGTTAAGCATCAGCCGGTCGAGCATATGTTCGGACAAATCGTTTGCCTTTGCGAAGGATATATCCTCGGCGTTGGCGGCGGTGATTGTATCGGCGGATTCGCGCAGAATTTCGGCTAAGTCAAGCAGAAAGCGGTTCAGCTGCGCGCCGGAAGCCTTCGCCAGCAGCGGGGAGGCGGCTTTAGCCTTAGCGCAGAGTTCAAGTACATGGGCGCGTGAATCGGTCATGGATATTTCCTCAATTATGGGTCGTATTGGTCGGCGTTATCGCGGTTCGGATATTTACGGTAAAAGGCAAGCCGGGCAGGGCTATTTCGACATGAAATAGGTGCCCACATGCAGCCCTTCAAAGAGATCGTAGAGTATGCCCGGGTCGGAGCCGTTGAGCAAGAACATCGGTATGCCCGCGTCGGTGGCTATCTGCGCGGCGTGGAGCTTGGTTACAACGCCGCCGGTGCCCCGTTCGCTGCCCGCGCCGCCGGCGTACGAAAGTATCTTCTCATCTATGACGGGAACCACGGGTATGAGTTTCGCGTCGGGATTGCGGTGGGGGTCGGAATCGTAAAGACCGTCGATATCCGACAGCAGAATGAGCGCGTCAGCCTCCACCATGGCGGCGACATAAGCCGAAAGGGTATCGTTGTCGCCGACGGCTATTTCCTCAAAGGAAACCGAGTCGTTCTCGTTGACGATGGGGATGCAGCGCATTCTTAAGAGGGTGTTGAAGGTGTTCCTGGCGTTCTCGCGGGCAACCGGCACCTCGAAGGTCTCGCGGGTGAGCAGGATCTGCCCCACGGTGTGGCCGTAGCCGGTGAAAAAGCGCTCATATACCGACATAAGCTCGTTCTGTCCCACGGCGGCGGTAGCCTGCTTCTCCTCGATGGTGGCGGGACGGTGGTCCAGCCTGAGGCGTGACACGCCGGCGGCGACGGCGCCCGAGGTGACCAGAATTACCTCCTTGCCCATATTGGTGAAGTCGGATATGACCCGGGCAAGCTGCTCTATCCGCCGCAGGTTCAGAAGCCCGGTATCGTGGGTGAGAGTTGATGAGCCCACCTTGATGACTATTCGGCGGGCGGTTTTGATTATATTCATATGTACTCCGTTAAGTCAGGGCGTTGATATGACCGTGTAAGCTTGCGTGTGCCGGGGGGTATATGTGAATACGCGCCGGAATGTTTCACGTGAAACATTTGCGTAATTCGCGTAAAATAAAAAATGTTCCGCAGGGTATTTCAAATTCGGACGAAGAGTGGTATAATGGTACACGGGGATATCATATTATAATGCAGGCGGCAGTATTTTGCAAGCCTGTTTTATAAAATTAACAGAAACACAATGCCGTATACCGAAAGGCTGCGACAGACATGAAAAACAACATTACAATCAGCATCGCCGGGATTGAGCTGCGGCTCCTTGCCGAAGAGTCCCAGGAGCATTATACCCGGCTGGAAGGGATCATCAACGATTACATCGGCAAAATGATGCACGACAATCCGAAATGCACTATTTCGGAGGCGATAATCTGCGCGTCGCTTGAGTATCTGAACCGCAAAAACGCCGCCGAGCGCAGGGTGGATATTCTTGAACAGCAGCTAAAACAGCTGAACTATGCCATAACCAAGCTGATATCCGAGAACGAGCAGCTTCGCAAGTTAAATGACGTCTGACATTCGCCCGATGAACGAAGGGAGCGCCGTAAGCGCCGGAATACCGGGCAAAAAGACGAAACCCGAACTGCTCCTGCCCGCCGGCTCACCCGACTCGCTTTTAGCGGCGCTTGACGGCGGCGCGGACGCGGTCTATCTGGGCGGACGGCTCTTCAACGCCCGGATGAACGCCCGGAACTTCGGCGACGAGGAATTGGCGCGGGGACTGACGCTCTGCCGCGGATACGGCGCGAAGCTCTATGTGACGCTGAACACGCTTATCTCCGACCGGGAGCTTGACGAAGCGGTGCGCTATGCCGGACGGTTATACGAAATCGGCGTCGACGCGCTTATCGTGGGCGATCTCGGACTGGCGGCGGCGCTGAGGGAGTATCTGCCTGAACTTCCGCTCCACGGCTCCACACAGCTGTCCGCCCACAACATCCCCGGCGTGAACGCGCTGGGAAAGATGGGCTTTGAGCGGGTAGTGGCGGCGCGGGAGCTGTCAAAAGGCGATCTCGCCAGACTGAAAGCCGGCTGCGGCGATATCGGAATCGAGATATTCATACACGGCGCCCACTGCGTTTCGGCGTCGGGCATGTGCCTGTTCTCGGCTATGGCGGGCGGACGCTCTGGCAACCGGGGCATGTGCGCCCAGCCCTGCCGCCTGCCATACGAGGGCGGCTATCGGCTGAGCCTCAAAGACATGTGTCTTGCGGGACATATCCGCGAGATAATCGAACTGGGCGTCGATTCGCTGAAGGTGGAGGGGCGCATGAAGCCGCCCTCCTACGTCTATACGGCGGCTTCGGTTTATCGCCGGCTGCTTGACGAGGGCAGAGACGCCGATAATAGCGAGATGAAGCGCCTCGAAGCTGCTTTTTCCCGCTCGGGCTTCACCGACGGCTATTTCACGGGCAGAATAAACCCGTCGATGCTCGGTGTGCGCACCGATTCCGACAAAGCGAAGTCGGACAGGATAGACTACCGACCGTCGGAAAGAGCCGTTAAAGAAAGCGAATTCGCGCAGACCGCCGAAATCACAAAGCGGAATTCGGCGAATCTGCCCGAAAAGAAGATAACATATAAGAAATACACACCAAAGCGCAAGAGCGAAACTACCGCCGAATTCATGCGTTCGGCGCAGATTCCCGCCGATTTCAAGGGACTTGCGTTCCTGCCGGCAGCCGAATATCTGCGGAGCGGCGCAAACGCGGCGGGAATAATCCTCCCGCCGGTGGCGAAGGACAGCGAACTTGCCGCCCTGCGCGAATCTGTCGAAAAAGCCGCGGCAAAGGGCGCGGATTCTGTAATGGCGCAGAACATCGGACAGTTAAGCATGGCGGCATCGGTATCGGGAGTGAAGCGGATATACATCGGACTGCGGATGAATACATACGGCAGCGGCACGGCGAAGGTGTTCGAATCAATCGTTCACGCGGTCAACCCCGGCATGGAAGTAACAGCGATAGCCTCGCCCGAACTGATACTTCCACAGCTGCGCGACCTTTGCGCCGATTTTTCGGCTGTTGTATACGGGCGTCTCCCGCTGATGGTGCTTGAACTGCCCACGGGAGAAAACAAACTCACCGACCGAACGAAAGCCGTCTTTCCGGTGATGAGACCTAACGCGGGCACACCCTCCGACCGGGAGGAGATATACAACTCCGCCCCCGTCTGGATGGCCGACAAGACCGCCCTGCTTGATAAGTTCGGCGTGACGCGGCGGCATTTCATCTTCACCGACGAAAGCCGGGAGCAGGCGGGCAGAATCCTGTCGGCATACAGCTCGGGAAACCCGAAACTGACGTCGCCTCCGAAAAATTTCAGAAGAATAAGAGAAAAACACGAGAAGTTATAAAATACATCGGGAATAACACGCAAAATGAAGCTGAACGTAAAAATCAGACGCACCCGCCCCGAAGCAATACTGCCTTCATACGGTTCGGAGAACGCCGCCGGATGCGACCTCTACTCATGTGAGACGAAAACTATCGTACCGGGAGGCATGGAGAAGTTCGCGACGGGCATAGCCATTGAGCCGGAACGGGATGATATCGTCGCCGCCGTCTGCGCCCGCTCCTCGCTGGGAACGAAATACGGCGTGACGCTGGCGAACTCTGTGGGGATCATCGACTCCGACTACCGGGGAGAGATTTCGGTTACCCTCCTGAACCAGGGAAGCGAGCCATACGAAGTCCGCGCCGGCGACCGAATCGCACAGATGCTCTTCCTGCCGGTGTTCAGAGCCGAATTCACCGAGACCGATTCCCTCGCCGACACGGAGCGGGGAAGCGGCGGCTTCGGCTCCACGGGAAGATAATTTCCGGCGTCAGTCGTCAGCCCGAACCGGAAGCATACGGCGAAATCCGACCGAAAACACTGAAATATCAATCAGAAACGAGAAAACGCATTATATGTGGATACAGCCATACCCGATAATATTAGCCTCAAAATCGCCCCGCCGGCGGGAGCTGCTGGGCAATATAGGACTTGAATTCAAAGTCATGGTTCCCGAGACGGAAGAACCGAAAGCCGGAAATATGCCTCCCGCCGAATACGCGGCACTCACCTCCCGGCTGAAATGCGAAGCGGTGTCGGCGCTGAAAGAAGCGGAAAATCACCTCATCATCGCCGCCGACACGGTGGTGGTGCTTGGAAACGAGATATTGGGCAAACCGAAGGACGAAAGAGACGCCCGCCGCATGCTTGCCGCCCTCAGCGGCAGGGAACACAAGGTCTGTACGGGCGTGACCGTCATGCTGTGCGGGAGAACACGCTCCTTCACCGAGACCACGGCCGTCCGTTTCCGCAACATGACCGAGGACGAGATAACCGCCTACATTGCCACCGGCGAGCCGATGGACAAGGCGGGCGCATACGGCATACAGAAGCGGGGCGCGGTATTCGTCCAAAGCGTCTGCGGCGATTATTTCAACGTGGTCGGACTGCCCCTCTGCAGCCTTACAAAGACGCTTGCCGAATTCGGCGTATACATTAAAGCATAGCATGTAAATATCAGCATATCACGCAAATAAATCGGAGCAAAATGTTTCACGTGAAACATTTCGGAGTAAGAATGAAAACAGTCTGCCTGGATATTGGAACGAAATACACCCGGCTTTGCGCCGACGGGAAATATTCCGTCATGCCCACGGTGGCGTCGGTGACGGTGGACAAAGATGCCGATCACCCGCTGCTAACCGCCGGAAGCGACGCCCTTTCGCTGCTCCAGCGGGTGCCGGGGGGGACAACGCTGCTGCAGCCGGTGCGCTGCGGGGTCATAGCCGACACGCCGTCCGCCGAGGAGCTGCTTGACATGATGTTCGCCGAGATGGGCATCAGAAGCCCCAGAGTTGTGGCGGCGGTGCCCTGCGAGGCTTCGGACGGTGAGAAGCAGACCTTTATCGACGTGATACGCGCGGCGGGAGCCGTCGAAGTGGCGCTTATCGAAGCGCCGGTGGCGGCGGCGGTGGGCTGCGGCTTCGATATTGACGGCGTCAATCCCATAGCGATAGCCGACCTGGGGGGAGGAATCTGCGAGCCGGCGGTGATACGCTCACTCGGGTATCTGTCGGCGCTGACCCTTCGGATAGGCGGGCAGGATTTTGACCTTGCCGTTCAGCGCTACGCCGCCGACAGCCTGGGGCTTGATATATCCGAGGAGGATGCCGAGACCTTCCGGCTTGAACATATTTCTCTCGACCCGGAGCGTCTGGAGGACGAAACGCCGCTGACAATCCGGGGCAACGATCTGATCTTCCGCCTGCCCAACAGAGCCGAAGCCGACCGCACCGAACTGCTTCGGGCGGTGTTCCCGGCGGTCGCCGCCATCGGACGCGCCTTTGACGCCATGCTTGACGGTCTGCAGGACGAGGAAAGGGCTGCCGTGAAGGAGATCTGTCTTGTCGGCGGTCTGGCGGAGATGGAGGGACTTGGCGATTATATCGGGGAGAAAACCGGGCTTAAGGTGATAAGGGGCGAGACAATCGACAGCGCCGCCCCGTCGCCGGTAGTCTGCGGACTGCGCGAGATAGCCGAGCTGAACCGCTGGCGGAAGCTGCTGGAGTTCGTATAATGGTTGATAAATCAGCGAAAATCGATGAATCCCTCCGAGCGCGGGCGCTTGAAATTGTTAAGGCTCTGAAGGAACTCTACCCCGATACCGCCTGCGCCCTCCGCTATTCGGGGGAGGGCTGGCGGCTCATGGTGATGGCAAGGCTCTCGGCGCAGTGCACCGACGCAAGGGTAAACACGGTGTGCAAAGAACTCTTCGCGCGGTATCCCGCACCCGAGGCTCTCGCGGATGCCGACAGCGGCGAAGTTGAGGGGATAGTGCGCCCCTGCGGGCTCCACCGCACCAAGACCGCCGACATCATCGCCGAAATGAAGCTGCTGACCGATAAATACGGCGGCGAGGTGCCGAAGACCATGGAGGAGCTGCTTGAATTTCCCGGCGTGGGGCGCAAGATAGCAAATCTTCTGTTAGGCGACCTCTACGACATCCCGGGCATAGTCGCCGACACCCACTGCATACGGGTGTCGGGAAGACTGGGGCTGACCGACGGCGGCAAAGACCCGCTGAAAGTCGAGCGGCGGCTTGCCGCAATAATCCCGCCCGAGGAGCAGACCGACTTCTGCCACCGGCTGATAGACCACGGGAGAAGGGTCTGCGCCGCCCGATCCCCGGACTGCGGCGGCTGCGAACTGAGCGGTATGTGCCCCAAAAACGGCGTTGAGCCGAAGGCATAGAAGCGGGCTAGCCGTTCTGCCGAAGGCGTTTGGGCGGGCGTGGCGTATGGATATGGATATTACGGGTTTATATTTTAAGTCAAATCCAAGTTCAGGTTAAGCCTGTGTGAATCATTGAAGCGCTTGTTCAACATGTGTTTACGCTGTGTTAAAAACATATTCATCGGATTGTGGTATAATTTTCACATTGCGGCGGCAGCGCGAATAACTGCCGCCGGCAAAATATAAAACATATGTGAGGAAAAACAATGAAAAGACTCACCGCAATCATCCTGACCGCCGTAATCTTCTTCGCTCTGGCTATCTCGGTAACTGCACACGACGCCGTTACCACCGCGGCTTACGGCGCTCCCGATGCCATTGACGGCATCAGGGACAAAGCCTGGGACAAAGCCGAGAAGATTTTCGTAGGCGACCTCTCGGGCGCCGACGTGGGCGACGAGATTTCCACCGCCGACGTATGGACCCTCTGGGACGGCAAATACCTTTACATTTTCGCTGAGATCAAGGACAAGACGGTTGACGCCGACGTGGAGAAGAAGGATCCCGGCGCTTTCTGGGATCAGGACGCTCTCGGCATCATGATCAACTACGACTACAGCACCGTCAACACCGGCAAGGACACCTCCTACCGCGGACTCGGTGAAAAGAACTTCGCCGGCTACACCAACGTTCCCGCCGTTAAGGGCGATGTCCACTCCCGCGAGAAGGACACCATCATGGAGCTGGATCGCTACCACAACGAGATTAAGACCTACTGCGTTATCACCGATAAGGGCTGGAACGTAGAGGCTCGTATGCCCCTTGCGGTTTACAAGGAATTCAAGCCCGGAGATAAGATCGGCTTCGAGCTCTGCCTGAACAACTCGATAGGCAAGGGTTCCCGCGCCTCCCAGACCGTATGGAAGCAGAAGGACGGCGCCAAGGGAGCTGACTCCTGGACCAACCCCAGCAACTTCGGCACCCTCATTCTTGGCATGCCGCCCGTAGAAACCACCGCCGCTGCCGCCGCTGCAGGCACCGCGGCTCCCGCACAGGCAGCTCAGACCGCCGATATCACCCTGGCGGCAGCAGCTATCTGCGGCATCCTCTCGCTGGCTGGCGTTACTCTCCGCCGCCGCCGCGGTTAATGACACACCGGGATTTAACGGAAAATTCAATATAGCGTGACAGACGGGGCTGTATCGGGACTTCGGTTCTGATACGGTCCCGTTTGGTTTTGATACGGCTCTGTATGACGGGTTCTCTCCGACGTGGCACTCCCTCCGTCACGGTTTCACTCCCTCCGTCACGGCTGTCGCCGTGCCACCTCCCTCTGTGAGGGAGGCTTATTGTGTGGTTGCGCATTCCGTAGGCTCCCTCTCCGAGGGAGCTGTCAGCTTTAGGTTCTGAGGGAGTTTTAATCCTCCGTCACTGCGGCACTCCCTCCGAAGCTGCTCCCGGCATTGTCACAAATTGTTTACAAATACGGCGCCCGAATTGCGCGATTATAATTGAAAAACCGTTGACAATCCTTGTGTTGCGTGATATAATATCTCCACCTCTTTGGCGGGGGCTTTTTTGTTGTGCGGGCAGAGAAACACACGGCGGAAAAGACCTGAAGCGCAAGCCGCAGTCCGCCGTTTGAGGGAGATTAATTGTCGGACGGCGTTTTTAACTCAGGCGCCGGATCCGCATCAAATTATCGATGGAGGTGCAATATGAGAGTTAAGATCACTCTGGCGTGCACTGATTGCAAACAGCGCAATTACGACACGAAGAAGAACAAGAAGAACGATCCCGACAGAATCGAATTCAGCAAATACTGCCGGTTCTGCCGCAAGCACACCGTTCACAAGGAATCCAAGTAAGGAGCGTCAAGATGGCTGACAAGGAAAAAATCACCGCCGGGATCGAGGAAGAAGAGTTCGACGACAGCGAGGAAACCGCCGTCGAGGGCTCGGATAACTCGGATAAGCCCGACAAAAAGGATGCCAAGGGCGACAAGGGCGACAAGGCAGTAAAGCCGAAGAAGCCGAAGGCAGGCATTACGGAGAAAATCAGCAGATTCTGGCGCGACTACAAGAGCGAGCTTAAGAAGATTGTATGGTTCAGCCGCAAGGACACACTGAAGAGCACGGCTCTCTGCCTCGTGATCATCGTTACATCCGGCGCTCTGGTAGCTCTGCTTGACCTTATATTCTCAAAGGGTCTCATATCCTGGCTCGGCGGTCTTATTTGACCGATCGGAGAGAAAAATGAGCGATTTCGCAGAATACGCTTCCGAAGCGTTCTGGTATGTGGCACACACCTACTCGGGCTATGAGAACAAGGTAAAGGCGAATCTCGAGAAGATCATCGAGAACCGGGGTCTTCAGGATCAGATTCTCGATGTGAGAGTGCCGGTTGAAATAGTAGTCGAGCAGGACGCCGAGAAGGGTCCCCGCGAGGTCGAGAACAAGATCTTCCCGGGTTACGTGCTGGTGAAGATGAAAATGACCGACTTCACGTGGCACATCGTCCGCAACATCAGCGGCGTCACCGGCTTTGTGGGTCCCGGCTCCAAGCCCACCCCCCTCACCGAAGAGGAAGTGGTGGCAATAGGAGTGGAGAAGCCCAAGACCATCACCCTGAAGTACAAGGTGGGAGACAGCGTAAAGATAACGTCCGGTCTCCTGAGCGGCTACATAGGCAGGGTGGAAGAGATTTCGGAAGACAAAAAAAAGATCAAGGTGCTCGTGTCCATGTTCGGGCGCGAGACCCCCGTGGAACTGGAATCCAACGGGGTGCAGGTAATCGACAGCTACTGATCGGCTGTTAAGCGGAACGTCAATGTGACGGCAGTCCGTATTTGCGTCCGCTCGGTTATTCTGCGAATGTGGGAGAGACGCGAGCCGCTTTGCGCGGGAAAGTTCCGCCGGCGGCAAAACTAACCGTGTCTCGCCGTTATTAACCACAATTTGGAGGAAAAATCACCATGGCAAAGAAAATTACGGGCTATATAAAGCTCCAGCTTCCCGCCGGCAAGGCAACTCCCCAGCCGCCCGTAGGTCCGGCTCTCGGCGCTTACGGCGTTTCGATACCCAACTTCACCAAAGAGTTCAACGAGCGCACAAAGAATGACATCGGTCTTATCATCCCGGTAGTCATCACCGTTTACGCCGACCGCTCTTTCACTTTCATAACCAAGACCCCCCCCGCGCCGGTTCTCATCAAGAAGGCTCTCGGCATAGACACCGCTTCGGCTGTTCCCAACAAGCAGAAGGTTGGTCAGCTCACAAAAGAGCAGGTTAAGCAGATAGCCGAGATCAAAATGCCCGACCTCAACGCGGCGTCGCTTGAAGCCGCAATGAGCATGGTGGCCGGCACCGCCCGTTCAATGGGCGTTACGGTCGAGAAATAAGC
>Ga0123335_1005213_pt1 | contig 16020 bp, 14 predicted proteins | sample BiotimSIPDNA_2_FD_89707 | JGI IMG/M metagenome (GOLD analysis project Ga0123335, IMG submission 89707) | Anaerobic biogas reactor microbial communites from Washington, USA - Biogas_R2 time_0 SIP DNA | ecosystem: Engineered > Bioreactor > Anaerobic > Unclassified | place: Washington, USA...
GAGTGAAGACCTTATGTTCGAGCTTAACCCAAACCAGTCATCAATAATAAAAGTAATTGGTGTTGGCGGGGGTGGCGGCAATGCAGTTAACCATATGTACCGAAATGGTATTAAAGATGTTGATTTCATTGTATGCAATACCGATGCCCAGGCGCTTGCCAACAGTCCGGTGCAGGTAAAAATACAGCTGGGCGCATCCCTAACAGAAGGCCGTGGCGCCGGCAACAAACCCGCTGTAGGACGTGAAGCAGCAATCGAAAATCTTGATGATGTCGTCGAAGCCCTTGCCGGTAATACGAAAATGGTATTCATAACCGCAGGAATGGGTGGAGGTACAGGCACGGGTGCAGCTCCCGTCATTGCAAAGGCTGCAAAGGAACTGAATATCCTCACGGTTGCCATCGTAACCATTCCCTTCAGGAATGAAGGTCAGCGGCGTATAAACCAGGCCCTAGAAGGCATTGCAGAGCTAGAGAAATATACCGATTCATTGCTTGTGATTAATAATGAAAAAATCCGGGAGATTTACGGCGATTTAAAAGTGTCGGAAGCATTTGCCAGGGCCGATGATATATTGGCTGTAGCTGCGAAAGGTATCGCCGAGATCATCACTGTTCATGGGTATATTAATGTTGATTTTGCAGATGTTGAAACTGTAATGACCAACTCAGGAGTGGCCATCATGGGATCGGCCACCGCTACAGGACCCGACAGGGCTATCCAGGCTGTCACAATGGCACACAGGTCTCCCCTGCTGAATGACAACGATATTTTCGGGGCCAGGAACATACTGCTGAACATAACTTCAGGCAGCCAGGAAATCACCATGGATGAAATCGGACAAATAACCGACTATATTCAGGGATGTGCCGGTGACGATGCCGATCTGATATGGGGCAACGGTATTGATGAAAAACTAGGCGATTCAATATGTGTGACAGTTATCGCTACCGGTTTTGGTACCAACAGCATACCGGAACTCTACATCCGCAGAAGACAACTCGACAAAATAGATCTTGAAAAGAAGGAAGCTGAAGAAGAACCCCTGATAGAAATCGACGGGAAGTCGGAATTTGAAGTAAAAGAAATTCAAAAACATCCAAAAAAACGCTCCGACAGCAATATTGTCACCCAGCGTGAAATAGAGTTCGAAATCTCCATTCCCCGGAAAATAGGTGATGATATAAATGTGGTAAGCCTGGAAAAAAATACGGAGATCAAAAAAGCCGCTGAACGTGTGAAAAACCTAAAAAGGACATACGAAAAGCTTAAGGAGATGAACCTGAGCAGCCAGGAAGCTAACATGAGTATCGATGAGATGGAAAACCAGCCGGCTTATATAAGGAGAAACTTCGAACTTAATGACTCTGAACCCTCAAAAGAAAAAAAGATATCGAAATATTCCCTTATTAATGAGAAGGATAGTAAAGGAGGAGCTAAACTTAGCGATAACAACAGGTATCTGCATGAGAATGTGGATTAAACAGAGCTCAAGGTTTAAAGTTCTATTGTTCAATGTGACATTATAAAGTTTCAGCTTTTAAAGTTCGGGGAACGGTTTCTCATCGTAAAGGTAAGTTTGGACTTTCTCTTTATCCGGATTAAAATATTCTTTCTGCTCAATCGTCATAGGAAATATGAACGAGCCATACAGGATGGAGCAGATACTTACAATAGACGAAATGATCGCCAGGCAGAGGAACGAATCGATCCAGGATACTGTACGCCGCGAGAGAAAAAAGCTGCTTGGTTTTATACGCTCAAAGGTTACCAGCGATGAAGATGCCGAAGATATTCTCCAGGATGTCTGGTATCAGTTTGTTAACACTATGCAGGATGGCATTATCGATAAAGCCGTATCGTGGTTGTTTAAAGTTGCGAATAACCGGATCATTGACTGGTACCGTAAACGGAGGCCTGTTACCTTCAACAAACTTATGTCGGAAGAGGACGGGGACGATATCCCTCTGCAACTGGAAGATGCCCTCTTCGATCCTTCAGAAAATCCTGATGATCTGTATGTTCGTTCAACGGTATGGCCGTTGCTCTCCGATGCATTGGATGAGCTTCCCGCTGAACAAAAGGAAGTTTTCGTTATGCATGAACTGGAGGACATCAGTTTTAATGAAATATCTGAAATAACAGGTATACCGGTAAATACCCTGCTTTCGCGAAAGCGATATGCTGTTCTTTTTTTACGTGAAAAGTTGCAGCATTTATACGATGAATTTTTCGATGAATAGAAACAAAATAAATAAAATAAAAATTATGTGGTACAAATGGTTTTACAAGGCGCCCTTGTTCATTCTTCTGGCCGGGGCATTTTTAATCCTTATCGGGTTTGTTGTCATGAGTTTGTGGAATGCACTCATTCCGTCGCTCTTTAATGGTCCGATGCTCACTTTCTGGCAGGCGGTTGGAATTTTAGTCCTTGCGAAGATATTCCTTTATCATCCCCGTTCAAGACATTGGCATGGGCATGGTGGTTGGAACCCTTCTTACCACCGGCACTGGAAGAAACGCTTCGAAGCAAAGCTGGCATCCATGAGCCCTGAAGACAGGGAAAAATTCAAGAATGAATGGAGGAAGCGATGCAGTCATGGATACTGGGATCACAATTACCAGGAAAGTGATGATGAACAGGGAGAAGTCGAAAAGAAATAATAATATTTGTTAAGGATCAATCACAAAAAAGCATAGACCGGAATCTATGCTTTTTGCTTTTGCAGTGGAATGATTCCCTGATTATAGATCAATCAGATATCCTGAAATGCAAATAGTTGCATTGCCGTCTGTCTGAGGATTATCACGATTAACATTAAATTCGATCAGTTTGTCTGAATAAATTTTTACAAGATGGGTGGCCATAAGAATCCGTTTTCCGCCAACCTGTCCCTGCGCTGTTAATAAAAGGTCAAGATTTGAAGGGACTGAATCCAGACTTGTGTACATTCTTAAGCGGGCCCACTCCTCATCGGGCACATAAATTGAGGCTGTTACCATCTCAATCACGGCCCTCTTCCCTGCAGGCGGAATGCCCCAATTCGCAAAACTAATGGTTGAATTGAAAGCGGGGGGCAGGTTTTCTGAACGCCAGGCATGAAATGCATTGGAAACCCGGCAATCTTCGCAACGCTTTTTGTAATGTGTGAGAACCGGTGAGGTTGACAGATCTTTCTCCTGTCCTGCTGGTTTAAATTCCTCACGAATAGCTGACAGTTCAAATTTTGATTTTTCCTGTTTTTTCATGATAACCTCCTTTATTATTAAGTTGAATGGATATTCAGACTCCGGCAAAATTCAATACATCCTTAACAATCAATTTCATATAAAGATTTTACAAAACACAATTATTGATACTTTAGCAGGAAATTGCAGGGATTCACGATATTCTTTATTAGCATTAAACCGTCAAATCTTCCATCAATTTTTACTATTTTTAACCGAATCATTAACGAACCTCATTATTATGGCAAACAATCAGGAAAAACAGAAAAAAGCGATCTCCGAGCCCCTGGTAACTCATATTTACACTGCAGATCCGTCGGCTCACGTTTTTGAGGGTAAACTATATATTTATCCTTCACACGATTTTGAGGCCAATCTGCCGGAAGATGATTTCGGAGGCCATTTTGGTATGGTAGATTACCATGTTTTATCAATGGAATCACCGACCGATAAGACTGCAAAAGATCATGGCATTGCCTTGCATGTAAAAGATGTTCCCTGGGCTGAAAAACAAATGTGGGCGCCTGATGCAGCCTTCAAAAATGGTACATATTATTTCTATTTTCCTGCAAAAGACAAGGACGGTATTTTTAGAATCGGAGTTGCAACAGGAAAAAACCCTGCCGGTCCGTTCAAACCACAACCTGAGGCTATAAAAGGCAGTTTCAGTATCGATCCGGCCGTATTCGTCGATGATGACGGGAAAGCATATATGTATTTTGGTGGTATCTGGGGCGGGCAATTGCAACGATGGAAAAACGGAAAATTCCTTGACGCTAAAACCCCATACGAACATTCACCTGCACCTGATCAGCCGGCATTATGTGCCCAGGTAGCCAGGATGACAGATGATATGCTTGAGTTTGCAGAGGAGCCCCGCAACGTTGTGATCGTGGATGAGAAAGGAAATCCGCTTCTTGCAGGCGATGAAGACCGCCGATTCTTTGAAGCTGCATGGCTGCATAAATATAAAGGCAAATATTATTTCACCTATTCTACAGGCAATACACATTATCTCTGTTACGCTATTGCCGATAATCCCTATGGGCCCTTTACCTATAAAGGAATCCTTCTGAAACCGGTTATAGGATGGACCAGTCATCATTCGGTGGTAGAATTCAAGGGAAAATGGTACCTCTTCTATCACGACAGTACCCTTTCGGGAGGCAAAACACACCTGCGTTGTGTGAAATGTACTGAAATTCAATATAATGCCGATGGAACCATTAAAACTATAGAACCCTATATCTGAGAAAAAATATTGGTCACTTTTTTCATTTTTTTATGTGATGAGGAACATCAGCATGTGAGGGATTGATTTAACGGTGGTTGGTTTAAATGAAGGTAACTTGTCTATTCAGAAGTCAGTACGACCTGATATTCCTTCCTTCTATATAATTGATAAAAGCCTTATTGACGACTTTGTTTCCTCCGGGAGTTGGATAATCCCCGGTAAAATACCAATCGCCCAGGTGATTTGGACAAGCAATATGAAGATTTTCAATGGATTGAAAAACAATTTTGATCTCTGCTTTGATATCGCTTGTTTTCAGCATCTGGCTTATTTTATCAGAAATTTGATCCGCACTGAAAGGTTTGTAGATTTCCTTCACATGATTAATAACCTTTTCCTTGGGAAGATTTTCCTGTTCTTTCGATTTTCTGTAAACCCTGTTGATAACGTTTTCCATGCCATTTTCCTTAAGCATTTCAATGGCGGCACGGAATGCAATGAATTCCCCCAGGCGGGTCATATCGATACCGTAACAATCCGGATACCTGATCTGTGGTGAAGATGAAACTATAACGATACGCTTGGGCTCCAGGCGGTCGAGGATCCTGATGATACTGTTTTTCAGGGTTGTACCCCTTACGATAGAATCATCAATAATCACAAGGTTATCTTTACCCTTGGTAATTGTTTCATAGGTAATATCATAAACATGTCCGGCAAGATCGTCACGTCCTTCTTCCTGGGAGATAAAAGTGCGCAGTTTAATATCCTTAAGGGCAACTTTTTCAATACGGGGTTTTAATGAGATGATACCATCGAGCTCTTCAACGGAAATTTCTTTTCCTTTTTTAAGAATTTCCTTTTTAGCCTGCTCATGCATGTGCCTTTCAATACCATCGACCATTCCGTAGAAGGCTGTTTCTGCAGTATTGGGTATATATGAGAACACCGTATTGCCGAGTTCATCATTAACAGCTTCCACAATAGCAGGTGTAAGAAGCTCACCCAGTTTCTTGCGTTCGAGATAAATACTGCTATCACTTCCCCTCGAGAAATATATCCTTTCGAATGAGCAGGACTTACGTTCAAATGGATTTCTTATTATTTCATTAAATATTTTACCGTTCCTTTTAACGATTAAAGCATTCCCGGGATCGACTTCCTTAATCTGTTCTACCGGCAGGTTAAAGGCAGTCTGAATTACAGGCCTTTCAGATGCTGCAATTACAACTTCATCATCAAAATAGTAATACGCTGGTCTAATCCCCCAGGGGTCGCGGTAAACAAATGCATCTCCATGCCCTAAAAGACCGGTTATAGTATATCCTCCATCCCATTTTTTGCTTGATTCCCGAAGAATATTTGCTACGCTCAGATTTTCAGCTATAAGTTCCGATATTTCAATATTTTCATATCCCTGCTTTTTAAATTTGTCGAACTCCTGCTGATTTTCAACATCAAGAAAATGACCAACATTTTCAAGCATGGTAACTGTGTCAATCATAGCCCTGGGATGTTGCCCCAGTTCAACCAGGTGGTCGAATATTTCATCGGTATTGGTGAGGTTAAAATTCCCAGCCAAAACTAATGTTCTCGACTTCCAGTTATTCTGCCGCACAACAGGGTGCACATTTTCAACTTTGTTTTTACCATATGTGCCATAACGCAGGTGGCCCATCAACACTTCACCGGTAAAAGGCAGATTACGTTTTATCCAGGGTATATCGTTTAAAAGACCTGGGGATATTTGCTTTTCCTCTTCAATTTTTGAGTTTATGGTCTGGAAGATATCGTTAATGGCAGATGGGTTTATGGACCTTATTCGGTTCAGATATTCATAACCCGGGGAAACGTCGAGTTTAATCGATGCAATTCCTGCACCATCCTGGCCACGGTTATGTTGCTTTTCCATAAGCAGGTAAAGCTTGTTCAGTCCCCACATCCAGGTTCCGTATTTTATCTGATAATATTCAAGAGGTTTCAGTAATCGTATCAGGGCAATTCCGCATTCGTGCTTGATCCCGTCTGTCATTTTTGCGCTATAGATTATAAAGGCGGATAATTAATCCTGCTCCGGACTATAAAAGCATCCGGAAAGTATATTTCAATTTCTTTCAGAAATTTCATAGCCTCACTGTGTGTCCGAAAATCACCAACATACACACGGTGAAAGGGTGAATCAAAAATATAGTGCGTCCTGACACCTACATAACGGCTTTCAAACTCTGCCTGTGTTCTTGGGCCATCGCTAAAAGCCTGTTTACCAGAATTGGAATAGATGCGTATCCTGTAACCGGCTATACCTTTATTTTTGCCTTCATTATACAGGTGATTATCAATAACTTTTGTAATTTGATTATCCTGAACGATGTTTACTTTGCCCGGCCCTTTCTGGACATCCCGTATAAGGCTGGAACCCGCAGATTGTCCATAGGCCCCGCAAAAAATAAGGGTGAAAAATAATGCCGGAATAATGATCAAATTTTTCAAAACCAAGCCGGTTTGTTAATGTGCAAAATTAGTTAATTCATGCTTTTAATAACGGTTCCCTGCCATTTTTGTTTGGTAATATTTATGTCAGATTATTACTTCCCTCAATTCATCAACCAAAATCTCCCGTTTTATCATCAAAGAGCGGGCAGTTACAGAACCCTCCAACCTGAACTGTACTTTTTGCCCCTTTTTCATATTCATCATAAAAAGTCCTGTTGTTATCAGATTGGCCATACGTACTTTCAGTGAAACTTCGTGTATCTCATCTGAATTTGCGGGTATAATAATTTTATCATTAAGCAGAATCTTACCCACATATTGTTTATTCATGCTCATCCTTAAATCAACTTCATTAATGGTAATACGGTGATGCGTGGGATTTTCAACAGGGATATTGACTACAACAATAAGGGCATCATTCTGAATACCCTGAACGGTCAGGCCTGATATATCGCCTATAGTAACCTCTGAAAACCTTCCGCAGGATGAAAGGAACAAAAGAGCAATAAATAGAAGATAATTTCCCCGGCGTATCATAAAAAAAACGAAATTGCATTATTAAACATGTAAAAGTGTTGATTTATTTCGAAAACCGACAAGTAAAAAACCATGAAAACAAAAAAACAACAGATCGATTCATTTTTCAGTGCCGGTAAAATAGCTATTGCCGGTGTTTCACGATCACCAAAGAAATTTGGATACCAGGTGTTCCATGAGTTAAAAGAAAAGAAGTATCCGGTTATACCCTTAAATCCAAATGCCGACACCATCGATGGCGAATCCTGCTACAAAAGTCTGGATAAACTTCCTGCAGGAACCGACAGTTTGCTTATATTAACACCGAAACATGAAACTGATAAGCTTCTCAGGGAAGCCATTAGCAAAGGCATTAAGAATATCTGGATACAGCAAATGTCAGAAACACCTGAAAGCATGAAGATAGCGTCGGAAGCACAAAAGGAAATTATCCTGGGTAAATGTGTGTTTATGTTTGCTGAACCGGTAAAAGGGGTACACAAATTCCACAGGTCGCTGGTGAAATTTTTTGGCGGGTTGCCAAAATAGAGGTTTATTGTTATAATTTACTTGTCAGATACCTAATAGGTGTCTGACAAGTTACTATAATTTATTCTAAACCCTTTCGGCTACCAGGTCTCCTACTTCAGTAGTCGAATAACCCATTTTGCCGGCACCCATATCTTTCAGTTTTTTAGAGGTAACCTCAATCACTGCTGATTCGATGGCTGCTGCAGCTTTTGCTTCGCCGAGATGTTCGAGCATCATCCCTCCGGCGGCAATGGAAGCCAACGGGTTGATGACATTTTTACCGGTATATTTGGGAGCAGAACCACCAATGGGCTCGAACATTGAAACTCCTTCGGGATTAATATTTCCCCCTGCGGCAATTCCCATCCCGCCCTGAGTAATTGCGCCAAGGTCGGTTATGATATCGCCGAACATGTTTCCTGTAACGATCACATCAAACCATTCGGGATTTTTAACCATCCACATGCAGGTAGCATCAACATGGAAATACTCACGTTTGATATCAGGGTAATCTGCCTGTCCGATTTCATGGAAAGCCCTTTCCCAAAGATCAAATACAAATGTGAGTACATTGGTTTTACCACATAATGCAAGTGTTTTCCTCCTGTTTCTTTTGCGTGTATATTCGAATGCATAACGAAGACAACGTTCAACCTGCTTACGGCTGTAAACCATGTTCTGTATAGCAACCTCATCGGGTGTTCCCTTCATCATTGTACCACCCATTCCAGTGTAAACATCTCCTGTATTCTCCCTTACAACAACATAATCTATATGTTCGGGTCCTTTATCCTTAAGCGGTGTGGGGACTCCGGGGTATAATTTAACAGGACGAAGATTAATGTATTGATCGAGATCAAATCTTAGCTTCAGCAGGATACCTTTTTCAAGTATACCAGGTTTTACGTTGGGGTGACCTATGGCCCCCAGAAAAATAGAATCGAATTTTTTAAGCTCTTCCGATGCCGATTCAGGCAAAATTTCACCGGTTTTCAGATACCTTTCTCCCCCAAAATCGAAATCGGTATAATTAATTTTAAATCCGAACTTTGAGGCAGCTGCCGACAGCACTTTTTTGCCTTCCCGTACTACTTCAGGACCAGTTCCATCGCCTCCTATAACTGCTATATTGTAAGATTTGCTCATTGTGTATTAATTAAGGTTGAAATTTTCGAAGCGCAAGTATAGTAAAAATTATGATAAGTGTTTCAAACGTGAACATAGCTTTCAATAATGTTCAGCATTTTAATGGTAGCGGTAATAGCAGCTACTGTCTGGTCTGAATCGAGCCCCTGTGTACGGATCTCCTTTTTGCCTACTTCCCAGGTGATAACAGCTTGTACAAGGGCATCTGTTTTACCTCCCGGAGGGATTGAGACCACATAGTCTACCAACCGTGGAATAGTTCTATCTATACTTTTATATATTTTCCTTAGGGCCTTCATGAAAGCATCGTACTGTCCGTCTCCAACGGAGCTTTCCTCATATTCCTTACCGTCGATTTTTATTCTTAGACTTGCAACCGGACGCAATCCCTTTGCGGTTGAGAGAGAAAAATTCATCACCCTGATTTTTTCTTCAATCGACTTGCTTTGAAGCACATCAGAAATGATATAAGGAAGGTCTTCCTGTGTCACCATTTCTTTCTTATCGCCCAATTCAGTAATCCGTTTGGTAACTTTTCTCATCGATTCGGGATCAAGCTCAATACCGAGGGATTCAAGGTTCTTTGCAATGTTTGATTTGCCGGAAGTCTTACCAAGGGCATACAAACGGCGCCTGCCAAAACGTTCAGGCAGGAGGTCGTTAAAATACAGGTTATTTTTCCTGTCGCCATCGGCATGCACCCCGCTTGTTTGCGTAAACACACTATCACCTATTACAGGTTTATTGGGAGGTATCCTTATTCCCGAGTAAGTTTCCACCATTTTACTTACCAGGGTAAGTTTCGATTCATCCACCGACATCCGGTATCCGAAATGATCGTGTACCATGGCTATAATGCTTGACAAAGGCACATTCCCGGCCCTTTCGCCGAGACCATTTATGGTGCCATGCAAACAGTCAATACCGGCCTTCAGAGCTGCATAAACATTAGCTGTTCCCAGATCGTAATCATTATGGCCATGAAAATCAAACTTCAGATCAGGGAAGTTGGTAAGAATCTGTTTGCAAAAAGCATACGTTTCATCGGGGTTTAATATCCCAAGCGTATCAGGCAGCATAATGCGACCCACTTCCTGTTGGGCAAGATTCCCGATAAGGCTGTAAACATATTCCGGCGATTTCCGCATGCCGTTCGACCAATCCTCAAGATAAGCATTTACCTTCAATCCCTTCGACCTGGCATATGCAATTACTTCATTAATATCCTTAAAATGCGCTTCAGGTGTTTTATGTAACTGGTGGGTAAGATGGTGTACTGAACCCTTTGTAAGCAGGTTCATTACCTTGCAACCTGCCCCGGATATCCAGTCTACAGATTTGTTACCGTCAATGAATCCCAGCACTTCTATTTTGTCCAGGTCTTTTCCTGCCCAGGCTGTAATTTTCTTCACAGCTTCAAATTCTCCGTCAGATACCCTGGCAGAAGCAATTTCAAGGCGGTCAATTTTCAGGTCTTCTAGTAAAAGTTTTGCTATGCTGAGCTTTTCATCAAAGGTGAAATTCACCCCAGAAGTTTGCTCTCCATCACGAAGTGTGGTATCCAGTATGCTTATCTTCATTGTTTTGCCTCCGGTATATTTCAGGAATGGTGCCTTTCCATCTCAAATTTTTCTATCTTATCTTTTATGCTGAGCAGGTATCCGATATCATCGTATCCTTTCATCAGGCATTCCTTCTTATATTCGTTAATTTCGAATTTTTCCAGCTCGCCTGTAGTAAGCATGGTTAAAGTTTGTTTTTCAAGATCTACTTCCAGCTCTGTATCCGGATTTTCGTCCACTGCCTTAAAAAGTCCGGCCAGGAATGAAGCAGATATTTGCACCGGTAAAAGGCCATTGTTCAGGGCATTATTCTTAAAAATATCAGCAAAGAAACTCGATACCACAACCCTGAAACCGTAGTCAACGATAGCCCAGGCGGCATGTTCGCGGCTCGATCCGCTTCCGAAATTTTTACCTGCAACAAGTATGTTACCCTGGTAGCGGGGATTGTTCAGCACGAACTCTTTTACAGGTTGGTTTTGTTTGTTATACCTCCAATCTCTGAAGAGGTTTTCTCCAAATCCTTCGCGTGTAGTAGCTTTCAGGAATCTGGCAGGTATAATCTGATCAGTGTCAACATTTTCCACTGGAAGAGGGACACATCTGCTTTTTAATATTGAGAATTTTTCAATTGCCATTTTGTGATTTTTTCAGGTTATTAAAGAAAATACCGGGGGTCAGTTACTTTTCCGGTGAGGGCGGCTGCCGCAGCTGTAAGCGGACTGGCAAGCATAGTGCGGGAACCAGGTCCCTGACGACCTTCAAAGTTTCTGTTGGTTGTAGAAACAGCATACAAACCTTCGGGAATTTTATCATCATTCATTGCAAGGCAGGCAGAACATCCAGGCTGACGTAACTCAAAGCCTGCTTCCTGCAATATTTTATCTATGCCTTCTTCTTTTGCCTGTTTTTCAACCTGGCGCGAACCCGGGACAATCCATGCCACTATATTGTCGGCTTTTTTCTTTCCCCTTACATAGTTGGCAAATATCCTCAGGTCTTCAATACGCCCGTTGGTACAACTGCCCACAAAAACATAGTTCACTTCCTTACCAATCATAGGAGTGCCGGGCTCGAAACCCATGTACTTCATAGATTTGGTAAAACTGTTCCTGGAACTTTCTTCAACAGATTCCATTGTAGGGATTTTTCCTGTAACAGGCACTCCCATACCAGGGTTGGTGCCATAGGTGATCATCGGTTCTATCCCGGCTGCATCATATTCAAGTTCCATATCAAACACTGCATTTTTATCGGAATAAAGTGTTTTCCAGTACTTCAGTTTTTCGTCCCATTCAGTGCCTTTTGGAGCAAAATCACGTCCTTTGATATAACTGAAAGTTGTTTCATCAGGAGCGATCATTCCTCCGCGTGCACCCATTTCAATGCTCATGTTGCAAACAGTCATGCGGCCTTCCATGCTCAGATTGCGTATTGCAGAACCTGCATATTCAACGAAATAGCCGGTACCGCCACTTGCAGAGATTTTAGAAATGATGAAAAGAATGATGTCTTTGGCAATTACACCTTTTTTCAACTCACCATTAATAGAAATGCGCATGGTTTTTGGCTTAGGCTGCATAATACATTGGGTAGCCAGTACCATTTCGACTTCGCTGGTACCAATTCCGAAAGCCACACTTCCAAAAGCGCCATGAGTGGATGTATGTGAATCGCCGCATACGATAGTCATGCCAGGTTGTGTAAGGCCAAGCTCAGGGCCTATAACGTGAACGATACCCTGGTATGGATGGTTCAGCCCATAATGGCGTATGCCATGCCGTTCAGTATTTTCCGCAAGTTTATTGACCTGCATCCTCGACAACTGGTCCTGTATAGGCTTGTCCTGATTTACGGTCGGTACATTGTGATCTGGGGTTGCCACGGTTTTTTCAGGACGAAAAACCTTTATGCCCCTTCTATCAAGACTTGCAAAAGCCTGCGGGCTTGTAACTTCGTGCACCAGATGCCTGTCGATATATAATACACTGGGGCCCCCATCGACTTTGGTTACTACATGTGAATCCCAGATTTTATCAAATAATGTTTGTCCCACGTTATTAACTTTTATAGGTTATTTAATCTTATTTACTGCATCGAGAAAAGCTTCCACCGAAGCAGTTATGATATCGGTATGACCTGAGAAACCGTAATACAACTTTCCTTTGTTCTCTATCTGTATGTGAACTTTTCCCAGATCGTCTATACCACGGGTAACAGCCTGAATTAAAAACTCTTCAAGGATCACTTTATGCCTGATGATGCTTTTAACAGCTTTCAGTGACGAATCAACAGGCCCATTCCCTGATTGTGTGGCTGTGAATTCTTCGCCGTCAATTTCAAGGGTAACTGTGGCCATCGGTATTGTAGATTTACCAGCCAGTACCTGCAGATGTTTCAGTTTAATTTTGCCTCCGTTCATTAATTGTGGCTTACCCACCAGAACTTCCAGGTCCTCGTCCCTGATATCTTTTTTCCTGTCGGCCAGTTCAAGGAATTTCTCGTAGATCACATCCAATTCCTTATTTTCAAAATCATGTCCCAGCAGGTTCAGTCTGTGTTTCAGTGCTGCCCTGCCACTGCGTGCTGTAAGCGCAATACTCGATTCGGCTATGCCGACATCAGAAGGATCAATAATCTCGTAATTCTCACGGTTTTTTAATACACCATCCTGATGAATTCCCGAAGAATGTGAAAATGCATTCCGGCCCACGATTGCCTTATTCGATTGTACCGGCATATTCATAAGCGACGAAACCAGACGGCTTGTACGATAAATGTTCTGTGTTACAATACCGGTTTCAATGCCAAGATGTTTGCGGCTTTTCATGATCATCACAATCTCTTCAAGCGATGTGTTACCGGCACGTTCGCCGATTCCGTTCATGGTAACTTCAACCTGACGGGCCCCGTTGATCACCCCGTAAACAGAGTTTGCTGTTGCCATTCCCAGGTCGTTATGGCAATGTGTGGAAATAACTGCTTTATCAATGTTCTTAACATTCTCTTTCAGAAAACGGATTTTTTCACCGTATTCCTGAGGCAGACAGTAACCTGTAGTATCAGGGATATTGACAACTGTAGCGCCTGCTTTTATTACGGCTTCAATTACCCTGGCAAGATATTCGTTATCGGTACGTCCCGCATCTTCAGCATAAAATTCAACATCTTCAACGAAATTTTTAGAAAATTTCACTGCCTCAACAGCACGTTCAATAATCTCTTTCTCGTTAGATTTTAATTTATTATGAATGTGATAATAGGATGTACCAATGCCGGTGTGTATTCTTTTTTTCTTTGCAAATTTCAGTGCATCGGCAGCTACTTCAATATCCTTCTTTACAGCTCTTGTCAGCGCGCAAATAACCGGATTTTTCACTGCTTTTGAAATCTCTACAACGGAGTTAAAATCGCCGGGGCTGGAAATTGGAAAACCTGCTTCGATGATATCAACACCCAGCGCTTCGAGACTTTTTGCCACCTCAATTTTCTCGACAGTATTTAACTGGCACCCTGGTACCTGTTCACCATCCCTTAAGGTGGTATCGAAAATGAATAATTTTTCGCTCATAATATTTCAATTTTTACTTGGCTTGTTATTAATCAGAAAATCGAATTCTAAGATCCGGTATAACTGGTGAAATAATTTCCCCCCCGCGGGGGTAGCCATTCAAAATTGAAATTGAACCTGCATGTTGTCATAGTCTTACCTTATTTAAAAACTGAGGGCTGTTCCGGTGAGAACAGCCCTCGTATATCTTTAATTCATACTTATACCATTCTCACTTGATTATTGAGATAATACCAAGAAGGAGAATAATAAGTATTGAACCGGTATATTTCATATTTTCAATATCGAGGCACAAAAATACTGATAAAAATCATATTTAAAAATATCTTTTTAATTTTTCTGTCTAAAAAACTAACAAACAAGGGTAATAAAAGATCAATCCTCCTCCAGTTCATCAACAAATTCAAGGTTATGAAAAACATTCTGCACATCGTCAAGTTCCTCGAATTCTTCAACGATCCTCATGATTTTCTTTGCATCTTCAACAGGAAGTTCCTTGGTGTTATTAGGTATACGCCTTAATTCTCCATTTTCAACCTCCACACCCATTTCATCGAGTTTTTTTTGCATACTGCCAAAGTCTTCCATTGCAGTGGTTATGATGAATACTTCATCTTCAACTTCCACATCTTCAGCACCTGCGTCAATAATCGAAAGCTGAAATTCGTCGGGATCCAGATTATCCTTTTTAACGGTGAACACTCCCTTACGGTCAAAAATAAAAGCTAACGATCCGTTTGTGCCAAGGTTACCTCCTTTTTTATTAAAAATTGACCTTACAAGACTAACCGTACGCTGGTTATTATCGGTAAGGCAATCAATAATAATGGCAATCCCATGGGGTGCATAACCTTCATAGGTAACCTCCTGCAAATCGGCCCCATCTTTATCAGCCTTATTAATAGCTCTTTCAACATTATCCTTCGGCATATTTGCTCCCTTGGCATTTTGAATAGCAAGACGCAGGCGCGGATTGGATTCGGGGTCTGCCCCACCCTCTTTCACTGCCATGGATATTTCTTTTACAATCTTTGAAAATATCTTTCCTTTCTTGGCGTCCAGGGCTCCCTTTTTCCGTTTTATGGTGGACCACTTATTATGACCTGACATATTGTCGATTTTTAAAAATTAGGTTGTAAAATTATAAATTAATAATACAACAAGAAAACTGTAAACCATCATGATGTGATATTTTTCAATAAAGCCTAATGAATAAGTATTTTCTAAACTAAACTGTCTTAGAATATATCTTAGAGAATAAATTCGAGAAAATTTAATAAGTTAGTGAATCTCAACTGTTCATGTCAATTAATTGTTAAATGTACCAAGTTAACACATGAACTATGAAAATAAAACTATTAATCTGGCTTTCATTAATAATACTCTCAACCCTAACCAGTGAGCCTGAAGATTTGACAAAAAGGAAAATCCGTGAGGCTTTTCTGAAATATATTAAGGCAGCACACCCTCAGAAGGCATATCTACATCTCGACAAGAATATTTATTTTGCCAATGAAAGAATCTGGTTTAAAGCATATCTTTTCGATGAAACCAATTTAAAATCAGATCTTTCTACCGGAATTATATATGTTGAGCTTATAGATCCTTATAACAAAAGGGTGCAGACGGTCCTGATAAAAAATGACCTTACCGGTAATTCCGGTAGTTTTTTTCTGGCAGATACTGTACCGGAGGGTACTTACCAGATAAGGGCTTATACCAACTGGATGAGAAATTCA
>Ga0123335_1005215_pt1 | contig 16015 bp, 20 predicted proteins | sample BiotimSIPDNA_2_FD_89707 | JGI IMG/M metagenome (GOLD analysis project Ga0123335, IMG submission 89707) | Anaerobic biogas reactor microbial communites from Washington, USA - Biogas_R2 time_0 SIP DNA | ecosystem: Engineered > Bioreactor > Anaerobic > Unclassified | place: Washington, USA...
AAGTAGCCCGTGAGATGTCGCCCTCTGGCGTTAATTTTATACTTTTTATTTGTTAGTCGTTGCATGTTGTTCCTCTCGGATTTCTTTTAAGAGCTCCTGTTTTAGGGCAACGCTGAGCTGGTGCATTTGGCGCTCTTCTAGTTGATCGCGGCTGATAACTGTTGCGTTCGGGCGAGTTAAGGCTTCTCTGGTGAGGATTTCGTCTGGGTTAAGACCCCACGCACGTATGATTTCTTTGAGAGCGTCGATTTTGCTGACCCGTGTCTTTGGCTTAATGCTTAAGGCTGATGCGGAGTAGATGCCTCGCAGGTATTCGGTGCCTTTCATCTGGATGTCGTGGTAGGTGCTTATTGTGTGTCCCATCATGTACTCGATGTAGTCGGTTGGCATGCCGAGCGCTGCTAGCTGTGTGCGGAAGAATTTGCGTATGCTATGCACTCTTAGGTCGTATCGTCTGCCTGCTATTTGTTGAGGAATGAAGCCTGCTTTTTGGTATAGTTCGTGGACTAGCTTGTGGATTGCGCTGGTTGTTATCGGTAGAGGTATTTTTGATTGCATGTTTCTTATCAGCGGTGATTGGTCAGTGATGGTTTCAGGCGGGATTTTGTCTGTGCCTTGGCGTCTGGCTTGCAGGTAAAGTCTGAGGTAGTCGGCTGCTTCTTGTCCTATGAAGGTGTCGTAGTCGTGGTATTTGCCCTTGGTGATTTCCGCTTCGACGTGTATGTGGATTGGGATTGTGCCTTTTTCTAGGTCTCGTTTGACGTGTCGGTACTGGAGTTTTACGAGTGTGCCTGTGCGAAAGCCGCCTAAGCCTAGCATGCTAATTATGGTTTTAACCCGTATGTCCGCTAAGTCTAGTAGGGTTGCGAGTTCTTCGGGGGTTGGTGAGCGGTCTTTGTATATGCCGCGTTTTGGTAGGCTGTAGGCGAGTTCGAGTTTTAGGTTGCTGGCGCGGAAGAGCGCTTTGACGCCTTTAACGTGGTTGCTTATGCTTCCTGGCGATAGTTCTTCAGCTTGCAATTCGCCAACAAAATCATCGAGGAGTCGGCTGTATTTTGCGAGGGCTTTAGGGTTTGGGTCGCCGTCTTGGTCTTGACAGTTGCGTATTAGCTGGTCAGGTTGAATGTTTGTCCACTTGCTGAATCTGTGTATGCCGTAAACGTACTGGTAGAGCGTGCCTGAGCTTCCTGTGCGGTGGCGCAGTAGGTGTTTCGCTACTTCTAGGGTTGAGTCGTTGTTTAGGGTGAAGGGTACTAGACTTGCATTTTCCAGCTTAGGCTGTTGATGACGTATTGGCGTAGTTTTTCTTCAGCACGTGACTGGGTTTCTGGCAGTTGGAGCTCGATTGGAGATTTGAGTTTTTTACCGAGGGGGCTGTGTGTGACGGTTAGTGCCTGCAACAAGTGTTTGCTCCTAGTTGCTGGGTTTTGGTTGAGTTTTTCGCTTCTTTGGCTGAAGCGCGAACTCGCCTTTACATATGCCGCCTTGAGAATTTAAATTCCAGTCTAGAATTTTTTGTAATGGCAACTCACGCATTTCTAGAATACAGCTTTTGAGGATAATAACTCCGCTGCCCTGTCCGCTTGGGATTTGGGCGTTGGGGATGGTGCGGTCGTGCTCGATTAGCATTATTTCTTCGGTTTGTTTGGTTAGCCAGCCGATGGTTTCCCTCTCTACAGCTTCCGCTATGGGCTGCTTTATGTTTTTGAAAAGCACATGGTCTTTGTATCGGACGTAAACGGGTGAGTCTGAAGGAAAAGCTGGAGAGGTCATGGCTGGCTTCACGGGCGCTTATTTGAAGAAGGCTTCGTCTCGTATGTTTGCGCTTACCTGTATGAATTGTCGTCTTTTGCAGAAAGCCAGAATCCGTGTTAGTTCTTGGTCGTCTGGGCGTTCGTACTTTTTTTGAAGCCCAACTTGCCTGTTAACACTCTAACTTCTATTTTGCCGTCGCAATCAAGGATTTGGTAGAAGCCCAACTTCTCGCCAGCATATTCTTCGAGGATTTCCCATTCCTCAACTAAATTAACCATTGTTCATTTTCACCTAAACCTTTGTTGCGCAAAGAAAATAAAGCAATTCTGCCTAGCGTAAAGAACAGGGTGCAATAGAGGGCTTCACAAAGAACAGGGTTCAATAAAGTGCCCCGTATTGAACAGGGTCTGGAAATGTGTATAATAGCCAAGATAGACGTGTTGTTCTTGGATGTTTTTGCGTTGTTAGATGCAAATTTGCTTATATCGTAAAAATGGGCTTAATTGTTTGGTTGAGGTTGAAGTTCGTGAGTGTGTTGAGGGGATTGTTTTGGTGACTGAACAGGAGCGTATGGATGGCAAGCTGGAGAGGCTTTTGAGGCGCAACGAAAAGATTCTGTTTGAGATAATGAAGTCAAAAATTAGCAAGAAGAGCAAGCTTGAATTGTAAGGTGTCTATGCGTCTATGATTGGTGGAATGTGTTGCCACTTAGAAGACAAGTATCCATTCCTCAAAGAGGCGCCTCACAGATGCAATAACAAACAAGCTAATACTTCTGATTCGGCAAGTTGTCAACATAAGGGAGACAGTGAAGGTGAAAGCCCCAGTAAATAGGAAAGTAGCGGAAGAGTGCATCAGGGAATTAAAGGTTCATGGCTTGGTCAAAGACGGCGTGGAAAAGGATACTTTTGCCGTTACCGAGAAAACACTTAGCCTGATGATGGAAGCTGTGCGTCACATGCGGCAGAACTATCCCAAAGCTACCAAAGAGCAGGTTAAGATTAGGGCTTTGATTGTTGTGGTGCTTGAGCAGATGGGGGATGTTGCTCGAAAATACGTTCCCGTGTATGTTGGGCTCTTAGACGGTCTCACACAGAATTTTGATGTTCCCTGATTTTTTATTATTGCTTGGAAATCGAATCATGGGTCTTTTCTATGTTAGCGTATACTAGATCAGCCAGAATGACCAGTGCTGCTTCACCACTTATGTCTTCAAAGAGGTCTTCTTCACTTTTGATTTCCAAGTACTTGGCGAGGTAGGCGTTTGGGGTTAGCTCGTAATAGTTGGTTATGCCGCCGACTCTTTCTTTAATTTCAGTTTTATTTAGGTAGCCGTGTTGCTGCAGGTTTCTTACGCTTTTGTTGACTGTTGAGAGGCTGGTGCCTTTGAGCCGTGGGAAACTGGTTGCTTTTTTGCCTATTTGCCGTGTCGTCTGTGGCTGCTTATCGCCTAGGATGCGGAATATGGCGCGGTGCAACCTAGCCCCTCGTCTAGTGAACGGCCACAGTTTTATTGTTTTTTTGTTCTTCCGCGCCAAGTGTTTTTTCAGCTCTCCCTGAACTTTGGTTGGAAGAAATTTTTCGCATGAACTATGTTATCACATTAACCCAAAGTTTTCTATGCGTTTTATCTGGGGCAAAATCTATCTATTACTAGAAAAACCATGGGAAAAATTACAGTGACCGCTGTCTTGTGTCACATTTGCTAGTTTTTTGTTAAAAATAGCGAGATACCGCCCGCTTAGAAATGGGGTTTTACTGTGTTTTGCCGAGGGGTTTTCTAGTACTAGTAACGTTTTACCGTGGGCATTTCTAGTCTAGACAAGGCTGTTTTTTGCTGTTGCGGGGGGAGAGCAGGCGTTTAAGCTTGTGCCTCTATTTGCTTGTTTACTGCCTGTTGCTTTATTGCCAAAACAATATCCAGTATCCTCTCATCGCCCGACTCTGTGGCAATAATATCCTTCATATCCAAATCCAAGCCCATAAAAGAATCAACCATCCCATGAAACCGCTTAGGAATCCTAAGCAAAATACACCGATACCTTTTCTCTCGACGTTTGTAAGGCTTCTTAACATAATATTCTTGAAACTTAACCAAGTTTACTCGCTCCAATTGATTGGCTTTTTTGGTAGGTGCCGCTTGAGCCTGATTCAACAGCTTCTGTTGGCGCTTCAAGGTCTTCAGATGTTTTCTTGCTTATCGATCGATTTATCAGCATAATCATTACGACAATGGCTAATGCGATAAGTGCAGCTAAGCCTATCCAAAGCATAGTCCATGATACTTGTTCTAAAACAGAGGGTGATGGTTGAGGGATTGGCATCTGATTTTGTGTTTGATCGGGTAGAAGAACGAATATTCCAGTTAAAAGCAGACCTGACATTATCGCTAGAATAACGGCGATTGTCATCTGTGTTTTAAGTCCTATCACAGCTTTCAAGTCTTCTGGGCTTTTTACGTTTTTAACATGGCTAATCGTTGTTATTTAACGTTGTTTTGTACTAAAAATTTGTACAGTTGTTCATCAGCAAAAATCATAGCGTGTTTTCAGGGTTAGCTTTTAAATCATTCGGACTATTAATTATGATGGGGTTGAGGCACGATTAAGAAATCAACCGATATCCTAAAAGGAACAACTCTTGACATTTACCGCTTTATGTTAAAAGCCAATAAACCCCTTGGAATTAGAGAAATCCAAAGAGAACTAAAATTTAGCAGCCCTCGCTAGTCCAGTATCATCTCTCCAAGTTAGAGGATGAAGGGCTTGTGAGAAAAGAATTAGGCAATTATGTGGTTAACAGAGTTTTGTTGAATGGCTGCATTAAAATCAGTCGTTTTGTTGTTCCTCGGTATCTTTTTTACTCGGTTCTTATGGCTATTCTTTTGGTTTCCGAGCTTACTATTCTTAAGCCGGAGATTTTTAGTCGAGAATATTATTTTTATGTCGCTGCAACAGTTATTGCTCTTTTGATCTTCTGCTATGAAACCGTTAGAGTATTGGTTAAAGGTAGCCTGTGACTGGCATATTTTTCAGGCTGTCCAATTTTTTAGTACAGGTGTCCTAAATTGTAGAAATTAATAGTCATTCTTTTATATCAGAAGCAAAAAAGCGAGGTGAAATAAAAATACCTAAAAAAAGTGCTTATTGTATTACCGCTATGTTTCTTGCTTTTTTAATGCTCTGTTCAATGATGCTTACAGTAGCTGCTCAGCCAGAAAACATGGCGGGCGAAACTGAACCATGGCAACCTCCAAAAAACTTTGTTGACCCTGTTACACTGAAAATTCAAGAGCTAAAGGAGCAAGGATTAGGTACAGAAGAGATAACGGTTGAGCTTGAAAAGTTGGGTATGGGTTGGTACCCAGAGACGGGAGCAACGTGGATGGGGAGAGCGTTAACTTCTGAGGAACTTGCTAAAATGCCAACTAGAACAGCGACAGATGTGCCTTCCGATGAGAAAGCTGTTACTATGGTTGATAAAGTCTCGGTGATGCGTACAAGTTCGGCTTCTTGGACTGGTGTTAGTGCTGAGATGGTTTGCGGTTCTATGAGTGCGGCTTCAGGGCAGACAATATACCATTATGTAACTGTTCAGTTGGGCGATTTAGGCGGTTTATCCAGCTGGGCTGAGGTAGTTGTTACTCACAATTATGGCGAAACTTACAAGTGGTACACTTACGATTCAAATGAAGGCGGCTGGACATTCTATGCAAACAAGAACACTCCTTCAACTGCAACCGACACCTATGTGATGATGTTAGACGGCACTGCGGATGGCGACGGCTACCACTATGATGTATGGATAAATTATCAGTGGGTAAGACGTGCTCACTTGCCAAGCCTAAATGTCCAAGCGGGCTTCCAAAAGGAAGTATTCAGCAATAGTGGAACCTTCACAAATGATGCCTCACGTTCTATCTACTACCGAAACTGGCTACACAATGCCCAAGGCTGGTCATACTGGACAAATGCGGTAAGTACTCAGTGGAGTGCAAGTGCTCCAGTGCGCGAATCTCACACTATGGGTGCCGTAAGCTACAACTGGCAAACATGGGTACAAAACTAGCAAACCATTAAAACCCATTTTTTTATTTTGCGCAAAAAACTTGAACGCGAGCATTTTTAAAGAATGCTTAAATTGCCTGTACTATTTTTTAGGACACCAATTCATAACATGTCCCTTCGGTTACTCAAAGAAGCTTGACGGAAAGCCTTTTTAGGGAAAAAATTAAGTCATCAGGTTGATGAGCTATGCTATCAAGAAAATTAGCATCAATTGCCACCTTACTGCTCATAATCTCAATAGTGACTTCTTTGCATGTTTATTTAGTAAGTGCCAACTATTTTCCGCCTCCATCTATCGAAATTTCGTCTCCAATTTCATCTCCTAAAATCTATCAAGAAAAATCTGTTCCTCTTCGTGTTTCTGTTAATGTCTTGACAGGTGAGCCAGATATCACATACATTAGCTATAGCCTTGACGGAAAAGCGAATGTTACGCTTTCCAGTCTAACAAGAGAAGATGGCGTTTCATATTGGACTAACACAAAAGGGACCTTTATACAGGGTACTGCTTTTCGATTGGTATCCTCTTTGGATGATTTAGCGGAGGGTACACATACTCTTATTGTTTACTCGCATGCTGCCGATGGCAAAGAAATGTCCCAGTCAGTAGAGTTTACAGTTGATTATGATTATTTACCTCAGTCCTCTTCTTCGGGGTACATGAACCACACTGCAAGTCCAACACCATCAACGGCTCAAACTGAAACGCCAATGTCAACAGAAAACACAGGCGGTCTCCAACCTCTCGAGGATTCTGTGCCCTTTATAATTATAGCCTTTGTAGCCGGATTACTAGTAGCGACTGTATTGTATATAAGAAAAAAATCTCGTCGTGTACAGTTCTAACATTAGAACGTTATCGCTTTTCTGTCCTAGAATTTAGTACAAGTGTCCTAAAGTGTAGAAATATGTACTAGCGTTTAGTAAGATACAACTGAAAAAGACTAGTAAAGCGGTGAATAGAAGCATGAAGTTTAAAGCCGTAACAATCGGTGCTCTTTTGCTTCTTACTATACTTGTTGTCTCAACAGTGCAGTCTATTGGCATAAGTACGGTCAGTGCATATCAAGGTAGCGGCGTTTTTTGTCCCAACCGTTACATACCCGAATACCCTCCCGGTGATACTGAAAACGAGATAGTGCTGTCCACTCAAGCTTGCTATTACATCGCTTATTATCTTTGGGAGCATTACTATCCTGGAACTTGCTATTTCATGTTCGGTGATCCTTTGTGGGGGCAGTATTCTCCTGTAGTGCCAGAGAGCTATACCATAATTCTTGATGAGCTAGAGTACTATTCCGACAAGGTAACGGTGTTTTCAAAAGGTCACTGTACCCCATGGGGATATAATGGGCAACATTACCAGCTCTTGTGTACCTTTGAGCCTGATGCCGCCAAAGATTCAGTGCATATCTGGCCTGGCACAGATCAGGGCAAATGCCGTTTTGATTTTATTTGGCATTGCGGTACAGCACGGAGCTATCCTGTACCACCGCCCTATTATGACCCCGATGGACCATACGGAATGCCCTTTACCTTCACTCACAACGTGGCTATGACCAAATATGGCAGTAGCGGTCCTTGCGTCTTTTTGGGTTGGGATTGGATGTCGCCTCAATTCGAAAATACCATTCCACAAAATCAATACTGGCAATGGGCTCAATTTGCGGTTGCAATCTTCTACTACATGCACTACGATTACTGGGACCTCCAATATGCTCTCAATCAGCTGTCATTATCAATCTATGGAACCTACTTTAGCAATAGCCCGCTTTACAACGATTTGGTGGTATGGGGTAACATGAACATGGCCCTATATTACTAGGAAGTGATAAAAAATGAAAAAAGTAACAAAAACTTTCAGCATAATCTTTCTATTGGCACTTCTCGCCACATTTGGAGGAGTTTCTCTGACACAGGGGTCAATTGAAACAGCGCAAGAGACAGCATTAACCTTCATAGAAGACGTGTTACCGATCGACAGTTCACAATACGAAATAACACTTAGCAACTATGGAGTTCCAAAACTACCGGACCTTGGCGCATTCAAGCAAAATGATGCCAACCAAGAGGTTCTAACCTATTCGTTGGAGTCAAAAGACAGTACGGTGAACGTTATTTGCACTCTCTATGAAGGCAGCGTCTATATATGTCAAGCTGGTGCTCGGAAAGGAACCGTTATTGCTGACAAAACATACGCCAACACGGCAGATGCCGCCAAAAGCTTTCTTGAAAAATACCAGACTTACTCTAACTTGGATTCAACCGAAATGATACCAATGCTAACAAACGTGGATCCCACCAAAAACACAACTGTAACATCGGGGAATCTAAAGCTTACCGTTACTCACCAAGACTTAACAGGCACAGCATTTGGTGACATGATAGGTTTTCGTTGGGTGCGCACCATCAATGGATGTGAATACCTGCTCACAGAGGTTGCTTTCAGCGACGGCGCCTTTTCCAGTTTCATTGACCATCGGGTACGTTACTCAATCGGCGATACGACAGTGAACATTTCAAAGGAACAGGCCATAGAAACTGCCATGGAATACATAAAGACCTACTCATATCAAATGTCAGGCGACTATTGGATATCTGGTTTTAACATCACTGAGGAAAAAACTGTAGCAAACTTAATACCGACTGTAAGAGAAGGCAATGTCTTGTATCCTCACTGGAGCGTTACACTGTACCTCAACCAGACATATCCTGGCAGCGTCACCTCCCTTCTGCTGGGAATCTGGGCTGATACAGGAGAAGTATTTTTCTGCCATCATCAAGCGTACGGCGGTAGTGACCTAACACCCAGCAATTCAGGAGATACAATATCAGGTGCTAGTTCTGATCAAGATCCTACATCACCCCCACAACTATCTGCAGCGACCAATGACACACCAATTAACCTCGGCATAGTTGCTGTATTATCCGTTGCAATGATAGCAATTGTGGCAACAGCAATCACGTTGATAGCCAAAAAAGAAGCAAATAGACCCTTTACCCCTCTTTTTTCTAAGTGTAGTGAGCACTCAGTGGAGTGCAAGTGCTCCAGTACGCGAATCTCACACCATGGGTGCTGTAAGCTACAACTGGCAAAGCAAGGCTTAAGCGACTATCGCATAGCACGCAAAATAAACAGCGACCCACCCAGCATAACCCGCTCACGTAAAAATGCACACAGGAAACTTTACGATGCTATAATTGATATTGAATGGGCAACCAGAATAGGCGTAAACATCTCTGAACTTAACTTAAACATAGTCAACGGTTCAGTTAACATGTATAGCTTTTTCCTCTAGATGAAAACAATGTTGGGAAAATAAAGCCTATCTCTTCTTTTTTGCTCCAAACCCCCGCCAAACTGGTACCCAACCTACCCACGTTAAGCTTCTTTGGGTTGTATTAACCCTCTTTTTAGTGCCAGGAAGATAAAGAATTGGGAGAGCGCTGCTACAGTTGCCGATTCTATAATGTTGATAGTGTTTACTCCTGCTACTGCTCCTCCGCCTAGAGCGCTAAAAAACGTGATGGCGCTTGTGATGGTGGCGTCTATGAGTGCGTTGCCCCAATCGAACTTTCGCTCTATGGCTTTGGTTTTTTCGTTTGCACAGCAGACTACAAATCCTTTGATGGTAAGGGTAGGGGTTTTGCGGTGAGCAAAATTGGTTAGGCAGTTTAGAATTCTCCCTTTGATGGTTAAGGTTGGTTTTGCCAAAAAAATCATCATCTGACTTATTAGAGCGGTGTGTCCTTTCAGCTTGCTGGGTTGTTCCTGAAACTACCCATCATGTTTAACAAGTGGTATCTGATATCTACTGTTGTGTGTCTTGAGACTGGGCACATTCAGCCTTGGGTAAATGAGAGTGTTTTTTTGGTCGAAGTTAAATAGTCTCGAAAAGCTGATGGCTTCAAAAGCCAGATTAAAAACCCTAAAAATACTAACCCAAAACCCACACATACGACTGAAGGATTTCCTGCGAGAGTTCGGCGGCAATAGAAGCGAGGCCTATAGAAACCTCAAAATCCTTGAGGAGGCAGGCGTTATAAAAAACGAGTACAAGCCGGAGGGAAACCGAGATACCCGAACAATTCACTTGATGACAGAAAGACGGCAAACTCAATTATTGCTTGAAGTGATAGCGATTTTAGCCCAAGCAGAAAGCGACAATGACAAAGAGCTAATCGAAAGAGAAGGCAAAGTTTTCATAAAAAATCGAGCGAACTCTGCTTTAGCGTCAAGTTGAGAGAAAAATTCAATGACGTAGTTGTCTGCTTTGAGAATAACTATTTCAACAACTAATTACAGTGATGAACATAAGAAAAAAAGAGCATTTTACGCTTTTTAAGCCTGAGAAACCTTTGAAATTGTTCTTCTCCTCTTCATAAAAAAGATATTAACAATCAGCAATGCTATAATAATACCTGCAACCGCAAACAAACCGATCTCTGACAAGTTAAAGCCGGATTGAGTGTCTGTTTGGTCCATCGGTGTAGTCGGATTCTGGGAATCTGAAGGCAGATTGGTAGTAGTAGGCGAAGATGACGAGGGTGAGGTATCAGGTGTTGGTATGAGAGCGTTTGGGTCAGGCATTGCATTGGGGTTAGGAGAAGTTAGAAATGGTATATAATTCACCTTTCCCAAGTCAAAATTGTCGTTGAAGTCATGGATTTTCCGCTCAATCACTGATGTGTCTGTAGTTCCCCACCAATTATTAGCAGCGTCTATATCGACTTGAATACCTAAATTGATGAATAAATTGTAGTTAAAGTTATCTTCAATATTGTTATAGACAATTATTGGCATCGAATTTCCATCAACCAGAGAGATGCCGTTTGCATTTTTTGTAATAGTATTCTGTCTAATTGTTGGGCATGCATTTGAATAAATGAAAATGCCCGCTTGACCATAACCAGCAGAACCACCATAGCCATAACTATTGCTTATTCTATTTCTTTGTATTGTTGGTGAACCACCAATCACAATGGTTGCAGTTGTAAAACTTCCCGAAATTTCGTTATCAATAATTATTGCTTTGCTGCCATTTGAAGTTCCAATAGCGTTTGTACCACTATAAGGATCATTACCTATAGTAACTATGGCTATTCTGTTTTTAGATATTATAGGTGAACCTTCACCAATGCTTATTCTCTTAGTGATAGTGTTGTTATTTATTGTTGGAGAGCCTGCGCCTATATCTAATCTAGCGTTTATAACAGCATTTTCAATAATTCCACCAGCGCCAAATTGAGAATTCCAACCAATGCTTGATGCAGTAAATTCTATATATCCAGAGGTTTCGGCATTTAAATGAATATTATCCGTATTACTGCCTCTGGCAACTAAAGTACCATTGATTCTTATGTAGAATTTGTTTAAATTTACAGTTACTCCGGGTTCGATTGTTAGTGTAACGTTATTATCAATAACCATGTTTCCGGTGAGAATGTACGGGCTGTTTTCCTTTGTCCAAGTTATATCCGAAACAATTATACCTTGCACACTCGTGGCTGAATTAGCTTTAACAACAACTGCGGCTCCCCCAATTATAATGGTGAGCAGTAGCAGTACAATAAATTTATTTTTCATAATTAACATTTTGCTACCATATTAAAGGTAAATGGAAATTTAAATAGTTTTGGCATGTATTTAGCCTTGGTAGTTTTTCAGTCATTTGATCAATATTAGCAGGTTGATGTCAAATAAGCCCAATCAAACTTTGACCATTTTGAGCTAACTGCATAGAAGAGCAACCATGAGCTAAATACATTCATATTTTGCATACCTCGTCACTACTCGACTTTTTTATGTCAAAGCTTCACTTGAACTAATTGTTTATTTCTGAAACACCCCACCTTACCTTAATACTCTAAAAAGGAAATGTCCTTGTGACAAAAATGTTGGAGAAAGTTTTAAGAAGAATACATAATAACCAATTCCACTGCGGAAGAATCAAAGAACCAGCCAAAAGTGTAATTGGTACCAAATTCAGAACCGAAAAAATGAGCAAAATATTGAATTTTTCGGAGGTGAAAAATTGACAGATTTTACTGACCGTGTACATCTAAGGTTAAACAATACTGCACCCGACATTTCACCGTTGGATATAGTAAAAAAAAATCTGGTGGTTTCAAGATGGAAACTGGGCTCCTCAGGGATTCAGTGCTCATGGCAATAGCTACTTAACTTTAACCGAACAAAATAACACCCCACCCAGCGATCCAAACATAAACTTGTTCGAGATCACTAGTCAAGGAACTGGAGAACCCCTCTTAGTAGTTGACCGAGGCTTCATAGTTCAGAAGGATATTACCGCAGGTGGATTCGTTGGCAGCAATCAAGGCGAGTTATGGCTAGGCAGTGGACGAAATGATCAGGTTGATGTGCCGAAAATAATCTTAATGAGATCAGATGTATCTCGATTGAACGGAGGAGGTGCATTAAATGTGCCAGCAGTTCCAACTCTCTCATATTATCCAGCGCAAGAAAATGGACGCCTTTTTGTCTATACTGCCAATTACCATCTCTACAAGTACGTTACCGGGACCGGATGGGTTGATAAGGGTCCTGCTACAGATTATTCTGGTTATTTTGACACCCTTTACTTAACCAAAGTTGACGCTGAAACACCTGCCAACATGAACCTTGGTAAATTAACATCCACAAGTGGAGCTTTATTAAACGCCATTGCTGTTGGTAATGCTCATTACGGATCATTGACTTGGCCTTATGAGTCAATACAACTTGCCTCTAATTACAACTTAAGAATTTACTTTGCAACAACCGAAAAATACGTCTTCGCGAACAATGGCACTTTCACAGTAAACAACGGAAACATAATGCCCCAAACCGCAAACGTCGGAAACATAGGATCAAACTCATTATACTGGGGAAGCATCTGGGGCAACTACGTCCGCTACAAAAACCTAAGCAGCTTTGACGCATTAGACGATTTAGCTTTAGCAAAGAATTACAAGATAAAAACTATAACAGAGGAAGGTGTTCAAAAAGAGGTAGTAGACCACGAATCACTGCCTTTCCTAAAGGCTGAAGGTGAAGAGCCCTTCTTTGATTTGGGTAAAACAAACGGCTTCCTACTAGGTTGCATTAAAGCTCTTGTACTCCGCGTTGAAAAGCTTGAAGCTGAAGTAAAAGGTATGGCTGCTTAGGTGATTGATATTGAGTGAACAGAAAAGCCAGCAAGAAAATATACAATTGCCAAATGAATGCTCACAGCAATTGAAACTTACGCAAGCCCGCATTGCAAATGCTGACTTGGCAAACATGGACATGAGAAATGAAATCACCGCTTCAATCCAGATGTTGCTGATGCAAATTAGCAAACTGCAAAAAGAAAATGCTGAGTTGAAAGCTAAACAGGAGAAAACAAGCATTAAGACAAACACAGGCTAACTTGCTCTTTTCTTCCCTAAAATCCCTCCTTTTTTATCTGCTCTAACATGCCCTTTAATTTTTTATCTTAAGGTGGAATCTAAAAGGAGCGTTTCATTCTTCTTTTTTCGGTCTCTCCCCATGCTTCCACGATAAAGCTAGTTAGTGCCCAGTGCCAGCCTCTCTTTTCTGCGATGCGTTCGCCGTGCTCTTTTTCTAAACGCTTATTCATTCTCTGAAGTCTTCGGCTAATCTGGTGGCGAGTAACCTTAAAATGCTTAAGCCTAAAAGCCAAATCCTTCGGCAACAGACCGGCAGAGCCAGCTTCATAAAGCAGTTGCAGGATTTCACGGTCTACTTCGTCTTGGCAAGCTGTCTCTTGAATTTCTTGCTTCTCGTATTGAAACAGTGGCTTTAGCGCTTTTCGTAAGGAGCGTAGGTGCATTTTTATTTCTTTGATGTCTTTTGCGTTCTGTTTTAGCAACTGCTGATTGTACTTTAAGCGGCCTATCTTGTCGATTTGGCTACGCTTCTTTTTGTTGTTCTGAACAGGTTTTTCAGCGTTCTCCATACCAAAATGCACACTCCATGTTTTCCTCTCCATTAACGCATGGCAAAATTAACAATCGGTAATCAGGACTAAGCAACCGCAGAAAAGCGACTTCTAAAAAGCATGGACTTTTCCCATGTCCTAAGCATAGTGCTAAAAGTGCTTTTGAACAGGTTTTCACTGCCAAATACGGGTTAGCGGACATAACTTTTGCCTCCATCCCCAAAACCAGCCGCCTCTTTGGTATCGCCACTCTTTGCTAATCCAAAAGCTTCAGAAAGCAAACTTACAAGACGCTCGTTAACAGAAACCAATCCCTCAACCGTCTTGGCTAAGGCGTCAACTTTTCGGGATAGCTCCACAAACAATTCAGGACTCCTAACTGCGGCAACCGCCAATTCTTTTCGGTTATACTCAAAATGCCGTTTACGCTCAAGCGGACTACAGTCTAAACCGCCGACAGCGCCATCACGCATGTGAACCTTAAACGTGCCTGCATCCTCAAATCTTTCTGCTTCAGGAGTGAAGACCTCCCAAACAGGCGCATGCAACGCAACGCCCTCCTCGCTAAGCACCATGCCAAACCGAACCATCAACTCCAAACGCACACGACCAACAATCTGCCCAGCCAAAACCAATAACTGGTCAGCGTCAAAATCCCTCAGCTTCCCAGGATGAATAATAATATGCTTAGAAGTCTTGACGACACGAACGTTTCCAAGCTTAAAACCCCACTTAACCCAGTTCCTAGGCTCCCCAAGCTTTTTCCAATCAATCCTGCGGTCAGCATCCTCTTCTTTGAGAATCAAAAACTTAACCGCATGATCCTCCAGCACATGCACACAGCCAAACCCCGTCTCACCCGTAGTGAAGTTTTTTGAACGCTCAAGGATTTTCCTGCCCAGCGTTGTCAACTCATAGTACTTGACTATGCCATCGACCAGCAAGCGCAGGCAACCAGTCTTTACGGCATGGTTTTTCCAGTGAGAAACCAAGCTTTTGGAGCAACCGACAATCTTTGCTGCATCGCTGGCTGTGCAGTCAAGCGTACCTAACACGCGCAGAATCCGCAAGCCGCGCTGTGAGAACCCTAAGAGTTCAATTTTGCCATTGAACTGTTGAACCGATTTATGGGAAGTGGGTTCAACGGTTCGATCAGCGCCAACCAAAAAAAGTTCACCTCAACACAGGGAGAACGCTCTCCCTTATTTTCTGTCTCAGGTTTTCGATTAAGCGGTCAAGCTCTGCTAGGCTTAGCAGGTGTTTCTCGTAAAACTCGGCTAGCGCAGCTCTAAGCGCTTCTCGGTGTTCCACAGTGTCTCTTATGCGGTAGAAGGCGCCTATACCAAATACGCCGTTAACAGTCATTGGCGCCACTAAGATTTCAAACTCTGCGTTCTTTGGTGTTCCAGGCGCAAAATAGCAGTGTTCAAGGTACTGGCCAAAGCCGCCGTCATAGCCAAAAACAATCCACCGCTCATCCGTGAGCCAATCAACTGCATCTACCTTGCTAAAACCAAGCTCCATCTTTTGCCCTCCTAGAAAAGCTCCAGTCGGCTAGTGCCACAACCCTCCGTGTACCGCTCACGCAAAGGCAAACCAACCTTCAAAATATCCTTTAGAATTTGGGTTTTGGAGGCGCCGCTTTTCTTGCTTAGCTTGTCAAGGACGGCTTCCTGTTGCTGAGTGGTTAGTTCTTTCCAGTCAACAAGGTATATCCTCTGGACCGAATCTATGCCCTCAAGGCTTGCAGGTAGCGAGATTATGCTCTGTATTGGGACTTTGCCATCTGGAAAAACTTCGCCCCAAACCGCTTTACCTTCAGAATTCAGGTAAGCCCATGTCGGGTAATTCCTCAAACCTGGACCTCCTGAGCGGGGCTTGCTTTCCTTTTTGGTCTGAAGCTGTCACAGGCATCACTGGAAGCTATGCGTCCAAGCCTACGCCGCTTCGCCATTTTGGCGCTAACACAGATGCCACACCAATCCAGGCAGTCAAAACACTTGGCATCACCCATCAGAAAAGAGCCTCCTGTGGAAGACGCCAAAACCTAATTACCATTAAACCAAAATTTTGTTGCAATGTAAGAAACCTCTAACCAACCTTCTAGAGTAGAGAAAAAGAAAATGGGGTAATGGCGAGCCCCCTGTTCGCCATCTACTTGAAAAGTATAAATTTAACTCTAGAAGGAGGTAGCCCGTGAGAGATTCGAACTCTCGTCAAGGGCTCCAGAGGCCCCTATGCTTGACCACT